>Ga0182015_10000380_pt1 | contig 63895 bp, 50 predicted proteins | sample 712P3MmetaG_FD_120478 | JGI IMG/M metagenome (GOLD analysis project Ga0182015, IMG submission 120478) | Permafrost microbial communities from Stordalen Mire, Sweden - 712P3M metaG | ecosystem: Environmental > Terrestrial > Soil > Wetlands > Permafrost | place: Sweden: Stordalen | collected...
AACACCGGCTTTTAGCCTTGATTGGACTAGGTTTGGTTGCTGTCATTATCGTGACCACTCTGATGTTGACTAATTTCGGAGGATTGAGATGATTTTTTCTGAAGGCGTTTTAATTTCAAACTGTACCACTACCCAAAAATGCGCATTGCTATTCAATCGGTAGCTATAGAATTTACTGTGTGCAGTTAATAGCGGTTAAAATGAAGCCTTTGATCTTTGCTCTCTGTGTGGTGTTTACGTTTGGCGATCTGCGTGCGCAGACGAATATCTGGCAACCGTCGCCGGGTCATGCGCAAGTGCCGATATGGCCGGGGGCAGTGCCTGATGCGCAGCCTGTCCCGGGGCCGGAGTATGTTACGAACGTGTTGTCGCCTGGCGGCGTGTCATGGATTGCGGCATGTAACGTCTCACTGCCCACGATGACGGTCTATCCGCCAAAGGGAACGAATACGGGTGTTGCGGTAGTCGTGTTTCCCGGCGGAGGCTACAATTGTCTGGCCATCGATCTTGAAGGCGCCGAGATTTGTGATTGGCTGACGTCCAAGGGTATCACGGCTGTGCTGTTGAAATATCGCGTGCCGAATAAGAAGGTTGGCGATTACTGGGAAGCACCGCTGGCGTTGGAAGATGCGCAGAGGACGGTAGGGCTGGTGCGCTTTCACGCCGCCGGGTGGCAGATTGATTCGCACAAGATTGGCGTGATCGGCTTTTCGCAGGGGGGCATATGGTGGCAGCGATGAGCACGCATTTTGACCAGCGTTCGTATCCGGCAGTAGATGCGGCGGACAAAGAAAGCTGCCGCCCGGATTTTGCGATAGCTTGTTATCCGGGACATTTGTGGAATGAAGATACGGGGTTTAAGTTGAATCCGAATGTTCCTGTCACCACCAATACGCCGCCTACGTTTTTGTTGCAGGCGGAGAATGACCCGGTGGACAACGTAAACAACTCGCTGGTTTACTACCTGGCACTGAAGAACGCCGGGGTTCCGGTGGAGATGCATTTGTATGCGCAGGGCGGGCATGGGTTTGGGCTGCGACGCACGAAGTTTCCGATTACGGAATGGCCTCAGTTGGTGGAGACGTGGCTGGGGACCATCGGGATGATTCCGGAGTGATAAGCTATAAAAGACAATATAATGGGGTCACAACGTGGAAAAAGGCTTCAAATTTGTTCACTGAACAGGGCGGCGCAAGCCGCCCGTTACCCCCGTAGCCAGTGAAAAAATTTTCTTCCCCCTGCCAGGCTAATACGGTTTTAACTGGTGGCCGTGCGCCAGCACCCCGCCTTGCAACCGCGCTTCACAGATTGCGTCGTAGGTTGTGCAAGGCGCGGGCGGTAAGGACGCGTTCCACCGCGTCCCATTAATTGATGACCCGGTAATCCGAACGCGGTGCACTGCTGGCGGATCGGGAATGGCTGGATGAGGCGACGAAAACCATCGGCCAATACTGGCGGCGAAAGAATGCCCGGCGCCATGGTTTAACCATCGAAGAACAGACTAATGCGACCGTTGCGGTTCGTTAAAATTAGCTTTTGTCAAAACCTGATTTGCCGGATAAACTGGTGGGGTGAAACCTCTGCAAGCATTGAAGATTGCCTGTTTGATGTTAATATTGGTGCTGCCTGCCGTAGTGCAGGCCCAATTTAGCTTCACGACCAACAACGGTGCGATCACCATTACCGGCTACACAGGTTCAGGCGGTAATGTAATTATTCCCGCCACCACCAATGGTTATCCAGTCACCATCATTGGCAACAATGCGTTCCCGCTGGGGGACAGCCTTACCAGCGTGACGATTCCCGACAGCATCACCAACATTGGCATCGGTGCGTTTGCCGTCAGCGAGGGACTGACCAATATCATTGTGGTTGCCGGCAAATCGGATTACGCCAGCACGAACGGGGTATTGTTTAACGAGGCCCTGACCACCCTGATTCAATATCCGGCCGGCTTGATGGCTGGCAACTACATAATTCCCGGCAGCGTCACCAACATTGGCAATGATGCCTTTATATCTTCCAAGCTGACGAATGTGGACATTCCCAACAGCGTCATCAGCATCGGGTTTGCAGCCTTCAACGCTTCCGACCTGACGAGTGTAACGGTTCCCAACGGGGTCGCCAGCATCGGCGATGAGGCTTTCTCGACTTGTTCCAGCCTGGCAAATGTGACGATTGGCGACGGGGTCACGAACATTGGCACGGGCGCGTTTTCCGGGTGCTCCAGCCTGACGAATATTGCCGTGGATGCCACCAACGCGGATTATGCCAGCGTGGATGGGGTCTTGTTTGACAAAACGATAACAACCCTGCTTCAGTATCCGTCCGGCTTGATGGCCGGCAATTACACCATTACCAATAGCGTGGCCATAATCGGCGGCGGTGCGTTCGCCGGCGGTGCGTTCGCCGGCAGCTTGTTGACGGCGGTTACAATTCCCAACAGCGTTACCAACATTGGCAGTTTTGCTTTCCAGGATTGTTCCAGCCTGACCAATATCGCTATGGCGGCGGACAATCCGAGTTACGCCAGCGTAGGCGGGGTGTTGTTTAACAAGGCCATGACCCTGCTGATCCAGTGTCCCGGAGGCGTGACTGGCAGCTATGCGATTCCCAATAGCGTCACCAGCATTGGCAGTATTGCTTTTGAGTATTGTTCCGGCCTGACAAACGCAACCATCCCCAATAGCGTCACCAATATTGGCTCAAATGCGTTCGCATTATGCGGTCTGCGCGAAGCCTATTTCCAAGGCAACGCGCCGTTGGTGAATGGCGGAGCTGGCAGTACGGATACCTCTGTTTTTTATCGCGACTCGGGCACAGTCTTTTACCAGCCGGGAACAACTGGTTGGGGTGCCACCTTCGGCGGCTGGCCCACGGCAGGGTGGTATCAGCCCCAGCCGCAAATCCTCGGCTCCAGTTATGGGTTGGGCGCATCAAGCAATGGCTTTCAATTCACCGTCTCCTGGGCCACCAATACGTCCGTGGTGGTGGAAGTCTCCACGAATTTGCAGGAATGGACGCCGGTCTCCACCAACACGCTGGTCAACGGCACCAATGTGTTTGCAGATCCAGCTTGGACCAATTTCCCTCAGCAGTTCTACCGCTTGCATTCGCAAGGCAAAACCAACTAGAGCGTATGAACCATTGGTTCGGAATATATCAGAAACATCTCCCCTAAAACGACCAGCGATGACACCAAATTGAGTAGAGAAAAGTCTTCGACGAAACCTTCAACGATTTCTTCAATAACCGAGTAGGCGGCGAGTAGGTGGCGAGTTAAAGCCGGTAGGTGGTGTGTAGTGCCAAATACTGCTTGAACCCCTGTAAAACCAGTGTTAAAATCCCCTTGTAAATCAGGGCATTGAGGCTGGCAGTCGGCAAAGCTTCCTCGTTCGATTCCGACCCTCGCCTCCAGCTTCGATGCTTGGGCATCGATAAGTTGTGAAGAACTAAGTTGCAACCTCGACTTCCCAACGCGTCAATCGAAGCCATGCGCCGAATTTCCAAATCGTCATAACGCCTCTGGATCAAGGGGAAATTCAAGGAGAAAATAAAGGTGAGCATGTCACTTGCATTCTTGCTCGAATCCGCCTCACTCACGCGCGAGGATGATTTCAAATAAACATTCTTGACGAAGTCGTAGCTTCTTACCTGGCTATTCAATTGCGCCGAGTGCAGCCTCGATGGTCGCTAGCAGTTCGTCATGGTTCAGTGGTTTCTGAAAGCAGGCGACGATGCCTTTGGCCGGGATCTGATCCTTGTATTTCGCCGGGTCAGTCGCGGAAATGATGATGATGGGGATTTTTTCCGCTTCGGGCGTGTGCCGAAGCCATTCAACAACGAAAAATCCGTCCTGCGCCGGCCCGCCGACATTTGCATAATCAAGCGGGAAGGAAATATCCAGTAGCATCAAATCCGGTTTTTCCCGGCGCGCGGTGCTTAAAGCCGTAGAAATGTCCCCGGCGGTAAAAACCTGATGGCCGGCATTTTTCAAGGCCATTGCCACGGTTCGCTGGATGACTAAATCGTCATCCACCATCAGGATTTTCTTGGAACTGGTGGCAGTCGGTTCAGCATTCATATTAAATTCCTACACGCAGTTTTGAATCGGATCTTCATCCAAGACTTCGCGCACCTTGCGCGTTAAAGTGGCCGTCAAGTAAGGTTTTTGGAGGAATCTAATGCCCGACCTCAGCACACCGAGATCCATCAAGGCATTATCAGTATATCCCGATGTAAATAGAACCTTTGTGTCGGGATGAGACGTGCTTAGGACATCTGCCATTTCTTTGCCGCCCATGACGGGCATGACGACATCCGTCAGGACTAGGTCAATTTTCCTATCGTGGTGCCGTGCCATGCGAAGGCCTTCCTCGCCGTTGACTGCTTCAACAACGGTGTAGCCTTTATCCCGTAATGTGGCAACGGCTAATTCGCGCACCACTTGTTCGTCTTCGACTAAAAGCACCGTTTCGCTGCCTCCTGCCGGCTCTGTCGGCGTGATGCTAACGCGGGATGGTTCAACTGCCGATTGCACCTGGGGAAAATAAATCTCAAATGTCGTGCCCCTTCCCAACTCACTATGCACCTTGATGAGGCCGGTGTTCTGTTTGACGATCCCGAAGCAAATAGCAAGACCCAGGCCCGTGCCTTTGCCCGGAGGTTTGGTGGTAAAAAAGGGTTCAAACAAGTGCGCTTTTACTTCTTCATTCATCCCTGTGCCGGTGTCAGCAATTGCTATCATCACATAGTCACCGGCACACAAATCGGGGAAATTTTTTAGCTGGTTTTTATCCAGAGTGGTGTTGGCAGTCGTAATGGTCAGTTTGCCGCCGTTGGGCATGGCATCGCGGGCGTTCACCGCGAGGTTCATGATAACCTGTTCGATTTGGCCAAGGTCGGCCTTGATGTGCCCTGCTGCCGAACCGAGTGACGTGCTAAACTCGATGTCTTCCCCGATGAGCTGATGCAACATTCTTTCGGTGTTACGGATGACAGTATTGAGTTCCAGCACGCGGGGTTCAATCACTTGTTTGCGACAGAAGGTCAGTAATTGCCTGGTCAGGGCTGCGGCCATGTATGCGACCTTCTCGATTTGTTCAGCGCTTTTACGCCGCGGATCATCGGCGTCCATTTGTCTTAATAAGAGTTCGCTGTGACCCGTAATGGCGGTCAGAAAATTGTTGAAGTCATGGGCCACTCCGGCTGCAAGTCGGCCCACGGCCTCGATTTTTTGGGTCTGCCGCAGTTGCTCCTCGCTTTGGCACAAAGCCTCTTCGGCGGCTTTGCGTGCTAGACGCGTCTGGGCCTCGCGCAATTCGCGTTCAATCGCCGGGACGAGCCGCGCCAGTTTGCGCTTCATGATGTAGTCATGCGCACCAGCTTTCATCGCCGCAACCGCTGTCTCCTCGCTGACGACTGCCGATACAAGGATGAATGGCAGGTCATGTCCGCTTTCCTTCAACAGTTGCAAAGCCTCAAATCCGCCGAAGTGGGGCATCTCGTAATCCGAAATGACAATGTCCCACGCCTGCCGTTCGAGCGCCGCCTTCATGGCCGGTGCGCTGGAGACCCGTTCATAAACGAGCTCATAGCCGGCCTTGCGCAGTTCTCGCAACAGAAAGAACACATCATCTTCCGAGTCATCCGCAATCAAAGCCCGGAGAGCCTTGTTCGTGACGCCGGTTTCGGATGAATTAGTTGGATTTTGCTGCATGATGATTTTGTCCATTTGATTCTCTTGCTTCACCCGTCAGGGTGAAGCAGAAGGTTGCGCCTTGATTGACGATGCCCTCGGCCCAGATTTTACCTTGATGGCGTTGAATGACTCGCTGCACGGTCGCCAACCCAATGCCCGTGCCACGAAACTCGCTCTGATCGTGCAGACGCTTAAATGGCGTGAACAAATTACTCACGCGTTCCATATCAAAACCCGCACCGTCGTCGCGCACAAAATAGGTTCGGGCGCCGTTGGCTTGAGGCAGTGCCCCAAATTCAATGTGCGCACGGGGACGATTCGCCGTGAATTTCCACGCGTTGCCGAACAAATTCTCCAACACCACCCTCAACAACTGGGCGTCGCCATCGGCGGTCAGCCCCTCGGCAATGTTCCAGTCCACCAGACGGTCTGGATTCTTTTGTTTCAAATCAGCGATCACGGTATTCGCCAGGGCTGTGAGATCGAAATGGTCTACCAGCAATTCTCTGCGCATCATATCGGACAACGCCAGCAAAGCATCAATGATGTCCTCCATGTGCTGGCAACTTCCCCGCAGTCGCTGAACGTAATCCAGACCCTCTGCATTGAGTTGATGGGCGTAATCTTCCATCAAGATTTGGCTGAAGCGATCGATGTTCTGAAGCGGCGAACGTAAATCATGCGAAACCGAGTAACTGAACGCTTCCAATTCCTTGTTGGCATTTTCCAACTCTATCGCGCGGTGTTCCAGTTCCTTGTTCAGCTTGGAGATTTGTTGCGCGACCTGTTTGCGCTCGGTGACGTCGCGAATCGCGCTGGTGACGACCAATCCTTTTTCGCCGGCCAGCGGCTTGGTGCTCACCTCGATTGGAAACTCCCGGCCGTCCTTGTGCAAGCCACAAAACTCCATCGTCATTTCCGGAACCCGTTCGTCGCGCTGGGAGAAGTATGCGGCATAATACTGCCGCTGGTTTTTTCGAAAGCGTTCCGGAACCAGCAACGCCATGCTTTCCCCTTGGAGTTCCCGGTCACTATAACCAAATAGTTTTTCCGTATGCGCGTTGCTGCCTATAATCTTGCCTTCCGCGTTGACGATGACCAGGGCGTCAGGCATGGAACCCAGCAATCGATCCAGTTTTCCCTCTGCCTTTCTGCGGCCATACATGGCGCGCAGCGCGCACGCACCGCACGCCAAAATAAATGCGCTGGCCAGCATGCTTCCGGACAAGCTGATCATTGTGACGCGATTCACCTTCGCCGCTTCAGTCGTCTGCTCCTGATCCAGCAGCACCTGTTGATCATTTTCCACCGTGCTAAAAGCCGCTCGTATCTGCTCCATCAGGTCATTCCCTTCGTCGGTTAGGTTACGCTGGCCGAATCCTCGAAAGAGGTTCTTGTCACCCAGTTCCACCATGTTCTTCATAACCTGAAGATGCTTGGCAATCTCCGGTTCAATCTCAGTGATGGATTTAAGCTGACGGGGATCGTCCTGGAGGAGAAGTTTGAGTTCATCCAGTTGAGGAGGCACGGCTTCGGCGGCGGTGTAAAAGTGACTTAAATGCGACTGTTTCCCGGAGATTGCGAAGCTGCGGGCCGCGCTTTCCACTTCACTTAATTGGGCCGTGATGTATCCTAATTTTTCTAAGACTTCGCGTGTATGCGCAACCGCCCGGGTTGCCTCTTGAAGCTGCTTTCCAGACTGGCGCGAAATGGCGATGACCATTAACAAACTCAAGATTGCCAAAACGCAGCCGGTACCCCACAAGATTCTACGGGCGGAGAATTGCCGTGTCCTTTTTTTGGACAACTCTCCAGCCGGCGTCTTCCCAAGGGTATTCCCTACGGTATTCCCGCCATTTTTTGCGCCATTTTTCTCTTGAACTAAGCTCATTCCGACAATAAAGCTATTTTTATGCCTTTTGTTGCTACCATGGCCGAGCAGTGACAGAAACCGATGTTGATCTTCTTTCATACGCAAGACCAGTCGTTGCGGATGCCAAAGCGAACGCCGATAATCTACTGTAAATAAAGGCTTCTCAAAAACCGACTTGCCCCCTCGTTCTATTGAGTAAAATTACTCACTGTATTGAGTAAATTGTATGATACGTCAAACCATCCATCACGAATTGTTAAAACGGCTCAAGGAAAAGCGCCGCTTTGTGCAGGTATTGGCAGGCCCCCGGCACGTGGGCAAGACCACCGTGGTTCGGCAGGTATTCAATGTTTACTGCGCCAGCCGATGGCTATGTTCCTACTTTTAGCCTGCAACAACAAATTAGAGACGGTCAGCGCGGTTCAATTGGAGACAAGAAATTTTATATCATGTTAAACAATGGAAAAATATTCGGTCGAATCCAGATTGACTTGATTGCTCCTTACAACATGGGAATTCCGGGTCTGATTCGTCTTTCCTACGCCATCAATCCAGACGGTTCCCGCATCTTACGCTAGATGAAAACTGCAATACTGATTGCCACTCTAACATCAATGTAACCGAAGCAGCCGCCCCGCAGCGATGCGTATAACCGTTGTTAGTTTGAGGACTGTGGTAGTGTTAATTTCTGGTTTTCGCTTGCGAAAAAGTACCAGCAGAAGTGCCAGCAAACACCGTTATGAACGAGTTAAAACCAGTTAAGACCAGTAGTGACGGAGTTAGACTTGACAGCAAGCGTAACTGGTTTATAGTTAGAACATCAGAGGTGTTTTAGACAGTTGATTTCAAGAGACTTGTGGAAGGTAAGGCTTGTCCGATTCCGACCCTCGCCTCCAATCCGAACCGTGTGTGCGGCAAGGATTTGCGAAACGCCGGCAGGCTCACCTCCAGTAAAAGCTCCAGTAAAATGACTATTACGGCACTATTCTGGAACTATTTTGGACGTGAGCGGTTACTATTATTTAACCCCGCTTCTTTGCGCCCGGTAGCTGGCCTGCGTTTAAATGTTTCTTTGCCGGTCTTGATGTTCCTTCTAGCCAGTCTGCCGCTCGCCAGAGCCAGCCTGCCTTTGGGTTGGAGTGATACCGATATCGGGTCGCCGGGATTGGCCGGCTCGGCTACAGACGTCAATGGCAATTGGGCAGTAACTGGCGGAGGTTCAGACATTTGGAATGCTGCCGACCAATTTAATTTTGCCAGCACCAGCTTCGGCAGTGATGGCAGCATCATTGCCGAAGTCACCAGCCTGCAAAATAGTGATCCCGGATCCGGCTGGTCCAAAGCTGGAGTTATGTTCCGGAATGACGGCACCGCAGGCGCGGCAAATGTTAGCATGGTAGTTTCCGCCACACAGGGAGTTAGTTTCCAATGGCGCACCAACAGTGGGTCTCAATCCTCAAACATTGGAATTAGCGGAATTTCAGCCCCGATCTGGTTGGAATTAAACCGTTCGGGCGACAATTTCAGTGGATCCTACAGTTATGACAGAAGCAACTGGGTGCAGGTTGGCACGGAGCAAATTTACATGAACGGCTCGGTGCTGGCGGGATTGGATGTTACGGCCCACAACAACTCCGCACTCAACATGGCCACGTTTACCAATGTCAACCTCTCCTCGCAGGCCTTCGGCGTTTATCGCCAGCTTTGGACGAATCTGAATTCAAAACTCGGAGATACCCTGGCCGCATTGACGAACACGGCCAACAATTCGAATTGGCCCAATAATCCGTCTGCGGCCTACACGCACGTCTTCACCAATTTCGAAACGGAACTCAATACAGGGATGAATTATTATGGTCAACGATTACGGGCGTTTGTCGTCCCGCCAATGAATGGTTATTACACATTTTGGATTGCCAGCGACGACACGTCGCTTCTATTGTTGAGCACCAATGAAAATTCCGCGAACGAAAAGCCGATCGCTTCGGTGACCTCCTACACGACCTGGCGCGATTTCACTGCGGAAGCCAACCAGCAATCCGTGCCGATTTATTTGCAAGGCGGACAACGTTATTATCTGGAAGCGCTTATGCAACAGGGCACGGGCGGCGACAATTTGACGGTGCAATGGGAATTGCCAAATGGAACCATTGAGTTGCCGCTCACGACACCCAGCGCCGCCGGCACACTGTTGATTCCATTTACCGGCTTGACGAATACACCCGGAATTTATCTGCAGCCGACCAATATGACCATAACTGAAGAGGGCAATGTCACCTTTTCATTGCTGGTGACTAATCAGTCAAATGTCAACTACCAATGGATTTTGAACACAACGAATTTACCCGGCGCAAACACACCCATATTGGCTTTGACTAATATAAGCCCGAATCTGAACGGGCAGATTTTTAGTTGTGTCGTTTCTAACGCAGCGGGTTCAGTGACAAGTGCGCCGGCGCTTTTGACAGTTGATCGAGACACAAACCCGCCCACTGTGGTTCAAATGATTAATATTGGCACCACGAACGTCCAAATCGTCTATTCCAAGGTGGTCGCGGCTGCGAGCGCGACGAATGTCGCCGATTATGCCTTCACTGATGGCTTGGCCGTGACTGGCGCCTCATTGAATTCGGACGGCAAGACACTGGTTTTGACGACCGATCCGTTGGTGTATGGCAGCAATTATTCCATCGTCATCAATGGCGTCACAGACCTGGCAAGCAATCCCAATACGATTGCCACTAACACGACGGTGACCTTTCAGGCGCTGCCTTATGTGTCGCAGGATATTGGCAACCCGCCAATCCCTTCATCCATCACCATGACCAACAATGGATTCGCGATTACAGCCATCGGTAATAATTTTGGCGGTACAAACGATCAAGGCAATTTTTCCTACCAGGTTTATTCCGGCAATTTCGACGTCAGTGTCCAGGCGGCGGATTTAGGGTTGTCGGATATATTCGCCCAAGCGGGTTTAATGGCCCGCGAAAATTTAACCAGCACCGGCCGCTTTGCCGCTTCCATTACAACGCCGACGATGAACGGGAGTTATTTTGAATGGCGCGATCCGGCGGCCAGCACGGCCAATACGGCCGGCAGTTTTCCGGCGAATTATCCCAATACCTGGCTGCGGCTTCAACGCGTTGGCAACACGTTCACCGGATATGCGGGTTACGATGGGCAAACGTGGACGAAGTTGGGCAGCGACACCATTACCATGTCGAACCAGGTCTATTTGGGATTTGTGGTCAGCAGCGAAAACACGAACCAGGCTACCACAGCACAATTTAGCGACATTAGCAATGTGACCAATGCTGTCATCGGCACGCAGATTAATCCGCATGATGCCATCGGGCCGAGCAGCCGGAAGACGCCGATTGTGTACTCAGAAATCATGTGGAAACCCGCGCCGCGCACGGACGGAAAAAATCTGGAATTTGTTGAACTTTACAACTCCAACCCTTGGTTTCAGGACATTAGCGGTTATCAAATCACTTGCGCGGACATGAATTACACATTTCCGCCCAATACACAAATTCCCGGTGGCGGTTATCTCGTGGTGGCTGCAGCGCCAGCGGATATTGAAAGCGTCTATGGCATCACCAACGTCATTGGGCCTTACACCGGTAGCCTCAAACACTCCGAGACGCTAGAACTGCTCGACGAGGAGACCAATGTGCTTCTCACGGTGCCCTATACGGATATTTATCCGTGGCCGGTCGCGACGGATGGCACCGGCCATTCTCTCGTTCTGGCCAATCCGACCTATGGCGAAGGCGACCCACGTGCATGGGACATTAGTGATGTGGTGGGTGGTTCCCCCGGACAAATGGACGGATTTACTCCGAGTCCGTTGCGCAACGTGATCATCAACGAAATTCTGCCCCATTCGGAAAATCCGGCGGTACCGCAGTTCATCGAACTTTACAACCACAGCACAAACAGCGTGGATATTTCCGGCTGTATTTTGACCGATGATCCCACCACAAATAAATTTGTCATTCCCTCGGGTACGGTGATTGATCCGGCGGGTTTTATTTCGTTCACGCAGTCGCAATTTGGTTTCACACTCAACGGCGGGGGCGAAACACTTTATTTCACCAAGCCGGACGGCAGTCGGGTCCTCGACGCCGTGCAGTTCGGGGCGCAAGCCGATGGCGTTTCTTATGGCCGCTGGCCTGACGGAGCAAATGACTTTTATAACTTCACCACCAACACGCCGGGCACAAATAACAGTGCGATCTTGATCGGTAATATCGTCATCAACGAATTGATGTACGACCCCATTAGCGGAAATGACGATGACCAGTACATCGAGCTTTACAACAAAGGCGCAAATACGGTGAACCTGAATGGCTGGCAGTTCACTTCCGGGGTCACGTTCACTTTTCCCAATGTCACGATAGCGCCGAATGGTTATGTGGTGGTCGCCGAAAACATGACCAATTTGTTTGCCAAATACCCGAACCTGAACACCGGGAACACGGTGGGCAATTACAGCGGTAAATTGTCGCACAACGGTGAACTGGTGGTGCTGGCACAGCCGGAGGCATTTTACGTAACGAACACGATTTATGTTGAAGAAGATGAAGTAACTTACGGCACGGGCGGACGCTGGGGGCAATGGTCATCAGGTGGCGGCAGTAGCTTGGAACTAATCGATCCCCATTCCAATCACCGGTTGGCTGCGAACTGGGCGGACAGTGACGACACATCCAAATCCGTATGGACAAACATTTCTTGCACGGGAGTTCTCGATAATGGTGCAAATTATGATCCGTCAATTGATTATGCCCAGATTGGGCTTTTAGACGTGGGCGAATGTCTGGTGGACAACGTCGAAGTGGAGGATGCCAACGGGGTCAATTGCGTCGCTAATTCCACTTTTGAAGGCGGCAACTTGAACAGTTGGAGTTTACAGGGCGATCATGTCCGTTCGAGTCTGGAAAATTCCGGTTATGACAGCAACTACTCGCTGCATATGCGTTCCAGCGATAAAATTTGGACGGGGGATAATTCTTGCCAAGTCGCTTTGAATGCCAACTCGCTCATATCCGGCCAAACCGCAACCCTTAGTTTTGAAGCGCGCTGGCTGCATGGGTGGCCGGAAGCGCTGTTACGTTTGAATGGCAACTGGCTGGAGGCCACCGGACCAATGCCCGTGCCGAACAATCTTGGCAGTCCGGGAATGCCCAACAGTACCTACATCACCAATGCCGGTCCGACGATTTACAATGTCACTCATTTCCCGGCGGTTCCGGCAGCCAACCAACCGGTGGTCGTGACAGCCAACGTGAGCGACCCCGATGGCGTGCAGAATCTCACGCTTTATTACCGGCTTGATCCTTCTACCGGTTACACAGCCGTGCCAATGAATGATGGTGGCACAAATGGTGATGCGGTTCCTGGTGACGGCGTTTTCAGCGCAACCATTCCGGGACAAGCGGCCAATCAAATCGTGGCGTTTTACCTGGCTGCCACGGATAGCTTGGGAGCAGCGACCCGCTTCCCGGCGATCCGCCCCAATGACAATGAACCCGTGCGTGAATGTGTCGTGATGTTTGGCGACGGCAATCCGGGCGGCAGCTTTGGTGTATACCACTTGTGGATGACACAAACCAATGCGACGCGCTGGGCTAACCTCGGCAATTTGAGCGATGAAGGGAATGACTGCACCTTCGTCAACGGCAATCGCGTGATTTACAATATGCAGGGTTTATTCTCCGGAAGTCCTTATCATCAGGACTTTAACACGCCCAACGGGTCGCTTTGTACTTATAAATGGATCTTCAATGATGACGACAAGTTCTTGGGAGCTACCTCCTACAATAAGATTCACCAACCGGGCAATGATCCGGGCGACGACGCCAGTTTGCAGCGCGAACAACTGGCAAACACGTTTCTGCGTGCGCTGGGAGTGCCGTGGCTGAACCGGCGCTATGTTGCCGTTTTTGTCAACGGCAACCGTCGTGGTTATGCGATGGAAGACGCGCAGGTGCCGGACAGTGATCTCATCAAAGAACATTATCCGAACGATTCTGACGGCTTTCTCTATAAAATGCAGCCGTGGTTTGAATTCGCCCCACAACTTTCCGGCGAGACCATGAGTTTTGACAATCAATCCTGGTGCACACTTAACAACTATACCACGACTGGCGGCGTGAAAAAGACGGCGCGGTACCGCTATGACTACGAAATTCGTCACACGGCGGATTCGGATAATGATTGCACCAACGTTTTCTCGCTCATTGATGCGGCAAATTCTTACGGCACCCCCAATTATGTGGCCAGTATGGAAAACATTGCGAACATGGAGAACTGGATGCGAGTATTCGCCGCCAACCACGCCGCTGGCAACTGGGATTCCTTCGGCGCCCAAAACGAGCAAAATCTTTATGGCTATATCGGCACTTTAGGGACCAAGTATTCATTATTGATGTGGGATTTTAACATTGTCATCGGCAACAGCGGTTCATGGGGGCCGGGGCAGGATTTATTGACCATTAATACATCGGATCCCTATATGATTGATATTTACAACACGCCCGTGTTTCTGCGGATGTATTGGCGCGCATTGCAGGATCTGGTCAACGGCCCGCTCAACGTTGCCAACAGCGGGCCTCTGTTGGTCGCGAAATATAATGCTTTCATCGGCAACGGCTTCAGCGGTGTTGAAAACCCCACAGTGAACATTGAGCTCTGGCTTTCGGAGGCGCAGAGCAGCATTGCGGCGCAACTGGCTGCCGTGAATGCCACATCGTTTACCCTTAATCCAACTGTGACCGTGAGCAATAATGTGGCGTATGTGACTGGTGGAGCTCCCGTGAATGTGGACACCATCTGGATCAATGGCGTGGCTTATCCGCTGACTTGGACCACCTTGACCAATTGGACCATTACTTTCCCGCTAGTCAACGGAACAAATAATTTAAGCATGGTTGGAGTGGACAAAAATGGGCAGCCGATTACGGGTGACACTGGCAGCGTCAGCGTCATCTACAACGGAACCAATGCCTCACCGGTCGGCCAGGTGGTCATCAACGAAATCATGTATGCTCCGGCGGTCAACAACGCGCAGTTTGTGGAATTGTATAACAATTCTACTAATACGACATTTGATTTGTCGGGCTGGCAGCTTCAAGGATTATCCTACACGTTTCCAGACGGCTCGATCATTGCGCCGACTAATTTCCTGGTTCTAGCAGCAAATGCCGCTGCTTTCGCCGGGGCTTACGGTGCGACGAATCTGGTATTTGACATCTTCAGCGGAACATTGCAGCCGGGACAAATACTTTCGCTCGTGCAGCCTGACGGTAATGGCACAAATAATTTGACGGTGACCGAAGTAATGTATGACAGCGTGCCGCCCTGGCCGACAAATGCCAACGGCACCGGGGCCTCCTTGCAACTCATTGACCCGAATCAAGACAATTGGCGCGTTGGCAATTGGTCGGCCGCACCATTTTCTGCCACTCCTGATGCGCCGAACAGCGTTGCCGCATCACTGACGCCATTCCCTTCTCTGTGGATCAACGAATTGCAAGCTGACAACCTGACGGGCATCACCAACGGCGCGGGTCAGCACACCGGCTGGCTGGAACTTTATAATCCCGGAACCAACGTCATTTCGTTAAATGGACTTTATCTGGCCAATAATTATACCAATCTTCTGCAATGGCCATTTCCAAGCAACTCCGTGATCAATGCCGGTCAATTTGAAGTGATTTTTGCTGACGGCGAGACGAACTTGTCAACTACCAATGAATTGCATACTGGTTTTATTCTGGCCAGCGGCACCGGGTCATTGGCTTTGACCCGGCTCGCCACCAACGGTCAGCAGCAGGTGCTTGACTATGTAGATTACCAGAACATCAGCCCGAATGATTCCTATGGTTCGTTCCCTGATGGACAGAGCTTCTATCGCCAGGAGTTTTTCCAAGCAACTCCCGGCGCGCCCAACAATGGAACCGCCACCCCGCCACCTTCTTTCATTGATTACACCTCGGCAGGTTCAGTCTATACCCAGAACTTTGATTCTTTGCCTAATCCCGGAACGACTTCGATGAATGCCAATAACCCAGTGACCATAAATGGCATCACATATTCGCTTGCCAACCCGTATGATTTTGCTTTCCCAGTTGCCGCTAGTGGCAACCGCGGCGGGTTGGGAATTTCCGCCATGGCAGGCTGGTATGGTTACGGCGTTTCGGCCTCTCAATTCGGCGCAACTTATGGCGATCAAACTACAGGCGGCCAGATTAGTTTCGGTCCAGCCAATGGTTCCAACCGCGCGTTGGGACTTCTGGCCACCAGCTCAACAAAAGGCACCGCCTTTGGCGTGCGATTCCTCAATGGAACGGCCATGACTCTGAGCCAGATGAACCTGCAATTTACTGGTGAAGTATGGCGGCAATCCAATGTGCCCAAGACCCTCCAATTTTATTATTTCATTGACCCAACCGGCACCGCAACGTTTCCTGGCAATGCGACCGCATTCATTCCGGCTCTGAACGTGAGTATTCCAACGGTTGCAGCCGATTCGGGCGGCGTGGCGGTAGATGGCACTTCGCCGCTCAACCAAACTAATTTGAGCGTGTTGAACCAAACCATTACCAACTGGCCCCCAGGTGCGGCTTTGTGGTTGATATGGCAAATGACCGATGATACTGGTAAAGCCCAGGGTTTGGGGATTGATAATTTGAGTTTTTCGGCCAGTGTCACCACGCCGGCCATGCCGCAAGTGTCGGGCTCGGTTTACACCAACGGGACGTTCAGCCTGACCGTCAACGGCGATTCTGGGTATGACTACATCATTCAGACGTCCACGAACCTGACCGTTTGGACCAGCATTTTCACCAACCCCATGCCGACGCTGCCATTCGTCTGGAGTGATTCCGACGCGAGCAACTACAGCCAGCAGTTCTATCGCATACAGCTTGGGCCTTAAACAAAGCCAATAATCAGGGGATGAACCCGATAAATGATCGGTTTATTCAAGCGACTTGAGCGGGCAGCTTGGGGTAGGCGGCTACGCTGATGGTGCCGGAAATCAGGCTCAATTTCGGCGTTTGGCGCTGGCTTTTACCAAGCATCGGTCTTGTATCGATGGGAATAATCGAACGCTACTTTTATGCCCAAGATTAATATCAACGGTGCTTCGATTCACTACGAAATTCGTGGAGACGGCGCAGAGACGATTGTGTTCGCTCATGGCTTGTTATGGAGTGAACGAATTTTTGATGATCAAATTGCGGCACTTCAGCCCCGCTACCGCTGCGTCACTTTTGATTTTAGAGGACAAGGCCAAAGCGCAGTGACTCGGTCGGGTTACGACATAGAAACTTTGTATGCAGACACGGTTGCCCTCATTGAAACACTTGGTGCTGCTCCGTGTCATTTTGTCGGAGTGTCAATGGGCGGTATCGTCGGTCTTCGGATTGCAGTTAGGAACCCTGAAATCATTAAATCATTGGCACTCTTTGCTGCGTCAGCGGATGCCGAGACCGAGGAAAAAAAGAAGCGTTATCGTCTCTTAACACTGATTACGAGATTGTTTGGATGTCGCCTGGTTGCCGATAAGGTAATGCCGGTAATGTTTGGCAAGACATTTCTAAACGATCCGGTTCGATCCGAACTAAAACTTCGATGGCGACAAAATCTAATAGCTAATCGCAGACTTGGAATCGCTCGTGCTGTTATTGGCGTGATAAACAGGGAACCGATTTACGACCAAATAAATAAAATCAACGCGCCTACTTTGGTTGCGATGGGAGACGAAGATGTTGCGATTTCCATGGAGCGGGCAAATCGGATTCACTCACGAATCGCAGGATCGAAACTCGTAGTTATTCCGCATGCTGGACACACTCCAACAGTGGAAGAGCCAGCGGCGGTCAACACACTGATCGAGAATTTTTTCGCCCAAATCAGTAAAAGCATCAACAAGCAAAATTAACGTCAACCATTTGTCGGATATGCCAAACTCCGTATCAATTATTTCATCTTCGTTAACATCCAAAAATACGATTAGTCCCGTTGTTGGCGGATCGTGAATGGCTGGATGAGGCGACGAAAACCATCGGCCAGTTCTGGAAGCGCAAAAATGCACGGCGCAATGGTGCTTTGTAGAAATCGGCGAGTGCTGCTCAAGTGGACAAAAGGTTGCGGCTTTAACGTCCAGAGTCCCGCCTAGAGGCGGATCATCTTTGATGAAGAACCCTGCCGATTGTTGAGGATTCTTGCGAAACCATTTTTCCAGTGCCTCGCAAATGTAACCTGTAATATCCGTTTCTTCATCTGGCTCGTTCTGTATTCGGCGAAGGGCCTCGTTGTAGCCAGTTGCGAGAAATCGGTGACAATGACGGCGAAAAGCTGCCCGAACTGGCGCTTTTAACTTGGGAGAAATCGGCAGAGAAGTCATGCGGATTTCTCTCCATCCGCGAGTATTTCAGCTATGACAGCGTCAGCGTCGTTCAACGCTTGTGTGCGTGTCCAATCCATAAGTCGGGGAGATTTGAAAATCTGCACCGTATCTTCTCCAAACACTCGAAGGCTGCGATCCACATAGGCCCATTGGCTGAATCGTTCTGACAATTGCTCTCGCAGTTTCCGCATATCGCCGCGCGTCTTGGAGTTATCGTCGGCATTGAGCACATCAATTACCTGTGGTTGTTGTGTTCCAGCGGGTGAAAGCTGAAGTTCACAGCAGATTAAATCATCTGCGGTAATGAGACGGACACTAGGTTGTGCTTCATCCAAAAGAAACCGTTCCAACTCATCACGAATGGTGCGGCCATACGCTTGAAGCTCTTTAATGGTCGCCCGCTTGCCAAGTTTCTTCAAAGCAGATGCACCCTTGTCGAGCGGTAAACGGTTGTCGCGGAAAGCCGAGCGCGGCCAACTCATCCAAGAGCGGAAAGAAGCACAGAAATTATTTCAGAAGTTGATTGAGCAGGATCGCCAGCAGGAAAAACCAAAAGGCGGCGGCAGAGGTAGGTAGATGCAGCGTTTATTTTTTAGGGGCTACGGCGTCCAAATAATCCGCCCACCATTGCATCATCTTCCGACGCTCCGGCAGATGTTGCGCGTGATTGTAAGCGGCTCTCACTTCGTTTCGTTCCGCGTGCGCAAGCTGGCGTTCAATCACGTCCGGCAGAAAACCATTCTCGTTGAGAATGGTGCTTGCAGTGGCACGGAAGCCGTGGCCGGTAGCCTTGGAATGATACCCCATGCGATACAGGGCATAGAGCATGGTATTTTCACTCATGCGGGCCGACGGCTTGATTTGATTCGCAAACACATGCTCCCATTGTCCGGTGAGCTTTTTCATTTCCTCTAATACTGCGACCGCCTGACGCGACAGCGGCACAATATGCGGATCGCGCATTTTCATGCGTTCAGCAGGAATGCGCCATTCGGCCTTGTCAAAATTTAGCTCCGTCCACTTCGCGCCGCGCAGTTCAGCAGTGCGAACAAATGTCAGCAGCAAGAATTTCAGCGCCAGCTTGGTTTGCGGATGCCCGTCATAGGCTTCCAGCTTTTTCAGGTATTCCGGCAGTTCGTGTTCCTTAAGATAAGCCTGATGTTTTTTCACCGGGGTTTTCAGCGCACCGCGAAGATCCGTTATCGGATTTTTCTCGGCGCGTCCGGTGGCAATCGCATATCTGAAAACCTGCCCGGATGCCTGCATGAGACGTTGCGCGAGGTCGAGCGCACCGCTCTTTTCAACCACGCGCACAACGGAAAGAAATTCCTGTGCGCTGATTTCAGTGATCGGGCGGTTTCCCAGCCTTGGGAATATATGGTTTTTGAGGCGCACCATCATGGCCTCGTAATAGTTCGTTACCCATTTGTGCTTTTTGCTGTCGCACCATTCCTTCGCAAGAACTTCAAAAGTGTTTTCGCCCTTGAGCACGGCCAGCCGCTTGGCTTCCCTTTTTTCCGCGCCGGGGTCATTACCATCCAGTATCCACTGAAGAGCGTCATCCGGCGAAAGCGTATCCGAATTGCATATCATCTGCAAGTCGCTCGTGTGTTGGTAATGAATCATTTTGAATTCACGAATCCTTCGTGTGCGTTGTCGGTCGCGTCACGCGGCCTTTCTGATTGGCACGTTGAAGTCCCCGCCAGTCCGCGCAATCAGAAAATCGGTTCCCCCTGAAGGTCGCCCCCAATTTTCAGATTTGCCCGGTTCGCTTCGCCCCGGCTGAAAGGGACTTCTTTTTAGTGCCATCAGGCCGCGATTGGCGCAGCCCGAAACTTAAAAAGGAGACTTCCCATGACTGATTCCACCAACAACCAACCCGCTTCTAAAACACCGACGCACATTGTTTACCATGTCCGCAACCGCGAAGGCGGCAAAGGATTTTGGACGCGCATCGGCAGTGCTTGGGCGCACAAAGACGGCAACGGCTTCAACATCCAGCTTGAATCCGCCCCGATTGATGGACACATCACCCTGCGGATTGCTTCTGAAAAAACCAAATAATCCACTTGGGCGGGCAGCAATGCCCGCCCTCTTTTATTTCCCCGTCGCGCGAGACAGCCAGCCCTTCAATTCCCCTTTCAGACTACGCCTCGAAAATCTGTCAGACTCGCACTCACCCGCCGATGCTCCCTTGTGAGCTTTTTTCCGCCATCGCTCTGCGCTTTCGGCTCGCAAAACTCCCAAGCGAGCGGGCTAACGCTTTCCTGTCATGCCTCATGCGGTTGCCATGACTCACGCCAGTTTCGCCCGCTAAAGCGGATATGGTTTTGGAAAATCATTTTCACGTTTTCAGGTCGTTTTCCGCTCCGCTCCATCTGCATCGGATTTCTCTTTTCGCCCTCACCAGTCCGCTTCACAGGGGGCTTTCGTGGTTCCCTCCCGCCAAAGATGCCGGCCGCGCCGCCGATCAAGCCGGCTTGTTTTGCCGGCCACCAGCTGCCGGTCACTCCCAAAAGTTTGATCGGACGAAGATAAACCGTTCCGCGCCCCGGTAAAGTAAGGCGCATTTCCAATTGCGTGGGCAATCCCTCGTCCGCGTTGCGGTCAACGGCAAATTGCAGGGGTTTCCAGTTTGATTCACCGTGGATATTTCCCCAATAATTCCCCGCACCCCCGTTGCCTTCTGAAATGCGTCCGTCGCCGCCCGGGGCGGCAGGCGGGAGCTGACACAGCAGTTCTAAAACACCGCCTTCAGTATGCGGGAACCGAGATGTATAGTACGGGTCTGTATTTGTAATCATCGTTATTATTTTTGCCAGCGGAACATCATATTTAACCTCGCAGCGGAGAAAATATGCTTTTTTGATATCCGACGGTTCCGAAATTTTCAAAAGCGAAAATTTTTGCGGTGTATCGTTGGTGTTTTCAATTTTCAAAACCGACATTCCATCCATTGAAATGACTTCGCCGCCAGATAACTCATGCTGTTGCTGCAAGTCTTTCCAATCATAAACATGCAAAGTTCTTTGCGGGTGTGATTCCTGCGCCGTGGCCGATGAAACGAGCAACAGCAACAAGTTCAGTTGAAACATCTTTTTCATTTTGTTCCTTTCTTTTGATTTTGATAGGCAGTCAGAAGTTTTTTGAAAACCTGCGAATCCAGCCGGCCGTCGGCGAAGTGCGCGCGGAGCTGGCGCTCGAAATCGTCGTCAATTTTCTGGCTGTCGAGGATTTTGATTTTTTCGATCAGCCGGTCGAGGCGCAGCCGGAGCGTCGGATAGGAAACCTTGTAGGCGTCGGCCAGATCCTTGAGCGAACCCGAAAACAGGATGAATCTTTTCACGAAAGCCAGATCTTCGTCCTCAAGAAAAGACATCCAATGCTTTTTATCGGAATCGCTCATTTAATAAAATTGAATTTCACTTTTGTTTTATACAACTAAACAAAGTTAAAGTCAACATCAATTTTATTGAAAAGTCGGTATGGGAAGACGACGCAAGGAATCTCTGAATAATTCCGTTGATTGCTCAGTTGCGAAAGCGTTCCGAGTTTGATAGCGTAATTTTATGGCAAACGCCGCAACATCATCAGCCCGTCAGCGGCAAGAGGAACTCGGACAGTTCCTCACGCCCGCGCCAGTGGCCAGTTTTATGGCTTCGTTGTTTGGGCCGCTTCCCAATGTGGTGCGCTTACTGGATGCAGGGGCAGGTGCTGGAGCATTGACCACAGCCTTTGTTTCGCGTTTGTGTGAAAAAAAGGACGACGTTCGCGCCGTCGAAGTTACGCTCTACGAGCTTGATCCCTTCATTCAGGATGCACTTTTAGAAATGATGCAGGAATGTCAGCGTGTTTGTAATGAGTCTGGTATTAGATTTACCTTCACCATTCATGCAACCGACTTCATTAAAGAGGCATCGGCTCTCCTCGCTAACAATCTATTTAGTGCGGCACCGCCAGCATTTGATGCCGCCATTGTAAATCCGCCCTATCGGAAGATCAGCATGGACTCGGTCGAAAGGCGTAATCTGCGCTACGTTGGCGTTGAAACAAGCAATCTTTACGCGGCATTTATTGCTCTCATTCAGCGTTCGCTCGTTCCCAGTGGACAACTTGTGGGCATCACGCCAAGGAGCTTTTGTAATGGCCCATATTTCCGTTCCTTCCGTGAAGACTTCCTCGACAACTTGGAGGTTCACAGGCTGCATGTTTTTGAATCACGCGAAGCCGCCTTCCGCAATGACAGCGTGTTGCAAGAGAACATAATCTTCCATGCCGTAAAAGGCCGGAATCAACCATGCAAGATGGTAATTTCCAGCAGCAGCGGCGAGCGTGGTGACATTGTTGCAGAAAAAATAGTTCCCTTTACTGAAATCGTTCACAAACACGACGCAGAGAAATTTATCCATATTCCGTCTGCTTCGGGTCATGCAGTGGCCAAAAAAACGATGGATGGCCTGAACGCAACTCTTGCGTCTCTTGGTGTGAGCGTATCAACCGGACGCGTCGTTGATTTTCGAGTTAAAAATGCTCTTCGCAATGAACCAGAGACAGGCACCGTGCCGCTGCTTTATCCGTGTCATTTCAACGGCGGCACCGTTCATTGGCCGAAGTCAGAAAGCCGCAAACCCAATGCAATCCTCAATAACCATGAAACTCGCCCTTGGCTCGTGCCCTCTGGGATGTATCTACTGACGAAGAGATTCACATCAAAAGAAGAACGTCGCCGCTTGGTTGCTTGCATATTCGATCCAGCGGATGTGAAAGCCGAATGGCTTGGCTTTGAAAATCATCTCAACTATTTCCACGCCAATGGTCATGGACTAGATAGAAATCTCGCGGTTGGCCTTTTTGCTTATCTAAACTCGACTGTGGTTGACCAGTATTTTCGTGGCTTTAGCGGCCACACGCAAGTAAATGCGACTGACCTTCGGAAGTTGACTTATCCCGACCGCAAAACCTTGCAAGCAATGGGAACCGAAATGAAGAAACTTGATCAACCACAGGACAAGATTGACGAACTCGTGGAAAAAAATCTTCATGCCCACCAATAAGCCAAACCAAATAGATGAATCCAGAAAGCAGAGACTCACAGAGACCTGTGAAACTCTTACGGCGTTACAGTTTGGCCCAAAGCAGAGAAATGAGATCGCCGCCTACACATTGCTTGCCCTACTGAATCTCCGCCCAGATGTTCCTTGGGCAGAATCCGAGGTGTGGATCGCAGAAGACCCTGACCACATGATTCACTTCAATGGCGAGCGGTTTCTTGGGCCGTATCCTGACGTGTTGCCAAAATAAATCATTTGTCTGGCCGTCCCCGTAAAAAATCTGCCCGTGTTACTCCACGCGACCTTTCTGATTTGCACGTTGGTAGTAAAGAACCGTTTGTGTCAGTAAAGCTCCACCCAATGTTCGTCCAGTTTCAGAACCCCTCCGCGCTTCTGCGGTTCCAATGCCTGTCACCAGGTCACTGAATAGCCTAGTGATTTCGACGCCTGATTCAAGTGTTGAATGTATTGTGCGGCCTGGTCCGGTCCGGCGAAATCCATCAGCGACTGGTATTCGCAGTTCATTACAATTTTGTTGCCGGAACAATTGAGACTCTTTTGAAAGAAAAATGCCGGATCAGAAACCGTCTTTTGGGCCGTGTCGGCAGGCCACGCTGACGGCAATGTGATTTCGGTCCGCAGGATCTGATGTTCCGGAAACGGCACGCCGACGGGCATGGTCCGTTCGGTGTCATCAGGTGCTTTTAGAAACGCGGCCATTTCGGTCGGATAGTATTCAAATGAATATTTTCCATCCTTCTCCGATCTCGTCCACGCGTTATCAATGCTGTAAGTCTCCGTCGTCTGGATTCTGTTTTGCTCCTCATCATCCTTGAAATCAATGGGGGCGGACATGTTGATTCCCGGGTAACTGCCGGCATAGAAATGAGTATAGCTCTTTTCGATGTCGCTGCGTTTCGTAGTCGCAAAGAACGCCCGCAGATTGTCAGCGTCACGCCCGTCGGCAATCGTTACCACTTTCAGGGTGGAGGTTCCGGTTGTTCTGCCGAGTTCAAAGTGTTCCGTGGTCAGGGTTTGTGGCATTCCCGTGGTTTGCGAAATGGCGCTCAAGTCGCTGGTGTTTGGCGAAACCACCAGTCCACATTCGTAGTTCGGGAGGTAATGCGCCGCCAGCGGCCCGCGCTGGAAGTGGATGGTTGGATCAAGCCAATATGTCTGCCCATCGAACCGGATCACCGCGATGCAATGGTCAAAGGCATTGCTGGCCGGCTGCCAATCCTCAATCGTGTGGTGCAACCCGCTATTGACCAAAACCGGATACGCTTCGACTCCGAGCGCACGCAGAATTGTGACGAACAACAGCGACTTGTCTTTGCAATCTCCATATCGCCGCGCAAATACCACTGAGGGATCGGCCGGTTTCTCGTCGCTGGCGTCAATTTCGACGCCGAAATATCGGACTTCATCCTGTACAAAGCGCAGTGCCGCGAGCACCTGTTGTTCCCGGCTGGTGATTTGCCCCCATTCCGCGACTTTTTGCCGCAGTTCTGGCGAAAGCGGCGCGGCGCGTTGAAACAGTGGCAATGCCCACTGGTTGACCTCGGCCCACGTTTTGAATTCGCTCAATTCAACCCAAGGATCGGGATCGAACCAGCCGGGCAATGAATCTTCAACCTGAATGCCCGTGGTCTGCCGCAAATCCCAGATGTATTCGACGGAATCCTTTCCCGGCACTAACGCAGGTTGTATGGCGCAGCCGTGTGATTTTGCATACAGCCGTCTTTGCGTTGGCCACAATACGCGTGTAAAAAAGCGTTCGACGGGTTGGTCGGTTTGTACGGGGACTGCGCGAAAAAAATGATCTCCCAGCACTGGGTTCGATCCTTTGATTGAGTAGGCGTAATCGATGATGTCGCCGACCCGCACGTCATCCATGACCAACAACGCCGAGTGTTCGCCATTCAGAATGCCCTCGTCCAATTCCTGTTCGCGCCGGATAATCTTTACCGCGTTCGTGTCGAGCCGGTCGAGATGTTCCGATCCGCGCCAAATCCGCGCCCAGTGCAGCGTCAGGGACTGATAACCCGGATTGAAGTCTATGGTGAGCTTTGAGCCATCTTCAACTGCGGAAACATTCAGAATCTGCCGGACCATGTGATAGAACGTTTCATTCTCAGCGGCATTGATCTGACGTTCCGACAATAACCAGTGCTCATCCGCACCCGATTCGAGGCTGTCTGACGCGGATTGCAGATCGAAAAACTGAGGCTTCACCCAGCGTGTCGGAGGTGCCACCGCGAACTTCGCCTCGCCACCGGTTATTTCAGCGGCTACTCCCTGACCTGCGAAGGCAATGACCGCCATCCACCAAAGTATCCGATGACCTCTGAAAAAATCGCTTCTGTGAAATCCGCGCATCGCCGCTGTCATCTTTTTCACGCGGCAGATTAACCGAAACGCCTCGATTTTGCAATCCGCACCTGGCAATCAACTCCAGCGCCGTACCTCGCACATCCCAAACCGCTACTCTGAACGATTCGCGCAACAGGCGTTGGGGCACAACAGCAACGCCGTGCATCGTGCCTATGCGAAACGAGCATTGATGAAAATTCCCTCGCTGGAGGATTACGAACGAGAGGCAGCCGAGAAAATAATCTAACGCCAGAGCTCACACACGCCAAACCAAAAGCCGCTGGCAGTGAAGCGGCACTACGATGGCTAACCGGGCGTTGTGTGCAGCAATATTGTTAGACCGATAATAAATCATTTTGGCTCCGAGCGCAGGACTAGGCATCCCCAAATCACCATGCCGACCGCGCAGGCTAAAATCGGAGCATAAAAGAATTTTTCTGGAAATTCGACTCGGTTGCCATTCCGCTCATAGTCAAGATGCCATTGTAGTTTCCGAATGCGGGTGCCAACGGGCATACTTCTCGGTAACGACGCATCGGTCGCTCCTGCCCAAAAAACCTGCTCATCACCATGAGGATCGCGCACCGTGTATTCCGTCGCATAACGGGGAGATCCGGTTGAAGGAACGTCTCGTCTCGCCACTATGACGCCGTCCACATGGGTCTGGAGACGCCGTCCAATCGTCTCCCACCCAAAACCCCACAAAATGAAGAGACCGAAGAGAATCAGCACCCACGGTCTCGGTTTGTAGTTTCTAGTCACAGGCAAGGCTTATCGCGGGATGGACTTGTCTAACTGTGATTAAGCGACTGACTGTGCACGACCCTGTGCACGGCTATTTTTGCTTTGGCCTTTGTTAGCACCGTTTGATGAAAGCAGATTTGCGAATTTCTATCAAGAATTTAATGCCGTGACGTGCCCATTCTGCGAACCGTTCGCCTGAACGTTTTTCTTGGCAGCATTCCGCTTTTGCCAATGCTGATTCAACGCATTCGTGATTTTCGCCAGCCAAGTCCGGTCTTGGACCTGTTCCAATAATTCAGACGCGGCAAAGAACCTGACGCTATTCGCCGCCGGTTTGCATTGGGGCGCGCCGTCGAAAAATCATCGGAAATCCAGACCGCAATCTGATTTCAACCTCGTTCGTGGAACGCCAGAATTTGACGCTCCGCATGACAAATCGCCGGTTCACGCGCCTGACAAACGCATTTTCAAAGAAGATTGAAAACCACAAACACATGATGGCGATTTACGCCATGAACTATAATTTTTGCCGGATTCACCAAACCTTGCGCGTGACGCCAGCGATGGAAGCTGGAATTACCGACCACGTTTGGACTTTGGAAGAAATTGTGAATTTGCTGGCTTGATTTTCTGTTGGCTGTGGCTCAGCTTTGGAACGTTAGGCGGCATGAAACCACCGTTATGTCCACGCGCATTTCAATTCAGCCAGATGACCCGAACAGCGAAGCAGCCAAGCAATTCATGCGCGAGCTTTCAGAGGAAGAAGCTCGACGTTACAGCGACATGGGAGCAGATGATTCGGATTCGTTCAGGTCAAGCGATGTGCTCGTGCCTCGCAGTATATTCATCGTCGCGCGTTTGGCTGGTCAGCCGGCTGGATGTGGCGCACTTCGCCAGTTGACCGCAGAGACAGCAGAAATCAAGAGGATGTATGTCATTACGAGAGCGCGGCGGCGTGGCATAGGACGTGCGATTCTAGGAGAGTTGGAACGACTAGCGGTTGAGTTTGGCTATCGTATTATTCGATTGGAAACAGGTAATCGGCAGCCGGAGGCCATCGCACTTTATGAGGGTTACGGTTTTCGTCGCATTCCATTGTATGGTGAGCATGTTGGCGACCCGGTGAGCATTTGTTTTGAGAAGGAAGTGTTCAGATATGCAGACAGTGCCGCCTAACCCCGTGCCGGAGCCAAACTGATTTCAAAGTAGCCCACTAATCGAGTGGCTGAAAGTGCGCCGTTGCCATACAAAACCCTAACCCAAGAAATCGCATGAGCAGACCGCAAAAAATGCACAAGCCGCTAAAAGGCAACTTCACGGACATCATAAACGCGATTGCCGATGGAAGAGGCTTAAAGCCGCCGCCGCCAAGGAATGTGGCGCGCCCTCAAAACATTGTGAAGGCAACGCAGCAACCGCCAAAGAAATGAAACCATTATTGGGATTGGTTGCACGGCGAGCATCATTTGAACTATCGCGCTTACTGCCGTTCCAAGTAAAATTACGGAATCATCCGACGTAAGCATTTCGTCTGGATGGAAAATTGGGTTTCGATACTGCTCACGGATATGATCCAAAAATCCTGTAATTTTTGTATCTGCACCGGCGGCAGCTAGATTTTTGACGTAAGCACCCCAATTTCTCATCTGCGACTTCGGCGGATGCCCTACTACATGGGTATAATAAAGACGGATTACAGATTCAGTAGCTCTCAAAATGTGGAACGCTGCCGCTGTTGGAATGTCAAAAGCAATACATTTACCAGCCTGCTTTATATCATCCACACATTGTCTCGGAAGAGCCTGCCGAATATTTTCTGGAAATAGATTTTCCGGTCTCTCAATTAAATCAGTGGTGGAATAAATCAGTTTTTGAGAAACAAAATAAGATGCCAGAGTTTGAAGCTCGGCAGAAAATACGGTCTCAAATTCAGTTAAACTATTCGTAATATGCCATGCCTCCATAAAATCCAATTTTTTTTCCATCGAGAGAGGTTTTTCTGGAGTCGTTTCAATGACTGCATTTACGAAATTCAAAAGTTTCCACGCACTTGGCTTGCAAACGACAAAGGGAATTAAGTTATCATTACACAAAAACCTTCGCGAGCCAACTGCGGTCTTGCACCTGTTCCAGCAATTCCGATGCGGCAAAGAATTTGACGCTATTCGGCTGGGATTCCCAGCGTCGTGCAGGAGGCGTTGGGACACAACTCCAAGGTTTTCACGGGCGCCAAACTGCACGATAGAACTGTGTGCCGGATGAACTGGCATTGGTAAGGTTTAGTGCGCCACTGGTCGGTGTATTGGTGGAAAGCGCAATCCAATTCGTCGAGGTCAAATCGGTGGACATCAGGATCACATACGGCACTCCGGGCAAGCCCTGCAATTGGAAAACGAACTGGCCGGGCGGCGGTGCCGACGCCGGCACCGCAAGCCATGGCGCCGTCGGTGTGAACGCGAGCACCGTGGCCGAATAGGGGGCGAACGTGTAATCGAAGTTCGTGCCGGCGACCGGGAAATTTGTCTGCGCGATGTCTGGCGATCCCATGCCGGTTTCCGCTGCGTCGTCCTGCGGGACGCCATACGAGTAAACGGTTGCGTTGGAGAACGGCACGTAACCCGCAAGGTTGATGGCGGCATCGAGGCTGGCGTATGAACTCTTATTGACAACGAGCATGGTCAGGCTGCCGTTGGCGCGGCGCACGGCATAGGTGGAAAGCAGCGGGTAGTCATAACTGGCGTTGACCACCGAATCGCCCCCGCGCGCGAAATATTGCATCAGCTTCATGCAGTAAAAACTTGGGTAGACGTTGGGCGGGGTGGCGATGCCATTCACGCAGCCCTCATCGGTGATGAAGCTGCCAGAACTGTTGGTGCGCCAGCCATACAGGGCATTGTCCGAATCCGTTATCGCGCTCTGGCCGTTGCGCAGATCCCACCAGAGCATGGTGTTGAATTCCGTCTGCAGGATTTGCCCGACCATGTCGGCGTAAAACAATCCGCCCACCAGACTGATCCACTGTTTGTCGCCTTCCGGGCCAAACTCGGTCATGTTCAACTCCACGTTGGCGGCCGCGGCGGTGCCGAGGTAGTCGTTGAGCATCAGGCGCAGGTTGGCCGCATTGATCGCGCAAGTTGGCGTCCAGAGCAGATTATAGGTATCGCCATCGCCGGGGGCGTAGCTGTGGCAAATCAAAAAATCCGGTGTTATATTGTTGCTGCGCAGATAGGTCAGCATCACCGGGGTCCAGCCGTTGTGCGTCACGCCGGTGACCGGATTGACCACCGGATGGTTGGTGTAGTTCGCCGAGGCATCCTCGGTCACGTCCGCCACCGCCCCGATTTTGATGGTCGGATCCACCGCCTTCATTTGGTTGTAATAACTGGTGAATCGTTGGGCGTAAGTCCAGGGATCATGGGCTTGATCGGGCGAATTGGTGTTGATGTCCTCTTCCCAACTGCCATAGATCTCGTTGCCGACCTCCCAGTATTTGACGTAACAATGATTGGTGGTCTCGCAAAACCGCACCCAGGCAGCCGCCTGCGCCGGCGTGCCGCTGCCATAATTCACAATGAAATAAATCTGCGCGCTGGTGTTGGTGGCCACATGAATGAAGTTGGTCGTGACCGAGCCCCATCCCTGGGCTTCTTCATTGGTCATGAAATAGATGTCGCCCCAACTGCCGCCCGGCCAGCGCAGGGCCTGATTATCAATGTTCGTCAGGAGGAAGACGGTGTTGGTGGTGTCGAGATCGCCGTCCCAGGCCGCGGTGTTGACGCCGAACACCCGGGAGTCCACGGTGCGTTCGACATTCGTGGCGTTGACAGCCACATGGACGAGGGCAGGCGGTGGATTGGCGACCAGCTCTATGTCAGCAATATAAAAGTTGGACTGCAACGTGCCTGCGTTCCAAATTTCAATTGCCTCCAGATTGGCTACCTCGGCCACGCCCAGGGAAGCCAGGGAAAAAGTGAATTGTTGCCAGACATTGGTTGGCGCGGTCACATAAATCGTGTTTCCCCATGAAGCGCCCTCGGCTGCCACCCCGACCGTTTGTCCGCCAACCGAACCGCCGTTCAACCACAACGACAGATTGGTATATAACGTCGTATCAATGGGATCATGCTCCAGATACCAGGCCTGCCAGGGTTCGCTGGCGGCAAACACCATTGAGTTGCTGCCGTTAAAATCCGGATTATTGGTGGCGTAATGCGGCACCCATCCCCAATCCTGCCAGCCGTTGTTCAACAGCTCGGTGTAAACCAGCATGTCATCGTTGGCCAAAACCGGCGAGGCCGCGCCGAAAAGTACGGCGACGGCCAAAACGAACCCCCAGCGGGGCGTCAAGTTTTTCATGCTGCTGATGCATTGTAACCCAGACGGAATAAATAATCAAAAGCGAATGCTGCCAATCATGAAGAACAGCATGTCCGGCTGGAGGAGCACATCAGGGCGACGTTGACTTTGTGGCTGCGTTTGAAGAATGATTCGATTTCCGCCGGACGACATTGGAATAGAGCATTGACAGAAATGATGTAGCGATGCGGAGCGAGGGGTTTTGGCTTTTGGCAACGCTGAGGGAGGGAGCCTGCCCGCAGCGGCCTGTTTCATGGTAAGGATTGGGTGCAGCGTCACGCTGCTTCCACCGCGTCCCATTGTTATTTTTTTGCGGCCGGACAAAAAAACGGGACCGGGATTTCTCCCGGCCCCGCTGTTATTCGGCACGCATGGCAAGCCGCATCAAAACTTTTCCAAATACAACTTGCAAACAGGATGCGGAAGCGTCACAAACGTGTTTGAAATTAAAATCAGATGAAGACCAAACGCATATGTATCTTCATCGCTCTGGTCCTGGCTCTGGGCGGCGTCACCCTGCTGCTGCTGTTTCCACGCGAACCACGCTATCAAAGCCGACCACTGAGCAGTTGGTTGCAGCAATACAACGACACGCCGCTGGACGAAACTCAACGCCTGTCGGAAGCGCAAGCCGCCGTTCGCACCATGCCGGTCAAAAAAGTCCTGCCGGTGCTGCTCAAGCTGGTGGAAGCCAGGGATGACCCGGTCAGTTTGTGGATGATTGATCTGGGCGACAAATTTAGAATTCAATTTTTGAAGTGGCCTTCGGCGGAAGATTTTCAACAACTTGGCATCGTCGGTTTTGAAGTGTTGGGAACGAATGCCGCGCCCGCAGTTGAAAAACTGGCCGGACTTCTTGATGAAAAAGATCATACTTTCACCGCCGGGCGGTGTCTGGTATTCATCGGCAAACCAGCCGAGGCTGTTTTTTGTCGGGCGCTCACCAATCAAGACGAGCATGTCAGACGATGGAGCATGGATAATCTGGCGGCGGTGACTGATGATGTCGCAGTTTATATTGCCCGTATAAAAGACCGGCTAAACGATTCATCCGATGCGGTGCGGGCTGCCGCCGTGGATGACATTGGGATTCAGACAGCCGCGCCGGAACTGGCCGTCCCCCTTCTGATTGCCGCGTTGACGAATTCTTCCGATTCTGTCAGTTCGCACGCGGCATGTTCACTGGCCAATTTCGGCACCAATGCGCTGGTCGCTTTTCCATTTTTGACAAATCTTGTGAGTGGCGTTGGAAATGCGGCGGGCGCGGCGTTGAGAACGCTAATCATCATTGCGCCGGACAAAGCATGGCCCATTTTTACAAACTGCCTTGTGCAGGGAAAACCTGGGATCAATGGCGCCATGAAAGCATTGACCGAGGTCATGCCAGATGAAGCCCTGCCAATTGTTCTGGCCCGCCTGCAATCACCGGGCATCGCCACACGACGCGAGGCTTTCGGGCTGTTACGCCATTATCCAGCGACTTCACAAATTGAAGCAGCGATGCAAACCGTCGCCGCCGATTCCGATTCCAACCTCGCCCTGGCCGCAAAAGGATTCCTGACCGATCAATATGCGAGCAACCACCCGGACGCACTTCTATTTCCCAATGAACCGGGTTGCAACGGCAGGCGATTGGGAGAATGGCTGGAAACACGCATTGAAGGTGGAGGTGATTTCACCCCGGCAGCGAAAGACGCAATTCAACAAATGGGAACCAACGCAATCGCTGCCTTGTTCAAACGTCTGACGTATGAGCGGCCACCGTATTGCTTCAGTCCATTCCAGATTAACATCAATGCCGCCAGTGGATTCATTGCTCTGGGCGAACAGGCCAAACCCGCGTTGCCGGAGTTGTGGATGCTCATGGACAGCACCAACAAAGACATTGCGTTGACCGCCATGATTGCCGCCTGCGGAACCGGCTCCAACGCCATGCCTTTTTTAATCAAAGGACTCACGAACCAATTTCCCAATGTGCGCGGTCTCGCCGCTGATAATTTGACGGGCGGAATTGGCAAACAATTTCCAGCGCAGCGCAAACAGGCAATCCCTCTGCTCATAAAACTTCTAAATGATCCCGATGAAGATGTCCGGCTGAATGCGACGAATCAGCTCAAGGAAATTGATCCCGCAGTAGCCACCAAAGCTGGAATAAAATGAAAATGCAAACTTACATCCGTCGTCTGGGGTTTCTTGCCGCGATTTTTCTCCCGGTTGTTTCTGCGAATGCCGACCCCATCGAATTGCCTGAAAAACCTCTCACGCCGGAAATCACTTTCCTGATCGCCTGCGCTATTTTGTTGGAAGTGGTTTGTATTTTGTTGATGCTTTGGCGCTCAAAAAAACCACGCTTCTTCATTTTATGGCTCATCGGCATACATCTGTTCACTTATCCAGCGTTTCTGGGATTCCTATGGCTGGAGCAAAATATACGACCGGCTTTTGCCGCAGGAATTGGTGAAGGATTGGTGGTGGTGGTCGAAGGAACCCTGATTTATCTGATTTGCCGTTTTATCCCATCGGCCAAATCGGACCTGGCAATACCATCAATTTTCAAATGTCTGCTTGCTTCGTTGATTGGCAATGTCCTTTCGGCTTCAGCGTTCCCGGTTTTACTGGCAATTTATGACCGTTTTGTTACCACCTGAACGTCTGCACATTAAATCAGACGATAAACGAACGCATTTCATTTGACATGAGTAATAGTCTGTTTCCGCCTGTGGTACGCTTTGCGACAACGCAACCGGCAAAGTCATATCAACTTTATTAAATTTGGTAAGGATGCGTTCCACCGCGTCCCGTTCGGGCTTGCCCTCTTGGTGGCCGTGACGCAGTCACCCTGCCGGGGCCGCAGGCGCACGCTACAGGATTGATGGATATGCTCTAAACATCAACTTTATCAAGTTGCGGCCAGACAAAAAACGGAGCCGGGATTTCTCCCGGCCCCGCTGTTATTCAGTTCCTCTGATTTTGCGGACGGATCAATATCCGCCCATGCCGCCGCCGTGGCCGACGTTGACCGGGTGTTTATCGAATTGGTTCAGTGCCTTCGTTGAGAATTTTCAGATACTCTGTGTAGGCGTAAAGCCTTCCGTAATTGCGTCCCGTGGTTTCATGCACGACGCCAAGCTTCTGCAAGTGACCGAGCGCGGCTGTGACTGTGGGCGGGCTTAAACTCAATTCCTTCGATGCTATGGCGACCGAGATGATGGGTTGGGTTTGGAGCAGCCGGTGGACACGCAAGGCCGAGCCGGCAGCCTTGCCGATTGCCTGAATCCGCTTTTCGTCCGCCGCCGCCAGTTGCATCAAGGATCGCGCCGTCTGTGCCGCCTGATTTGCAGTCTCCTCAACGCCGGTCAGAAAAAATCGCAACCACGCCTCCCAATCACCATTCAGGCGAACCGATTGCAACAAATCGTAGTATTGCTCCCGGTGCTGTTTGAAATACAGGCTCAAATACAACAGCGGTTCACGCAGCGCACCCTCGGCACAAAAAAGAAAGGTGATGAGCAATCGGCCCAACCGTCCGTTGCCGTCCAGAAACGGATGGATGGTCTCGAACTGGACATGTGCCAGTGCCGCCTTGATCAGCAGCGGTGTTTTGACCGGATCGTTGTGCAGGAATTTTTCCAGCGCGCCGAGACTTTCGCCCAAATGTTCTGGCGGCGGCGGCACAAAAATGGCATTGCCGGGCCGCGTCCCGCCCACCCAATTCTGCGAACGCCGATATTCCCCCGGCTCTTTCTTGCTGCCGCGACCTTTGGCGAGCAGGACTTTGGGGATTTCCTTCAACAGCCGGAATGACAGGGGAAGTTCTTTCAGCCGTTCCAATCCATAATTCATGGCCGCGACATAATTGGAAACTTCCTGCACATCGTCCAGCGGCACACTGGTCAGCCCTGCCATTTCAAAAAGCAGCAGATCAGACAGGCTCGACTGCGTGCCTTCAATTTGCGACGAAAGCACCGCCTCCTTGCGGACGTAAGCATAAATGAAAATCGCCGGTTCGGGCAAAACCGTGGCCAGCCCGTCCAAACGTCCCAACGCGAGCATGGCCTTTTCAACGAGATACTGGATTTCCACGTCCAGCTTCAAGGCCGGTTCGGGCGGCAGCGGTTTGGGGACAAAGGCGCGGGCTTTCTCCCCCACCGCCGAAGGGAGCGGGGTGTAATAACCTGTTAATCCACGCTTCATGCAATTATGCCTGTCCGCCAGGTTTTAATTTCAGCCGGACAAATTAAAGGATGACAGACCATCCTTTAATTGTGAAGCCTCAAATTAAAATTCCCTTCATTCGGGAATTTGGGTCGTGTCTGTCAAATTGTTTCCGAAAGCCTGCTGACATCGCCCCCCACAATCTAACGCACCATGACCTTTTAGCCGCGATAGCCATCGCTGTTAAGCGAGTTATTTTTTCGTCTTTGTGCGCTGGTGATTTCATGTTAAAAACGATTAAAAATTATGGGTGCTATCAAAGACATCGTTGACCTTTGTATCAAATTGCGGAATGAAAACAGGGACGGGAAAGTTGCCGCTGCCATAAGCGAGATTCAATCGCTTACACTTGCGCCGCAGTCTGACCAAGCGGCGATTGTGGAAAAAAATACGGAGCTTATGACGGAGAATCTTGACCTTAAACGCAAGTTGCTGGACATGGAAAACACCCACACGCAAGCGATAGCCGCACTTCAAGAAAAACACCGCACAGATGAGGATTCGAAAAATTCTGGCTAGAATTTCTACCGCTGCCTGGTGGGCAATTAAATTTGAATCTTTGGCTTGGAGAAGGCACCGGTTTGACCCATAAAACCTTCTACGTTCCGTTCACAAAATATTTTCGCTAGTTCATCTTGCGATAAATTTTTAAGCCGCTCAGCCGGAATGGAGCGCTAGCCTTGGGTGAGCGCAGCGGTATCCGCAACCGCGAAGGCGGCAAAGTCATATCAATTTTATCAGATTTGCCGGACAAAAAACGAGGCCGGGATTTCTCCCGGCCCCGCTGTTATTCGGTTCCTCTGATTTTACGGACGGATCAATACCTAAACAGTCGCCGGAGCCAGCACCAAACTAATCACACACGACCCATCCAGGCAATGTCGGCCTTTTCTTTTGGAACTTCCGGGAGCTTTGGTAGCGTGTTAAAAAATCCTTTATTAAGCGCAACGGCAGTTTTCTTGCCCCAAGCGTTAATGATGCCGCCTTTGAAGATCAATTGCGGAGCAAGCCTTTTGCGGGATGATGAAAGATAATCGGGTCGAGGATAATTTACTTCGGTCGTCCAATCCATTTTGCAATTTTTTTCCGGAGATTCCATGTAATGCTCAAATGGATTTCGCACGTTGCCAGAAATATACACGGCTTGAACTTCAAGCGCGCCGAAATCATAAACTTTGCCGGATTTGTCGTAAGCACAGACAACAATGTCAATGTTGCCCGCTGAACCTTCGTCTGCATCTTTCAGGCGAATTTCCGTAAGGGTTGTCCAAGTTGCATTTGGATCGAAGAAAAATTCCGCCGCATCATCGGCAATCATCCAACTTTGACGAAAGCGAATTGGACAGGTGATGACCACTTCGCCGTCGTGAAACACGCTGCACACGCCGAGCGGATTTTGGGCCTTATCTTTAGTGCAGTTCGGAACTTTATTATTAAATGGGCAAAGGCGTTTTGTTCTGTGTCGGTGCGCAGCGGCACTGGTATCGCCAACCGGGAAACCGAAGACTTCAGCGAGCGGTTGTTTCGGCTGTTTTTGATTTGCCATGCAGGAAAGAATTTACATGGCAAATTTAATTTGTTCGAGAAAATTTCAATCTGACGAAACTTGGCTACCAGAGTTTGCGACCGTACAAAAAAACGGAGCCGGGATTTCTCCCGGCCCCGCTGCTATTCGGTTCCTCTGATTTTGCGGACGGATCAATATCCGCCCATGCCGCCCATGTCACCCATGCCGCCGCCGCCGTGGCTATGACCGCCGCCAGCCGGTGCCTTGTCCTTTTCAGGTGCGTCGGTGATGAGGCATTCGGTCGTGAGCAGGAGTCCAGCGATGCTCGCCGCGTTTTGCAACGCCGAGCGCGTCACCTTCTTCGGGTCTACCACACCGGCTTTCACGAGGTCTTCGTATTCGCCCGTGGCCACGTTGTAACCTTCGTTGCCCTTGCGCTTCTTGACTTCCTGCACGATCAGCGAACCTTCCACCCCGGCATTCGCCGCGAGTGAACGCAGCGGGCCTTCGACCGCGCGCTTGATGATGTCCACGCCGATCTTCTCGTCATCATTGTCGCCTTTGACGGTTTCAATGGCCGAGATGCACCGGATCAACGCCACGCCGCCGCCGGCCACAATGCCTTCTTCGACGGCTGCGCGGGTCGCGTGCAACGCGTCTTCCACGCGCGCCTTCTTTTCCTTCATTTCGGTTTCGGTCGCCGCACCGACGTTGATGACGGCCACGCCGCCAGCCAGCTTCGCCAGGCGTTCCTGCAGTTTTTCGCGGTCGTAATCGCTCGTCGTCTCTTCGATCTGGCGGCGGATTTGATTCACGCGACCCTGGATTTCCGAGGATTTTCCGTAGCCTTCCACGATTGTCGTGTTTTCCTTGTCCACGACGATGCTCTTGGCGCGGCCCAAATCTTCAAGGCTGATGCTTTCCAGCTTGATGCCGAGGTCTTCGGTGATGCACTTGCCGCCGGTCAGCACCGCGATGTCTTCCATCATGGACTTGCGGCGGTCGCCAAAGCCCGGCGCCTTGACGGCGCAGACATTGATCGTGCCGCGCAATTTGTTCACCACGAGCGTCGCGAGCGCTTCGCCCTCGACTTCTTCCGCGATGATCAACAGCGGTTTGCTCGTCTTGGCGACTTTTTCGAGGATCGGCAGCAAATCCTTCAGGCTGCTGATTTTCTTTTCGTAATTCAAAACGTAGGCGTCTTCGAGTTTCACTTCCATCGTTTCGGCGTTCGTCACGAAATACGGCGAGGAATAGCCCTTGTCGAACTGCATCCCCTCCACCACGTCGAGCGTCGTCTCGATGGACTTCGCTTCTTCGACCGTGATCGTGCCGTCCTTGCCGACCTTGTCCATCGCGTCGGCGATGATTTCGCCGATCGTGTTGTCCCAGTTGGCCGAAACCGTCGCGACCTGCTTGATCTCTTCCTTGTCCTTGACCTTCTTGGAGATCTTCGTGAGATGCTCAACCGCGGCGGCGACCGCCTTGTTGATGCCGCGCTGGATGTTGATCGGGCTGGCGCCGCTGGTGACGTATTTCAGACCTTCGCGATAAATCGCCTCGGCCAGTACCGTCGCCGTCGTCGTCCCGTCGCCGGCCGCGTCGCTCGTCTTGCTGGCGACTTCGCGCACCATCTGCGCGCCCATGTTTTCGTAAGGATCATCCAGTTCGATCTCCTTCGCGACCGTCACGCCGTCCTTGGTGATCGTCGGTGAACCGAATTTCTTGTCAATGACCACGTTCCGGCCTTTCGGTCCGAGTGTGGCGACCACGGCGCGCGAGAGTTTCTGCACGCCCTTGAGCAGCGCCTGCCGCGCCTGCTCGTCGAATATCAATTGTTTAGCTGCCATAATGTTGTGTTTCTTTAGTTAAGAGTTGTTGGTTGGTGAAATTATTCCAGGATTGCCAGGATGTCGTCCGACGACAATATCTTGTATTCCTTGCCGTCTATTTTGATTTCCGTGCCGCCGTATTTGCTGCACAAAATCCGGTCGCCTTTTTTGACTTCAAACGGGATTTTCTTGCCGTCGTCGTTCACTTTGCCCGTGCCGAGCGCGATGATGATGCTCTCGGTCGGTTTTTCCTTGGCGGAATCGGGGATGATGATCCCGCCCTTTTTGGTTTCCTTCTCTTCGACTGCTTCCACGAGGATGCGGTCGCCGAGCGGTTTGACGTTTAATGCCATACTTTGTTTCCTATTGGTTGTTGTTTTGTTTGTTGTTTAATTAACTCCCGCCGCCCGAGCGGTGGGAAAAGTTTTGACTGCCGCCGCTTGGGGCGCTTTTCGCGCCTTCGCAACAGCGGGAAATTCATATGTAATCTTCAAAAGCATTTCACAAAAAGAAACCAAATGCTCTGCATCTTCGCGTTTCATCATTTTGATTTCATGGTTCGCTTCATTTCCTGTATCCCTAATTTGGTCAACCCAATCTTTGCAAGCCGCAGGGACATGATTGCCGTTCGCGAGGAATTCAACGTAGCTTGTGAAAGTATTTCCAGCCGTTGCGCCTTTTGCTACTGCAAGATGCATTAAAAGTTTTCTGCAACAAAGAACTGCTGCGGTAAAACAGCCTGCACTTATAGCTTTGCGCGCTTCTTCATAAATTTCGTTCAGGGCTACGTCGCTAACATTATTCACTGATTCACCATGCGAAACGCCAGGATACTGTTTGCCGCCTTGGTCAAAAAATGTCGGCTGCGTGCAGTGATGACAAATGTCAATTCTTGCCTTTACATTTCCGTCTATGTGGCCGTGCCAACCTCGTTCAGATGCCAAAGACTGGCCACAGTAGCCACAAATGTATTTGCGGCTACCGATATATTCAGCCTTATGCCAAACTATATGCATTTGTTCTTTCTGAGGTGGGTTCGTTATTTCTTCTCGTCCACCACTTCCGCGTCAATCACGCCTTCGTCCTTCTTTTCTTCCTTCGGCTCGCCACCTTCCGGCTGCGCGCCCGGCTGGCCCGCGCTCTGCGCCTTTTCCGCCTGCGCTTTTGCGGCGGCGGCCTTGTAAAGTTCGGTCGAGACGGCCTGCCAGACTTCATTCAGCTTTTCACTCGCGGATTTGATGGCCGCGGCGTCCGTGCCTTTGAGCGCATCTTTTACTGCGCTGGCGGCGGCTTCGAGCTTGCCCTTGTCGTCCGCAGAAATCTTGTCCGCGTTGTCCTTAAGCAGTTTCTCGGTGCGATACACGGCGTTCTCCGCCTCGTTGCGCGTCTGGATTTCTTCGAGCCGCGCCTTGTCGTCGTCCGCGTGCTCTTCGGCGTCCTTGCGCATCTTCTCGACTTCGTCCTTCGAGAGGCCGCTGCTGGCCGTGATGGAAATCTTCTGTTCCTTGCCCGTGCCGAGGTCTTTCGCGCCGACGTGCAATATTCCGTTGGCGTCAATGTCGAACGTCACCTCGATCTGTGGCACGCCGCGCGGCGCGGGCGGAATGTCCGCCAGATTGAACCGGCCGATGGTCTTGTTGTCCTTGGAAAACTGGCGTTCGCCCTGCAGCACATGGATCTCCACGCCGGGCTGATTGTCCGACGCCGTCGAGAAAATTTCCGATTTGCGCGCCGGAATCGTCGTGTTGCGTTCGATCAATTTCGTGAACACGCCGCCGAGCGTTTCAATGCCCAGCGACAACGGCGTCACGTCGAGCAGCAGCACGTCTTTGACTTCGCCCTTGAGCACGCCGCCCTGGATGCCCGCGCCGATCGCGACGACTTCATCCGGATTCACTCCTTGATGCGGTGGTTTGTTGACGAGCGTGCGGGCGACTTCCACCACGCGCGGCATGCGGGTCATGCCGCCCACCAGCACGAGTTCGTCAATCTTCGCCGCCTCGATGCCCGCGTCCTTCAGGCAGGCTTTCACCGGCCCGATGGTGCGTTCAAAAAGTTTGTCCGTGAGCTGTTCCATTTTCGCGCGGGTAAGCGTCTTCTGGATGTGCTTCGGCCCGGTCGCGTCCGCCGTGATGAACGGCAGGTTGATGTCGTAGGTCTGTGAACTGGAAAGCGCGATCTTGGCCTTTTCCGCTTCTTCCTTGATGCGCTGGAGCGCGTCCGGCTGCTTGCGCAAATCCATGTTATACTCGCGTTTGAATTCATCGAGTATCCAGTCCATGAGAACGTTGTCCCAGTCGTCACCGCCAAGATGCGTGTCGCCGTTGGTCGCCTTCACTTCAAACACGCCGTCGCCGATTTCCAATATGGATATGTCGAACGTGCCGCCGCCCAAATCGTAAACCGCGATTTTTTCGTCCTTCTTCTTGTCGAGTCCGTAGGCGAGCGACGCCGCCGTCGGCTCGTTGATGATGCGGAGAACTTCAAGACCGGCGATCTTGCCGGCGTCCTTCGTGGCCTGACGCTGTGAATCGTTGAAATAAGCGGGAACGGTGATGACGGCCTGCGTGATCTTTTCGCCCAGCCGCGTTTCCGCGTCGGCTTTCAGCTTGGAGAGGATCATCGCGGAGATTTCCGGCGGCGAAAATTGTTTCGGCTTGCCGTCCACTTCGACTTCCACGGCGGCGTCGCCGTTCTTGGCCTTCACGACCTTGTATGGCACGCGTTTGATTTCCTCCTGCACCTCGTCGAACTTGCGGCCCATGAATCGCTTGATGGAGTAGATCGTGTTGCGCGAATTGGTCACGGCCTGCCGCTTCGCCGCGTCCCCGATCACTCGCTCGCCGGTTTTCGTGAACGCCACGACCGACGGGGTCGTGCGCTTGCCCTCGGAATTTTCGAGCACGAGCGGTTCGCCGCTGTCCATGACCGCCATGCAGGAGTTCGTCGTGCCCAGATCAATGCCTAATACTTTTGCCATAAAAATTCTTTCGTAAGATTGTTTTCGACTAAATTGCTGACTCTTCGGCTGTTCTATGCAATTCCAATGCCGCACGGTGGCCGCGCCGTGGCCGCGCTGTGAAGACCTCGTAAGTCCTTGATTTTCCCCATAATTCCCCATAATTTCCGCTATTTTCCCTTTTTTCCGCGAATGAAAAAATTGTGCCATCCGCGCCACCCTGTCACAGTTGAAAATGAGATGGCGCAAGCTGCCTGGCGCAGTTTTTGCCGGGATTATGCACTTCACAAGTGTAGGTGTGCCAAGACCCCGAAATGTGGCACGGTCATGAAAAAATTAGACTACAGAGAAACTCTAATTTTTCCTTCTATCCAAGCCATAATGATTGGAATTGCGATAATCCCAACAATGCCAACAATTACCCATGAAGCCCCTCTTAGGTTCTCCTGATTATTGAAAATCCATTCACGAACGATTCCGTATGCCACTTCGGATTTATTTTTACCTCTGATGCCAAACCGGCATCGTTGCCCAAGCCGGAAGATTTGCGGTCTTTTGATAATTCTCAACGCAGCTAAAATTTCCTTCGCGCGAAAAATTATTTACTTCCCGGCTTGACCGCCGGAATTTGGGCCAAGTCCGGCGGCAATTTCGTCGGCTCAAAAGTTTCAACCTGCAACGAAATCAAGCTCTCGAACGGCACGTCAAAATTCACCGCGCCGTTGGAACGATCCACCACCATCGCCACGCCGACCACCTGCCCGCTGTTCGCGCGGACAATGTCCAAGGTTTCCTGCGCGCGTCCGCCCTTGGTCACAACATCCTCGACCACGAGAATTTTTTCGCCCGGCGCAATCTTGAATCCGCGCCGCAAAACCAGTTTGCCTTCCTCTTTTTCGACGAAAATAAACCGCGCGCCCAGTTGCCGCGCGACTTCCTGACCAATAACGAGTCCGCCCATCGCCGGCGAAACGACCGTGACTGCGCCGAGCGATCTCACTTTTGCCGCCAGCGCCGCCCCAAGTTTTTCGACGACGGGCATTTGCTGGAGTGCGAGCGCACATTGAAAAAATTGCCGGCTGTGCAACCCGCTGCGGAGAATGAAATGGCCTTCCAGCAACGCGCCGGTTTCGCGGAAAACCTGCAACGCTTCGTCCTTTGTCATGCGCCAAGATTAAATCTTAAGTTCAAAGTTCAAAGCAATTTTTGCCACCGGGACCCAGAGTTTTTTCTCGGTGTCCCGGTGGCGCTGTGGCTAATCTTTCGCCGTGCCGAAGTGGACCAAACTCATCATCGCCATCCTGCTGCTGCCCATCTGCGGCGGCGCAGCGATGGCACTATTGAAAGTGCTGCACGCGTGCGGCAGCGCGGGCACAACCTGGATTCCGTTGCTGGCGGGCGCGGCGTGCTGGATCGTGATTTTCCTGCTGCTGCCCAAGCCGATGTGGATTTATGTCTTTGGCCACGAACTGACGCACGCGTTGTGGACGTGGCTGTTTGGCGGGCAGGTCAAAAAAATGAAGGTCACGTCCAAAGGCGGCCATGTCATTATCTCAAAAACCAATTTCGTCATCGCGCTCGCGCCGTATTTTTTCCCGCTGTATGTCGTGTTTGTGGTCGGTGTGTTCGCGCTGGGCAATCTCATCTGGAACTGGCACGGCTATTTCGTGTGGTTTCATTTGTGCGTCGGCGCGGCGTATGCGTTTCACGTGACACTGACGTGGCACATTTTGCAGACGCGGCAGTCGGATATCACGTCGCAAGGCTGTTTATTTTCCGCCGTGGTAATTTTTCTCGGCAACGTCTGTGTGCTGCTGTTCGGAATTCCGCTGCTGACGAAGAAAGTGGGACTGTTGAATTCGCTCGGTTGTTGGGCAGAAAGCACGGGCAAGATTTTTCATTGGCTGCAACGCGTGATTTGAGCCGGGAAAATAATCTGGAAAAAATGTTAGCAATTCTGTCTTGAATTGTCCGGGCGTTTCACTTCATGCTTCACGTCAGCTATGGATTTGGCCGACATCTTGGGACGCGAGCAAATCGTCCCCGAACTAAAAGCGACGAACCGCTGGGAAACGATTGACGAGCTTATCGGCAACCTCGTGGCCACCGGCAAAATCCAGCCCGGCGACCGCGACGCCGTGACCGCCGCCGTCAAAAAGCGCGAAACCTCCATGTCCACGGGCATCGGCTTCGGCATCGGCATCCCTCATGCCTCGACGGATTTGCTTTTTGAAGTCGTCGGCGCACTCGGCCGTTCGCGCAAAGGCGTCAACTTCGACGCGCTCGACAACCAGCCCGTCAAGCTCGTCATGCTCTTTCTTGTGCCACAGGGGCAGTTTCAGAAACATCTCCACACGCTCGCCAACATCGCAAAACTTTTGCACAAGGCCGATTTTCGCGAAGCCCTCGAAAAATCTCCCGACGCCGACGCCATGCTCGCCATCATCCGCGAACACGGGAAAAAATAATTGAGTGTTTAATCGTTAAATCTTCGCTTCGTCACTTCGGAGCGGACAATCCTGCGTTGACGATTCACGATTCACGATTCACGATTCAACGCGATGCTTCCGCACAAACAAATTGAACTTCGTCTGCAAGCCGCCGTCCGCGACATTTTGCCGAACGCTGATTTTTCTACTGTTTTGGTTCGCCCCTGTCCTGATCCGAAATTCGGCGATTACCAGAGCAACGCGCTCATGTCGCTCGCCAAAACGTGGAAACTGAATCCGCGACAGGTAGCGACGGATGTGCTGGTGAAACTGGACGTTTCCGAACTTTGCGAAAATGTTGAAATAGCCGGTGCGGGCTTTTTGAATTTTCGACTCAAGCCCGAAGTGCTCACGCAAACGCTTGAAGCCGCCGCGCGCGGGGAACATCTTTTTTTCGACAAAGCCGCGCAGCCGAAAACGATGGTTGTGGATTTCAGTTCGCCGAACGTCGCCAAGCCAATGCACGTCGGCCACATCCGCTCCACCGGCATCGGCGACGCGCTGCAACGCACGCTCCGCCTGCTCGGTCACCACGTCATCAGCGACAATCACATTGGCGACTGGGGAACACAGTTCGGAAAATTACTGCTCGGCTGGAAACAAAGTTTGGATCGCTCTGCGCTTGAACGCGACGCCATCGCCGAACTCGAAAGGCTTTACAAAATCATCAACGCCGAGTGCGATGCGAATTCCGCGCGGCTTGAAGAAGCCAAGTCGGAACTGGTGAAATTGCAGGCTGGCGACGGCGAAAATATTTCCATCTGGAAGGAAATGATCCGGCTTTCGCAAAGCCAGTTCGACACGATTTATTCACGGCTTGGCGTAAAATTTGATGACGCGCTCGGTGAAAGTTTTTATAATCCGTGGCTCGGCGATGTCGTGAACGATTTACTCGCGAAAAAAATCGCCCGCGAAAGCGAAGGCGCGGTCGGCGTGTTCAGTGACGGCTCGCAGCCGCCCAAGCAAGACCCGTTTCTCGTCAACCGCGATGGCGCATGGATTCCCGATCCCGCGCTCGTGCGCAAAAGCGACGGTGGCTTCAACTACACCACCACCGACCTTGCAACCGTGGATTACCGGCTGAAAACCTGGTTGCCGCAGGAGATTATTTACGTCGTGGACGACCGGCAGTCCGGGCATTTCAAAAAGCTTTTTCTCATCGTCGTGCGTTGGAAACCAAACGCGGCGAAAAGCACGAAGCTTGTTCACGTCGGCTTTGGAAAAATTCTCGGCGACGACGGCAAACCGTTCAAGACGCGCTCCGGCGACACCGTGAAACTCGGCGATTTGTTGGATGAAGCCGAAGAACGCGCTTTCAAAATCGTTTCTGAAAAAAATCCTGATTTGCCGGAGACGCAGCGGCGCGAAATCGCGCGCGTCGTGGGTATCGGCGCGGTGAAATACGCCGACCTGCTGCCGAACCGCCAGAGTGACTACGTTTTTAGCTGGGACAAGATGCTCGCGCTGCAAGGCAACACCGCGCCGTATTTGCAATATGCCTATGCGCGGATCAAAAGCATTTTCCGAAAGCAGGAGAATCCAGAATCCAGAATCCAGAATCCAGAATTGAAACTGGCCGCGCCGGAAGAGATCGTGCTGGCGAAGCATCTGCTGAATTTCGGGCTGACGCTGGAGGCGGTGGCGGAGGAATATCGTCCGAATTTTTTGTGCAATTTTCTTTTTGAACTGGCGGGAAAGTTCACGGCGTTTTACGAAAATTGTCCGGTGCTCAAGGCGGAAGGCGCGGTGCGCGAATCGCGTCTGGCGCTTTGCGATTTGACGGCGCGCGTTTTGAAACAAGGTCTCGACGTTCTCGGAATTGAAACCGTCGAACAGATGTAATTTTGACAATTCAAAATTTAACGAATTCTGTTATTCGTTCTTCTTGTAGTTTTCTTTCGGTTGCGATGAAGCTGAATCACGAAGGTCTGGACGATAGGAACGCGCACAAATCAGCAAGATTCCAAACACTACGACAAGTAATCCCGGAATTACGAATAGAGCGCCACCACTTTTTGCGCCGTAGATAATAAAAATTGTTCCACCGAGAACGAACCATACACCGACAATTCGACCAGCTATATTAAAAAGTCTCCAATAAGTTTTTCGCCCGTCGATCATTTTTCCTTTTAACTCAACCGCATGGGCATGACGACGTAGAGGAAGGGGCCGTTGATCTTCAAGACGCCCGGACTCAATTCGTCAATCAACTCGAAGAACACCTCGTCCTCGGTCAGCGCGGCCAGCGCGTCTATCAGGTAGCGCGGATTGAAGGCGATGGCCATTTCCTTGCCCTTGTAATTCACCGCGAGCGTTTCGCGCGCCTCGCCGACTTCGGGCGAGTTGGCGGTGATGGCGAGGTTGTTTTTTCCGAACGTGAGCTTGACGGAATTTGCCTTTTCGCTGGTCATGATCTCGGCACGGCGCAGCGCCTGCAAAAATTCCTCGCGCACGAGCGGGATGCGTTCCTTGGCCTCGCCGGGAATGACCTGCTTGTAATTCGGATAATTCCCCTCGATCAATTTCGTTACGAGCAGGACAGAAAAGCCCTTGTCGTCCTTGAGCGAAAACGACGCCTGATTCTCGCCGAACTTGATTTCCACGTCGCCCTTGTCCTGCAGCAGCCGGTTCAATTCGTTCACGGCCTTCGCCGGCACGATGAATTCGCCGCTGCTTTTTTCGGAGATGTCCACTTCCTCGTCCACGAGCGCCAGCCGGCGTCCGTCCGTGGCCACGAGCGTCATCTTGCCTTCCTTGAGGCTGATGAAAATGCCGTTGAGGACGTAGCGCGATTCGTCGGTGGAAACGGCGAAGGACGTTTTTTTCATCATCGCCCGGACGTTTTCCTGCTGGAGCGAAACTTTCTTGTCGTCCTTGAATTTCGGCAGCGGTGGAAATTCATCCACGCCCAGCCCGTGAATTTTATAGAATGACGAGCCGCTGCGAATTGACGTAATGTTTTTTTCGTCGGTCTCAAGGTCAATTTCGTTCCCGTTCAATTCGCGCACGATGCCAAATAGCTTTTTTACCGGCACGGTCGTCGCTCCGGAATTTCTCACTTTCGCCTCGACCGAGCATGCGACGGTCACGTCCAAATCCGTTGCGGTGAATTCGACGCGGTCCTTTTCCACGCGTAGCAGCACATTGGACAGGATCGGCAGCGTGGTGCGCGTGCTGATGACATTTTGGACGGCTTGCAGCCCGGCGAGGATTTGTTCTTTGGAGATCGTGAGGTTCATGTTCGGTTAATAGTAAATTCTTTTATAAAAAATCTCTTATTATTAAGGGCTGTGAATAAGGCAAACAACTACGCGTGTCAAGGCGGCCACTGTGTTTTGTGAATCAAGCGTCATCGCGCAAGTGATGGTAAAGAAAATGGGAAAATTTGAAAGTGAAAGTTCTTCACAATGTTGGTTCGCTATTCACACAGAATGCGCGGCTTATTTGCCATGTTGTGCCCGGTGGATGATCTCCGGCAAAGCGACACAAACAAAATCAACTTCTTCCGCCGTCGTTTCGCGGCCAAGCGAAAAACGAACGAGCGAATTAGCCAAATCCTTTTTGCCAATCGCCAAAATGACGTGCGACGGCTCAATTGAACCCGCCGAACAAGCCGAACCGCTGGACGCGCAGATGCCTTCAACATCCAATCCGGCCAAAAGGGCGATGCTGTCCGCGCCGCGAACAACAAAAGAAATGGTGTTTGTCAGGCAATTTTCACGAGGACTGACCATTTCGCAGCCGTCGATTATTTCAATTGATGAAATCAATTTGGCCGAGAGTTCCTTATGTTTTGTCCTGGGAAAAACCGGCGGCTTCACAAATTTTTCCAGCGCGGTGACTTGTCCAAGGATTCCTGCGAGGTTTTCTGTCCCCGCGCGCCGTTCATTTTCATGTCCGCCGCCAAACAAAACCGGATCAGGATGCAGCGGCGATTTGACGTAAAGCAGGCCCGCGCCTTTCGGCCCGTGAAATTTGTGCGCGCAAACGGAAATTAAATCGGCGTTGAATTGGCCGACATTATCAAATGGCTCCTTGCCGAACCACTGAACCGCGTCCGAATGAAAAATAATCCAGCGCTCGCGGCAAATCGCGCCGAGTTCTTCAAATGGTTGAATCGTGCCGATTTCATTGTTCGCCGCCATGACGGAAACCAAAATCGTGTCGGCACGAATCGCCTTTTTCAAATCATCCGGAGAAACGCGACCTTCGGAATTTACCGGCAGTCGCGTGACTTCAAAACCTTCTTTTTTTTCCAAATAGTCGAACGATTGCAAGACGGCGTCGTGTTCGACGGCGGAAGTGATCAAATGTTTTCCTTTCGATTTTAGACAACGCGCTGTTCCGAAAATCGCGAGGTTGTTCGACTCCGTTCCACCGCTGGTGAAAATAATTTCGCTCGGTTTCGCACCTAAAAAATTCGCCGCCCGGTCGCGCGCGTCGTCGAGCAACGCCCGCGCTTTTCTGCCGACGCGATGCACGGACGACGGATTTCCCCAAACGTCGCCCAAAAACGGCAGCATCGCGTCGCGCACCACCGGATCGAGCGGGGTCGTGGCGTTGTAATCGAAATAAATCGTTCGCGGCATCTTGTGTTACAGTAGGAGACGACGAAAGAAGTCTCAAAACAAAAAGGCGGGCGAGGATGTCCTCACGGGCCGGAAATTAAATCAACCCGGCTCGACCGCAGCCTCGCCCCGCCAAAATAGCTTGAGTCTCGTCACCTCGACTCCTACAAAAGAGCCATGAGCACGCGGGTCAAAATTTGCGGCATCACGAATAGCACCGACGCGCAGGCCGCCGTCGAAGCCGGCGCGGACGCCCTGGGTTTTAATTTCTACGGGAAAAGTCCGCGCTTCGTTTCGTTGAAAACGGCGGCGGAAATTTCAAAACAACTGCCGCCGTTCGTCATGCGCGTCGGGGTTTTTGTGAACGCGCCGGAAGAGTTTGTTTTGCGTGCGATTGGCGAAAGCTATTTGACCATGCTCCAATTTCACGGCGACGAACCGCCGGAATTTTGCACACAGTTCGGCTTGATGAGCATGAAGGCCTTTCGCATCCGCGACGTGGAATCGCTGAAGGCAATCCCGGATTACCAGACCGACGCCTATTTGCTCGATGCCTTTTCTTCAACGACGCCTGGCGGCACCGGCGAAAAATTCAATTGGGATCTGGCGGTTGAAGCTCAAAAATTCGGCAAACCGATTTTCCTAGCGGGCGGCTTGACGCCGGAAAACGTTGCCAACGCCGTGCGAAAAGTTCAGCCGTTCGGCGTGGACGTTTCGAGCGGTGTGGAGATTTCGCCCGGCAAAAAAGACCACACGCGTGTGAGAGCTTTCATCGCCGCCGCAAAAGCTGTCACATGAAAACCGGAAAAATTCGTTGCCCATGGCCGACGGACGAACTGTACCAATCGTATCACGACCAGGAATGGGGCGTGCCGGTTCACGATGATCGCCGGTTGTTTGAATATCTCATCCTCGAAGGCGCGCAGGCCGGCTTGAGCTGGCACACGGTTTTGAAGAAGCGCGAAAACTACCGCGCCGCGTTCGATCATTTTGAAGCGGAAAAAATCGTGCGCTATGGCGACAAGAAAATCGCGGAGCTGATGAACAACGCCGGCATAATTCGCAACCGTCTTAAAATTCACGCCACGATCCAGAATGCGAAATCGTTTCTGAAAGTTCGCGAAGAATTTGGCAGCTTCGACAAATATCTTTGGCAGTTCGTGGACGGCAAGCCGATTGTCAATCGCCGGAAAAGCATGAAGGAGATTCCCGCGCGGACGGAAATTTCCGACGCGATGAGCCAGGATCTGTTAAAACGCGGATTCAAGTTTGTCGGCTCAACGATTTGTTACGCAAACATGCAAGCCGTCGGCATGGTGAACGATCATCTCGTGACGTGTTTTCGTCACAAGCAACTTTCCTGAAATGAAACGCATCGCAGTTTATTGCGGCTCAAACAAAGGCGCGCGCCCTGAATACGTCGCGGCAGCGGAACAACTCGGCACATTGCTGGCGTGCGAAAAAATCGAACTGGTTTATGGCGGCGGTTGTGTCGGCTTGATGGGCGCGGTGGCGAATGCCGCGCTCAAAAACGGCGGTCACGTCATTGGCGTGATCCCTGAAAAACTGGTCATCAAGGAAGTCATCCACGAAAACTTGCCCGACCAACGCATCGTCAAAACCATGCACGAACGCAAGGCGTTGATGGCTGAGTTGTCCGATGGCTTTATCGCGCTGCCGGGCGGCTACGGCACTTTTGAGGAGTTTTTTGAAGTGCTGGCATGGAGTCAACTCGGCTGGCACCAGAAACCTTTTGGCCTGCTGAACATCGCCGGATTTTACAGCCAGCTCATGGCCTTTCTCGACCACACGGAAAAAGAAGGCTTCATCCGCCCGAAACATCGCGAACTTGTGCTTGTCGAGAGCAGCGTGAAAAAAATCTTGCAGCGGATGAAAAATTTTCAACCGCCGGGCGAAGTGAAGTGGGTGCGCTAAAATAAGATTGATTTTCGATTGGTTTGGTGCGAAAACTAAAAAGTGACTGAAACTTTGAACTACATTTCAGCGTGGGTGACGCTACTTGCGTCCATCTTCGCGATGTGTGTGTTCTTTTTTGACCTTGCTTCAAAAAAAAATCTGTTCCAGCCCGGGCTGCAAATAAAAAAAAGCTTAAGTTTGTTCCACCTGGAACAAAAGAGTGGCTCTAAAAGCCATTTTCTCGTTCGTGCTAAAAGCTGGTAAAAATTAAAACACTCAATTAAGAGTGTTTCTTCTTTTTGTTTCATTGAAACTTGGAGAGAACATTTATGCCTAAATCAGCCAATTCCATTTTACCCGGTACGCAAGGCCACTTCGGTCCTTACGGCGGACGATATGTGCCGGAGACGTTGATGCATCCGTTGCAGGAGCTGGAGGCCGAATACTTTCGCGCGCAAAAAGATCCGGAATTCCAGCGCGAGCTTGCGTATTATCTCAAGGAATTTTGCGGTCGCCCGACGCCGCTTTATTTTGCCGAACGGCTCACCAAGGAACTCGGCGGCGCGAAAATCTATCTCAAGCGCGAAGATTTGAATCACACCGGTGCGCATAAAATCAACAACGCCATCGGCCAGGTTCTCGTCGCCAAACGCATGGGCAAGACGCGCATCATCGCCGAAACCGGTGCCGGCCAGCACGGCGTAGCGACCGCAACCGTCGCCGCGATGTTCGGTTTGAAATGCGTCATCTACATGGGCGCGGTGGATTGCGAACGGCAAATCCTCAATGTTTATCGCATGAAAATGCTCGGCGCAGAAGTCGTGCCGGTTCACGCGGGACAAAAAACGTTGAAGGAAGCCGTCAACGAAGCGATGCGCGACTGGGTCACGAACATCCGCAGCACACATTACATTCTCGGCACGGCTTACGGCGCGCATCCATATCCGGTGATGGTGCGGAACTTTCAGCGCATCATTGGCGACGAGGCGCGCGCGCAGATTTTTGAAAAGGAAAAACGTTTGCCCGACCTGCTCATCGCGTGCGTCGGCGGCGGCTCGAACGCCATCGGACTTTTTTATCCGTTCCTCGAAGACAAATCTGTCAAGATGGTCGGCGTGGAGGCGGGCGGACGCGGCATCCAGCCGGAGCAGCACGCGGCGCGGTTTCAAGGCGGGTCGCTCGGCGTGTTGCAGGGCACGCGCAGTTTTATTTTGCAGGACGAATTCGGCCAGATCCAGTCCACGCACAGCGTCAGCGCCGGACTCGATTACGCCGCCGTCGGTCCGGAACACGCGTTTCTGCGCGACGCCAGCCGCGTGGATTACACCTACGCGACCGACGACCAGGCGCTCGCCGCGTTCATGAAACTCGCGCGGCTCGAAGGCATCATCCCCGCGCTCGAAAGCGCCCACGCCGTCGCCGAGTGCATGGTGCGCGCGCCGAAAACGGGCAAGGACGCGCTCATCATCGTGAATCTCTCCGGTCGCGGCGACAAAGACGTGGCGCAAGTGGCGGCGAAGGAGAAGTTGGAAATGCCGAAGTAACAAGTGAAACTCAGATTCTATTTTTGACGAAATGAACGAATACGAATCAATGCGGAGACGGCAAAGCTTGCAGCCAGAGAAAACTTACGCACTTCCTGACACCGCCGAGATTCCTAAAACGAATAACATCCTGATATTGGAGGATAATGTCGCTCTGGCCATCACGCTGAAGGAGGCGCTCGAAATTCAAAAATATCTTGTCACCGTTGTGCCAAACGGGGCTGAAGGGTTGAAAAAGATTTTGACCGTCGATTTTAGCATCATTCTTTGTGACATGGTGATGCCAAACTTTCCGGGAGACATGTTTTATCTGGCAGTCGAACGAGCCCGCCCGCACCTGTGCAATCGGTTCATCTTCATGACCGGACACCAGGGCGACCGAAAGGTCGAAGCATTCATCCGTCGCATCCGGGGATTGATGCTCTGGAAACCTTTTGAGATGCATGTCCTGTTCGATGCCGTCAAGGTCGTGAACGGCAAGAATCAGTAACAAGATTGGGGTGTATCGATTTGATCCAGAAAAACACGAGCGTTGGCGGTGACAAAGACGTGGCGCAAGTGGCGGCGAAGGTGAAGCTGGAAATACGCAAGGGCCGTTGGGCGGAAAACACTGACATGAGACTTCCAGTTACAGTTGTTGGTTTTGGTTTGGTTGTCCTGGTGGGGATTTTCCTGGGACGACTGCGGACGCGCCACTTGCATGAGGCCGGCGAAAACGTCTCAATAGACGCTTCAAAGGAAATTATCTTGCGTTATGCCATTTGGTATTATGGCTACCCGCTACTGGGTTTTGTGTTAAGCGCGTTTTGCGCTTACGATGCTCTCCACAATCCAGATAACCATCCTAGAGAAATGATAGGCTGGATTGCTTTTTTATTTTGTTTAGGTGGTGCGATTTTCTTGCTCTACCGCCAGTTGACTGCGCGAGTCCGAATTGCGGACAAGAAGCTGATTTACACCGAAGGCGGTGACCGCCGGGAAATCTCTGCCGATGACGTGGTTCGGGTTTCGACCAACGGGTTTGCCTTCATTGTGGGATTGAAATATCAGAAAACCGTCAAAATACCGGCGACGTTTGAACACAGCGAAATCATTCTGGCGTTTCTTCAACGGGCGGCGGCCAAGAATTGACACATGAGATTTCCAGTTACAGTCATCGGTTTTGGTTTGGTTGTCCTAGTGAGTGTTATCTTGGGACGACTGCGGACGCCCCATTTGAAAGAGGCCAGCGAAAGCGTTTCAATAGATGCTTCAAAGGAAATCGTTTTGCGCTACGCAAGTTGGTATTATGGCTATCCTCTTTTGGGTTTCGTGTTGAGCGCAATGTTTGGCTATGGAGCTTGGCGAGGTTCACCTCACCCGCAAGCAGTTATAGCATACAAAATACTCTGTGTGCTTGCCTTGCTAGGTGCGATTTTCTTGCTCTGCCATCAGTTGACGGCGCGAGTCCGAATTGTGGAAAAGAAATTAATTTATACCGAAGGCGGCGACCGTCGGGAAATCGCTGCCGACGACGTGGTTCGAGTTTCGACCAACGGATTTGCCTTCATTGTGGGATTGAAATATCAGAAAACCGTCAAGTTACCGGCGACGTTCGAGCACAGCGAAATAATCTTGGCATTCCTGCAACGGGCAGCAGCCAAAAACTGAAAGAGAATGCCGAACCACGATGCCTTTGAACGTGCCTTCGCCCGTCTGGAAAAGGATTTGCGCACGAGCATTTCCAAATCAACACTGGCGTGATGAATCAAACACTGGCCACCCGCATCGCCGCCGCGGCGGGATTGCTCGCCGTGGCGCTCGGCGCGTTCGGTGCGCACGGGCTCAAGGAATTGCTCGCGCAAAACGGTACGACCGCCATTTGGGAAAAGGCGGCGTTTTATCATTTCATCCACGCCGTCATGTTATTTGTGCTGGCGGAACGAAAACCGTTTCCGGCGGTCGCATGGTGGAGTTTTCTCATCGGTATTATCTTTTTCTCCGGCTCGCTTTATCTGCTGGCGGTGACGAATGCGCTCTGGCTCGGCGCGGTGACGCCGCTGGGCGGCGTGAGTTTCCTGTTTGGTTGGAGCTGGCTGGTGTTCAAATCGGCGCGGAGTTGATTTTGTCGGGCTTGTCTCAATTGCCCGGACGCGCTAGACTTTCATCGTGATTTACGACGCGTCATTGAACGAGTTGCTGCAAAAAGTCTGGGATGGCCAGCGCATTTCCCCGGCGGAAGCGTTGCGGCTTTATCATTTGCCGCTCGAAGAACTCGGCGCGCTCGCGGACCGGCGGCGGCAACTGGCGAAGGCGAAGGATTTCAACGGTCGCGGCAACGACATCGTCACCTACATCGTTGACCGCAATGTGAATTACACGAACGTCTGCAATGTCTATTGCAAGTTCTGCGCGTTTTATCGCGTGGAGAAGGACGACGATTCCTACGTCATCACGCTCGCCGAGCTGGACAAAAAAATCGAGGAGACCATCGCGCTCGGCGGCACGCAGATGTTGATGCAGGGCGGGCATCATCCGAAGCTCACGAAGCAGTGGTATCTCGATCTGCTAACGCACGTCAAAAATAAATTTCACGGCTTCAACATCCACGGTTTCAGTCCCAGCGAGTTCGTTCATTTCCGCGAAGTGTTCAATGAGCCGCTGGAAAAAATCATCGGCGATTTCAAGGCGGCGGGGCTTGGTTCAATTCCCGGCGGCGGCGGGGAAATTTTAGTGGATCGCGTGCGTCAAAGAATTTCTCCGCTCAAGGCGATGAGCGACGACTGGCTCGAAGTCATGGACGTGGCGCACCGGCTCGGCCTCGCTTCCAGCGCCACGATGATGTTCGGTCACGTCGAGACGCTTGAAGACCGCATCGAACATTTGGAACGCCTGCGCGCGCAGCAGGACAAGTCGAAAGGTTTCACGGCGTTCATCGCGTGGACGTTTCAGGCGGAACACACGAAGTTGAAAGCGCCGACCGTCGGCGCGCACGAGTATTTGCGGACGCAGGCGCTCGCGCGAATTTATCTCGATAATTTTCCAAACGTCCAAAGCTCGTGGGTCACGCAAGGTTTGGAAATCGGGCAAGTCGCTTTGAAATACGGCGCGAACGATCTCGGCAGCATTATGATCGAGGAAAATGTCGTGTCACAGGCCGGAACAACTTTTCGCATGACCGTGCCGGACATGCACCGACTCATCAAAGACCTCGGCTATGAGCCGCATCAGCGCGACAATTGGTATCGGTTGCTAAATTAGCAAAGCGCGGCCATTATTTTCCCATGGCAACTCCACCGTCACCGCGAAAAATTCGCAATCCGAAGACGCGTTTCAACTGGCGCGTCAGCGATTTTATCCGAAAGGTCGTGTCGTGGTGGCTGGTGTTGCGCGCGCGCATCACCGGACAAAAATATTATTGCGCCGCGCTGATCGGTGAATCGGAATACGGCATCACCATCAATTCCGATTTGACGGTTTCGTGCAGTTGCCAGGATTACGACGGCACGGGGCACCTTGGCGATTTGCACAAAAATACGTTTGAGGAGGTTTTTTTCGGCCCGGTCGCGCAAAAATTCCAGGCCGAACTGACGAAAGGAAACATTCCGATTCCCACCTGCGTTCGCTGCGGCGATTTTCGGCGTCTGGCGAAAGGACAAACGGTGCCGCTCAAATCACGTTTGCCGTATCGCGGGATGCTGCTGGAGAACACGGTGCGTTGCAACGTGGATTGCATCGGCTGCGCGCGCGAGGGCGCGGCCAATGTGCGCGTCAACCGACAGGTGCAGATGCCGCTGGCGGAACTCACCCAGATGGCGGACCTCGCGGCGCGGCTGGGAATGCAGCAGATTTTTTACCTGAACCTCGGCGAACCGTTTTTGTCGCCGAACGTCTGCCAGGAACTGCCGATTTTGCGCGCGAAAAATCCCGACTGCCGCATCGTGGTTTCGACGAACGGCGTCCTGCTGAACACGGACGCCAAACGCGAGGCGGCGTTGCAATTAAGCCATATTCTTTTTTCCGTCCACGGCATCAGCGATGAGATGTGCGAAAAATACATGATCCGCAGCAGCTTTGAAAAGGCCTACGCCGCGATGAAGGCGATGGTCGAATACCGCAACGCGCGCGGCCGGCAACAGCCGATTCTCGAATGGAAATATCTTTTGTTCAACTGGAACGACCATCCGCAGCACATCGCTCGCGCCATCGAAATGGCGAAGGCCATCGGCGTGGACATCATTTCCTTCTGGCCGACGAACAATCCATTTTACGGAATCTCGTGGCGTTACCGGCTTGGCCGGTTGAATCAATTCGGCGTCGCCTGCTGGAAGGGCCGCGAGGTGGATTTCCGGAAAAAATAGCGACGGCGTGTTCCGCCGGCGTGAGCGGGTGGAAACCTTTACCGGAACAAATTCCGGGCGGCGGTGTCTAATGATTCAGCCATCAACCGCAACACATCCAAACCATGAAAACACTCGCGTCCGGTTTTTTCCTCGGCGCGGCGGCAACCTTCGCGGCGTTCGCGCAGCCGTCGCTCACCATTTACAACCAAAACTTCGCCGTCGTGCGCGACACCGTGCCGCTCAACTTGAAGGCTGGCGTGAGCGACGTCCATTACGCCGGCGCGACGGCACATGTCGAGCCGGACTCGGTGATTTTGCGCGACCCGACCGGCAAAACTTCGCTGCAAATTCTGGAACAAAATTATCGCAACGACCCGGTGTCGCAGGAATTGCTGCTTTCGCTGTTCGAGGGCAAGACGATTGATTTTGAAACGGTCAATAGCGCCAATGGCTTGCCGCAGGAAAAGATCATTCAAGGCAAAATTGTTCGCAGCGGCTATGTGCCGCATTATTCAGCGATGAACCGTTACGGCGAGGAATATCAACAAGCGCAAATGAATTACGCGTCTGAAGCCGGCCAGCCGATCATCGAAGTGGACGGCAAAATGCGTTTCGGTCTGCCCGGCCAGCCGCTGTTTCCCGATTTGGGCGACGACACGATTCTCAAGCCGACGCTCAACTGGCTCATCCAATCCGAAAATTCCGGCAGGCTGGATGCGGAAATCAGTTACGTCACCGGCGGTTTCACCTGGGAAGCGGATTACAATCTGGTTTCGCCGGAAAAAGGCGACGACGTGGATTTGATCGGCTGGGTGACGATGGACAATCAAAGCGGAAAAACTTTTGAGAACGCCAAAATCAAATTGATGGCCGGCGACGTGAATAAAATCCAGCCGCCGCAAAACCGGTTTCTGGAGATGAATAGCATGGCCGAAGGCGTCGCGGCGGGCGTGCCGCCCGTTTCCGAAAAAGCCTTCGATGAATTTCACCTTTACACGCTGGAGCGGCCGACGACGCTGCGCGACCGGGAAACGAAGCAGGTTGAATTTGTCCGCGCCGACGGCATCAAGGCCAAAACCATTTACGTTTATGACGGCGCGCAAATTGATCAGAACCGCTACGGCGGCTGGGGCTACGAAAACATCCGCGAAAACCGCGAATACGGCACGCAGTCGAATAAAAAAGTCTGGGTCATGCGCGAGTTCGTGAATTCGGAATCGAATCATCTCGGCATGGCGCTGCCGAAGGGCAGGCTGCGGTTTTATCGCCGTGACGCCGACGGCCAGATGGAGTTTGTCGGTGAAGACACGATTGACCACACGCCGCGCAACGAAACGATTCGCGTGAACACGGGCAACGCCTTCGATTTGGTCGGTGAACGCAAGCAGACAAATTACAACTTCGACAGTTCGCGCCGGACGCTGGATGAATCGTTTGAGATCAAATTGCGAAACCATAAAAATGAGCCGGCGGAAATCCGCGTCGTCGAACATTTGTATCGCTGGCCGACCTGGGAAATTGCCGATCACTCGAACGTGTTCGTCAAAACCGACGCGAACACGATTGAATTTCGCGCCCAGCTTCAGCCGGACGAGGAAAAAACCTTGAACTACACGGTTCATTACTCGTGGTGATTTCAATTCGCAAATCAGCAGATCGCTTATGAGAAGTAAAAGTTGCATCGCAGCGGGTTTACTTTGCGGAATCCTGCTGGCAATCGTCGGTTGCGTGACTGCCCCGAAGCCGGCGGCCGATTTCGCGCAAAGATTGATGCCGTTGGAATTATTCTGGAACGGCCGCGACAATTTCACCACGGCCACGGCGCAGGGAGAAGCAGACGCGAAAGCCGCTGGCTACAATTTTATTCGCATCGAAGGCTATGTTTTTGCGAACCCGCAATCCAACAACGTCCCGCTCAAGCAGTATTGGAGCGCCAAACGGCACGATTATCTGTTGCTGGGAAAGGCTTTGCCGAAATCACTTGAAAAACATGCCGGCTACCAACTTGTTCGTATCGAAGGCTACGCTTATGCCCAACCACAACCGGACACGGTTCCATTGAAGCGATTTAAGCAGGGGACACGCGACAATTTCACCACGGCCACCGCGCAGGGAGAAAAAGACGCGCAAGCAGCTGGCTATATTTTCCAACGTATTGAGGCTTATGTGATTCCTGCGGAGGGAAATACAAACGTCACTACACAAATGTCGCTGCCACATCCTCGTGAAACTACCAAAGAGCCGCCGCCCGCTAACATTGAAATGGTTTCCGCCAAACAAATCCAAAGATGGATCGCGCAACTCGCAGATCCTGATTTTTCAAAACGGGAAAACGCCGTCAACGAACTGGCACGCCATTCTGCCGCCGCCTTGCCTGCGCTGGAGCGGGCGTTGAAAACGGAAACGGACAGCGACCGCCATTGGTGGATTCAATCCGCGATTCAAGAGAGTGAGGAAAACCAGCCGAAGCCGGATGAAATCTCGGCTACTCCGACCGGCTCCAAAGGCCTTCAGGTCTCCGAGGACTGCAAGAATGGGGATGGCTTTTTTACCGTTGTTGAGCGCGACGGCGTTCGGTGCTGGGAGGTTTCAAAGAAGGGTTTTTATCTCTACTTCAGTGCAAGCGATGAATTCCGTCAAAAGGCCGCAACTGTGTTGGAAATTCAGGTGGAATATCTCGACATCGGAACCGGCACGATCGGCCTGGACTATGATTCCTCTGACAAGCGGTCGCCTTTTGGCCAAGCCTACGAACATCATTCCACATTCATTCATTGCACAAACAGCGGGCAATGGCGAAAGACAAGGTTTCACCTGCCCAACGCCCGTTTTCGCGGCTCCGAGAATTGCCAGACTGACTTTCGGTTTTACAACGGCGGGGATGACATGATCATCCGCGCCGTCCGTGTGTGGCCGTCACGCGCAGACGATTGAATTTCGCGGGCCGGTTGAAGCCAACAAGGAACGCACGGTGCATTATTCATGGTAAGCCTTTTCGCTTGCTGCCGCGCGTTGATTGCTAAAAATTGACGCCACCTTGAGTGCTGAAACAACGTCGGTCGAAATCAGCTTCGTCATTCCCTGCCACAACGAGCAGGACAATCTGCGCGCGCTCATCGCGGCGATCCGTGAGGCGACCGATCCGCTGAAACGGACTTACGAAATCGTCATCGCCGACGATTTTAGCGCGGACAATTCCTGGGCAGTGCTGAAGGAACTGGCGGCGGGCGATGCGCGCGTGCGTGGGTTAAGGTTCACATTCAATTGCGGCCAGTCGGCGGCGTTGTGGGCGGGCATGAATACGGCGCGCGGCAGATACATCATCACGCTCGATGCCGATCTGCAAAACGATCCGCGTGACGTGCCGCAATTTTTGCAGGCGCTGGAAAAGTTCGATTGTGTCTGCGGCTCGCGCATCGAGGCGCGCAAAAACGGCGACGGTTATGTCCGCATTGCATCGTCGCACATCGCGAACTGGGTGCGGAACAAGCTGTCTGGCGAGACCATCACTGACGCCGGTTGCTGCTACCGGGCGTTCAAACGCGAGTGCATCGCGGAATTAAAATTTTTCAAGGGCATGCACCGTTTTCTGCCGACGCTGTTCAAGATCGAGGGTTTCACGGTCACGGAGATTCCGGTCCGTCACAATCCGCGCTTCGCCGGGCAAAGCCATTACGGCGTGTGGAACCGGCTCTTCGCGTCATTCTACGACCTGCTTGCGGTGCGCTGGATGAAACGGCGGATGTTCAAATACAAGGTCGCCGAGCGGGTGAATTAATTTGCGGTAAGATATCCTTCAATCGGTTCCGCACCGAGCGTGCCGGAAAGTTTTTTCAAATAATCCGGCGAGTCAACTTCTTCCAAAGTTCGGCGCGCGCGGGCGAGCCGGTCGGCGATGCCAAGATTGGCAGTGACATCCTCGTGGCTCGGCTTGCGCAAAAACTGATTCAAGTATTCGACGTGGCGTTTCCACAACTTGCGGTCAACTTTCTGCTTCGCCACCAGCCGCGTGGCATACCAGTCGCTCGCCATCAGATATTGACGAGTGAATAATTTCCGAAAGTCAGGATGGTCGAGGCCTTTGCCTTCCCACCCGTCATTGAGCATGATGTGGAGCAGCGCCTTCAGCGGCGGGCACGCCTGCTTGATGCTGCCGTCGTCGAAATACATTTGGGCGACGCGCTTTTGGGTGGCGACAATGTTGTCCATGCCGTCCGCGAAAATGTCCATGTCCTGCAATTCCGGGCGAAGCATCGCGTCGGTGAAGACGGCGTGCGGATGGTTGAACACACGTCCAAAGAAATAGTGGATGAACCGCGCGTTGATGCGGTAGCCGAGCCGGCTCGCCAGGACTTTTTTTCCTTTGTGTTCAAGGTCTTCGAGCTTGTCAAGGTAGTGGTTGGTGACGAGGAATTGCGGATCGCGCTCCTCGGGCACCATCCGGCAGAAAACTTCCGGCACGATGAGGCTCACGTCGTGATCCACGCGGGCTTTCGGTCCGACGCACCCGGCGGCGGTTACGAAGCCGTTGTATCCCGTCAGCACCCACGAGACGAGCGCATTGTTCAGGTCAATGATCGGCGGCAGCGCATTGAAAGGCCCTTTTGTGAGCGCGCCTTCGGAACCCGCGCCGGTCGTCGAAGGCGATTTGCCCGTCATGCTGCAAATGAATTCCATGAACAATTCCGGCATCTCGAAATAATGAATCGGATTGTAGCACGCGAGCGCACGGATGCCAGGTTCAGGCGGATTGTTGCGGCGTCCGGGCAGCACGGCGTTCACCGGCGTCGGCACGGATTGGCCGAAGGGCACCCGGCGGCGCAGGCGCGCACCGACTTCCGCGAGATAAGTTTCCACCGGATGAACGAGGTCGGGACGTATCTGAAGGTAGCGCGGATTTTTGCTGGGTTTGCCGTCCACGAGCCGCGGATTCGCCGAGGAGACGAAATAATCCGGCTTGCCGGTCGCGGCGACGTCGCGGATGAGCGTCCGCATCGGCTTGGTGAATTGATGATACTGGATGGCGCTTTCGATGAATTGCGCCGCCATCGTGGCGGGCAATGGCTCATAGTTCGAAAAGAAATTGTCGAGTCGCGCGAAATCGGCTTCCGTCTGCTTGTCGTAACCGCGATGGATGGCGTCGTCGGGCCGCTGGAACAGGCGCTGTTCACAGTTTTTGACAAACTTGAGCGTCGGCACTTTGTCCATGTCGGACAGATTTTCCACCCGCGCACGCGGCACGAGCACGGACGCGGTAATGTCGTCCTCCGCCTGCACCTTCGCGGCGGGATGAAAATCTTTGCGCAGACCGAACGTGCGCCAGAGGCCGTCGGGTTCAAAACCCACGCGCAGCCGCGTCGTGACGAGCGTGCTGTTGTCGCACTTCAATTCGTTGCCGGGCGTGCCGTTGACGATGTCCACGCTGAAATGTTCGCGCCAGTTGTCGCCCCACGCCGGCTTGTAGTAGCGCTTCACGACGAAAACAAGCTCCTTGATGTACTGCGGGATGGTTTCGACCCACAGGTTATAAGCCGGATTGAATTCGCGCGTATCCGGCGTGTGCAATTTAATGACCGAACCGAGCGAACGTTCCGCCGCCAACACCGCGCGCGAATCTTTTTTCGTTTTGTCGAGAAAACGATCCGAGTAATCGCGATGGATTAATTCCTCGACGAGGTCGAAATCCTTTTTCAAATCCGCGACGAACACCGGTCCGGTCAAAATCGCGTCCGTGATGGGCTTGGAAATTTCCGATTTGCCGCCACCGGAAACCGTGCAGGGTTTATGACACATCAAGCCTTCCGCCGCCACGCCCACGAGCCGCCACGCGCGGTTCCCGCCCGGCGGTTTTTCCATGCGGACTTTGTAGCCGGAGGGCCGGACGTAGGTTTTGTCCGGCTGCAATTTGATTGAGCGTTCAACGCCGTCGTTCGTCCAGGAAACCAGTTGCATAAGCAGGTCAAAATGTGCGTCGTGCGGAATGTAGATGATTTCTGGAAATTTTTTGTCCACGCCGTAACCTTCCGGCTTCACGTCCATCATTTCGCCGTAACGCGCCGCGACTTCCGCGAACGTGTGTCCCAGTTGTTTGACATGCACATCACCGCTGAATTCCTCGCCGAGATCGTAACTTGGAAAAACCAGCGCGCCACCCGCGTGTTCCTCTTCGCACAGGCCGAACAAATTTGCCGCGTAACTGATCTGCGTCTTGACCTCTTTTTTGCAGTAACCGAAATAATTGTCGGCGATAAGCGTGACGATGACGCCCGATTCGTCGCGGCAGGTGAGCTTGAACGCGCCGCCGCTATTGTAAATTTCACTTTCACTTTTCCAGCACATCCCGTCGCGGCGCTGGCGTTCGGTCGCGTCGTCCCAACGCGGCAGGCCGACGGATTTTTTCGTGGCCTTGACCAGATGCGGCGCGAGGATGACGCAGCCCGTGTGACCCGTCCAATGCTCGGCGTCGAGTGCGGAATCATTTTCCGGCAGCAATGGATCGCCACCGTTGCCAAAAATGCTTTCCACAAAACCCAGATTGCTTACGAGATTTCCGGGAACAAAGAAGCGAACCTCCATCGTTTTCTCCGGCGTGAATCCGGAAACTTCCGGGCAGACGAGCGGGCGTAACAGCAGCGAGACCAGACATTCCGCCGGCTTCGGCTGCGTGGCGGTAAATGGCAATTGCATCAGTTCGCGCGGCGGATTGAGCGCGAGCGCGAGCATTTTGGCAAACGTGATCTTCGGCACGCCGAGCTTGTCGTCGGGAATCGGCAGGCCGCCCTCGGTGATGTGAAAAATTCCCTGCGTTGTGCGCCGGTCACTGCGCGGATTGTGCAGCACGCCCTGCTTGACACGATACGAACTGATGATGTCGGAATGAAATTCGTCGCGATCCAGCGGCAGCGAAAGGATGCGCGCGAGGCCGGGGCGGTCGAGGACGAACGTGCGCGTCGGCAATTTCGTCACCGGCACATTTTGCAGATAGTCGTAAAGAAAAGTCTGGATGCGCTGGTCAACGGGGCATAGATAATGGCCGAGCAGGCGGTCTTTCTCGCGTGATTGTCCGGCCATGGCGGAAACAATTTCGGTGAACTCCGCGTCGCCCTCAATCGGCACGGGCGGGCTGCCGATCAACGCCAGCTTCACGTTGATGTGCGCGATGAGTTGTGCCGGCAGTTTGTCGTTCATTTCAAAACTTTTCCACAGTGTTGAATTTTTCAGCCGCGACTGAATCCTTTGCCTTTACGATGCCTTGTGCGCGGTCTTTGGTAAACATTTTTGTGCATGAATGGTAACATTTAACCGGCCCGGCGCGTCTAAAAACAAGTTCCCGGGAAATTTCCTTGAAAAAACCCGGATATGGCGGAAAATCACAGCGGGTGACAATTCACCTGAATAGTTGTGTCAGAAATCAACGGACAACCTTCTAATCCTGTGTTTGTCGTGGGCGTTTTTCGCTCCGGCACCTCCTTGCTCTATGCGTTGCTCAACCAGCATCCGCAAATCGCGCTGATGTATGAGTGTGATGTGTGGGATTTTCCCGGTCTGGGCGGACGTCAACGCTTTTCCGGCGACTGGCTGGAGCGGCAGGAATTTTACAATCAAGCGCTCTCGCGTCACCGGCTCATCTTCGGCGGCAAATTGCGCGGCTTGGAAAACATCCGCACGCCCGACGACCTCTATCGGTGTCACGGTAATTCCAAGGACGCGCGGCTCTGGGGCGAAAAATCCCCGGTTTATGCCGCGCGGCTGGCGCAACTGGCACGCCAGTATCCGCAGGGCTCGTTCATCCTCATTTGGCGCGACCCCGTGGAAGTCTATCGCAGCATCCTTGCCGCCGGCAAAAAAACCCAGTTCTTCCGCCGTCCGGGAATGTTGCACCGCCTGATTTATCACCAGGAAAAAATGATCCGCGAAGCCGGGCGACTGCAACAGGCTGGCGCGCGGATTCATCACATCAGTTACGACGACCTCGTGGATCGGACGGAGGCAACCTGCCGCGCCACCTGTGATTTTCT
>Ga0182015_10000381_pt1 | contig 63876 bp, 71 predicted proteins | sample 712P3MmetaG_FD_120478 | JGI IMG/M metagenome (GOLD analysis project Ga0182015, IMG submission 120478) | Permafrost microbial communities from Stordalen Mire, Sweden - 712P3M metaG | ecosystem: Environmental > Terrestrial > Soil > Wetlands > Permafrost | place: Sweden: Stordalen | collected...
AGCGTAACGTAGCCGTTGTTCATTCAGGTAATCTTGCGGCATTGCCTGACAAAAACGAAAAAATTCCCCTCAAAGATCGATCCACTGGAGAAATAGTGGAAGTCGAGGCAGACCCTAGAAGGACTAATCACCAGTTTTCATCCAACAATTTTCGCAAATACCGGGTCTTAGCACACCCGGAGGTGGGGGCGTCGCGGGTTATGGCGACCAAAAGCTTCTTGGGATATATCAGGGCGCATGGGATGGTGAGCCGGGCGCGATTTTGTCCGCCGACAGAAATTTGAAAGGCGATAATCTTCGCGTTCCGGTTGGCATGGGCATCATCGTTCCGGGAGAAAGGATTCTTGAATTGGTCAAGAACGATCCGACCTTCAAAGAGATACAAGACGATGTGCGCCGCCACCGTCTTAAGAAAAATGCCGCTTCCGCCGACTCGGCATTTTCCCCTCCAACTGCCGACGCAAACCCCAATCACCTAGAGGATTTCAAGCGTCTCGTAGGCGCGGCAGTGAAAAAGCGTGAACCAGAAGATTAAACATCGCCCAATGTGAGTGCCGCATGTTTCGGCGATAGATAAATTCGGCGATGTATTTCCAAGCGTGCTTGCTCGAAATATGAACGTGCGTGCCCTTGATCGCGCGCTTTAGCAGCGACCAATGCCCTTCAATAGAATTTGTGTGATGGATGCCACGCACGTACTCTTTTGCGCTGTGGTCAACGAAGCCATGTGCGTAATCGTCAGTGAGATCGCGATAAGCGTAATGCCCATCACTGCTAACAATCGTTCCGGGTTCGACGTTCTCACGGATGATTGGCTCTAGGGTGTACTTGGTTTCATCGGGAACCGGACCAGCGACCATCCGGCCTTCGCGTTCGATAATGCCAAACACCGTAGTCTTGTTTATGCGATGCTTGCCCTTGCCATGATGACGCAGCTTGCCGCCGACTAGCGTTTCGTCCACCTCGACATGCTTACCCGGACCACCCAAACGCCCCCGCTGGTCGGCCGAAGCCATGAGCTTACGCAGTTCGTGACAAATCCGCCAAGCGCATTTGTAGGTGACGCCGGTCTGCCGCTCGATTTCCTTCGCTGCGACGCCATGCCGAGTGCTGGTCATGAGGTACATCGCAAAGAACCAAATCGTAAGCTTGGTGCGGCTCTTGTGAAAGATGGTTCCAGCGGCCGGGTAGATGTGATGGCCGCACCCTTGGCACGCGTAAGCCCGCCGTTTGGCCATCGGGTGAAACTTCATCCGTTTATCGCAAACCGGGCAATCCGTTTCCTCGCCGCCGTATTGAATCTCCATGATCCGCTTTAGGCAGGCGGCATCATCTGGATATTCGGCTTGGAACTGTTTGAAGGTGTATTCGGCCATGACTAGCCCCGCATCCTATTCGCATGAGCGGCCGCCGCCGCTTGAAGCAACGCCGTCCCAAATTCGTCCGCCTTCCGCTGGGCTATTTGAGCGTGAACGGCAGTCAGAACGCCGTCCACAAGTACCCAAAGAGTCATTTCTACGTTTTCATCTAGTGCAACTGCTTCGCCGGATTGCACTACTGGCAATGCGAATGGCGCTAAGCCTCCAAAGCCGACCGGTGTCATGACGCCTTCCCCTCTAGGTTGAGTAAAAGGCTATCAGGCCGCTTACTTGCTGTCAAGGGATAAATGCGCAAGGGGGGTAGTGGGTCAGTTTGAATTGTGTCATGGCGAGCGACCAGATGTTAGGTACAGAACCGTACAGACCCTCGACACGGAACTCTCATAGGCGCACCGTCCCACCAGATTGGGCGCTATCGCAAAGCGCCTGGACCCTTACAATCTTGCTAGGACCCTTTTGAGTGTCCTTAACTTCGCTGACCGCGAAAGGAGCTCACTATGTCTCTGACCGTGTTTTTCAGTGAAACCTGCCAAGTGTCACAAGCCCATAATGCAGGCCGTTATCGAGCCACATCCAACTCGTGACGACTTTGCGCTCCAAAATTTTGAATGCGTGGACTGCGGCGTTGTGAAAACTAAAATTTACTCGTTGAAGCCGGGCGAACCACCGCCTGAACTGGCAGCCTAAGTCCACATGAGCACTTCTATACAGATTGCCAGCTCCAACACGCCCAACCTGCGAATCTAGGGAGACGCCAACAAGAAGTCCCCAGTCAGGAGGCTGTCATGAGTGAGGCCGACCTGTTTCGGCAGTACGCCAAGGAGGCCATGCGCGAGTCCTCCACAGTCACAAGCAAAAATGAGAAGCAGAGCCTAACCGACCTTGCCTGCACCTGGATGCAGGCAGCGCTGATGAGCGATAGAGTGATGGGGTCGAGCTTTACTTCGTCACCGCGCGACGTTGATGAAGCCACGCCGCCGACTCGTTCTTGATCCAGCGGACCGCTTCGGACTCAGTGGCAATCCCTTACGGCGTTCGGCGCCGCGTCACGATACCGCCACCACACAAAATATGTCGCCATCCTTTACGCCGAGCCATTCGACACAGTCGGGGGTGGCCTCTCCGACGACAGTCATCGTCGACGCTTCCACGTCGGGACGCCTGTACCGGAGCGCCTTAAGCGCAGCGTCCGGGTCAGCTATTGCCACAAGAAAATATTCTTTGAGCGGAGGTCCGCCGCCGCCCATGCGCTCGGTCGAAGAGATGACTTTCCAGACTTTTGCCATGAGGCCGAATACGCCCCCTTCGGCCGGGCTGGCAAGGCTTGGGGTCTGACTTTTTCACGGTGAGCCTTACCTGGGCACCGTCGGCGAAGGGCGTGCCCCCTACCGAAGACCAATCCAGCCGGCATAATATGCTTTGCCGCATCGGCTGGCCGCGCGACAATTCGGAACCGGCTAAAAAGCGGTGCGTTGTGCCGCTGCGCTAACAAGGGGAGGCTCTGATGCAAAAACTCACGATGACCTGGGCGGCAGCGGCGCTCATGCTGGGGTCCATGGCTATTGCAGCCAATGCACAAGCGGTAACATCGGGCGCGGGCCGCCTTCATGCCCAGATCCAGAACGCGACGCCGATCGATAAGGCGGCGTGTCGCGGTTTTGGTGCATACTGTCCGCCGGGAACGGTCCGCCGTTGCGGGCCGTACCGCTGCTGGTGCGCGCGGTGCTACTAAGGCTGGGAGTCTAAGGAGCGTTTCGCTCAGCAGAAACATTCTTGTTCTATTCGGCAGCCAGTACAAAAACGACAGGAGGGAAATATGCGTAAATTCACGATGACATTGACGGCAGCGGCGTTGCTACTGGGTACGATGGCCATCATGGCCAGCGCGACGACGCTGACTACGGGCGCGGGTAGCTTCCATGCGCAAATTCAAAACGCCACGCCGCTCAAGCAGGCCGCGTGCCGCGGATTCGGTCCATATTGCCCGCCGGGAACGACCAGGGTGTGCGGACCTTACCGTTGTTGGTGCCGCCCCTGCTACTAAGCGGCGCGATCGAACGAAGAGGCTCGTAGCGAGGCCGCCGGAAGGCGGCCTCGTCATTTGCGGTGCCAAAAATTTTGGCGGCAATGAAATAACCGGTGGGGTCCGGCGTTAGTGGATGAGAGCCAACGCCAAGCCAGGAGGCGGTCATGAGGCTCTTGCGAGTCGCGCTGGGAGTTCTCGCCACGCTGGCCGCGATTGGCGGCCGAGCCCAGGCGCAAAACTATCCGTGGTGCGCGAATTTCGCCGACGGCGCCGGCGTCAATTGCGGGTTCACAACCTTGGAGCAGTGTCTGACCACGTCGAGGGGAAGCGGCGGCTACTGTGACTATAATAATCTGTACAAGCCGCCCGCGGGTGAAGCGGCAGCGCCCGCGCCGCGCAAGCCGCACAAAAGCAATTCGCGCAATCAGTCCTAAGCGGAGCAGCTAACGGGGGATCAGGAGCCGGCTATGAGACCTTTGATCGTCGTGGGAGTTATCGCCACCGCGGCTTCGATCGGCATTTGCACTTCCGCCCAAGCGCAAAACTATCCGTGGTGCGCGCATTACGGCGAAGACGATGGCGGCACCAATTGCGGGTTCACGAGCTTCCAGCAATGCCTCGCCGACATCAGCGGGATGGGCGGTTTTTGCGAGCAGAATAATACCTACGTGCCGCCGATCGCGCCGGCGCCGCACCAGGCGCTCAAACATCATCGGCACAAAAAATCCTGACCGTTTGCCAGGGGGAGCGGCAAGTGAACTCAAATACGACTTAGGCGTTGCCAGCCAGAAGGCCATTCAATCCGGGAGCAGAACCATGAAAGCGTTATTTTTCGCCTTGGGATTAATCACGGCAACGGCCGCCCTCGGCACCAGCGCGCAGGCACAAAACTATCCGTGGTGTGCGCAATACGGGACCGGGTCCGGCGGAGCCATGAATTGCGGCTTCACCACGTTCCAGCAATGCCAGGCCGACGTAAGCGGGATTGGCGGATTCTGCGAGCAAAACAATATGTACCACGCCCCGGCATCGCCGCACCGGCATCGCCACATTCAGCCCTAAGACTTGCTACCGTAGATTCGAACTCTAGGGCAGTTCGACGACCGAGCCGTCGCGGATCGTCACACGGCGATCCATCTGGGCGGCGATGTCGAGATTGTGCGTGGCGATGATCGCGGCGAGACCCGAAGCGCGCACCAATTGGCCGAGCGTGCCGAACACATGTTCCGCGGTGCGCACGTCGAGATTGCCGGTCGGCTCGTCGGCCAGCAGGATACGCGGCGCATTGGCGACCGCGCGGGCGATGGCGACGCGCTGCTGTTCACCGCCCGACAGTTCCGCCGGCCGATGCGTCAGACGATCTTTGAGTCCGAGGTAGCTCAACAGCTCAGCTCCGCGCGCGTGCGCTTCGCGGCGCGACAGGCCGCGGATCATCTGCGGCATCATGACGTTCTCGAGCGCCGAGAATTCCGGCAACAGGTGATGTGCCTGATAGACGAAGCCGATCTCGGTGCGCCGGATCCGGGTGCGCGCAATGTCGGTCAGATTCGAAGTCGCGGCGCCGTCGATATAGACCTCGCCGGCGTCCGGATGTTCGAGGAGGCCTGCGATGTGCAGCAGCGTCGATTTGCCGGCGCCCGACGGCGCCACCAGCGCCACGGACTGGCTGGGCCATACCGCAAGCTCGGCGCCTTTGAGAATGTCGAGCGTCGAATCGCCCTGGCGAAATTGACGGTTGATGCCGTGCAGGAAGACGAGCGGCTGCTCGTCGCGGTCCGCTATCGGCGCGGTGGTCTCGGTGATCGTGGTGGTGTCGTCCATCGCGCCCACTTCACTCATAACGCAGCGCTTCGACCGGATCGAGCCGCGCCGCACGCCATGACGGATAGAGCGTGGCGAGCAATGATAACCCGAGCGCCATGACCACGACAGCTGAGGTTTCCTTGACGTTCATGTCGGCGGGAAGTTGCGACAGGAAATAGAGTTCCGGCGAAAACAGCTCGGTATTGGTGAGCCACGACAAAAACCGCCGGATCTCCTCGATGTTGAGGCAGACCACGGTGCCGAGCAGGAACCCGACCACGGTGCCGACCACCCCGATCGACGCGCCGGTGATAAGGAACACGCGCATGATCGCGCCTTGCGTCGCGCCCATGGTGCGCAGGATGGCGATGTCGCTCGACTTGTCTTTCACCAGCATGATCAACCCGGACACGATATTGAGCGCCGCGACCAGCACGATCAAGGTCAGGATCAGGAACATCACGTTGCGCTCGACCTGAAGCGCGTTGAAGAACGTGGCATTACGCTGGCGCCAGTCGACCATGTAGATCGGCCGGCCGGCGGCATCGGTAACGGCTTTCCGGAAGTCATCGATACGATCGGGGTTATTGGTATAGACCTCGATCGCGGTGACGTCGCCGGCGCGATTGAAATAGGCCTGCGCCTCGGTCAGCGGCATGAAGACGAAGGCGGAATCGTACTCCGACATGCCGATTTCGAACACCGCTGCGATTTTGTAGGCCTTGATTCGCGGCGTCGTGCCCATCGGCGTCACCGCGCCGCGCGGCGCCACCAGCGTGAGATTGTCGCCGGCCCGCACCGAAAGCTGCTCGGCGAGCCGGCTGCCGATGGCGATCCCCTGCCCGTCGTCGAAGCCGTCGAGCGTGCCTTGTTTGATATTCTTCGAGACCTGGGTGAGCTTCATCAGGTCGGCGCCGCGCATGCCGCGCACGACCACGCCGGAGGCATTAAACGGCGAGGAGGCCAGCGCCTGGCCTTCCACCAGCGGCGCGGCCAGATACACGCCGTCGACCTTGGAAACCCGATCGGCCACGGCGGCATAGTCGGTGAGCGGCGACTCGAGCGGCTGGATCAGCAAATGGCCGTTGAGGCCCAGAATCTTGGACAGGAGCTCTTGCCGAAATCCGTTCATCACCGCCATCACGATGATCAGCGTGGCCACCCCCAGCATGATGCCGAGAAAGGAAAAGCCGGCGATGACGGAGATGAATCCCTCTTTGCGCCGCGCGCGCAGATAGCGCAGCGACAACATCCATTCGAACGCTGAAAAGGGATGCGTGCCGGTCGGCTCGGCCATTTAGCTCTGGTCCCCGTGACGGCCACGAGTTTCACACGATTCTGGCGGTTTCAAGCCGCGCAATTTCGCGGCAAACCGCCGCCGCGCACAGGTCATGCACTCAACCGCGCCACGGCGTCGGCCGGAGCCATGAGTTCCCGCTGCCCATCGGCGCGCCGTTTCAGCTCGACCTTGCCTTCGGCAAGGCCCCGTGGCCCCACGAGAATCTGCCATGGAATGCCGATGAGATCGGCGGTGGCGAATTTTGCGCCCGGCCGTTCGTCGAGATCGTCGTAGAGCGTGTCGACCCCCTTTTGGGTCAGCTCGGAATAGATGCGCTCGCAGGCCGCGTCGGTATCGCTGGCGCCCTGCTTGAGATTGAGGATCATGGCTTTGAACGGTGCAACGGAGTCCGGCCATATGATGCCCGCGTCGTCGTGGGACGCCTCGATAATGGCGGCGACCAACCGGCTCGGACCGATGCCGTAGGAGCCCATATGGACCGGACCGTCCACCCCGTCGGGGCCGGTGACGACGGCCTTCATCGGTTCGGAATATTTGATGCCGAAATAAAAGATGTGCCCGACCTCGATGCCGCGCGCCGATAGGCCGTTGCCGGCGCCGAGCTTGGCGAAGGCCTCGGCGTCGTGCTTTTCCGATGTCGCGGCGTAGAGCGAGGTCCACTTGTCCACGATGGTTTGCAAGCCGGCAACGCTGCCAAAATCCACGTCCGCCCCGGGGACGTCGAAGCCGAGATAATCGCTGTGGCAAAACACTTCGCTCTCGCCGGTATCGGCCAGGATGATGAATTCGTGCGAGAGACTGCCGCCGATCGGTCCGCTTTCCGCCACCATCGGAATCGAACGCAGGCCTAAGCGGGCGAAGGTGCGCAAATAGGCGACGAACATGCGGTTATAGGCGTGCTTGGCGCCGGCGAAATCGAGATCGAAGGAATAGGCGTCCTTCATCAGGAACTCGCGCCCGCGCATCAGCCCGAAACGTGGCCGCACCTCGTCCCGGAACTTCCACTGGATGTGGTAGAGATTGAGCGGCAGATTCTTGTACGAGCGCACGTAGGTGCGAAATATCGCGGTGATCATTTCCTCGTTGGTCGGCCCGTAGAGCATGTCACGCTCGTGCCGGTCCTTGATGCGCAGCATCTCCTTGCCATAGGCCTCGTAACGGCCGCTCTCGCGCCACAGGTCCGCGGACTGGATGGTCGGCATCAGAAGCTCGATCGCGCCGGACCGGTCCTGCTCCTCGCGCACGATGGCGCAGACCTTCTGCAGCACGCGGAATCCCAGCGGCAGGAAGGCATAGATGCCGGCCGCCTCCTGGCGGATCATGCCGGCACGCAACATCAGCCGATGGGAGACGATCTCGGCTTCCTTCGGCGTTTCGCGCAAGTTCGGCAGGAAGTATCGGGAAAGGCGCATGAATCTCATCGGACCGGATTGCGTCGCGGCGGCAGTGAAGCCGCAATAGTGACGGAATTACAAGGGCCGGCCAAATCTGAGCTGGGAGAACTTTGGCCGCTAAATTCCCCCCGACGCCCGCGCGGTTGGATTTTTTTGCATCAGCTCGACGGTAACATGATGACATCGGCCCGAAGATCGACTACGACTCCTCCGCCAGCCCGAAGCCGCGATCTTGTTCCTCGGTAATTCGGGCAGCGGTCCAAGTCTCGGGAGGATGACCCGCGAGCGCAAAGCATCGCCAGCCACGCATGTAAAGCGTACTCAAAAGTAAGCGTGGGTTTATGGGTTAGATGAGGATTTTACCGCAGGGCTTTGGCCCTGCGTTTTCTTTTTGGGGCCCCTGCCGATCTGCAACCGAGACTTCAGGTTATCTCTACAATCAATTGATTATACTGTCTATTTGTGACTGACGAACGGCGCCATCAGGCCGTCGAGCGTCACCAGGTGCTTGGTATAGACGGCGTAGAATGTGGCGAACACGACGGTCGCCACAAGTGTCGTCCACAACAGCTTTTGCCTAAGCCGGAAATGTGTCGGCGCGCCGGGATCGGTGCCTTGCGCCATCTCCCCGCCTTCGTGCTGGCTGCGCACGCCCCAGGGCAGCACCGCGAACAGCACCACCCACCAGATCAGGAAGAAGGTCGCCAGTGCGGTCGCTAAGGGCATTTCAGCCCTGTTCCAATTCGACCAATGTGCCGGAAAAATCCTTTGGATGCAGGAATAGCACCGGCTTGCCGTGAGCTCCCGTCTTCGGCTCGCCGTCGCCAAGGACACGCGCCCCCGCCGCCTTGAGCGCATCGCGCGCGGCGCGGATGTCGTCCACCTCGTAACAAATGTGGTGCATGCCGCCGTCGGGATTGCGCTCGAGGAATTTGGCGATGGGCGAGCCCTCCCCGAGCGGTTCAAGAAGCTCGATCTTGGTGTTGGGCAGTGTGATGAAGACGGTGGTCACGCCGTGATCCGGCTGCGGCACCGCGGCCGAGACCTGCGCGCCCAGGACATCGCGGTAAACCGCCGTCGCTTTGCCGAGGTCGCGCACCGCGATCGCTACGTGATTAAGCCTGCCGATCATGCTTGAAGTCTCCTGCGCCCGGCCGACTTATCTTACACCGTCAGCACGCTGAGGCGTGGGCTCATAACGCGCAGGCAATATCGTGGGTAAAGGCTCTAACCCCGGATTTCCTTCAAGAACTCGTCTGGCGGTACATAGACCTTATTCTTGAGCATGATTCCATCGATGATCGCGAACGGATGTGTGCGCATCATCTGCATCATGGCCTCGGCGCTGAACTTTTTCGCGTCGTAAACACAAACATAGACGTTGTTGGATTTTGGCCAGATGTAGTTGAAGCGGGCCTCGTATTCGACAATGTCCTCGACACCCGGAAGACTTTCGAGCGCCCATTCCTGATTAGACCACAGCCGCGTCGTCGAATATCTGTCGTCGCCCTCCATCGTTTGCCTGTCGAGATCAGTGAGCATCCGGTCCTGATCGAAACGGCCTCCGACGGTATGCGCCTGCTCCCATGGGAGCAACTCGAGTTGTCCAGATCGCTCGGCGCGATCGACATCAATCCCGACACCCCTCAACTTGGAGAGCCGTTCGTCACGGTGTCTGCCGTCGATTATGTTAACAAGCTTGTCTCCGGCTTCGAAGCCCTCCGCCATGAAGGGCAGCATCACGCGGTATTCTTCCTCTTTACTGGTGAAGAACGCGCACGCGTGACAGGGGCATTGCTCGATCGACCTAGCCAATCGAAATGACTTTTGTTGATGTGTAGTCGCGCGCAACTCCTCCATGCCGCCGGGCTGACTTGCAAGCCGATCCAAGCAGTCGCCCAATTCAACAGCAAGACGGTCGAGCATGAGTGGATCGTAGCTCTCGTGCATCTGTGGAGCGCGGAAATGTGTTGTGATCACACCCCAAAATCGGCCGGATTCACCGATGATCGGCATGGAATGCACGGCTGCCACCCCCAGGTCGCGCATGACATCAAATTCTGATGAGCCGCGAAAAAGGTAGCTGGTCGAGACGTCGTTCACGCGTGTCAGCTTCGTGAACGCTGCCGCAGAGGTTGTGTTGGTATCGCGGCGAACGACTGCGAAATATTTGAGCAGGTGATCGGAAAATCCCTGGCTGGCTACGATTCTCAGGCAGTCATGTTCTTCGTCGAAACGATACATTACGCCCATGTCGGCGCCGGCAATCTCGATCGCCGCATCAAGGATTTCATAAAAGAGGCTGACCAAATTCGTTATCGGCGGCTGGCGCGCCCATAGATTCCCGATACGGCGAGCGACGAAACGATCGGAATTGCCGTTGCCGTTGGCCATAGCTCACAATCTATGTTGAGCAGTCTCTAAGTTAGCAATTCAAAAGCATCCGGCAAGGTCAATGCCTCAGAGCATGGTCGCCTGACCCTCAATGTCCAGTTATCGTTCATCCAATCCCGCGCGAGCAACGAGCGTTAGACGGAAGGACGGCCTAGCCGTGAGCAGACTACACCGTCAGCACATGGACATGGCAGATCGGTTTCTTGTTCCAGCGCTCGGCGATGGCGCCGCGCACCGCGCGGCGGACGGCTTCCGCCACCGCGTCGGGATCGCGGCGGCGCGGTTTCGGCAGCGCTTCGAAGGCGTCTTCGACGGCATCGCGCGCGATCTCGAGCATCGATGTACCCGCGGCATCGGTGTCCGGTACGCCGATCAGATCAACTTCGGGATCGGCCAGGAGCTCGCCTTTGTCGCTCAGCGCCAGCGCCACTGACACGATGCCGGCAAAGCTCAAGCGGCGCCGCGCCGTGACGGTGTGCGACTCGGCATTGATCAGGAGCGAGCCGTCCTTATAGAGCCGCCCCGAGGGCACCTCGTCGATGATTTTTGCAGGCCCGGGCGCCAGGCGAACCAGGTCGCCGTTACGGCAGACCAGCACCTGCGGCACACCGGCGCGGCGGGCAAGCTCGGCGTGCTCGGCGAGGTGCAGCGCCTCGCCATGCGCCGGGATGAGAATTTGGGGGCGGACCCAGCCGATCATATCGCGCAGCTCGTCGCGTCGCGGGTGTCCGGAGACATGGACGAGGTGGGTCCGGTCGGTGATGACCTCGATGCCCTGCATGACCAGGCCATTGATGACCTCACCCACGGCCTTCTCGTTGCCGGGGATCGCGCGCGACGAAAAGATCACGCGGTCGCCCCTGGCGAGGGTGATTTCCGGATGCTCGTCCCGGGAAATTCGCGAGAGCGCGGCGCGCGGCTCACCCTGGCTGCCCGTGCACAGCGCCACGACTTTGTCCGGCGGCAAGTAGCCGTAAGTCTGCGCGCTGCGAAAATCCTGCACGCCGTCGAGATAACCAGTTTCGCGCGCGACCTGCGTAACCCGCTCCATCGCCCGGCCGACCAGCACGACCTCGCGTTCGGCGGCGCGCGCGGCGTCGGCGACCGCGCGCAGGCGGCCGACATGGGAAGCAAACGTCGTCACGGCGACGCGCCGCGGCGCGGTGCGGATGAGTTCGGCAAGCGTCTTGGCGACGTCGGATTCCGACGGCGAGCGGCCTTCGCGAACCGCATTGGTGGAATCGCCAACGAGCGCCAGGACGCCGGCGTCGCCGAGCGCGGTGAGTTTTGCCACGTCGGTCGGCGCGCCGATGAGTGGGGTTGGATCGATTTTCCAGTCGCCGGTATGAAGCACGGTGCCGGCCGGCGTCCGGATCGCCAGCGCATTGGATTCCGGAATCGAGTGCGCGACATTGATGAAGTCGATTTCAAATGGGCCGAGCGTCATATGGCCGTCCACCGGCACGACGGTCACCGGAATCGGCGGCGCGCCGGGCTCGGAGAGGCGCTTGGCTTCGAACAATGCCGCCGTGAACGTTGTCGCATAGAGCGGCACGTTGAGGCGCGGCCACAAATCGATCAGCGCGCCGATATGATCCTCATGGCCGTGGGTGATCACGAGCCCGACGATGTTTTTACGTTCCGCGATCAAATGGCGGATATCCGGCAGGATAAGATCGACGCCGGGCAAATGCTCCTCGGATGCGAACGACACCCCGCAATCGACGATGAGCCATTGGCGGCGCCGGCCGTCGCCAAAACCGTAGATCGAGAGATTCATCCCGATCTCACCGATGCCGCCGAGCGGCGCGAAGACAAGCTCGTTTTGCGCCATCGCTCAGCCCGGTCCGCTGGGCATGGCCCGGCCGCCATTAAGCGCGAAGGGAAACACGTCTCCCGCCGATATTTTTTCGATGCCGCCGCCGCGCAATTCGAGGACGAGGCGGCCGGACTGGTCGAGCCCGACGAAGCGGCCGTGCTTTTCCCCAGTCCCGTTGCGCACCGTAATCTCCTCGCCGACGCCGCCCGCGGCGGCCACCCAATCACCGAGAATAGCCGGAAAACCTCGGCCGCGATCCCATTGCGTCAGGCGCAGCCACATGGTGGCGGACAGCCGCCGGAACAATTGCAGCGGCGTTGTCTCGGCACCGTGGGCGCGAAGATCGGCCGCCGGAAAGGCCGTGGCCAGCGGATGGCTTGCACAATTCACGCCGATGCCGATGACCACGATTGCACTCCTATTCGCATCGACGTCGCCTTCAATGAGGACGCCAGCGCATTTCTCGCCCGCGAGCAAAAGATCGTTCGGCCATTTGAAAGCCAGTTGCGGCGCCAACGCCGGAGCCTCGCCGGCAACGGCATCGCGCAGCGCGAGCGCCGCGACGAAGGCAAGCTCCGGAGCGCGTTCGAAGGATGACGGATCGGACAGCAGCAGGCTCGCATAGAGATTGCCCTCCGGCGAAATCCACGAGCGGTCCATCCGGCCACGGCCCGCGGTCTGCGTCACAGCCGTAATCCAGAGCGGCCCGCGCTCGCCGCGCTGCGCCCGGCGGCGGGCTTCGCTGTTGGTCGAGCCTATTGTGGCAAGCGCCAAGAGGCGCACGCCCGCATCGACCGCAAGGGGATCAAGCTGCATCAGAACAGGGAATGTGCGGCCGCGCTCGCCACGCCCACCAGCGGCCCCGGATAGACGAAGAACAGAATATTGAACAGACCGCAAACCGCGAGCACCACGCGAAGCTCATAGGGCATGTCGTAGAACCGTTCGGCCGGCTCGTCAAAATACATGACCTTAATGATCGCGAGGTAATAATAGGCGCCCACCACGCTCGCCAGCACGCCGATGACCGCGAGCACGTAAAGCCCGGCCTTGATCGCAGCGAGGAACACGTAAAATTTTGCAAAGAACCCGGCGAGCGGCGGCACGCCCGCCATCGAAAACAACAGCATCGCCAGAAAGAACGCGGTGGCCGGATGGGTTCGCGACAGCCCGGCAAGCTGGTCGATCGATTCCACCATGCCGGTCGAGCGCCGCATCGACAGGATCACGGCAAAGGCGCCGAGCGTCATGGTGACGTAGATCGCGATATAGACCAGCACGCCTTGAACGCCTTCGGGTGTTCCGGCGGCAAGGCCGATCAGCGCGAAACCCATATGGCCAATCGACGAATAGGCCATCAGGCGCTTGATGTTGCGCTGGCCGATCGCGGCAAAGGCGCCGAGCCCCATCGAGGCGATGGAGACGAAAACCAGGATCTGCTGCCACTGCGACGTAATTCCCGGGAACGCCACGACCGCGGCGCGCACGAACATGGCAATGCCCGCCACCTTCGGCGCGGCAGCGAAAAACGCTGTCACCGGCGTCGGCGCGCCTTCATAAACATCGGGCGTCCACATGTGGAACGGCACCGCCGAGACCTTGAAACAGAAGCCGGCAAACAGAAACACGATGCCGAAGATCAACCCGACGCCACCCTGCCCCGCCGCTTGCGCGATGCCGATAAAGCTCACGGTGCCGGTGAAGCCATAAACCAGCGACGCGCCGTACAGCAGCATGCCGGACGACAGCGCGCCGAGGACGAAATATTTCAGCCCCGCTTCGGCAGAGCGCAGCGAGTCGCGATGGCTCGCGGCCACGACGTAAAGCGGCAGGCTCATCAATTCCAGCCCGAGATAGAGCGCGATCAGGTCCGCCGCCGAGATCAGCATCAGCATGCCGAGCGTCGAGAGCAGGATGAGGACGGAATATTCAAACCGCTGCTGACCTTCGCGCTTGTTGTAATCAAGCGAGAGGAGGATAGCCGCGACCGAACCGATCAGCGCCAGGACTTTCAAGAACCGCGCAAAGTCGTCAACGACGAAGCTGCCGCCAAACGTCGTCAGCTTGCCCTGCGGCAGCCACAGCAGGATGACGCCGGCAATGACAAGAAGCGCGATGGCCGCGACGTCGACGACGCGCCCGGTATCCGCGCCGCGAAAAACGCCGAGCATCAACAGCGCCATGGCGCCAAGTCCGAGCACGAGCTCGGGCAACAACGGTACGAGCGTGGGAAGCTGCGCAGCGTTCATCGGTTCTACCTCAGCGCCGCCGTCTGCACGGCGCTGAGCGCGTGCTGGTAATTGTCGATCAATTGCGTCACCGAGGCCGAGGACATGTCGAGCACCGGCTTCGGATAAATGCCGAACACGATGGTCAGGATCACGAGCGGCGCCAGGATCACGATTTCGCGCCAGCCGAGGTCGCGGATATGAAACAGGCTCGGTTTTTCCAGTTTGCCGAAGATGACTTTGCGGTAGAGCCAAAGCGCATAGGCCGCCGACAGGATGGTGCCGAGCGTCGCCAGCGTCGCCACCCAGGTATTGATCCGGAACGTGCCGATCAAAGTGAGGAATTCGCCGACGAATCCCGACGTGCCGGGTAACCCGACATTGGCGAGCGTGAACACCATGAAGACGAAGGCATAGAGCGGCATGCGGTTGACCAGCCCGCCATAGGCCGCGATCTCACGCGTATGCATGCGGTCATAGACGACGCCGACACACAGGAACAAGGCGGCCGAGACGATGCCGTGAGAGATCATCTGGAAAATGCCGCCGGCGACGCCCTGCGCCGTCACCGCGAAAATTCCCATTGTGACGAAGCCCATATGTGCCACCGATGAATAGGCGATGAGCTTTTTCACATCCTCCTGCATCAGCGCGACCAGCGAGGTGTAGACGATGGCGACAACCGAGAGCGCGAAAATCAGCGGCGCAAGATGTTGCGTCGCCTCCGGGAACATCGGCAGCGAAAAGCGCAAGAAGCCGTAGCCCCCCATCTTTAGAAGAATCGCGGCAAGGATCACCGAACCGGCGGTCGGCGCCTCGACATGGGCGTCAGGCAGCCAGGTGTGCACCGGCCACATCGGCATCTTCACCGCGAAGGAAGCGAGAAACGCGAACCATGCCCAGGTCTGCAACGTAAGCGGAAATGGATGATGCAGCAGCGTCGGGATGTCGGTCGTGCCGGCTTGCCAGTACATCGCCATGATGGCGAGCAGCATCAGCACGGAGCCAAGAAGCGTATAGAGAAAAAACTTGAAGCTCGCATAGACGCGGCGCGGGCCGCCCCACACCCCGATGATCAAAAACATCGGGATCAGGCCGCCCTCGAAGAAAAGATAGAACAGCACCAGATCGAGCGCGCAGAAGGTACCGACCATCAGCGTTTCGAGCACGAGAAACGCGATCATATATTCGCGCACCCGGTTCTGGATCGCGACCCAGCTCGCCAGGATCGAGATTGGCATAAGCGCCGTGGTCAGCACCACGAACGGCAACGATATGCCGTCGACGCCCATCGAGTAATTGATCGCGCCGCCGAGCCACGGTCGCTTTTCGAGGAATTGGAAATCGGCTGTCGAAGGGTCGAAGCGCCACACCAGGATCAGCGAGATTGCAAAAGTGATGAGCGTCGTCCAAAGCGCCACCCAGCGCGCATTGCGAACGCCAGCCTCGTCGTCATTGAGGAATGCGATGAAGACCGCGCCGGCGATCGGCAGAAACGTGACGACGGAGAGAATGGGCCAGCTTGTCATCAGTGCGGCCCCGCGAACATGAACCAGGTGGCAAACGCCGCGACGCCGATCAGCATGGCGAAGGCATAGTGATAGAGGTAGCCGGTTTGCAGCCGCACGACGTTGCGCGTCACGTCGAGCACACGCGCGGACACACCGTCAGGGCCGAAGCCGTCGATGATGAAGCCGTCGCCGCCCTTCCAGAACAGGCGGCCGAGCCGCATCGCCGGCCGCACAAACAGGAAATCGTAGATCTCGTCGAAATACCATTTGTTGAGCAGGAATTCGTAGAGCATGCGCTGGTCGCGCGCCAGCGCCGCCGGAATATCCGGCCGCCGGATATAGAACTGGTACGCGACCAGGAACCCGCCGATCATCATGATCGTCGGTGTGAGCGAGATCAGCAGCGGCAGATGCTCCATGTTCTCGAGAATCTTGTTGTCGGCTTCGAACTTCAGCGATTCACGGAAAAATTCGCCGACGCCCTCGCCTTTGAAGATGGACAGGAACGGCCAGCCGGCCGCGATTGAGCCGAACGCGAGCACCGCCAGCGGAATGAGCATGACTTTAGGGCTCTCATGCGCCGCTTCGTAATGATGATGATCGTGCGGCTCGCCGTGGAAGGTCTTGAAGATGAGCCGCCACGAATAGAACGAGGTGAGCGCCGCCGCTCCGACCGTCATGATGAAGCCGTAGATCGCCATCGGGTTGGTGCCGACGGCCGCCGCTTCGATGATCGCATCTTTGGAAAAGTAGCCGGCGGTGAAGGGAAAGCCCGTCAGCGCCAGCGTGCCGATCAGCATGACGCCGTAAGTGAAGGGAATTTTGCGCCACAACCCGCCCATGTGGCGGATGTCCTGCTCGTGATGCATCGCCAGGATCACCGAACCGGAACCGAGGAACAAGAGCGCCTTGAAGAAGGCGTGCGTAAAGAGATGGAACATCCCGACGGAATAGGCGCCTACCCCCATGGCGACGAACATGTAGCCGAGCTGCGAGCAGGTCGAATAGGCGATGATCCGCTTGATGTCGTTCTGCACGAGGCCAATCGTGGCTGCGAACATCGCGGTCGTCGCGCCGATGAAGGTCACGAAAGCGGCGGCGACCGGCGCCAGTTCGAACAGCGGCGACAGCCGCGCCACCATGAACACACCGGCGGTCACCATGGTGGCGGCATGGATCAAGGCCGAGACCGGCGTCGGTCCTTCCATCGCATCGGGCAGCCAGGTATGCAGCAGGAATTGCGCGGATTTGCCCATCGCGCCCATGAACAGCAGCAAACACGTCACGGTGAGCGCGTCGACGTTCCAGCTCAGGAAGTGGAAGCTCTTGCCGACCAGCGCGGGCGCTTGCGCGAAAATCGTGTCGAAGTCGATTGCGCCGGTCAGATAAAAGACGGCGAAAATCCCCAGCGAAAAGCCGAAGTCGCCGACACGGTTGACGATGAAGGCTTTGATGGCGGCGGCATTGGCTTCCGGCTTATGAAACCAGAATCCGATGAGCAGGTAGCTTACGAGCCCGACGCCTTCCCAGCCGAAGAACAGTTGAATGAGATTGTCGGACGTCACCAGCATCAGCATGGCGAATGTGAAGAACGACAAATAGGAGAAGAAGCGCGGCTTGTACGGGTCCTCCTCCATGTAGCCGATCGAATAGATGTGGACGAGCGACGACACAGTCGTCACCACGACCAACATCACGGCCGTCAACGAATCGATGCGCAGCGCCCATTCCGAGTGGAGATCGCCGAAGGTGATGAATGAGAAGAGGCTTATGCGGGCCTCGTGCCCGGCGAAGCCGACGTCGAAAAAGGCGTACCACGACAGCACGCACGCGATGACGAGAAAAGTGGAGGTGATGAGTTCCGCCGCGAGCGAGCCAGCGGCCGAAGGCCCGGTTTGCGTTTCCTCCGCATGCGAAGAATGAAGAACTGCGTGCGGCGCATCCGGCGACGGTGCACCGTGCGAATGATCCTCGGGGACGGGCGGCGCCGCGTGGTCGTCGTGAGGCGGCGGTGGGTTCTGGCCCGGAAAGCGGTTGCGCGCGCCGACAAGCGCGATCACGCCCGCGATGATGGCGGCAAGGAGCGGTAGAACGACGATGGCTTCGTACACGCCGCTACCCTTTCATCAAGTTGATGTCTTCAACCGCGATCGAGCCGCGGTTGCGATAATAGGCGACGAGGATCGCGAGCCCGATCGCGGCCTCCGCCGCCGCGACGGTGAGCACGATCAGCGCATAGACCTGGCCGACGATGTCGCCCAGGAAGCTCGAAAACGCCACCAGATTGACGTTGACCGACAACAGGATCAACTCGATCGACATTAAGATGACGATGACGTTCTTGCGGTTGAGAAAGATCCCCAACACCCCGAGCGTGAATAGGATCGCCGCGACGGAAAGATAATGGCCGAGCCCGATTGTCACGATAGTCCTCGCGTCATGACAGCCCCTGCCCCGACTTCACCTTGACGACCTCAATCGCGCTCGATCGGCGGCGCGCAACTTGCGTGGCGATGTTTTGCCGCCGCACATTCGGCTTATGCTGCAGCGTCAGCACGATGGCGCCGATCATGGCGACGAGAAGGATGACGCCCGCGGCCTGGAAGAAATAGACGTAGCGCGTGTAGAGCACGAGCCCGAGCGCCTGGGTGTTGTTGATTTCGCTCGGCGGCGGGATCGGCGCGGTGATGGCTTTCACCACGTCCGGCCCGATCACCCAAGCGCCGAGCACGACCAAAAGCTCGGCCAGCAACACGGCGCCGACCAGCGCGCCGACCGGCAGGTAATTGAGAAAGCCCTGGCGCAGTTCGGCGAAATCGACGTCCAGCATCATCACGACGAACAGGAAAAGGACGGCCACCGCGCCGACATAGACGACGATCAGGATCATCGCCAGGAATTCGGCGCCCAGCAGCACGAACAGCCCCGCCGCGTTGACGAAGGCGAGAATAAGGAACAGCACCGAATGCACGGGATTCTTCGACGCGATCACCATGACGGCCGAGGCCACGGTAATGCCCGCAAATAAATAGAAGAAGATGGCGTTGATGATCATGAGCCGCCAATCTCACCGATAGGGCGCGTCGAGCGCGATACTTTGTGCAAGCTCGCGCTCCCAGCGATCGCCGTTCGCGAGAAGGCGGTCCTTGTCGTAGTAAAGCTCCTCGCGCGTCTCGGTGGCGAATTCGAAATTCGGTCCCTCGACGATGGCGTCGACCGGGCAGGCTTCCTGGCACAGCCCGCAATAGATGCATTTGACCATGTCGATGTCGTAACGCGTGGTGCGCCGCGTGCCGTCATTGCGCCGTGGGCCGGCTTCAATCGTGATCGCCTGCGCCGGGCAGATCGCCTCGCATAATTTGCAGGCGATGCAGCGCTCTTCGCCATTCGGATAGCGCCGCAGCGCATGCTCGCCACGGAAGCGCGGCGACAGCATGCCCTTTTCGAAGGGATAATTGAGCGTCGCCTTCGGCTTGAAGAAATAGCGCATCGACAGAAAGAACGCCTGCACGAATTCTTTCAAGAACACCGCGCGGGCAACCTGATCGAGTTTCATATCAACCTCTGATGCCGCCGATGGCGTTGCCGATCCAATAGCCGATGACGGCCAAGATCGCGATATCGATACCCAGTATCACGCGACGCAGGACCGAAAGCTTGTCCTCGAACGCGGCGCGCTGTTCGAGCGTCTGCGGGCCGCTTTGCGCGCGCAGCCGCCGTTCCACGACGCGGATCGCCGGAACGTAGATGGCGACCGCAACGATCGTTCCGGCAAGACCGCCGAGCCAGGCCGGCCATGAGAATTCCATGCCGTCCTCCGTTCATTGCGGCGCCCACCCGGCGAATTGCAGCACGCCGGCCACGATCGCGACCATGGCGAGCGAGATCGGCAGAAACACCTTCCAGCCAAGTCGCATCAACTGATCGTAGCGATAGCGCGGCACGAAGGCCTTCACCATGGCGAACATGAAGAAGACAAAAAATGCCTTGAGCACGAACCAGATCACGCCCGGCACCCAGGTGAACGGCGCCACCGGGAACGGCGGCAGCCAGCCGCCGAAGAACAGGATCGTGCACATGGCGCACATGGTGCAGACCGCCACGTACTCGCCGAGCATGAACATCATGTAGGGCGTCGAGCCGTATTCCACCATGAAGCCGGCAACGAGCTCCGATTCCGCTTCGACCAGGTCGAACGGCGGCCGGTTGGTCTCCGCCAGCGCCGAGATGAAGAAGATGATGAGCATCGGGAACAGCGGCAGCCAATACCAGTTGAACATTCCCCATCTGCCGTTTTGCGCCTCGACGATGGCGGTTAGATTGAGCGAACCGACGCACAACAGCACCGTGATGATGACGAAGCCGATCGAGACTTCGTAGGAGACCATTTGCGCCGCCGAGCGCAGCGCGGCGAGGAACGGATATTTGGAGTTCGACGCCCAGCCGGCCATGATCACGCCGTAGACGCCGAGCGAAGAGATGGCGAAAATATAAAGTATCCCGACATTGATGTTGGAAATCACCCAGCCGGCATTGACCGGGATCACCGCCCATGCGGCGAGCGCCAGCACGCACGTGACCAACGGCGCCAGCAGGAACACACCCTTGTTGGCGCCGGCAGGGATGACCGGCTCCTTGAGAATGAACTTGAGAAGATCGGCAAACGATTGGAACAGGCCCCATGGCCCGACCACGTTCGGGCCGCGCCTGATCTGCACCGCCGCCCAGATCTTGCGGTCGGCCAACAGCACATAGGCCACTGCGATGAGCAGGATGATGAGAAGCAGCAGGCTCTCCGCCACCATGATCAGCAGCGGCCAAATATAGTCGGACCAGAGCGCGGCCATCGTCATGCCCTACTCCGCCGCCGTCATGGTCGCGCGCCCCTGCGCGATCGCCGAACATTCCGCCATCACCGCCGAACAGCGCGCGATGGCGTTGGTGAAGTAAAAGTCCTCGACGCTCGAGCCGAATGGCGCCTTGTCCGCATTGCCGCCGAGCGCGGCAAGTTTTTCGATCTCCGCCGGGTTGGCCCGCGTGATCTGCCCGACGCGCATCATATGCGGATAGGCTTTGAACAGCGTCTGGCGCAATGCCAACAGCGAATCGTAGGGCAGACGGTTTTTCAGCACGTCGGACAGCGCGCGCAGGATCGCCCAATCTTCGCGCGCGTCGCCCGGCGGGAAGGAAGCGCGTGTCGCCATCTGCACGCGGCCTTCGGTGTTGACATAGATCGCCGATTTTTCCGGATAAGCGGCGCCGGGTAGCACCACATCCGCGCGCAACGCGCCGCGGTCGCCGTGGGTGCCGATGTAAATGACGAAGGCGCCGTGCGCGACATTGATCTCATCGACGCCAAGCAGGAAAAGCACGTCGAGCGTGCCGGAGGCGGCCATCTGCCGCGCGGTCAAACCGCCCGGTCCCGGCAAGAAGCCGAGATCGAGCGCGCCGACGCGCGACGCCGCGTTATGCAACACGCAATAGCCATTCCAGCCGTCCTTCAGCGCGCCGAGATCGAACGCCGCCTTGGCCGCTAGTGCCGCGACCGCCGCGCCGTCGCCGCGCGTCAAAGCACCGGCGCCGACCAGCACCATCGGGCGTTCGGCCTTGCGTAAGCTATCGGCAAAGGAATGGCGGCCGATGGCCGCAAGCGTTTCCGGGCCGGCGCCGAGATAGTCATAAGTATAGGTGAGGTCCGCTTTCGTTCCGATCACGCCGATCGGGAATTTGCCGGCGCGCCAGCGCTTGCGGATGCGCGCATTGAGGATCGCCGCCTCCCTGCGCGGGTTGGCGCCGACAATGAGCAGCGCGTCAGCCGCGTCGATCCCGGCAATGCTGGCGTTGAACAAATAGCTCGACCGGCCCCATGCCGGATCGAGCGCGGAGCCGTCCTGCCGGCAGTCAAGATTGCTCACGTTGAGCCGCGTCATCAAATCCTTGAGCGCGAAAATCTCCTCGACGCCGGCGAGGTCGCCGACCATGGCCCCCATCCGCTTGGGATTGGCTTTCGCAAGCTTGGCAGCGATTGCGTTGAAAGCTTCGCTCCAGCTCGCCGGGCGAAGCTGACCGTTCTCGCGCACATAGGGCTGATCGAGGCGTTGGGTGCGCAAGCCATCGACGACGTGGCGGGTCTTGTCGGAAATCCACTCTTCGTTGATGTCGTCGTTGGTGCGCGGCAGGATACGCATGACCTCGCTGCCGCGCGTGTCGATGCGGATGGCGCAGCCGAGCGCGTCCATGACGTCGATCGACTCGGTCTTGTTGAGCTCCCACGGCCGCGCCGCAAACGCATAGGGCTTCGACGTCAGCGCGCCGACCGGACAGAGATCGACCACGTTGCCCTGCAGCTCGGAGCGCATCGCCTCTTCGAGATAGCTCGTGATCTCCATATCCTCGCCGCGCCCGATGGCGCCGAGTTCCGGAACGCCCGCGACCTCGGCGGCAAAGCGCACACAGCGCGTGCACTGGATGCAGCGGTTCATCGACGTCTTGACTAGCGCGCCGAGATATTTGTCTTCGACCGCGCGCTTGTTTTCGCGATAGCGGCTGCCGTCCATGCCATAGGCCATGGATTGATCTTGCAGATCGCATTCGCCGCCCTGGTCGCAGATCGGGCAATCGAGCGGATGATTGATCAGCAAAAATTCCATCACGCCTTCGCGCGCCTTGCGCACCATCGGCGAACGGGTACTGAGCACCTTCGGCGAGCCGTCCTTGTTCGGCATCAAATCCTTCACGCCCATCGCGCACGAGGCCTGCGGCTTCGGTATGCCGACGACCTCGATGAGGCACATGCGGCAATTGCCGGCGATCGACAGCCGTTCGTGGAAGCAGAAACGCGGAATCTCCGCGCCCGCGGCCTCGCAGGCCTGGAGCAGCGTGTACTCCGGCGGGACGTCGATCTCTTTGCCGTCGACGATGAGCTTGGTCATCTTGGCCTCACGCCGCCTGTCCATCGGGCGCGCATCGCGCCGTCTTCCACAACTGCGCGGCCGGAGCGCCCTGCCAGCCGAAAGCGTAATCGCTCGGCTCGTGCGCCGCGAGATACTCGAGCCGCTCTTTCGCTTCGTCTAGGGTCGGCTGATGCCCAACGGGAATCCACCAAATGACAAAATGCGGCCCTTCCATTTTGTCGAACCATTCCTCGCGGCGGCCGTAAAAGCGCTTGTGCACCGTTTGATAGACGTATCTTTCAAGCACTTCCACGCTTTCCCACACCGATAAATTGACCGCCATCTGCGGATCGGGAAACGGCCGAAAATTGGTGGCATTGCCGCTGTCGTCCTTCAAACGCCAAACGAAACCGTTGCTGCGTTCCGCCAATTCGTTGACGAGGTCGAGATTGTTCATGAAATCGGCCATGCGCGGATCGTCGGTCCGATAGCGAAAGCGGCCGATGTTCAGTTGTGCGAGATGCATGGTCGTATTCATGGCTCTCACTCCGCCGCAACCGCGATCGGCTCGGGATGCGGGTTCGCGGTGTATTGATCGATCCGCCTTTCGATCTCCGGCCGGAAATGCCGCAGCAAGCCTTGCACCGGCCACGCCGCGCCGTCACCGAAGGCGCAGATGGTATGACCCTCGATCTGCGTCGTGACCTCCCACAACATGTCGATCTCGCGCTTTTGCGCGCGGCCTTCGGCCATGCGGTTGAGCACGCGCCACATCCAGCCCATGCCCTCGCGGCACGGCGTGCACTGGCCGCAGCTCTCGTGTTTATAGAAATATGAAATGCGCGCCATCGCTTTGACGATGTCGTCGGACTTGTCCATGACGATCACGGCCGCGGTTCCGAGCGCCGATTTCTTGTCGCGGCAGCCGTCGAAATCCATCAGCAGCGTGTCGGCCTGGTCGGGGCCCGCCGGCACCAGCGGCATCGACGAGCCGCCGGGAATGACGGCGAGCAGATTATCCCAACCGCCGCGCACGCCGCCGGCATGCCGGTCGATCAACTCACGCAGCGGAATGCCCATGTTCTCTTCGACATTGCACGGCCGCTCGACGTGACCGGAAATGCAATAGAGCTTTGTGCCGGTGTTGTTTTGCCGTCCGATGCCGGAAAACCACGCCGCGCCGCGCCGCATGATGTCGGGCACCTGCGCGATGGTCTCGACATTGTTGACGGTGGTCGGGCAGCCGTAGAGCCCCATATTGGCGGGGAACGGCGGCTTTAATCGCGGCTGGCCCTTTTTGCCTTCGAGGCTTTCGAGCAGCGCCGTCTCCTCGCCGCAGATGTAAGCGCCGGCGCCGTGATGCACGACGATATCGAAATCCCAGCCGTGAATATTGTTCTTGCCGATGAGTTTTGCGTCATAGGTTTGCTGCACCGCCGCTTCGAGCCGCTCGCGCTCGCGGATGAATTCGCCACGAATGTAGATGTAGCAATGATTCGCGGCCATGGCGCAGCCGGCGATCAGGCAGCCTTCGATGAGAAGGTGCGGATCGTGCCGCATGACCTCGCGGTCCTTGCAGGTGCCGGGCTCGGACTCGTCGGCATTGATGACGAGGTAATGCGGCCGCTCCACCTGCTTCGGCATGAAAGACCATTTCAAGCCGGTCGCAAATCCGGCGCCGCCGCGGCCGCGTTGGCCTGACGCCTTCACTTCATTGATGATTCCGTCGCGGCCTTTTTCCAGGATCGCCTTGGTACCGTCCCAGGCGCCGCGCGCGCGCGCGCGCTCGAGATTCCAGCCGTGCTGGCCGTAGAGGTTTTTGAAGACGCGATCTTTATCGGCGAGCATTATTTGCGCCTCGGATCGGTTGCATCGGCGAGCGGAGGAGTTGGCATTGGCGCTTCGTGAATGTTCGCGGCTTCGCCCGGCTTCTTGGCTTTGTCATCGGTCGCATCGCCGCCAGGCCGGCCCGAAGATTTGCCGTTTGTCGCGTAGATCGACGGATCGGTCAGTGTGTTCGCACCGCCGACCGGCGCCGAATTGAAGCGGTCGACCTGCGGGCCGGGCTTGGGGGTCCTTCCAGCCGCAAAATCGTTGATGATGCGGGTGAACGTCTCCGGCGTGAGGTCCTCGTAGTAATCGGCGTTGATCTGGACCATCGGCGCATTGACGCAGGCGCCGAGACACTCGACCTCGATCCACGAAAACGTGCCGTCGGCCGTGACCTCGGTTTCGTGGCCGATCATGCGATGGCAGACTTTCTTGAGATCTTCGGCGCCGCGCAGCATGCATGGCGTCGTGCCGCAAAGCTGCACATGGAAGCGCCCGACCGGGGCAAGATTGAACATGGTGTAGAAGGTCGCCACTTCGAGCACGCGGATTTTCGCCATGCCGAGCAATTCGGCGGTGGCCTCGATCGCCTTCTGCGGCAGCCAGCCGCCGCACTGCGCTTGCGCGCGCCAAAGAATAGGGATCACCGCGGATGCCTGACGGCCTTCCGGATATTGGGCGACTTTCGCTTTCGCCCAAGCAAGATTCTCCGCCGTGAAGGCGAAGCTCGGCGGCTGCTTCTCGGCAAGGCGGCGCACGCTCATCGGTCGACCTCGCCGAATACGATATCGATCGAGCCGAGGATCGCCGAGATGTCGGCGAGCATGTGACCGCGGCACAGAAAATCCATCGCCTGCAAATGCGCGAAGCCGGGCGCGCGGATTTTGCATTTGTACGGTTTGTTGCTGCCGTCGGCGATGAGATAGACGCCGAACTCGCCCTTGGGCGCCTCGACGGCGGCGTAAACCTCGCCGGCCGGCACTTTGAAGCCCTCGGTGTATAGCTTGAAGTGATGGATGAGCGACTCCATCGAGCGTTTCATCTCTTGGCGCCGCGGCGGCACGATCTTGTGGTCGTCGACGGTGACGCGGCCCTGCCCGTCCGCGGCGTGCAGCTTTTCGATGCATTGCTTCATGATGCGGACCGATTGGCGCATCTCTTCCATGCGGATGCAGTAGCGGTCGTAATTGTCGCCGTTCTTGCCGATCGGAATGTCGAAATCCAGTTCGGAATAGCACTCATACGGCTGCGATTTGCGCAAATCCCACACCGCGCCCGAGCCGCGCACCATCACGCCGGAAAAGCCGCGCGCCCAGGCGTCTTCCAGCTTGACCACGCCGATATCGACATTGCGCTGCTTGAAGATACGATTTTCCGTGAGCAGCTCTTCGAGATCGTCGCAGACTTTGAGGAACGGATCGCAGAAGCCGGCGATATCGTCGATCAGCCGCGGCGGCAGGTCCTGGTGCACGCCGCCGACACGGAAATAAGCCGCATGCATGCGCGAGCCGGAAGCGCGCTCATAAAAGCCCATGAGCTTCTCGCGCTCCTCAAAACCCCACAGCGGCGGGGTGAGCGCGCCGATATCCATCGCCTGGGTCGTGACATTGAGCAGATGCGAGAGCAGCCGGCCGATCTCGCAATAGAGCACGCGGATAATTTGCGCGCGGCGCGGGATGTCGAGGCCGAGGAGTTTTTCCGCGGCCAGGCAGAACGCATGTTCCTGATTGATCGGCGCGACATAATCGAGCCGGTCGAAATACGGGATCGCTTGCAAATAGGTCTTGTGCTCGATCAGCTTTTCGGTGCCGCGATGAAGCAAGCCGATATGCGGATCAACGCGCTCGACAACTTCACCGTCCAGTTCAAGCACGAGACGCAACACGCCATGCGCCGCCGGATGCTGCGGCCCGAAATTGATGGTGAAGTTTCGTGGAGCGGCTTCTGCCATTATGCCATCTCCGCGACTTTCGCGGTTTTGGCCGCGAGCCGTGCGTTAAATTTGTCCCACATCACAACGAAGCGCTCGTGCCGGCCTTCGCCGATCAGGTCGATGCCGTCATGCGCCCTGACCTTGAAAGTCACGCGCTGACCGGTGACCGCGACGCATTCCACGTCGACCATCACCGTCATGCCGGCCGGCGTCGCCGCCAAGTGACTGACATCGACATGCACGCCGAGACTGCCCTCGCCGGGATCGAGATGCGGCGCCAGAAGTTGCGTGCAAGTCCACTCCATCAGCACGATCATGAACCCGGTGGCGAAAACCTTCGGCATCGCCGCGATCTCGGGCGATTCCGGATAGGTGTAGGGAACAGTCTTGTTCTCCGGTACGTTGTAGGCGAAGCGATGGGTCATGCCGGGCTTGAGTGTGGTTTTCACGATGCCACCTCACCTGGCTTCTTTGCCGCCTTTTCGTCGCCCGGCAGCACATAGTCGGTGCCTTCCCACGGCGACAGAAAGTCGAAATTGCGGAATTCCTGGTTGAGCCGCACCGGTTCGTAAACGACCCGCTTGAGCTCGTCGTCGTAACGCACCTCGACGAAACCGGTCAGCGGGAAGTCCTTGCGCAGCGGGTGGCCCTCGAAACCGTAATCGGTGAGAATCCGCCGCATGTCGGGGTGGCCGGTGAACACGATGCCGTAAAGATCGTAAGTCTCGCGCTCGAACCAATCGGCGCCGGCAAACACTTCGATGATCGAAGGCACAGCCGTCGCCTCGTCGGTCTCGGCCTTGACGCGGATGCGCAGATTCAGCTTCGGCGACAGCAGATGATAGACCACATCGAAGCGCCGCTCGCGGCTCGGCCAATCCACGGCGGTCACATCGAGCAGATTCCAGAACAGGCAGCGCGGATCGTCGCGCAAAAAACGCATCACCGCGACGATGTCGTTGGCCTGCACCGTCACGTTCAATTCATGATACGCGATGGCGTAACCCGTCACCGACGAGGGAAGTGCGTCAGCGATCGCTTTGCCGAGCGTGTCGAGCGTCTCATCCATTTTCAGCGTTCGATGGTCTAACGTTCAATGGTGGCGGTTCGGCGGATCTTTTTCTGGAGCAATAGCACGCCATACAGCAGCGCTTCGGCGGTGGGCGGGCAGCCCGGCACGTAGATGTCGACCGGCACGATGCGGTCGCAGCCGCGCACCACCGAATAGGAATAATGATAGTAGCCGCCGCCGTTCGCGCACGAGCCCATGGAGATCACGTAACGCGGCTCCGGCATCTGGTCGTAGACCTTACGCAGCGCCGGCGCCATCTTGTTGGTGAGCGTGCCGGCGACGATCATCACGTCGGACTGGCGCGGCGACGCGCGCGGCGCAAAGCCGAAGCGTTCGGCGTCGTAGCGCGGCATCGACATTTGCATCATCTCGACGGCGCAGCAGGCGAGCCCGAAGGTCATCCACATCAGCGAGCCGGTGCGCGCCCAGGCGATCAGATCCGCGGTGGCCGCGACGAGGAATCCCTTATCGGCAAGCTCGTTGTTGAGACCTGAGAAAAACGGATCGGCCGCGCTCACCGGCTGCCCGGTTCGCGAGTCAAGGATGGCTTGGCCAGTTTTTTGGCGCGGTGTGGCGATGGCGGGTTCGCTCAATCCCATTCGAGCGCTCCCTTCTTCCACTCATAGATAAAGCCTATGGTGAGCACCGCAAGGAACAGCATCATCGACCAGAAGCCGTACACGCCGATGTGACCGAACGCGGCCGCCCACGGAAACAGAAAGCTGACCTCGAGATCGAAAATGATGAAGAGGATGGCGACCAGGTAGAAGCGGACGTCGAATTTCATCCGCGCGTCGTCGAAGGCGTTAAAGCCGCACTCATAGGCGGAAAGCTTTTCCGGATCGGGTTGCTTGTAGGCGACGATGAAGGCTGCGACGAGAAGCGCAAGCCCGATCACCCCCGCGACACCGACAAAGACAATGAGCGGCAGATAAGCCAGCAGCAATTGAGTCACGGATTGACTCATCGGGTGCCTTCCTGATCGGTCATCGCCGAACCTTTGCCACATCGGGAACAGGTCCGCCGCAATGTAGTTCCCTACGCGACTCAACGCCGATTTGCCCAGAAATCCAGCGAATTTGCGCTGAAAGTAGAACGTTTCGACCCTTAGCGCAGTGCACAAAAAGGTGCAAGGCAGACCTGTGCGTTGAGGATGAGTTGACCCTGGCGGGGTGTTACGATCCCGTGACAATTTTACCCAAACGCACAGCCGGGCGAGTTCACCTCACCGGCACGCCGATGGAGTGACACGACCATGCCGCATGCCTATTCGCGCCGACTCGCAATCCTGCTCGTCCCGGCGGTCGCCGCGATGATTTCGACAACCCGCGCCGACGATTATCCGTCGCGGCCGGTCAAGGTCATCGTACCGTTCGGCGCCGGTGGCCCGACCGACGTGTATACGCGCGACATCGCCGAGGAGCTGCGAAAGTCACTACACCGGGCATTTTTCATGGAGAACCGACCGGGCGCCGGCACCACGATCGGCACCGACCTGGTGGCGAAGGCGGATCCTGACGGCTACACGCTCTTGATGGTGTCGGGCACCCAAACCGTCAACGAGACGCTCTATCCGGACAAACCCTATCAATTGATGCGCGACCTCGTTCCGATCGCGCCGCTGATGGAAAGCGACCTGGTGCTGGTGGAGCACCCGTCGGTGCCCGCCAACAGCTTGGCCGAGCTCATCGCGCTGGCGAAGGCAAAACCCGGCACGTTAAACTACGGCTCGTCTGGCCCCGGCTCGAACTATCACATGGCCGGCGAGCTTTTGAAGAACCTCGCCGGCATCGACATCGTGCACGTCCCCTATAAGGGCTCGACCGGCATGCGCAGCGATATCCTCAGCGGCCAGATTCAACTCCTGTTCGATTCCGTCCCGACCATGGCGCCGTTGATCAAGGCCGGCATGGTGCGCGCCCTCGGCAGCAGCGGCAAAGTGCGCTCGCCCATTTTGCCCGATGTGCCGACCATCGCCGAAGCGGGCGTGCCGGCCTTTCAAGCGACGCTGTGGGTCGGTTTCATGGCGCCCAAAGACACTCCAGCGCCGGTCGTCGATCTCCTCAACCGCACGATCACCACAATTCTGCAGCGACCGGACATCAAGGACGCATGGGAGAAACAAGGCGCCACTCCCCTCGTGATGACCCAACCGGAATACAAGGCCTTCATGGCGGCCGAGATCGTGAAATGGGCTAAGGTGATCCAGGCCAACCACATTGCGCTCATCAATTAGAGCATGGTCCCACAAAGCGGCCACCGGCTTTTGGAAAAGACCATGCTCAAGCGGAAATACGGATGCGACCCATGAATGACATGACTAAAACTTCGTCTGCGGCGATCAAGGGCGAGGAGCACTGGACCGGCAGAGACGGCGGCGTAAAGCTGTTCCTGTTCGAGAAATGCGCCGGCGATCCGAAGAACAGTATCGGCACAATTCTGTTCGTCCACGGCTCGTCCATGGCGGCACAGCCGACCTTCGATCTCCAAGTCGAGGGCTGGCCGGGTTCTTCGGTGATGGATTGGTTCGCGCGCCGCGGTTTTGATTGCTGGTGCGTCGATATGGAGGGCTACGGCCGCTCCACCAAAGATCGGGACAACAACGCCCCGATCACCCAAGGCGCCGACGATTGCTTCGCCGCCGCAACCTATATCCAAAAGCTGCGCGGAAAACGGCCGTTCCTTGTCTACGGCATCTCATCTGGCGCTTTGCGCGCGGCGCTGTTCGCGCAACGCCATCCCGACCTCGTGGCGCGGCTCGCACTCGATGCCATGGTCTGGACCGGCGAAGGCTCGCCGACGCTGGCCGAGCGCAAGAAGAAACTTCCGGAATTCAAGTCCAAGAACCGCCGGCCGATCGACAAAGCCTTCATCCATTCGATCTTCGACCGCGATCATCCTGGCACGGCCGAGGATAAGGTCATCGATGCCTTCGCCGACGCGGTGACCGCGCTCGACGATTCGGTGCCGACCGGGACTTATGTCGACATGTGCAGCAAACTCCCGGTGGTGGATCCGGAGAAAATCACGGTGCCGACTCTGATCATGCGCGGCCAGTGGGACGGTATCGCGAGCTTCGACGATTTGGTCGCATTCTTCGCGCGGCTGCCCAATCCCGACAAGCATTTTGCCGTGATGCCGGGCATCTCACACGCGAGCTTCCAGCAGAAGAATTTCGCGCTGGTCTATCACATCTTGTGGAGCTTCTTCGCCCAGCCGGCGCCGCTCTATCGAGGCTGACGCGTGCGGAAAAGTATGCCGCAGAACGTTGTAGTCGGGTGATCCAGGATGAGTTCCAAGATTCCCGTCGCGATCGCCGTCCTCGCCTCAGTCTTCGCGCATTTGGCGCAGCCCGCCTCCAGTGCTCACCGAGTGCGAAACCATCGCGTGACCCGCCATGCGCCGGCGGCGCGGCAGCCGACCCAAATCGCCTGTACCGTAATAGGCTGCATGCCCATCCCCGCCGCGTGCACGCCAATCGAAGGCAAGACCCCGGGCGGAATCCCGACCGGCTTCGACGTGATCGCCTGTCCGCCAGGGACCTGGCCGCTGAAATAGGACCAGCGGCCCGTGCTGAGGGCCGGCCATGGGTGCGCACATCGCGATGTGAGGCGCTTGAGAGAGCGACGAATAAGCTAATTCATTCAGATATTTGGCGGGAGCGACGGGACTCGAACCCGCGACCTTCGGCGTGACAGGCCGACGCTCTAACCAACTGAGCTACGCCCCCGCGGACGCGGTCGGCACTTAAGGCCCACCCCGCGCCAAGTCAAGGATTTAGGCCGGAAATCAGGCTTTTCGGGGCGCCTTATGCTTGCCACAGAGCCACCCCAGATAGCGCGCGGATGCCGAAAACATCGGTGGAATCGGCAAAACAAGCGTGGTCAGCCGGAGCCGAATCGTTTAACTGCTTCGCCGTGAGCGGCGCTTTTTCCACGCCACCGCTTCATTGAGGAGGAACTTATGACGCCAGGTAAAACAACTGCGACGACCGTGACATTGAAGCATCTCGCCGCAAGCCTTGCGGAGGATAACGAGCTTTCGAAAAAGCAGGCGGAAGCTATCCTCGGTGGGTTTGTCGGTAACATCGTTAAGCACCTGAAAAAGGGCGAGCGCATCCGCATCGGCGGGCTCGGCATCCTGCAGGTCAGAAAGCGCGCCGCGCGCATGGGACGTAATCCCGCCACCGGCGAACCGATCCAGATCAAGGCCAGCAAGAAAGTCGCATTCCGCGCCTCGAAAGAACTCAAGGAAGCGGTCTGATCGCCTCGACCGGCTAAACCCGCTAAACGGGTTTCGCGCCACTCACCGCCCGCTCGCCATCGCAATCGGAGTATTGCGAGGCGGCGGGCGATTTCATGTCTGGATCCTTAAAAGGCTTCGCTAGCGAATCTGGCCTGCCAACCGAAGCAAGGGAGGTTACCCTCCTGGTGCGTATTACAATCTCTTCTTCGCAAAGGCCCGGCCTGAGGCCGATTTCAGATACTTCTCAAATGCAAATGCTTGGGCTTCATCAGAGAATGCGATCCAGGTTTTGAGCTTCCACGGTAGATATTTGGAGGTATGCGGAACTCCCCCAGCGTTATGTCTTGCCAGCCGAGCTTCCACGTCATCGGTAATGCCGGTGTAATACCGACCGGGAAAAGCTGTGCTGCGAAGGATGTAGACACACTTCATGTGACGCTCCAGCCCGCCTTCGTGCCTCCGGCACTACGGCGCGGGAGCCTCCGCTGCTTCGCAAAGCGCTAACAAAGGCTTGCCAAGCCGTAGCTGCGAAGCAGCGAAGGCTGGTGGGCGGTGACGGGTTCGAACCGCCGACATTCTGCGTGTAAAGCAGACGCTCTACCAACTGAGCTAACCGCCCGCTCGGCGTGATGTATCGCCGCCTGCCGCCGGCGCGCAAGAGCGCCGAAGCCGATGCTGATTGTGCCGTCAATCTCTGGGTAAAAATTTAATGTCTGCCGCGCGGCGAAAAAATGTGGGATAAATCAAAAAAGTATCAGAGTGGGCCGGATGCCTGGAAAAGGGGGAACATGTTCCGTAAATTGATGTTGACGATCACCTTCGCCCTCGCGACGGCCGCAAGCGCGCACGCTCAACAATTCCCGCCGCAACCGGCCCCGGCGGAGCAAGGCAATCCGCAAGAACGCGCCGCCTGCCATCCGGACGTATCCCGGTATTGCCAGACGCAATTGCAGGTCAATCCCAATGACGTACTGGGGATTTTAGGCTGCCTGCAAGCCAACCGCACCAAGATCAGCAAAGCCTGCCAAGAGGTACTGGCCAGCCACGGTCAGTGAGCCCAAGAACAAACGGGCGATCAGGAAGCTTCTTCGTTCTCGGACACCAGGGTCAGGGTCGTTTCGGCTCGCGCAACGTGTTCCGCGAGCCTCACCCATGACTGCGCCAAAGTAAGCCAAAGCGCTTTGTCTTTATTGTCCTCGGCCAATTGTGCCATCACGACGCATTCTTCCGCACATCTGCGGTGATCCAGCGTGGTCCCCATTGGGTACTCCCGACGCAACGCAACGCAACACTGAATGGAATTCCAACCTGCAAGTACGGCAGCGGCAGGATCGTCGTCGGGCGGAACTCGGGCGATTGAGGTACCAAAGAAGGTAAGAGGAACGAACCTGTCCGGCTTGCTCGGGTGCGACGGCCATTGTGTCGAAAAACATGGTGCATCCTCAATTATGCTGGTTATCTAGATCGGCCTCTCGGATTAACCTCAAATCCTACAAGATTCTTACTTTTTACATGCAAATTTTACCTAGCTGCACTGCAACAAATCTATTTTGCGACGCACCATGGAACCCTATATTCCATTCCTGATTCCGGCCGTTCGCCGGAGAAAGGAAAAAAATCATGCTGTTATCGATCATCCGGCTGTTCCAGGACTGGAAGCGGTACGGGGTCGCCATGCAGGAGCTTTCGCACCTGAGCGACCGCGAGCTGGCCGACATCGGGATTACCCGCGCCGACATCCCACGCATTGCGAGGGAGCAAGGGCGTTTCTGTCCCTAAATCGGCTTGATTGCCTTCATCGACCCACGGCGCCCGGCCCCGCGGCCGGGCGCTGTCGTTTTGGGGTTGGCATCACGGCGAGGGCGCCGGCTCCATGCCCTTGGCTTTGATGAGCGGCAACGCCTGCGGCCCTGACAGGAATTTGACCAGCGCACGGGCGGCCGCGGCGTCCTTGGCTGCCGTACCGACGCCCGCCGCATAGACCGTATAATTTTGGATCTCCGCAGGCAGCGGACCGACCAGCTTGGTTCCTGCCACCGGCAGAATTTCGCTGATCTGGTGGATGCCGATCTCGGCCTCACCGTCGGCGATGTGATCGGCGACCGATCCACCCTGGACCAATACCGCCTTGGCGTTCACTTGGTCGGCGATGCCAAGCTGTGCCAGCAAGCGCTCGACATAAATGCCGCTCGATCCGCCAGCCTTGGGATCGATGAAGGCAACTGATTTCGCCGCCAGCAGCGTTCGCTTAAAAGCCTCGACCGAGGAAATATCGGGCAGCGGCGCGCCCGCTTTGACCACAACGCCGACGCCGGTCTTGGCGAGATCGACGCGCGTGCCGGGCACGATCTTGTTCTCCTTGGTCAGAGCGTCGATCGCCTCCGGCGTCAAAACCGCAACGTCGAATTCCTCCTTGCCATCGCGGATCAAGGCGAGGTGCTGCCCAACGGTTTGATAGGTGACATTGAGCTTGTCGCCGCTCTCCTTCTCGTATTGCGCGGCGAGCGGCGTGAGCACCTGTTTGAAGGCGCCGCCGCTGACGATTTGAAGATCGGCGGCTTTTGCCAATTGCGTCATGGTGAGCGGTGCGGCGGCTAACAGCGCCGTTGCTATGATTGCCGGCGTAAGCCGCATGTTGACCTCCCCGTGCGGGACGGCGGAAACGCATCCACCATAGTCGGCCTCGCGGCGCTGGGGAAGGTTGCGTTCGCGTTAGACTTGCGCGCGTGCTAACGGGGCGCCATGCCGGTTCTTCCGCTTATTGACGCCGCCCCACTCTTGCCCGAACGCGGCGCGCTGATCGGTCTTGATCTCGGCAGCAAGACCATTGGCGTTGCCTCAAGCGACCCGGATCGGCGCGTCGCAGCGCCCGTCGAGACCATCGCGCGCAAGCGCTTTCGCCTCGATGCGGAGCGTATTCTCGCGCTTGCCGCCGAGCGGCGCGCCGCCGGCTTTGTTCTTGGATTGCCAATCAACATGGACGGTTCGGAAGGACCGAGCGCACAGTCGACGCGCGCCTTCGCGCGCAATCTGGCGCAACTCACAGAGCTTCCCATCGCATTATGGGACGAGCGGCTGTCGACGGCGGCCGTCGAGCGCGCGTTGATTGCGGCCGACGCGAGCCGAAACCGCCGCAAGGCGGTGATCGATCAACACGCCGCCACATATATTCTTCAGGGCGCCCTGGATCGGCTGCGATCGCGGACGCCCTGAAGTCGCGTTACGTCAATCGAAGTCCGAAATTACCGGACGCCGTAATAGCTGTAGCTATTGCCGTGAGCGGCTTGATCGTAGCTGTTGGTGGGCGCACCGCCGCCCCACGCGAATGCCGGCGCGGAAGCAGCTATTGCAGTGGTAACCGCGACAGCGGCGGCGATCACAGACATTTTGAGAATCTTGGTAGACATGTTGGTTCACCTTTTGTTGGAGTTTCTCTCCAGGCGCGTTGCGACCCCGGGTTTCATCGTCGTTTTTTTGAAAGTTTTTCGTTGAACGCTTCGCCGCTCAGAACTCTCCGTCGGAGAAACGGAGCGCGGCAAAAACTGACGTGATGAAAATGGGAGCGATGGGTCGCCGCGGCACCCTTCGCGCGCGCATGGCACATCTGCGGCCATGGGACTGGAAATTTTTCAGTACGAATCTGCCTCTCGCCGTTCATCGGCGCGCAAATTCCATTTCAGTCGAACCCATCGCGCGTAAAATTTACTCTGTGTGACGTTCTTGCGTCGTCGTCACGACCCGCCGAACGCGGGCGATCGGATCACGATCCTGTCAACTCGCGCAAATGACTCCGTTTTCGACGAGAGCATTAACCCGCCATAATTCAGGGCGCCCGCGATCGTCGCATCCGCCTGCGGCCGAGTTTTCGGTGCATTACGGGCCGCCGCGGGCAATGCGGACTTGCCCGCCTCCCCGAATTGGGTCATAGCACCGCTTTAATGACGAAAGCCCAGCCGCCAACCCGGCACATCACTTCGATCAACGACCTCACCAATAAGGAGATCGAAACGATCTTCGAGGTCGCGCAGGGCTTTTTGAAGGAACTCGCCGACGATAACGTCTCCTACCGGATCGGGCGCAGCACCAATCTGGCCTCCAAATTCATCCTGGCGAGCCTGTTCTACGAGCCCTCGACGCGCACGCGCCTGTCGTTCGAGAGCGCGATGCTGCGGCTCGGCGGCGCCAATATCACCAGCGCCGATCCGGCGGTCAGCTCGGCGGCCAAAGGCGAAAGCCTCGCCGACACGATCCGGGTCATCTCTAACTACGCCGACATCGTCATCATCCGCCACCCTCGCGACGGCGCGGCGCGCCTGGCGGCCGAATATTCGCAGATCCCGGTGATCAATGGCGGCGACGGCAGTCACGAGCATCCGACGCAAACGCTGTGCGATCTGTTCACGCTGAAAGCAAAAAAGAAAAGCCTTAAGAATATGAAGGTGGCGATTGCCGGCGATCTCAAGGGCAGCCGCACGATCCATTCTTTCGTCTACGCGTTGGCCCGGTTCGGCGCCACGATCGATCCCCTGCCCGCTCCCGGAATGGAGCTGCCGCCGCATGTCGATCGCCGACTGCGCGAGGAATTTCATTGCCGCATGGTGTCGAAGGATTCCGGACAGGCGCAGGGCGGTTCGATCGACGCGCTCTACGTCACCGCCGATCAACCGCATCAATTATCGCTCATCCCAGATCCCGAAATCGATTTTGGGCTTCTGGTCCAGAAGAAGATCGACGCCGTCTATGTCACCCGCTTCCAGAAGGAACGCTGGACAGAAAAAGAGCGGCCCTATCCGAAGATCGATGCAAAGTTCTTGGACGAGGCGAAATTCTCCGACGCCAGCGTCATGCATCCGCTGCCGCGCGTCAACGAGCTCGACGCCTCATTCGATACGGATCGCCGCGCGGTCTATTTTCAACAGGCCGCCTATGGCGTTCCGATCCGGATGGCGCTGATCTCGCTGCTCCTGCATCTGCAAAAGAACAAATCGCTGAGTCGGTTCGGCGGCGGTTTTGCCAAGCCCGGCCACCCGATTTATGTCCAGCCGATCGGCAACGGCTTGCAATGCGACAATCCCAATTGCATCACGGGAGATCCCGCCGAACGCCAATATGCCGCGAACAAGTTTTACGTCGTCGAAGAGGAGTCTTCGCCGCTCCGCAGGTTGCGCTGCGTTTATTGCGAGAAAGACGTCGACGAGGACGCCGCTCGCGAGTTTGTCGTCGCCGATACCGCGCGAAAGACTTTTACTCCGGGATTGTCGGCGCTCACTCGCGCGCCGGCCGACAAACTCAAGCATCTCGTCATCCACCGCAGCGAAGCCGAAGCGGCCGCCGCGGGGTTTGCGCCGCGCGAGGGTGCAAAAAAGCTGCGCACGGGTTAGCCTAAACCCACCATGTCGCTCGTGCCCGAAGCTGCCGCGGCCTTTGTGTTCGGCTATCTGTGCGGCTCGATCCCGTTCGGTGTTCTCTTGACGCGGCTCGCCGGCGCGCCGGACATTCGCACCGTCGGCTCGGGCAATATCGGCGCCACCAATGTTCTGCGCACCGGCCGCAAGGCGCTCGCCGCCGCGACGCTCGCCGGCGACATCCTCAAAGGCACCGCCGCGGTCGCGATCACAGTGGCGGTACTCGGACGCGAGACAGCGTTGTGGGCCGCGCTCGGCGCTTTTCTCGGTCATCTGTTTCCGGTCTGGCTGCGTTTTAGAGGCGGCAAGGGCGTTGCGACCTATATCGGCCTCTTGCTCGGCTTTGGCCTGTGGCTTGCCTTGCTCGGCTTTTGCGTGATCTGGCTCGCGATCGCGGCCGTGACCCGCTATTCGTCGCTCGCGGCGCTGCTCGCCAGCGCGGCAACGCCGCTCGTGCTGTGGTGGCGCAACGATCTGCCTGAAGCGAAATTATTTCTGCTGCTGTCGGCGCTGTTGTGGATCATGCACCACGCCAATATCGCGCGGCTCGTCGGCGGCGCCGAAACCAAGATTGGCGATAACTGATCGGAGAGTTATTCCGCCGCCTCGACAGCAGGAACATGCGCCGGCACGACCGGCGCGCCGTGGGTGTGCGGAATCTTGTCGGCAAAAACTTCGACGAAATGATCTGTCTCGCCGCCGCCGGTGTGCAGGCTCAACGCGTCATCGAAATGCGTGCGCGAAGCCGGATCCTTCATCACCTTCGCCATCATGCGGCGATAGCGTAGGATCACGCGCGCCCATTGCGAACATACTTTGAGAAAATCGACGACCCGCCAAGGATAGAACACCAGCGGATTGACGATCGGCATGCCGTGCCGCCGCTGCGTGCGTATCTTGCGACGGAAGAACCCAAATTGCAGCGGATGCACGCCCTCGATGCGCGAAGCGGAGGAAAACATCGTCAGCGAATCCAAAACTTTGGTGCGGTTGATGCCGGAGACCACTGCGCGGCGCATGATCGTCTCGACATGAGCGTCGGTATAGTAACGCGTCCAGGCATCCGCGTAGACTTGCGTCCAGGCTTCTTTCGACATCAGCGGATGCGCGGTGCAGGCGTGCTCGAGATCGTATTTGTTCATGTCGGGATCCATCGGCACCCCGCGCATGTACAGATTCTTATGGTCTTCGGAGCCGGGCAGCGGCGTTAGATAAAAGAACTCGAGAATATCGACTGGCAGCTCTTTTTTGATGATCTCGATATCGCGCGCGATGGTCTCTGGCGTGTCGGTCGGGAAGCCTAAAATATAGCCGGCATAAGTCATCACGTGCTGTTGGCGCCATGCCAACAGCATGTCGCGATATTCCCAAATCTTGTTCTGGCGCTTTTTCGCGCCCATGAGCGATTCGGGGTTGATGTTTTCGAGACCGAGAAAGATTGCGGTGCAGCCGGCGCGCGCGGATTTTTCGATAAAGTTCGGGATGCGGTGGCAAAGCGTGTCGACTTGGAGCAACAGCTTGATGTTGAACTTGTCGCGCTCGCGCAATTCGATCAGCCGGTCGAGGATCGGCTCCCAATTGCGATTGCGGGCGAAATTATCGTCGGTGACAAAGAACCGCGTAATGCCCTGCGCCACATTGGCGCGAACGATCGCCTCGACGTCGTCCGGCGTGCGGTAACGCGATTTGCGGCCCTGCACGTTGATGATGGTGCAGAAGCTGCATTGGAACGGACAGCCGCGGCCGGCATCGAAGCTCGAATAATGGCCAGCCACCCGTGTCACCACCGAACGCGGCAGGATCGGAAAAACCGCCGCCGCCATTTCCGGAAGATCATTGAGATATTTGTAGATCGGCTTCGCCTGGCCAGTCGCGACATCGCGCAAAACTTCGGCCATGCGGCCCTCGGCTTCCCCCGCGAACAGGTGAATGCCGAGGTCCATCGCTTCTTGCAGCTCAGGCGGCAAGGCGGGCAACATAGAAATGCAGCCGCTGACGTGAAAACCACCCATGACAACCGAAATGCCCTGGGCACGGAATTGCCGACCGAGATCGAGCGCGCGCGGATATTGGTTCGACTGGACCCCGATCAGGCCGACCATGCCGGCACCGGCGGCGCGAATGCGCTTCACCACGCCGGCGACGTCGACGACGGTGTTGCACTCATCGCAGGCTTCGACCTGGATTTCGACGTCGGTACCGAGCGCGCGGTCGCGCACGCACTCTTCGATCAATCCATAGACGCTTGCCAGGCTGTTCGACGGCAGCGTCGAGCGCAGCCACTGGATGACATAGCCGTCCTTGTCGTAATGCGACGGCTTGATCAGGACGACGCGAAACGCGCGCTTGGGCAAGTTACCGTGCAAAGACCCCTCCGGAACGGAACCGCTAACCCACGGCCTTGCGGCAAACCGCGGCCCAAGCCACGGCCAATGTGCGGTTTTGAGTGCCGCTTTGCAACAAATACCTTCGGTTCCACCCCTGGGGTTGTTGCAGTTGTAGAATATGGTTCCGCACCAAGCGGTTAGTGGGCATGGCGTTCTTTAGCGTTGTTGGACCTGGTGTTTTGGGGGCGAGGTGAACGAAGGTACGGAAGCCATCCGGCTCACGGATGAGCAGCGGATCGACTGGCTGCGTCTCATCCGCAGCCAGAATGTCGGGCCGCGCACGTTTCGCGCTTTGATCAACCATTTCGGCGGCGCGCGCGCGGCGCTCGACGCACTGCCCGCGTGGCGCGCCGTGGCGGCGGTGGCGCGTTGCCGCAAATCTATTCGCGCGAACAGGCGGAGCACGAAATCGAAGCCGCGCGCAAGCTCGGCACCGCTTTCGTGGCCGTCGGCGAAGCCGATTATCCGCACCGGCTGCAAATGATCGACGATGCGCCGCCGCTCATCACCGTATGCGGACACGCCGGTGTGCTGACGCTGCCGCAAGTCGCGATTGTCGGCTCGCGCAACGCCTCGGCCGCCCGCGCAAAGATCACGCAACGGCTCGTGCACGGTCTTTGCGAGGCGCGCTTTGCCATCGTTTCCGGGTTGGCGCGCGGCATCGATGCCGCCGCACACCGCGCAAGTCTCGCCACCGGGACGGTCGCCGTCCTCGCCGGCGGCCAAGACCGCATCTATCCGCCGGAACATACCGAATTGATCGAGGCCATTTTGCCGGCGGGCGTCGCGCTGACTGAAATGCCGCTCGGCTGGGAGCCGCGGGCGCGGGATTTTCCGCAGCGAAATCGTCTCATTTCCGGACTGTCCCTCGGCGTCGTCATCGTCGAAGCCGCCAAGCGCTCGGGCTCGTTGATCACGGCGCGGCTGGCGCTCGAACGGGGCCGCGAAGTGTTCGCGGTGCGGGGCTCGCCGCTCGATCCGCGTGCGGAGGGCACCAATGGCCTCATCAAACAAGGCGCGACGCCGGTGACCGAGGCAGCCGATATCGTTTCCGTGCTGCAGCCGATCATGGGAATGGAGCTGCCGGCGCGGGAGCCTGAGCCGGAAGACGAGGATATTGCGCCGAAAGTGGAGCCCGCGGCGGACGAGCGGACGCGGATCGTTGCGCTTTTAAGTCCCACCCCTGTGCTGATCGACGATCTGATCAGGCTTTCGCAAAGCTCGCCGCGCGTGGTGCGGATGGTACTGTTGGAACTCGAAATCGCCGGACGCCTGGAACGTCACGGCGCCGGATTGGTGTCGCTGATCTAGCCTTTCGCGATTTGGTCGGCTTCGAGACGGGCCATTTCTAAAATGAAGCCGAGCGCGTCGAGGCCGTTGCGCCGGGCGATCTTCGCAAGCTCGAGCGCAAGCGAGCCAATATAGAGCGCCGCGGCGTCGGGCGTTTCGTCGTTGGGCCCTTGCGTATCGTCCCCGTCTGACATCTTGGCTTTACAGCGCCATACGTGGCGCAACTGGTTGTTGGTTCGGAGCGGCAGTGAGCAAGTCGGGTTGCAGCGCGTGCAACTCACAACTTCTATATACTTTTACGTTAATTGGTCAAACATACAACCTGAACGAGTATGCGGTAGCAAGGGTTTTTGCCCCGATCGCACCCCATTCGGCGGTTATTCGCGTGCACCATTCCAACGGTAACGATTTGACAGGTGGGGATGCATTACCCATGTTCCCGGCGGCCCCACAGCCGTAAAGCGTGCGTTGGATAGGCTAAAAGGCCGTAAAATCATTGGGTTATCATGAATCTGGTACTGGTGGAATCGCCCGCCAAGGCGAAGACGATCAATAAATATCTGGGCAAGGGCTATGAAGTGATGGCCTCGTTCGGCCATGTGCGCGACCTGCCGGCCAAGAGCGGGTCGGTCGATCCGGACGCTAATTTCCGCATGCTCTGGGAGGTCGATCCCAAGGCGCAGAAGCGGCTCAACGACATTGCCCGGGCGGTCAAGGGCGCCGACAAGCTCATTCTGGCGACCGACCCCGACCGCGAAGGCGAGGCGATTTCCTGGCATGTGCTCCAGATTCTCAAGGAAAAGAAGGCGCTCCACGGCCAGCCGGTCGAGCGCGTCGTGTTCAACGCCATCACCAAGCAGGCCGTGACCGAGGCCATGGCGCATCCGCGCCAGATCGACCAGGCCCTGGTCGACGCCTATCTCGCGCGCCGCGCGCTCGATTACCTGGTCGGCTTCACGCTGTCGCCGGTGTTGTGGCGCAAGCTGCCGGGCGCGCGCTCGGCGGGCCGGGTGCAGTCGGTTGCGTTGCGGCTCGTGGCCGATCGCGAGCTCGAAATCGAGAAATTTGTCCGCCAGGAATACTGGTCGCTGGTCGCCACGCTGGCGACGCCGCGCGATGAAACATTTGAAGCGCGCCTCGTCGGCGCCGACGGCAAAAAGCTGCAGCGCCTCGATATCGGCTCGGGCGCCGAGGCCGAGGATTTCAAGCGCGCGCTGGAAACGGCTGCTTTCACCGTGGCGTCGGTGGAGGCAAAGCCTGTCAAGCGCCACCCCTACGCGCCCTTCACCACTTCGACATTGCAGCAGGAAGCGAGCCGCAAGCTCGGCTTCGCTCCCGCGCATACCATGCGCGTGGCGCAGCGGCTCTACGAAGGCGTCGACATCGGCGGCGAGACCGTGGGCCTCATCACCTATATGCGAACCGACGGCGTGCAGATCGCCGAAGAGATGATTCCGGCGGTGCGGCGCGTGATCGAAGCCGATTACGGCGCGAACTACGTGCCGCACGCACCGCGGCGATACGAAACCAAGGCGAAAAACGCGCAGGAGGCCCACGAGGCCATCCGGCCGACCGAGCTGGACCGCCGGCCGCGCGACACGAAAAGCTTCCTCGATGCCGATCAGGCCAAGCTCTACGAGTTGATTTGGCTGCGCACCGTGGCGAGCCAGATGGAGTCCGCCGAGCTTGAGCGCACCACGGTCGACATCAACGCCGATGTTGCCGGACGCCACCTCGATCTGCGCGCGACGGGAACGGTGGTGAAGTTCGACGGCTTCCTCGCGCTCTACCAGGAGGGCCGCGACGAAGATCCGGACGACGAGGACGCGCGGCGGCTGCCGCAAATGTCGACCGGCGAGCGGCTCGCCAAACGTTCGATCGCCGCCGATCAGCATTCCACCGAACCGCCGCCGCGTTACTCGGAAGCCTCGCTGGTCAAGCGCATGGAAGAGCTCGGCATCGGCCGGCCGTCGACCTACGCGTCGATCCTGCAGGTGCTCAAGGACCGCAAATATGTGCGGATCGACAAAAGGCGGCTCATTCCGGAAGATCGCGGGCGCATTGTCGTCGCTTTCCTCGAAAGCTTCTTCTCCCGTTACGTGGAGTACGATTTCACCGCGGGCCTCGAGGACCAGCTCGATCTCATCTCCAACAACGAAGTCGCATGGCGCGACGTGTTGCGCGACTTCTGGCGCGATTTTATCGGCGCCATCGACGAGACCAAGGATCTGCGCATCTCCGCGGTGATCGACGCACTCGATGCGCTGTTGGGGCAGCATCTGTTCCCGCCGCGCGAAGACGGCAGCGATCCGCGCGTATGTCCGACCTGCAGCAACGGCCGGCTCTCGCTCAAACTGAGCAAGTTCGGCGCTTTCATCGGCTGCACGAATTATCCGGAATGCCGCTACACGAGACCACTCTCGGCCGGCGAAGGCGGGGCCGATATCGGCACCAAGAAGCTTGGCGAGGACCCGCAAACCGGGCTCGACGTCACAGTGCGCAGCGGCCGTTTCGGTCCCTATCTGCAGATTGGCGAAACCGTGAAAGACGGCGATAAGCCCAAGCGCGCCGGTCTGCCCAAGGGCGTGGCGCCCGACCAGATCGATCTCGAACGTGCGCTCGCTCTGCTGTCGCTACCGCGCGAAGTCGGCAAGCATCCCGAGGACGGCGAACCGATCCGCGCCGGGATCGGCCGCTTCGGGCCTTACGTGCAGCATAACAAGACCTACGCCAATCTCGACTCGCCCGAAGAGGTTTTCACCATCGGGCTCAATCGCGCCGTGACACTCATCGCCGAAAAGATAGCCAAAGGTCCGCGAAAGGGTCGCTTCGGCGCCGATCCGGGCCGGGCGCTCGGCGATCATCCGGCCAAGGGCGGCCCCGTAGTCGCGAAAAAGGGCCGCTATGGTCCCTATGTGAGCCACAACGGCGTCAACGCGACCTTGCCAGCCGACAAGACACCGGAAACCGTCACTCTCGAAGAAGCCGTCGCCTTCATCGACGCCAGGGCGGAACGCAACGGGCCGGCGCCGCACGCGCGGCCGCGCAAGGCCAAGCGCCCTTCGCCGGGAACGGCGCGCCATATCAAAGCCGGCAAAAGGCCAGCCGCGCGGGCTGCCAAACCGCCGGCAGGCAAACCACGCAAGACAACGCAAGCTGCCGAATAATTCTCCCGCAACACGCCACTGGCCGAAAGTCCGGGCTAAGATTGGCCCCATGAGCGGCCAATGAAACGCCTGCCCTCTCGCGACGAACTCGTCGCCTTCATCCGCGACCGCAGCGGCAAGGTCGGCACGGGCGAGATCGCTCGCGCCTTTGGTGCCAAGAACGCGGACCGCGCGGCGCTCAATCGCATGCTGCGCGAACTCGCCGATGAAGGCCTGATCGACCGGCACCGCAAACGGCTGCACCACCCCGGCACGCTACCGCCCGTGGTGCTCGCCGACATTACCGGGCGCGACAGCGACGGCGAGTTTTTGGCGCGGCCGACCGAATGGGACGAACAGGCGCATGGCGCGCCGCCCGTCATCCACGTCATCAAGCCGCGGCGCGCCCGCCCGGGCGAAGTCGCCGGCGTCGGCGACCGTGCACTTATCCGCATTGAGCGCACCACCGACGAGGAGACGAGCGGGCGCGTCATAAAACTCATTGACCGCGCCAAGCAACGCACGCTCGGCATTTTTCGCGGCGTTGCCGGCGGCGGCGGGCGGCTCGTTCCGGTCGACAAGAAACAGCGCGGCCGCGAGCTTGCGATTGCGCCCAACGCCACGGCGGGCGCGGTCGACGGCGATCTCGTCGCGGTCGAAGTGGCGCGGCAGGGCCGGCTCGGGCTTCCCACCGCCTCCGTGGTCGAGCGGCTCGGTTCGCTCAAGACCGAGCGCGAAATGAGCATCATCGCCATTCATGCCCACGACTTGCCACACGTCTTTGGCCGCGCGGTGCTCGACGAAGCGGACGCCGCGCGCCCGGCGCCAGCCACCGGCCGCGAGGATTGGCGTGAGGTGCCCTTCGTCACCATCGATCCGCCCGACGCCAAGGATCACGATGACGCCGTGCATGCGGTGCCGGACCCCGACCCGCGCAATCCGGGCGGCTATCTCATCAGCGTTGCCATTGCCGATGTGGCGCATTACGTGCGGCCGGGCTCGGCGCTCGATCGCGAGGCCGTCCGGCGCGGCAACTCGGTCTATTTCCCCGATCGCGTCGTGCCGATGCTGCCGGAGTGCATTTCCAACGATCTGTGCTCGCTGCGCCCGAATGAGGATCGCCCCGCGCTCGCCGTGCGCATGGTCATTGGCGCCGATGGCCACAAGCGCTCGCACACATTCCATCGCGTGCTGATCCGCTCCGCCGCAAAACTGCATTACGAGCAGGCGCAATTCGCGGTGTCGGGCTGCGCGGACGAAGTCACCGAGCCGCTCGTAAAAAACGTCTTGGAGCCGCTTTACGCCGCATATCGTGTCGTGCTGCGCGCCCGCGACGAGCGCGGGCCGCTCGATCTCGACATCCCGGAACGCAAGATCGTGCTCAAATCCGACGGCACCGTCGATCGCGTGATCATGCCGCAGCGGCTGGAATCGCACCGCCTGATTGAGGAATTCATGATCCTCGCCAATGTCGCCGCGGCCGAAACCTGCGAGCGCGCCAATGTCCCGCTGATCTACCGCGTGCATGACGAGCCGTCACCGGAAAAACTCAATGCGCTGCGCGAATTTTTGGCGACGTTGGACATTTCCCTGCCCAAGGGCGGTACGCTGCGGCCGGATGGCTTCAATCACATCCTGGCGCGCGTCAAAGGCCGCGACGTCGAACGGCTGGTCAATGAAGTTGTGCTGCGCACGCAGGCGCAGGCCGAATATTCATCGGACAATTACGGCCATTTCGGCCTCAATCTGCGCCGCTACGCGCATTTCACCTCGCCAATCCGCCGCTATGCCGATCTCGTCGTGCATCGCGCCTTGATCCGTGCCGGAAAGCTCGGCGGCGACGGCTTGCCGGAGACCGTGGACGGGCGCGCGCTTGCCGAAATCGCCGCCAACATCTCCGCAACCGAGCGCCGCGCCATGAAGGCGGAGCGGGAGACGGCGGACCGGCTGATCGCGCACTTTTTGGCCGATCGCGTCGGCGCCGCGTTCGATGGGCACATTTCCGGCGTCACGCGCGCGGGCCTGTTTGTCGAGCTCGACGAAACCGGCGCGGATGGCTTTATTCCGGCACGCACCATCGGCGACGAGTATTTTCGCTTCGATGAGGCGGGACGCGCGTTTGTCGGCCGCTCGGTCACCCACCGCCTCGGCGATCCGGTGACTGTCGAGCTTGTCGAAGCGGCGCCGGTGGCCGGCGCCTTGCGTTTCAGGCTCGTTGGGCATGATTTGGGCCATGAGCGAGCTGCGGCGCAAAGGACTGGACATCCGCCGGCACTCCGACCGAAATTCGCGCACAGACAAAAATCGCGCGGCCGCCGGCGGAAGTAATGAAACCGTTCGTGGACGAAGATAAATCAAGCGTGACCGCGGGCGGCACGGCAGCCGACCGCGCCGAGCGGCTGACCCGTACCATCCGCGATCAATCCTTCCCGAATGTGCGGCCGAGGGACTCCGCAACCCTGATTTTGATCGATCGCGCCGAGGCGGTGCCGAAAGTGCTGCTCGGCCGCCGCCACCAGCGTCACCGATTTTTGCCGGGCAAATTCGTGTTTCCAGGCGGCCGCATCGAGCCTGCGGACCGCCTGATGGCGGCATCGGCCGCTTTGCACGAGCGCCACGTCGCGAAACTGATGCGTAAGCTCAAACGGCCGAGCCTCGCCAAGGCGGTGGCTTTTGCACTCGCAGCGGTGCGCGAGACCTATGAAGAGACCGGACTCATGCTTGGCGCGCCGGCGGCCGGCACCGTGACGGCCCCGCCCGGTCCGTGGGCGGCCTTCGCCAAAGCCGGGATCGTGCCCGATCTCAGCGCGATCCATTTCGTCGCGCGGGCCATCACCCCGCCGAAACGGCTGTTGCGTTTCGACAGCCGGTTCTTTGCCGCCGACGTGTCCGCGATCGCGCGGCACGAGGACGGCTTCGTCGGACCGGAGAAGGAACTGGTCGAGCTGGTCTGGCTGCCCATTACCGAGGCGCGACAGCTCGATATGCCGGGGATTACGGCCGTCGTGCTCGAGGAACTGCAGGACCGCATCGCGGCCGACATGAGCCACAATCATCCGGTGCCGCTTTACCGTATGCTCCAAAAGCGCTTCGTGCGCGAAATCCTCTAAAAACGATGGCTTTCTTGACATTCGGGGCACGGTGACTAGGTTGCGCCCAACACAGATTGAGGTCCCCCCATGGCCAAGAACACCACGATCAAGGTTAAGCTGGTTTCCAGCGCCGACACCGGCTTCTATTACGTGACGCGGAAGAATTCGCGCACCATGACCGATAAGCTGGTCATGAAGAAATACGACCCGGTGGTGAAGAAGCACGTCGAATTTCGCGAATCCAAGATCAAGTAAAGCGCGAAAGCTCGCCTTTACGTTCGTCATGCCCGGCCTTGTGCCGGGCATCTCGATTCAGGGGGCACAGCACTATTGTCGAGAGCCATGCCGCCAGAACTGTGCCCAACTGCGGCTCTGCTCAGGCCGCGTCGGGGACGACCCGGTTCCGGCCATCGCGCTTGGCGCGGTACAACGCCTGATCGGCGCGCTTGAGAAGCGCCGCGGCCGTGTCGTCATTGCCGCGCAAAGCTGCGATCCCGATCGAGATCGTCACCGGAACGGCGCGGGCGCCCTGCTGGATCGGGAACGGCTCGGCGGCGATGCGCCGGCGCAACCGCTCCGCGACCATTGCGGCCACCGCCATATCGGTCTCCGGCATCACGATGACGAATTCTTCTCCACCATAGCGGCAGGCGAGATCGATGCCGCGGATCGAGCGTTTGAGGCGTAGCGCGAAATCGCGCAGCACGTCGTCGCCGGCATCGTGGCCATCGGTGTCGTTGATGGCTTTGAAATAGTCGATATCGATCACCAAGGTTGAGAGCGGCTTGCCGCGCGCGGTTGCCTGCTCGATCAGCGTTCCGAGATGGCTCTCCATGTAGCGGCGATTGAACAGGCCGGTCAGTGCGTCGGTAATCGCCATCTCGATCGACATCTGGACATTGTCGCGCAGCCGTTCGGTGTAACGGCGCTTGCGCACCTGGCTGCGGGCGCGCGCCAACAGCTCGTTCTTGTCGATCGGGCGGATCAGAAAGTCGTTCACGCCGATCTCGAGCCCGCGCAGCATGCGCGCATTGTTGTCCGGTTCGGTGATCGCGAGAATCGGCAGATTGCGGGTGCGATCGAGCGAACGGACCTGGCTGCACAGCCGCAGGGCGTCGAAATTCTCCAATCCCAGCGAGACGATGAGGAGATCGTAATTGCCGTCGGCGGCATGGAACACGGCTTGGTTCGGGTCGGTCTCGACTTCGACTTGGTGCTCCTTGGCAAGCATCGCCGCGATGCGCTCATAGGATGCCGGGCGGTCGTCGACGATGAGTACGCGGCCGTTGCGGCCGGTATCGGACACCGCTTCGCGCTCCGGCGATTCAATGCCGATGTCGCGCGAGGTCAAAACCCGCATGCGCAGCTCGTCGGTGACCATTTTGAGCCGCGCCAATGAGCGCACGCGCGCGATCAACGCCACTTCGGAAATCGGCTTGGTCAAAAAATCGTCGGCGCCTGCTTCGAGCCCGCGGACCTTATCGGAAGGCTGATCGAGCGCAGTCACCATGACCACCGGAATGTGGTGCGTCGCAGGATTGCTCTTCAACCGCCGGCAGACTTCCAAGCCGTCCACGTCGGGCATCATCACGTCGAGCAGAACGAGGTCGCACTCGGCGCGCTCGCAGATCGCCAGCGCCTCCTTGCCGCTCATCGCCGTGACGACATCGAAATACTCCGCCGACAGCCGCGCCTCCAGCAGCCTGACGTTAGCGGCCACATCGTCAACGACCAGGACACGGGCGGTCATCGTTGAACCTTACGGATTGCCGAGGAAATGGCGGATGGTCTCGATGAACTTGCCCACCGAGATCGGCTTGGAAAGGTAGGCCTCGCAGCCGCCTTCCCGGATACGCTCTTCGTCGCCCTTCATGGCAAAGGCGGTCACGGCAACCACCGGAATCCGCTTGAGCTCCTGGTCGTCCTTCAGCCACTTGGTCACTTCGAGGCCGGAGACTTCGGGAAGCTGGATGTCCATCAGGATGAGGTCGGGCCGGTGCTTGCGCGCAAGGTCGAGCGCCTCGATGCCGTTGCGCGTTCCGACCGTGCTATAGCCGTGGGCTTCCAACAGATCGTGGAAGAGCTTCATATTGAGCTCGTTGTCCTCCACGATCAGGACGGTCTTAGCCATCCCCATTCCTCTCGCCTGTCCCCAGTCCGATCGCGCGGGCAAGCGTGAGAATCGCTTGCCGCCGCGCAACGGGCGGCTCCTGGCAAGCTAGTCCCGATATGTTACGGAAAGGCAAAGGACCCCGATGAAAAAGCGCGGATCACCGTCGCGGGAAGCGGCGGAAATGCTGGCAATTCAGGCGCTTGCCTTCATCGCCGAAGAACCTGAGCGAATGGCTGCCTTTCTATCCGTCACCGGCTTGGAGGCTGCCGCGATCCGCGGCGCCGTAAGCACGCCCGGCTTTCTCGCTGGCGTGCTGGAGCATATGCTCGGCGACGAGAGCCTCTTGCTCGCTTTCGCCGACAGCGCCGGCATCGATCCGGCCGAGATCGCCCGCGCCCGGCATGCGCTCGGCGGAGGCTGGGAACGCGATGTGCCCTAGACCATGATCCGAAGGGGATCGTGGTCTAGGTTTGTTTGAGCATGATCTTTTCCGAAACCGGCGTCCACTTTTCGGGATCATGCAAAAAGGCCACCCGTGAGCACAAGCTTTTGCCGCGATTGCCTTGCCGATGCGCCGCCGCAGAGCACGCGTTGCGCCGCCTGCGGCTCGCCGCGATTGCTGCGCCATGATGAGCTTGCGACGTTGTCCATCGCTCACGTCGATTGCGATGCCTTTTACGCTACGATCGAGAAGCGTGACGATCCAACGCTGGCCGCGGAACCGGTCATTGTCGGCGGTGGCAAGCGTGGCGTCGTGGCGACGTGTTGCTACATCGCCCGGACTTACGGGGTGAGATCGGCGATGCCGATGTTCGAGGCGTTGCGCTTATGTCCACAAGCCAAAGTGGTCCGGCCCAATTTCGAAAAATACGCCAAAGCCGGCCGCGAGGTCCGCCGCATGATGTTGGCACTGACGCCGCTGGTCGAGCCGCTGTCGATCGACGAGGCTTTTCTCGATCTTACCGGCACCGCGCGGCTGCACGGTATGACGCCGGCCAAGGCGCTGGCGCGCTTCGCCGCCGACGTGGAGAAGAACCTTCGCATCACCGTTTCGATCGGCCTGTCGTGCAACAAATTCCTTGCCAAGGTTACCTCAGATCTGGATAAGCCGCGCGGATTTGCCGTGTTGAGCGCGAGCGACGCACCGGTATTTCTTGGGCCAAAGCCGGTGAGCTTCATCTACGGCGTCGGCAAAGTCAGCGCGGCGCGCTATGCGCAAGACGGATTCCATCGCATCGCCGACCTGCAGAGAACGAGCGAAATCGAGCTTATGCGGCGCTACGGCGAGGAAGGCCGCCGGCTCGCCCGGCTGGCGCGCGGCTTCGATGAACGCACCGTAAGCGCGGAGCGCGAAACCAAGAGCGTCTCCTCGGAAACGACGTTCGAGCGTGACATTGCCGACTTTCGTGCGCTGGAACGGATTCTCTGGAGCCAGGCGGAGGACGTGTCGGCCCGGCTGAAGACCAAGGAATTGGCCGGCGCCACGGTGACGCTCAAGCTCAAGACCGCCGATTTCAAGATCCGCACCCGCGCCCGGTCGCTGGAATCCCCGACCCAGCTTGCACAACGCATCTTCGCCGCGGCGCGCGGGCTTCTCGAACACGAGGCCGACGGCACCCGTTATCGCCTTCTCGGCGTCGGCCTGACCGGGCTTACGACGGCAGACGAGGCCGACCCGGCCGACCTCGTCGACAGCCGCGCGGCGCAAGCCGAGCACGCGGTCGACAGCGTGCGCGCCCGCTTTGGCGACGATGCGGTGGTCAGGGGGCTTGCCTTCGAGCGGCCGGAGAAGTCGTGACGGACCCTAGACCCTGATCCAATTCGATCAAATCGGATCAGGGTCTAGATTCTTTGTTTGAGCATGATCTTATCCGAAAATCGGTTTCCACTTTTCGGGATCATGCTCTAAGGGCAAGCCTTCTGGTCTTTGAATTCCAGCGAGGTGAGTTTTCCGGTCACTACGAAATCGTTGTAGTCGAGCGTCAAGGCGCGTGAAATGCCGTTCTCATATAGCTCGAAGCCGATCGCGTAAGCCGCTGTTTCTTCGCTTGAATTGGCCGGTTTGTTCTTGTCGAAATAGCTGATCGTCACTGGCCAGCGCGGCACCGAGGCAAGCCTTGCTTCGCCGGCCGCGGCGTCATCGTGACGGCGCTCATCGGGCGCGATCTTGCGGCCGATCACCGTGAGCGTATCGAAGACTTTGTCGCCTGTCTCCGACCCGTCATAGACCGGAAAATCGAGAATGGTCTTGCCGGCGTGCGCGGCATTGATCACCCGGACCATATGCTGGGTCGGAAACACAACACCGGCGTCGAGATCGAGGCTCTTTTGCTGCGGCTTGTCGAGGTCCACCGCCGTCTCGTTCGGATCATGCTCGGCGTGACCGTCGACTGAATCGACGAGGTTCTCGTCGACGAAGTTTTGCGACGTGAATTTGAAGGTCTTGGAGTCGGCGCCTTCCCACGTCGTCGAGCGCAAATCGCTCGTGGACGCTTTGCCTTCGCCGGTATCCAGCTCGGAGATTTGGCGAAATTCAAGCGAATAGCCTTGGCAGGCATTGCCGTCGAAATCGTAAAGGATACGGCCGCTGACGCCGGCGATCTGAGAGTTGCCGCGCGTTTTGCCAAGCGACAAGTCGTAGATCGCCCGGTGCGGAATGAGGGCGACTGGCGCGTCCTGCGCCCACGCAGCGCGGACCGGCGCGAGGAAAACGATGCAAAAGGCAGCGGCGGCGCGGCACCCTGCCAACGTGTCATCCACGACCATGAACCTATCTCACCGTGCGCGCTCTGGAGATGGCCCCCGCCTGCCATTTCCCCCATTCTGCAGTGCTTTTTGTCGCCGGAATTGCGGGGAAGATAGGCCACCTTGTCCGCCGCCCGCAACAGCCATCCCCAAGGCGCACTGCTTGCATGGCGGGAAGCGATCGGCGAAGAAGGCCCATTGCGTCTTAACCCGAACCTATAACCGGAGAAGCCAATGGCCGGGACAATTGAGAAGAAATTGCGGGAGCTCGGCATCACGCTCCAGGAGCCGCGCGCGCCCATCGCTAATTACGTTGGCTTCGTGCGCACCGGCAACATGCTCACGGTTTCGGGCCAACTCTGCCTCGATGGCGAGGGTAAGCTTGTCGCCAAGGGCCAGCTCGGCGGTGGCGTTTCCGTCGAAGACGGGCAGAAAGCGGCGCGCGCCTGCGCGATCAATTTATTGGCGCAGGTCAGGGCCGCGCTCGGCGATCTCGACAAGGTGACGCGTGTCGTGCGACTCGGTGGCTTCATCAATTCCGTGGCGGGTTTTCCCGACGGGCCGAAAGTGATGAACGGCGCCTCCGACGTCATGGTCGCGGTGTTCGGCGACAAGGGCAAGCACGCGCGCTCGACGGTTGGCGTCGCCGCGCTGCCGGCCGAGGCCGCGGTCGAGGTCGAGGGCTTGTTCGAAGTGTCCTGACGGTGCCGACCTCACTCGACTGGCTCACCGCGCGGCCGATCGCGCATCGTGGCCTGCACGACGCCGCCCATGGCGTGATCGAGAACACCGCCGGCGCCGTGAGCGCCGCGATCGCCGCGGATTATGGAATTGAGATCGATGTGCAACTCAGCGCCGACGGCGAGGCCATGGTGCATCACGATGACGTGCTCGGCCGCCTGACCGACGGCGAGGGCCGGCTCGACAGCTTCAGCGCCGCGGAGCTCAAGCGCATCCCATTCCGCGACAGCACCGAGCGCATGATGACGCTGCCCGACCTCTGCGACCTTGTCGCCGGCCGCGTCACCATGCTGATCGAGCTCAAGAGCCGGTTCGACGGCGATGGCCGCTTGGCCGTCCGCGTGGCCGAAGTGTTGTCCGGCTATCGCGGAGCCGCGGGGCCGATGTCCTTCGACCCGCGGCAAATGGCGCTGCTGCGGCATAAAGCGCCGGCGCTGGTCTGCGGCATCGTTGCAGCAAAATACCGCCCGCATCCATATTGGGATCAAATGCCGAATTGGATGCAGCACGGCATGGGATATCTGCTCACGGGTCTGATCGCCCGATCGCAATTCGTCGCTTATGCGGTGGCGGACCTGCCGGCGCTGGCGCCATTATTGGCGCGGCGCGTGGTAGGGCTGCCGCTTCTAGCGTGGGCCGTCCGTACCGACGCCGAGCGGAGATGCGCGGCACGCTGGTCCGATCAGATGATTTTCGAGGGCTTTCGGCCGTGAACGTGCGCAGAATGAGCCGTTGTCCGCGGACCGGCGCGAGCGAGCATCGGCGATGACTGAGCTGCGTATCAGTGCCGTGGAAGGTATCGGCGAAGTGAGCGCCAGGGAGTGGGATGCGTGCGCTAATCCCACGACAACTCAACAAACAGATAGAAAAATCGAGTATAACCCATTCTTGTCACACGATTTTCTTTCCGCATTAGAGGATTCGAAGTCGGTCGGTGCCCGAACGGGCTGGCAGGCTCGGCATGTGCTGGCAAAAACGCCGGATGGCGCCCTGGTTGCCGCGGCGCCCTGCTATCTCAAGAGCCACTCGCGCGGTGAATACGTGTTCGACGGCGGCTGGGCCGAGGCCTATGAGCGCGCCGGCGGCAGCTATTATCCGAAGCTGCAGGTCTCCGTACCGTTCACGCCGGCGACCGGCCGCCGCCTCCTGGTGCGCGACGGCCCGCAGTCCCAGGCCATCGAGCGCGCGCTCGCCAGCGGCTTGATCGAGATTTGCGAGCGCGGCGGCGCTTCCGGCGTGCATGTGACCTTTGCGACCGAGCCGGAATTCAAGCTCCTCGGCGGGCTCGGCTATCTGCAGCGCACCGACCAGCAGTTTCACTGGGAGAGCCAGGGTTTCGCAAGCTTTGACGATTTCCTCGCCGCGCTGTCGTCGCGCAAACGCAAAACCATCCGTCGCGAGCGGCACGAGGCGCTGGAAAACGGCATCACCGTGCATTGGCTCAGCGGCAGCGACCTCACCGAGGCGGTATGGGATGCCTTCTTCGAGTTCTATATGGAAACCGGATCGCGCAAATGGGGTCGGCCCTATCTCACGCGGTCGTTCTATTCGCTGATCGGCGAGAAAATGCGCGACCGGATCGTCCTGGTGATGGCCAAACGCGCCGGGCGCTGGATCGCCGGCGCCATCAATTTCATCGGCTCGCATAGTTTATTCGGCCGCCATTGGGGCGCCATCGAGCACCATCCGTTCCTACACTTCGAGCTCTGTTACTACCAAGCGATCGAGTATGCGATTGCGCACAAGATTCCGCGTGTCGAAGCCGGCGCCCAAGGCGAGCACAAGATCTCGCGTGGCTACATGCCGACGACCACTTTTTCGGCGCATTATATCGCCGATCCGGCGCTACGCCGCGCTATCGCCGACTATCTCGTGCGCGAACGCGCTTATGTCGCGGCGGCCGGCGCCGAGCTTGCCACGCTGGCGCCGTTTCGCAAGGATTTGGCAATCGAGCCGGAATGAGTAGATTTCGCCGCGAGGGTGGAGGAAGCGATGCCGAGCTACGATCCGAATAATATCTTCGCCAAAATCCTGCGCGGCGAATTGCCGGCGCACAAGGTTTTCGAGGACGATAAGGTTTTCTCGTTCCTCGACATCATGCCGCGCGCGCCCGGCCACACGCTGGTCATCCCAAAATCCCCAGTCCGCACCTTTCTCGATATCGCGCCGGACGACCTCGCCTATCTCATCAAGGCAACGCAAACGATTGCGCGGGCGGCGCTGACGGTTTTTGCCGCCGACGGCCTGACCATCCAGCAATTCAACGAGCCGGCCGGCGGTCAGGTGGTATTCCACCTGCATTTTCACGTCATTCCGCGCAAGAACGGCGTGGCGCTAAAGCCGCCGGCAAGCGTCAAGGAAGAGCCGGCCGTGCTGTCCGACCAAGCGCTCAAACTTGCCGCTGCGCTAAAGGGATAACGACGCGAGCTAACCCGCCCGCCCGCGTGAGACGCGCTCGATCTCGGCGCGCACCAAGCGCTCCACCATCCCGGGCAGATTATCGTCGAGCCAAGACTTCAGCATCGGCCGGAGCATTTCGCGGACCAGATCCTCGAGCGTGCGGGCATTCTGCACCAGCACGGTTTGAGCAAGCGCGTTGAAAGCGGAATCGACCGCTGCACTTGTCGTGTTTGAAATGAGCGCACCGCGCGCTTCGGGTGCCGGCGGCGCCGGTCTTTCGACAGTCTCGTTAAACTCCACATCGGAACTGCCGTCGATGGTGCGGAATTGCGATGCAGGGTTCGGGGGCAAATGCACTGCGGATGGTTGAGGCATGGTCGCCGCCATTGACTCGGTGAGATCGAGGATGTCGGAGGATGGATCCGCCACGGCGCTCGGTTCCTCCGCCGCCGATTCAACTTCGAAGCGAGAATTTGGCGCTGCAACCGGCGGCGCGGAATAGGAGGGCTGCGGCGGCAGCGGCGACGGCGGCGGTTCGGCCCGCGGCGGATCCGGCGCACGCTGCACGGTTTTAGTGGCGTCGTCGTCGGCAATAATGCGGCGAATGGAGGCGAGAATCTCCTCCATCGACGGTTCCTGCGATTTTGCCGGCTGCGTCATGCGCACATCCCTGCCTTGCGGGCGTTCCCCCGTGCGCGCCCTATCCGCCAACAGCGAATCACACAAGCTCAACTATGCAACGTTGCCTGCGAGTATGTCATGGCGAAAGTCGATAGCAAGACGCGATCTGTGGACATGCGATCTGCAGACATCGGACATGAGGCGCCGCGACACCTGCCATACCGGCCTATCTGCCGTCTGGCGTCCGCACGCCGATCCATGCGTCGCGGACCTGCTGATAGTGCACCTGCGGATCGTAAATATCGACGTTAAGCCCGAGCCGCGGCATCGATAGCCCGCCGACCGCGGCCAGCAGCGTATAGGAGGCCACTACGCGATCGTGCTGGGCGGTGACGAGCGCCACGCGTGCGTTGACGAGTTCCTGTTGCGCATTGAGGACGTCGAGCGTCGTGCGCTGACCGACGCGCGCTTCTTCGCGCACGCCATTAAGCGCGATCTCGGCGGCGTTCACCTGCGCCGTCGTTGCCTCGATCTGTGCCTTGGCGGCATCCAACTGGCCCCAGCTTTGGACCACAGTCGCCCGCGCCTGATCCCGATTGACGTCGAGATTGAGGCGTTGCTGTCCGAGCGTTTCCTTGGATTGGCGGATGGCGGAATATTCGGCGCCACCCTGATAGATCGGGATCGTAAGCGTGCCCAGCACCGACGCCAGCGTCTGCTTATTCACGTTGTAGACCGGCTCATAACTCTTCGCGGCGCTCGCGGTGAGGCCGAGGCTTGGATAGAGCGCGCCTTCGCTGATCTTGACCGTGAGTTCCGCGATGTCGACGCCGTACATGGCGGCGAGCACCGAAGGACTCTGCGATTGGCCTTGGTTGATCGCAGTCGGCAGCACGCTCGGCGACAGCCGGTCGACCGGAGTGCCGGGATCGAGCCGGCCGGGATCGACCCCGATCACGCGCCGATAATTCGCTTGCGACGTGACGTAATTCGATTGCGCGCCGAGCAACGCGGATCGGCCGGCCGCCAGCCGTGATTCGGCCTGGGCGACGTCGGTACGCGTCACTTCGCCGACGTTGAAGCGGTCGCGTGTCTGCTTGAGCTGCTCGGTAAGAACTTCGACGTTGCGGCGATTGAGATCGAGGATCGCCTGGTCGCGCAGCAAATTCATGTAGGCCGTCGAAGCGTCGAGCAGCACCTGTTGCTCGGTGACGCGCAATGTCTCGCGCGCGCCCATCACCTGGCTTTCCGCCTCGCGCGTGCGATTGGCGGTTTGAAAGCCGTCGTACAGCGTCTCCGTTGCGGTGGCGCCGAAGCTGCGATTGGCGAGATCCTTGGCGATGTTCGAATAGGTCACGGTGTTCGGAAACACCGCTTGGTTCAGGCTATTGGAAAGCGTGCTGGAATAGGTGAAGCCGTCGGTACTGGTGAGGCTGATCTTGGGCCGATAGCCGGACAGCGCTTGAGGCACGTTCTCATCGGTGGCGCGCAAAGCGGCGCGCTGCGCGTTGAGCGACGGATTGTTCTGGTAGGCCTGGACGAGAGCCCATTCCAGCGTATCGGCGGCCGCGAGCGTGCATGCCGCGACCACGGCGGCAGTGCCCAAAGTTAGGCTTACGACGGCCCGACTATACGCCCGCAGTCCTCGTCCACTCATGACGTTGACAAGGCTCCCCAACCCCGCTCCACCCGTCCCTGCGGTGGATCCTCATTAAACAAAATCACACACACGCTCGCGCCCCGGCCAACGACGCTGGCCGAAGACGCGGGCCATGCGAACTTAAGGCGCTGCGGGGAAAGGTGAAACCCTGCATCTGGGGATGAAATGCAAAATTATGGGAATTGGCGTTTCTGGGCCACAGGTCATTCCCGGACCAAAAGCGGACATAAACGGAAATACCGCGCCCGAACGCCGCCTTTGATGGGCTTGACGCAAGCAGGTTAGAAAACGAAGGCCTGAGCCGCGGCAAAACCCGGCAATACGGGCGCTGCGGCGTCGAAAATAGACCGTCCGACGAGCTGGCCTTCGACCAGCCGATAAATCATCCCCTTAGCTGCGGGGGGACGGCCAAAAATGCAGGCAAGCCGGCCAGTTGGCTTTAATTGCCGACCTAACGTGTCAGGCACGATTTCGGTGGCGCCATTGAGCAAAATCAGGTCGTAGGGGGCCGCCGCCGGCCAGCCCGCCGTCAAAGGTCCGGTGACGACCTCCGCCGCGCCGGCACCCGCGGCCGCGAGCGCTTCCCGGGCGCGACGAGCCAGAGCAGCATCTTCCTCGAGCGCGACCACCGAGCCGACGATGCGCGATAGCACCGCGGAGGAATAGCCGGTGCCGCAGGCGACATCGAGCACATGGTCGCCAGCGCCGACATGCGCCGCCTGGATCAGCTTCGCGAATACCATCGGCTTGAGCAGGACGCGGCCGGCGCCGACGGCGATATCGCTATCAAGGTAGGCCTGCCCGACAAGAGCCGGCGGCACGAAAGCCTCGCGCGGAACCGCGAGCATGGCCGCGATCAATTCCGGATTGGTGACGTCGGCTGTGCGAACCTGCCCGTCCACCATCATGCGGCGCGCGGTGGCGGTATCGAACATGCCTCAAGTTCCCAAATTGGCGATGCTGCGTTTTGCGACACGGTCGAAAAAAACGCAAGCAAATCGCGATTGTGACAGTCCATTACGCCAACGGTGTAGGCATTGCTTAATCGATTGGGTGCAGTTAACCCATGCGATGGACGGCCACGTGGCGGAGTGGTTACGCAGCGGTCTGCAAATTCGGCAGCCGCCGTTTTCGCCCGTACCAACGCATCCCGATAAGTGCCCGATAGTCTTGTAAAACTGGTGGCGTCGCACCGATTCGTTGTGACTAGTACTGACGCGTACCGGTGCGTTCGATAGCAATTCGGACACGTTCCGTTCACTGGGGAGTCTGCCAATGGAGAGGCGTGAGGCACTGGCGATCGAGCCACGCGGCGCTGAATACGTTCTATCGCGAACGGACTCGCGAGGCGTCAGGGCTGAACTTGAACTTTCGGAGATGGGCGTGATGTTTTTAGCCCGCCTTTTACCGCAGTTCGCCCGCGAAATAAGCGCCAGTAAAGTTCCGGCCGATTCAGATATCTCAGCCTTAGTTCCCGTACAGGTGCGGCAGTTTGAAGCGGGCCTCGATCTTCATGAAGAGATTGTGATCCTGCGCCTTCATGACGATTCGGAAGGGGTATTTGATTTTTCATTTGTTCCTACCCGTGCGCATGAAGTTGGCGTAGCACTCAATTACATGGGCGAAGCAGGCCGGAAACGCACAAAAACCTACTAAGCAATAATTGAGCACCGCGGCTATGCCTGCGCCCCGTCGCTTCCCACCGCCCTGGTCAGTCAAAGAACTGCCGGCGTATATCCTCGTGCAGGACGGCGCCGACCAAACTCCCCAACGAGGAAAGTTTTCAATATGACCGGCGGTGATGACGACTATGGTGACGCGTTCAAAGAAGCAAAACTTGAACACGACCAACGACGGCAAGGTTCCGCAGAGGCCCAGCGTTTGCAGGCGGAAGCCGATGCAGACACCGCCGCATTGACCAATGTGGTGCTGCCCCAACTACAAGCCGCTTCTCAGAAATTGGAGTCGCTCGGCGGCAAAGTAGAAATTCGGCAATACGATCGCACTGGAAAAACACTTCGCCCTGCCTCGGTTGCCTTCCGCATAACGGATCAGCATGGCCATGAAAGCCGCGTCTATTTGATTGTCCCGCGTGGGGGAAAGGTCATCGTCACGAGCGGTGATGGTTTCGACATTACAGGCCAGCCTAAACAGCCCCAGAACGTAAGCGAGAAGGTCGGTATCCAGCAACGCGATGATCTCACGATCGAGAATGTCAAAAGGCTAATCTTGGGTGCGATCGCGGAATACCGGAACAATCGCAAACGCACTCAGCGCACGGATAACGACGACGACCCGAAATAACGAATGGGCCGGCGTGGCAAAATTGGTTGGCGTTCGCCGACGCTCCCGCTTGTCCACGGTGCTATCATCGCTCATGCCTTCCCCTCGCCGCTTACCCCCGCCCTGGTCGATGATGAGCAGACGGAAAGCTTCATCGTGAGGGACGCGAACGGCCGGCCGCTTGCACATGTCTATTTTGAGGACGAGCCGCAGCGGCAGATGTCGATGAAACGAATGTCACGCAACGAGGCATTTCTAGTTGCGGTCAACATCGCCAAGCTGCCAAGCGTACCGCGCCAGATATTGAAAGGCATTCCGAGGCCGCCAAATTCAGCGAGCGGTGAGTAGGAGTAACCCGAGCCTCGCGCCGCGAACTTCGCCAAGCTGCCGGAATTATTGAAGCGATGAGGATGACCGCATCAATATGGCTTAGCCGTGTGGATTTCGTCAGGCGTCTCTTTGACATGGAGCGAATGAATTTTTTCGCCGTCAGACACAGCAAAGAAGAGCAGGGTTTGTTTATCGAATCCCTGCATGTGCACGACCAAATCAAGATTCACGTCGATTGCCGCGCCCTGCCCCATCCTAGTCAGCCGTTTCCAAGTTGCCATGTGCGTCTCCCGCGCTCGATCGCGTGCTTATTGTAGCCCCGCAATTGGTTTGGCATCCACTACATCGGCCGGAAGATTCTTGAACATTTTTGGTTGACCTAAGCGCCGGCACTCCGCGTTGAGCGTCATTTGCCACGCTAGACCGAGGGACTTCGCACATGTTGCAGTGAAGGAACGGAACGATGTGCGCCGGGCACAGCTTCCTCCCGTTGGAGGCGACGTTGCAGATATAAACAAGGAATAAACAAAACATGCGTCTCAAAATCACGATGGGCATTGCCGCGCTGGCTCTCGGCGCCGCTCTTGCTTCTGTACCAGCCTTCGCAGGACCGGGTATTCCAGGCTATTCTTCCGACGGCCAAGTGATCGCCATACATCGGCATCATGCTCGCGCGAAATCTCTCTTTGATGTCGTGCCGGCGCGGAAGGGGGATAAGCAGGCGCAGCAGCCTAGTGGCCCAGCCCCTGGCCGAAACCCGAATGACGGCGGATAGATCCAGTAAGTCAGCAAAATGGCGCCGGGCAAGCGCGGGCCGGCCCGGCGCCGTGATCGTCACGCGGTAATTCGTTCAATCGCTGCGGCTAGCTGCCTTGGCGGTACTACTGAAGGTGTCGGATTCAATTCAACGCCAAGCGGCGCCGAAGTTCACACTAGCAATGGACTTGGTTGTGTAACTCCATGCACACTGACGATCAATAAGAACGAAGAATTTATCGCGACATTCGAAAAATCGGGGTTCATTCCACAGCAAGTTCCGGTGGCGCGACAAGTCGTCGGCGCTGGCGTTGCCGCGACTGCTAGCAACATTATTGCTGGCGGTCTTATTGGATTGGGAGTTGATGCCGCCACCGGCGCGGGCTACGAACACGTTCCTAATCCCGTGTCGATCGTTTTGCAGCCGGATACTCCGCCGCCTGCGCCTCCGCCGCCTGTGGCGGAGCACAAGCCGACCAAGACGCCTAAGATGCCTAAGATGCCTAAGATGCCGACAGCATCCCCGCGGATTCGCCAGCTTCAAAGACCTAAAAAAGCGTTGGGTCCTCATCCGTGCGCGATCAAGCAATTAAGTCCCGGCCGAATGCCGGTACGGGCTGTGGCTGCTCGGCGCCAAGAAAAACTCTGGACGTGCTTTTGATCCGCCACGGGTTCGCCTCCATTGGGCCAAATTTCATTGGCCAGATAGCACGGGACGGAATCGGGGGGCTTTCATGACTGAATATCGCTTTTACGAACTCACTAAGCTTGGCCATATTTTTGGCAGCGCCGCCATTGCTGAATGCAGCGACGATAATGAGGCGATCGAACATGCTAGATTGCTGCTCGACAAACGCGCAATCGAGATCTGGCAGGGCGCGCGAAAAGTAAGCAGCATTGCGCCGGCGCGGCGAGTGGCTTGGTCCCCAGTACAATGGTCGGTCGTCGGTATTATGAACCGCAAACGCGCCGCAGAGAATGCAGAGACTCCCTGAGAACTTAATCCCGGCCGAATGACCGGGCTTAGTTTCGCGTGGGAGGGCAGGTCACGGAACCGAGCAATCTCGGCTTTACAACGGCGCCCACTGAATCGCGAGAAAGGCAATGCCGACGATGGCTGCCATGGCGAATAAGGCTGCGCTAAAAATATCCCCCGAGGTCATCGCTACGCGACCCCAACCAACTTGGCGCCAACTTCCTCGTCCCGCCGCCAGATCACTTTGTATGTGCCATTTCGGAAAGGACCGTCGCCGGTGAGGAGCAGTACGAACTCATCGGGCACATGGAATCCATTGGCATGGACATGCACGCCCCCGTCGGAAATGTCGGTAACGACGCAGTAGAGTGGCGGGGTGCCATTCTCGAGCTGGATCCTGGCCACACGAGTGAGGCCGTGGCGCGCCGCTTGGCGTCTCTCCTCAAACTTCTGCAACATGATGCGTGGCTCCACGTTGCGGACCGCGCTCCATGGACAGGCGACAGTCCCTCAGTGAAAATACCCTACCAAACAGCAATTGCACGCAGCCTTAAGTCGCGTGCTCAAATTTTCTTCGCATTTGCTTGAAATTGCGAGGCATCGAACGGCAGCACGGCTTCTAGTCTCTTATAGCCGAGATAAACCTTAGCAAAACCCAGAGGCCGGCCAACCCTGCAGCCGCATAAACCATTTGGTGGGGGTATTGGCAGAAATGGGGAATTGACGAACAAGCATTCGTCGCCCAGTTCGGGCCATCTGATGCAGCGATCGTGCTCTTAGCTGTGTATGCCGTAAAGCTCGCACCAGCCAATATGATTGCGATGAGCAAAATGATGCCTGACATTGTGATCCCACGTCACAGCGTGAATCCGCTGTAGAGAATAAAAATAACGAGGCTGCCGATAGCGCCGAGTATGAGTAGGCCAAGGAGTTCTTCGAAGTCCATGAGATGCTCCAACTTCTCGTTACGGAGCAGCGCAAGGAAAATGTTATTCGTTCTAAATTGGCAATGGCTTTGGTAGGCCATCCCCCGCGTTATCCCACGATTTCGAAGCTTGTGAACAGAAAGCACTCGCCCCGCACGGCAGATCCGTCTTGCGCCGACCGAGCAAATCAGCGAGTCTAAGCCCCCGACGCGCCGTTGATGCGACGCGTCGTCGGTTGGGATTACACTCGATCTTTACTCCCACGTTACCGAAACGATGCAGGGTGATGCGGCTCTGCGGCCCTGACTCGGCGATGCAGGGTGCCAAAAGTCGGCTCACGCGACAGAACTAGGCCGATAGCAAATTCGGTAGCATTGGGATCTGAGACATCTAAACTCACTACTACTGCTCTTTATATATCAACCACATAAGGCCACGTGGCGGAGTGGTTACGCAGCGGTCTGCAAAACCGTTTACCCCGGTTCAATTCCGGGCGTGGCCTCCAAGGCTTAGTGATGCCGGGGGCGAATCGAGTCAACATAAAGTCAACAGGGGTATCCCTACTGATTCGGAAGATAGGTGGCGGCAATCGCGGATCTGAAGGAATTTGCAAAGCAACAGTTCAAAGCAGCGCAGCAACCGGCTGCATGGCTTCTCAGCGCCGAACGCCTGCGCGATGGCGCCGACGCGATCCTGAAACACGAGCTTTCAGCTGAGATCCCCTATTTCCGGGCAAACAAGATTGCCGAAGAGGAGGCCGTCGCTGAGGCTTATAGTGACTGCAATGACGTCGGTGTCGCGGAGATCAAAGCCATGCCGCCGAACTATCCCCCGGCTCAGCTTATATATGCCTATGCTATCGAGAACGTGCTCAAGGCCCCATCGTCTCGAAGCGGTCAATGTGCAGGAACGGCCCGTCCTGGAAGCCCTCACGCAGTTATCGATATGGGCGGGCCGATATCGGGTCGCGCGGACCCGGCGCGAATTCGCCAGCACGCCGAACACCGACGAACGGCTCGGCCCATCCGATCATGCGGATGTTCTTCGAGCGCGCCCATAAAGAGCTTGAGAGCCGGTTGCCGCAGCAGATTGGCAGTCGCTTTGGTTCGCTGGTTGTGACCCGTCAGCCCGGCACCTAAGATCGAGCGTCGACGCATCCAGGAAAGCAGTGAGAGCGA
>Ga0182015_10000382_pt1 | contig 63836 bp, 54 predicted proteins | sample 712P3MmetaG_FD_120478 | JGI IMG/M metagenome (GOLD analysis project Ga0182015, IMG submission 120478) | Permafrost microbial communities from Stordalen Mire, Sweden - 712P3M metaG | ecosystem: Environmental > Terrestrial > Soil > Wetlands > Permafrost | place: Sweden: Stordalen | collected...
CTGATTTCTTCGCCGATTTTTTCCCTGCTGATCTCGATGATCCACCGCCCCCACCGGACTTCTTTGCGGAAGACCCGCCGCTTGATTTCTTCCGCGCTACCCCTGAAGACCGCGACGATCCCGATCCTCCGCCCGATCTTGAGGTAGTTGAGCCCGACGAAACCGGCTCGGATTCGGATCCGCCAGAGGGCACCTCGGCTTCTTCCTCTTCCTCCTCCTCTTCGTAATCCTCCTCTTCCGACGATTCTCCATAAGTACTTGGTTCACCGAATTCGTCGCCTTCATCATCGCGCAAATAAAGTCTTTCCTCGAAAGTCATTTCTCCTCCTGATTTCCGGCCCTGATGCCGGTGAACTGCGCAAACAGCTACATTGCGCTCGTGAAAATAAAAAGACAACTAAAATCTTGAACGGCGCGCGATTATAACAGGCGATCCAGCCAGCTCACAATACGCGCGCTCCGCACATAAATCAGATACGGAATCTTCGCTACGTTTGAATCGCTTTAATGATAAAGAGTTGTTTTTATGAAGCTGGCGCAAATTTGCAAAATTAATTCAGTAGTTTCGCGGGATCAGTAGGATCATTCCAGGCCGGAGAGTAGCGACATTTCGATTGTTCTGTTCAATGGCGTCGATGGTAGTGTTGTAGGAATTCGCAATCGAATAAAGCGTCTCGCCCGGTTTGACGGCATGACGAAGTTGAGGAGTTTTTCCCCTCCGGGATAACCCACTATTTCTCAATGGCTTAGGCTCTTCGGCCAAATCCGCGCTGATAGGCAGATGCACATATAAAATATGCCGGCCAGCCAGACTATTACTCTTGAGTCGATTCCACCGCCGAACGACAGTTGGCGAAATCCCAAAATTATCGGCGACCGACTGAACCGTGTCGCCCCGCCGCACCTTATAGACCGTAATATGTCGGGCGTAAGTTTGTACTCCTTCGCCGGAAGAGTTTCTTCCGGGCAAGACTGGAATAATCAGTTTGCTTTGCAGTTGCAATTCATTTCTGGGATCGAGATTGTTCACTTCAGCGATAGATCGCGCCGTGCTGTGGTAGTTGCGTGCGAGCGAGGACAGAGACTCTCCCACAGCAACCGTGTGGTATCGCCACCACGCCCGCTTATCGGCTGGAATCGCGTCTATGGCATCGAGATACTGATACTTAGTTCCGGACGGTAAGCGGAGGGTGAATTCCGAATCTTTAGGCGTCACCAGTCGCAATAGGCTGGGATTCAAATCCTCAAGCATCCCAGGCGACGCGTCTACGCATTCCGCAACCAGCCTCAAATCCACCGCATAATTCACTTTTACCGTGTCATAAGGCAAGGGCCTATCCTGCACAATTCCGTCCAGCCCATATTGCGCTGGATTCTTCGCCATGATGGTTTCCGCGAGGATAATCGGGACGTAATTGCGAGTCTCTTTAGGCAATACGTTCCTCTTATAGAGCTCCCAAAAGTCAGCGTATCCAGTCCTCTTCACCGCGCTCTGCACCGTGCCGGGCCCCGAGTTGTATGCAGCCATAGCAAGGTACCAATCGCCGAATTGGTTATACAGATCTTTCAAATGCCGGGCTGCCGCGCGAGTCGCCTTTTCGGGATCTTGCCGATCATCGACCCATACTGTCCGCTCAAGGCCGTATCCGCGCGCGCGGGTTCCCATAAATTGCCAGATCCCGCGAGCCCCGACGCGCGACAACGCTAATGGATGGAACCCGGACTCCGCAAGCGCCAAATAAATTAAATCTTGCGGCACTCCTTCATCCTTCAAAACCTGCCGAATCATTTCCTGATAGCGCCCACTTCGAATTAGGGCATGCTCTAAAGAATCGCGCCCGCGATTAGAAAAGTAATTGATGTAGCTGACGACTGGATCGGTGAGCATCAACGGCAAATCAGAATGGGTAGCTTTAATTTCCGCCGCCGCTTTTGCCGCAATATTCGGATCGACAGGGTAGGCGGCCTCGTTAGCCTCATCAATGGGCGCTGGTTCAGCTTTCTGTACCGGGGCTGGCGCTCCGGCAGGCAATGCCTGGGAACTCAAAGTGTCCGCGGCTTCCTGTATGCGGCCAGACTCAGCTTGCCATCTCGAATCCGATTGCAAATTTGCCGGAGCCGCTTCCAGCAGAGTCCGCGCACGGTCAAAATTCGCCTTGGCCGCATCCTCGTTTCCACTTTTAACATTTTCTTCCCCGGCTTGATACTCGCTCTCCGCTTGCGCGACTGCGGCGCTTACGACGTCGGGCTCCTCTGGAACCACCAATTGTGCCGCGGGACTTGGAACTGGTTTGGCGGGATTTGGCGGCGTTGCGGCGACTTGTGCGGTCTTCGGCGGGGGCACCGCAGCAACTGGCGGATTTGCTGCGACCTGCCGTCGGGAACTGCACCCCGAACCGGCGATCACGAAAGCGACGATCAAGACGATTAAAACTGAATACCTGGAAATACCCATGTCCCTCTGTCACTTGCGCGTTGAATGCTGCGTTGTCAGCAAATCGTACTATCTCGTCTTTTAGCGGGTCAACCGCCGACTCTGGTTCACTGGCGTTACTTTCGGCACAGAACGTAAATAGTACCGGGACGACTAGTAATCTCCGACAAAGCTTTCCCGACAAACCGAGCCGCCAGTCCTTGCACTTTTCCCCTCTGCCAAACGATACTGTGAGAATCCATGAAAATAAATCTTTCTGTTGCAAATCCTGCTGAAGTTGAAACCGAATGCCTGGTCGCGATTGTTTTGGATCGAGGCACAAAAGAAAAGCCGGAAATCTTCCTCGAAGCCAGCGATCCGGCCCTTAAAGAAGCCGCTCAGGAAATTATCGGCAGCGGAGAAATTTCCGCCAAGCTCGAAACCACCCTATTGCATGCTCCCAGAAAATTGTCAGCCAAACGTCTTCTTCTTGTGGGCGGAGGCAAGTTGAAGAGCTTTTCCTCTTCCGAACTTCGCAAAGTCGCGGGAACGGCAGTCCGTTTTCTAAAAGCAAAGGCTATTCGCACCTTTGCCTTCGTCGCGCCCGCCGGAAACTTTAAGAGTGAAGATGCGGTAAACGCGATCGTAGAGGGCGCATTCGTCGGCAACTTCGATCCCGATACTTATAAGAGCGACCGCAAGGATAGGAAAATTGACTCCTTCACCGTCATCGCTCGCGGGAATCTACAGTCTTTGCAGGCCGCAATGGATCAAGCCCGCATCGTGGCCGAATCGCAAAAATTCACCCGTGAACTGGTAAACGAGCCGGGCAACCACCTCACGCCCACCATGCTCGCTGACCGCGCCCGAAAAATGGCCGACGAAGTTGGCCTCAAGTGCGAGATTTTGGATGGCGAAAAGATTCGTGAACTAAAGATGGGAGCCTTTTGGGGAGTGTCGCAAGGCTCGGATGAACCGCCTGCACTAATCGTGCTGCGTTATGAGCCCGCCGGAGCTCCCGATAAGCCGGTCTTGGGCTTGGTTGGGAAAGCCATCACATTCGATTCCGGCGGAATTTCCATCAAGCCTTCCGATGGTATGGAAAAGATGAAGTACGACATGGCTGGCGGCGCGGCCATGCTCGGAGCCATGCGTGGCATCGCTCTGCTTAAGCCAAAAATAAAAGTTACGGCGATTATTTGCGCATCCGAAAACATGCCTTCCGGAAAAGCGCAAAAGCCGGGCGACGTTCAAATTGCCATGTCCGGTAAATCCATCGAAATCATCAATACTGACGCCGAAGGGCGCTTGGTCTTGGCCGACGGCCTGTGTTACGCCCGCCAGTTGGGCTGCACTCACCTGATTGACGCCGCTACCCTTACCGGCGCCGTCGTTGTCGCCCTCGGATCGGTCAACGCCGGAGTCTTTGCGAATGATGACAAAATGTTTGAGCGATTCAGCGTCGCGGTCGAAAAAGCTGGAGAAAAATTCTGGCGCTTGCCGCTTGACGACGAATACCGCGAGATCATCAACTCCAATATCGCCGATATCGTTAATTCCGGCGGACGCTGGGGAGGCGCCATCACTGCCGCAATGTTCCTTAAAGAGTTTGCCGAAGACACGCCCTGGCTTCATTTGGATATAGCCGGAACCGCATGGATGGAAGATAACAAACCGTGGATTGCGAAAGGCCCATCCGGAATCGCGGTGCGTTCCCTGATCGAATTCGCAAAAGAATTCTCGTAAACTCGGTAGAGACGTGGCGTGTCGCGTCTTTTTTTCCATCGCGTGTGTCCCTCGGGCGATGTTCCTAGTATTTCCGCAGCACTCCGATAACGCGCCCCTGGATCTCCACCGAAGCCGCGGGCACGATGATCGGCTGCATGTTTTTGTTGGAAGGCTGCAACCGCACGTTATCCCCCTCGCGGAAAAAACGCTTTAATGTGGCATCGGTCGTATCGATCAGAGCTACGACGATTTCTCCGTTATGCGCGGTTTTGGATTTCTCCACCAGCACGTAATCTCCGCTCATAATGTGTTCGTCCTGCATCGAATCGCCGCGCACTTCGAGCACGAACACTTCTTTGGAGCGCACAAAGTCGGCCAGAGAAATCGTCTCCGGATTTTCGACGGCTTCAATCGGCTGGCCAGCGGCGATGCGGCCTAGAAGTGGCAGTACCATCGTAGTATTCACCGCCATGGCCTGCTTCAGACGGCCCTTTGGCGCCACCAGATCTATCGAGCGGCTACGGTTGTAGTCTCGTGTCAGCAACCCTTTTTTCTCTAAGTTGGAAATATGTTTATGCACGGTGGCAAGGGAACTCAGTCCGAGCCCCTGCCCGATTTCGTCGAATGACGGCGAGTAGCCCTGCTTCTGCACGAAGTCCGATATGAAGTCATAAACCTGGCGCTGACGTTTGGTGATTGCCATGCGTGATATTCTAAGCGAATAAAAGGCGAAGTCAAGAGTAACCGCAATAATTCGTTGACATTACGGTGCTAGAATTTCTGAGTGCTTTCTGGCCTCGAATCTGCCGAACTTAAGCTCATCAGGGCAGCGAAACGTATCGACGATGTCCGCAGCGCCATCTGGGATTATTTGGAAACCGAGCCGAGTGGAATCTCCAAGAAACCTGACGGCAAATATAAATTGGACTTCACCTCTGAGCCCAGCCCGGACATCGCTATCCTTGCAGGAGAGGCTCTTTATCAAGTGCGATCCGCGCTCGATCACTTGGCGTTCGATCTGGTCAAACTTAATCTCACTCAAGTCGAGCTTCCTGTCGGATGGGAGAAACGCTGCGAGTTCCCCTGAGAACCAAGATACCCACCAAAGGGAACCCGCCCACTCCTTGGAATCTTCCTTTGCCCTACAACTTCTTTGAGAAAACGCTCCCTGGTATCTCCCTTGGAGCATTTGCATTCATCGAACGTCTGCAGCCGTACTATGGTGGAGATGGGCCTGCTCAATTGCGAACTCTCGCTATACTCTCGAACATCGATAAACATCGCCACTTGCATGCGACCAAAGGGGAAGCTCAAATTCGATTCGACGCTATTGTTAACGGGTATTACTCCACTAATACTATTCGCACAGAAAACGGCGCAGAGGTTGAAGTTCCCTTTCCCAACGGCGTGAAAGTGGCAGGGGGCTTCACCCCTTTTGTAACGTTTAACGAATCGGCTCTTGGTGAAAATCCGACCAGACTCACTGCGGATGGCACGTTGGATTTTTGCTTGGATGGAGTGAAAAGACTTGTCATCCCGGCTTTTCGCGAGTTCCTTAGTCAGGACTAAGTAGAAGCGAATTTCGGGGAGCATTCGCCATTGCGTTGCCGTAGGTAATTCCGGTTTTGCAGTGACCCCGCTAGGAATAGAAAACGCTGGACGACCCGCCCCATTGGCGAATTTTCGCGTGGGCTCCGCCGGTTGGACAATCCCGCGAGAGTTTGGTTCTCATTTCCTTATCGAGGGCACGCACTTACACCGATATTCACGCCTGCTGAATTGCTGCGAGATCAATTCTTCCTTCTATCGACCGCACAAGCAACGAACCTGGCAGCGCTGGCACGATACTGTTCCAGAAAACTTCCTGTTTTCCGTCAAGGCTCCAAAGGCGATTACCCATGAAGCCCGGCTCGATTGCCGGCCAGAACACTTGTCCAGCTTCCTGCGGCAACTGGAAAGCCTAAAAGAAAAATTGGGACCGATACTATTTCAACTGCCGCCGAGTCTACGATTCGAGGGAAAGGTAGTGAATAAATTCCTATCCATGCTGAGAAAAATGCATTCCGGAAGCGTTATGTGGGAGCCGCGTCACGAAAGCTGGTTTTGCCGCGAAGCGGATGACCTGCTCGATGAATTCGAAATTTCTCGGGTTGCGGCCGACCCTGCCTGCGTGCCCGCGGCAGCGAGTCCCGGCGGATGGAAAGGTTTGACATATTACCGATTGCATGGTTCCCCGAGGCGTTATTATTCTGCCTACTCGAGCGAGTTCCTCCAATTCGGGTGCCGGAATGGGAAACGCGCTTGAATTGCGGCAGATTTCGGGACGCTACTAACGCTTCAATGCCCAAGAAAGAAGAATGAATGCACCTATAGATGAGAGCAGTATTGCTAATCCGCTTAATCCCAGCGACAGAATTGAGGTTAGGGGCAAGCCATGACTGTTTGGAGCGAAAACTACATGCAAGACCGCCATCGAACTTACTACCGTCAGAAAGAGGACTCTAATCCCGCTGGCGATTTCTAATCCACCTTTCATTTGTTGCCCAATCCCTAGTCTTGCAACTTTAGTGAGTGTCCAACCCGCAACCTTTACCTTTCTTTACATCGCCGCAACATTTTTAGCCATCCAAGTGTTTGATACCCTAGGTGAACGTGCAAACGCTGATACATATTTTCGTCGGCTAAGGCCGGCCATATGGAGAATGCCTTGAGAAAGCTAACTTTTGTTGCGATTCTATGCGTCGTGGTTCTAATGCAGCGTCCGGCTCACGCCCAGCAGTTTGACGCTGCTTTCGGGTTTAACGCGCTAACCGCGCCTGCGGGCTCAACCGATTCGTCCGGCACTTTTTTCCCATCCATTCGCGGGGGTTTGTATCCCAGCTTCAGTGCCGACTTGCTGCTCAAACATCACTACGGAGTGCAAGGAGAGGTGGCGTGGCGCGCCCGCCAAAATAACTACGGCGGATACGAACCCTATCGCCCATTATTTTATGATTTCAACGGCATTTGGGCTCCCCAAATCGGCAAAAAGTTCGGTGCCGAGTTAATGGCGGGCGTCGGTGCCGAGAGCCTTCGTTTTTATCAGGGTTATTACAACTGTAGCTTTGTCAGTTGTACTGATTATGTGAGCAGCAATCACTTCGACGTCCACGTCGGGGGGGGGATTCGCTATTACTTCTGGCACAGTCTCTTCATCCGGCCAGAAGCCCATTTGTATTGGGTAAACAACAACCAAGAGTTCAGTTCCGGCACAGTCGGCCGCTTCGGAGTGTCGATCGGCTACAGCTTCCGTCCCGGCTTTTAGTACCACTAATTCGATACAAGCAGGAATCCGCTAACGGGTTCGTGCCTTAGTGGTTTCCGATAACGCGTTACAAACTTTCTCCACATCAGCTTCCGTCATTTGATTAAAAAATGGCAGCGCTAAGGTGCGGGATGAAACGTGGTCGGTAACTGGCAGATCGGGTTTATTGGGAAGCGCTGCGACGATTGGCTGGCGATGAAGCGGCGCGAAATATTTTCCCGTCTCGATTCCCTTAGTCGCTAACGATCTCGCGATCCAATCTCGATCCCCGCGGTCGATTTCTTTCCCAAACTGGATGACATAGCAGAACCAACTGATGCGTCCATAACCAACCTTCAAACCGGGCGTGGCAATTCCGCTAATCCCGCGAAGTTTAGTGCCGTAACACTGCGCCAGAGCTTCCCTGCGAATGATGGTGGATTCGATCCGCCGCACTTGCTCGATTCCAAGCGCGCAATTCATTTCAGACACTCGGTAGCTGAATCCCACTTCGGTATGTTGAAGCCAATCCAGTGCCGGATTTCGGCCTTGATTCCGCAACGACTGTGCCCGTTCGGCGAGCCGTTCATGCCTGGTGAGTAGAATGCCGCCCTCTCCGGTAGTAATTTGCTTGTTGGGATAAAAGGCGAGCGCCGCGACGTCGCCAAATGTTCCCGCTTTTTGCCCATTAACTTCTGCGCCGAGAGCTTCGCACGCGTCTTCGATTAATGCGATGTCATGCTGATCCGCAATTTCGCGCAATGTGTCCACTCTGAGGGGGCGCCCGAAGGTGTGGATCGCAACAATCGCCTTGGTTCGACTTGTGATCGCGGCTTCGACGACCTCCGGTTCAACATTAAAAGTTTGGGGATTGATATCGACAAATACGGGACGCAACCGTTCTTGAAGTACGACGTTCAACGGGGCAATAAATGCGAAGGACGGGAGAATCACTTCCGCGCCTTCGGAGATATCTAATATTTTGAAAGCGAGATGCAGGGCCGAGGTCCCGGAATTTACCGCGACCGCGAAAGGGCTTTTTACGTATTCGCATATAGATTGCTCAAACGCCGTTAACTTTGGTCCCATGCTGAGCCATGGCGTGTTAAGCACGTCGAATACGGCGTTGCGATCGGCATCGGTAATTTCCGGCTGGGCGAGAGGGATTCTGAAGGCCATATGGTTAGGTCTTGAAGAGCAGCTCGGGACCTAGCGGAGTTTCCGTTAATACCTGCACGATTCTTTGGGAGGCGTGGCCGTCTCCGTACGGATTTTTTAATTTCTGAATGCCCTCTTTGAATGCTGGTTTAATCGCGCGATTAATCGCTTTCAAAATCGCAGAGCTGTTTGCGGGAGCATCCAAAACATTTGCGGCATGTTCGCGTCCCCGTTGCCGAATACCAATATTCAGCGCAGGCAGGCCAAGGGAAGTAGATTCGATCATGCCGCTGCTCGAATTCCCTATGAGCAGATCGACATTCCGCAAAAGGCTTAAGTATGTGACGTGGTCCAGATTTATGAAGACTTTCGAGTTTCGATGGTCACATTCGAAACGGCGGCTGAGATCTATTATTTTCCGGCATCCGGCATCCGCATTTGGATAAACGAAAAGAATTTGCGCGTTCAGTTTGCCCAGCGCAGCAAATATCTGTTCGGCCTCTGCGACGGTATCTTGCAGCAAGGTTACAGGGTGGTAAACCGCGAGGATAGTTGGACTATCGAAAGGAACGCCGAGTTTCTGTCGCAACTGGCGCTTTGAAAGTAACTTTGAGCGCCGAATGTCGTCCAGGGAAAGACTTCCACTCCAAAAAACTTTGGACTTTTCCTCCCCCATCCCTATCAGTCGCCGTTGCGCATTGCGCGTGCAAGCAAAGTGCAGATGAGCCATCTTAGTGATCGCATTTCGCACCGCATCATCAATGGCGCCAGAGGTGATTTCGCCGCCTTCGATATGCGCAATTGGAATGCGAAGCGTCAATGCAACTGAAGCAGGCGCAAGCATTTCATAGCGGTCGGCAATCAAGACGATGAGATCAGGCCTGCTGCGGCCCAATACGTCGGCAAGGCCAAGCGTTGCAACCCCGAGGCTTTTGGCCATGCCTATGTCGGTATCTGAGCTTATAAGGCATTCCACAAAAGTTATAGGGCCCGCAGGCGGGAAAATTTGATTGGACGTGTGGCCGAACTCCGGTGAGAGATGCGGACCGATAGCGATTATCCGCAAATCAACAGAAGGATGATTCCCTAAGTCGTGAAGCAGCCATCGCAAATGTGCATAATCGGACCGGGAGCTTGTAATGACCGCAATCTTTCGCCGCGGGCGTCCTCGGTTCATCGCGAACCATAGTACGGCATCGCCATTTCTGGCGTTTTGAACAGGCGCTAAAAAACCCCGCCCAAGCTGAGCCTGGACGGGGCGCTGTTAAACGAGAGATTTACTGACTTGTTTTAGTCGAGGCCTGAGCGCCGGTTTCGGAGGCTACGCTGCGGGCATTCTTTAAATGGTCTTGCAGCGTCGGAAGAGTCTGCGAGGCAAAGCCCTTCACATCAGGGTCTTTGCCCATCTTGGCTTCCTTATTGAATTCCGAGATATCTTCAACGTGATCTTTCACCATGTCATTCATATATGCGCGGTCAAACTGCGCGCCGGACAGCATTTCCAGGCGTGCTTTGGTTGCCTTATCTTTCGCATTCATGTCATCGGGCACGGTTATGCCTTTGCTGCTGGCAATTTGCTTCAGTTGGTCGTTGGCTTTGCTGTGGTCGTCGACCATGCGCTGGCCAAATTTCTTGACGTCGTCGGTGCTGCCTTTATCGGCTGCCAACTTACCTAATTCAACCTCAGCCATTCCACCCTGCGCGGCCTTCTTCACAAACATTTTGTCGCCTGCGCTCAGTTGTGAGCTGCCAGTATCGGAGCCAGAACTCATTTGAGCCGCTGCGCCGACCGTCAGCAGACCGCACATCAGCAGGCTACCCATTAACTTTCCGGTATTCATTTTCGAATTCCTCCCTGGTGTTCAGCCTTTTGATGCAAACGCGGTCGAAACGGGGAAATCAGAAATACATGAGTGGAATTAGGGTTTTTCCACTAGGCAGACAGGTTAGCCGACTACCACAGAGTTACCAGGTGGGGACACTATAGTCATCTTGTTGCGAAAGAGACGTTGCTTCAATACTAGTATCCAGCCGAATCTCGTTCGGCCGCAATGCATTCTTATGAGTAATCCAAAGCTTAAAGTAAATGGTTCGGACTGGACGAAGTTACTGACAGATCACGAACTTATCCCTCACCTTGGAATGCTGTTGCAGGCGTATCGCGATGCGCCGCCCAACCGGCGAGAAGAAATTCTACTGGAGACTCTGAAAAAAATTAAAGGCACGCAGGCAAAAGCAAATACCCCTGCCGGGAGTGAAGTTCTACCCGCTGCTGCAAAGCCTCAGCCTGCCGCTACTGCGCCTTCAGCCATGCCGCCTTTTGAGCCGGAACCTTTTACCTCGACGCGAGGCGAGGACCGGCGCCGCCATCCCCGAATGAAATGTTTCGTGGCTGTAGAGCTCCGCGTAGTCGGCACAGAGACTTTGTTGTGGGGGAACCTCTCTAACTCCAGCCTCGGAGGTTGCTTCGTCGAAACGTCCGCGACGATCCCCAGTGGCGCAAAGCTGGAGATAGGATTATGGGTTGCTACAGGCAAGATTTGGGTTAAGGGCCTCGTATTGAATGGAATTGTTACACGTTCCAGTCCCTCGATTGGGGCGCGGGTAAGGTTCGAAGACCTTGATGGAAAAGAGCGCGAGACGCTTCGTCAATTTATGAAGTTCGTGGACACAACCACGCAAAGCTACCAGGCCGAGCAGGGATACCTCGCACAAATGAAACGCTAGCGCGCTTTTTATTGTCACCATCCAGCGATAGAGACGCGGCTTGCCCCGTCTGTTCTCATCCAGCCAACTTTGGCAATTCTCCCATCATGGATCCAGCCCAAACCATCCACAGCGCACGTCCTATAAGAAGTTGATAGACTTTAATTGGACATTCATAAAGCGGCGATATTATTAATAGCCTTAGAGCATAACTGCGACTAGCTTCGCGGTGAGAAGGCGTCGTCCCGAAGGAGATTTCTGATGGTGGCGAGCGAGCAAACGTTGCTGACCAGCCAGCAACTGGACACCCTAAGTATCAACACGATTCGCACCCTGGCGATGGATGCGGTGCAGAAAGCGAACTCCGGACATCCCGGCGCTCCGATGGCATTGGCGCCGGTCGCTTACAAGCTTTGGCAGGATTTTCTGCGCTTCGATCCGCAGGACCCCATCTGGCCCAATCGCGATCGATTTGTTTTGTCGAATGGGCACGCTTCCATGTTGCTCTATGCGCTGCTTCATTTGACGGGTGTGCGGGCGGTGAATCCTGAATATGAAGTGTTGGGCGAGCTTGCCGTCAAGCTTTCGGACATAGAAAAGTTTCGTCAGATAGACAGCAAATGTCCGGGACATCCCGAATACCACCTGACATCTGGCGTTGAAACGACCACTGGTCCGCTTGGGCAAGGTGTTGGGAATAGCGTGGGCATGGCGATTGCCGGTCAGTGGCTGGCGAAATATTTTAATCGTCCTTCATTCGAGCTTTTTAATTACAACGTCTACGCCTTCTGCGGCGATGGCGACATGATGGAGGGCATTTCCAGCGAGTCGGCTTCGACAGCCGGACATCTGAGACTTTCGAATTTGTGCTGGGTGTACGACAACAATCGCATCACCATTGAAGGTCACACCGATCTCGCATTCAGCGAAGACGTGGCGGCGCGGTTCAGGGCGTATCACTGGAACGTGACGCATGTTCACGACGCGAATGATTTGAACGCGCTGGGCAAGGCGTATCAAACTTTTTTAGATTACGAAGAAGGCCCGACGCTGATTATCGTCGACAGTCACATCGCTTATGGTTCTCCGAATAAGCAAGATACGAAGGAAGCCCATGGGGAAGCGCTGGGCGAAGAAGAAGTACGACTGACCAAAAAGAATTATGGATGGCCGGAAGATGCGAAGTTCTTGGTGCCGGACGGGGTGCGCGAGAACTTCAATGAGGGAATTGGCAAGCGCGGCCGTGATCTGCGGGAAAAATGGACGAAGCTTTTTGCTAATTACGGTAAAGAGTATCCGCAGTTCGCCGATCATTTGAATCGCATGCTGCGGCGCGAGCTTCCTGTTGGATGGGACAGGAATCTGCCGACGTTTCCTGCCGACGCCAAGGGATCAGCAACGCGCGAGAGTTCCGGTAAAGTCCTGAATGTGCTGGCACAAAACGTTCCGTGGTTGATGGGCGGCGCGGCTGATTTGTTTCCATCTACGAAAACGCGTTTGACGTTTGAAGGGGCCGGCGATTTTGAAGCCGATAATTACGCCGGGCGCAATCTGCATTTCGGCATTCGCGAACATGCCATGGGCGCGATTGTTAACGGAATGTCGCTGTGCAAGCTGCGCGCCTATGGATCCACCTTCCTGATTTTTAGCGATTACATGCGGGCGCCAATTCGTCTGGCTTCGATCATGGAAATTCCGGTAATCCATGTTTTTACTCACGATTCGATCGGCTTGGGTGAGGACGGTCCGACTCATCAACCGATTGAGCAGTTGCCATCGCTACGCGCAATTCCGGGGTTGATTGATTTGCGTCCAGGTGACGCCAATGAAGTGGTAGAGGCGTGGCGAGTGATTATGCAGCTTCAGCATAAAGAAGCTGTGCTCATCCTCAGCCGTCAGGCGATGCCGACGTTGGATCGGACGAAGTATGCGTCTGCCGCAGGGGTCGCGAAGGGTGCTTACGTTCTTGCTGACGCGCCAGAGGGCAAGCCGGAAGTGATTTTGATGGGCTCTGGCAGCGAGCTTTCTTTATGCGTGAGCGCTTACGAGCAACTCAACAAAGAAGGAATCAAGGCGCGGGTTGTAAGCATGCCTTCATGGGAGTTGTTTCAGCAGCAAAGCGAGGAGTACCGGCACAGTGTGCTTCCTCCGCAAGTGAAAGCTCGCGTTTCTGTTGAGCAGGCGGCGAAAATGGGCTGGGCGCAATATGTCGGAACTACGGGGAAGGTAATCGGTATGGAAACGTTCGGAGCGTCGGCCCCTTTGAAAGACCTGCTCAAGAAATTCGGCTTTGCTCCTGAAAAAGTTGTGGAAGCTGCCAAGGAATCAATCAGGCTCTCGAAACAATCTAACTAATCAGGTTACAGAGTTCGATCATCCGAAGTGTGAGGTTACGATGCAACCGACCGGAGTTTTGGAAAACGCAAAAACCACGAATCCTTCCGCTACTAATCCCCTAAAAAACTTGTTGAAATTCGGCCAGTCAGTTTGGCTGGACTACATCCGCCGAAATCTCATTACCACTGGCGAATTGAAACGTCTGGTTGATGAAGATGGACTGCGTGGAATGACTTCCAATCCCTCCATTTTCGAGAAGGCCATTGCCGCCAGCACCGACTATGCGGATTTGTTGAAGTCTTTAAAGTCGAGAACCGATCTCGACGCTAAGGGCCGATTCGAAGTTCTCGCGATCCGCGATATTCAGGATGCGGCTGACATTTTGCGTCCCGTGTATGACAGTAGTAAGCGGCATGACGGGTACGTGAGCCTCGAAGTGTCACCGTATCTGGGACGCGATACCCAGGGCACGCTAGCCGAAGCGCGAAGATTGTGGAAAGAAGTGAATCGCGAAAACGTGATGATCAAAGTTCCCGGGACCGCCGAGGGAATTCCGGCCTTCCAGCAACTGATCAGCGAAGGCATCAACATCAACGTGACGCTATTATTCTCCCGTGAAGTTTACAAGAAGGTTGCGGAGGCTTACATCGCAGGACTTGAAAACGCTGCGGCCAACGGACTCGATTTGAGCAGAATTGCCAGCGTGGCCAGCTTCTTCATCAGCCGCATTGATAACGCCGTGGATGCTGAAGTTGAGGCGCGGATCAAGGCTTCCAAAGACAGCAATGAACAGGAGCAGCTCAAGAATCTGCTGGGGAAGGTCGCAATCGCCAACGCGAAAGTCACGTACGAAAGCTATCTCCAGATTTTCAGTGGCGACCGCTGGCAAAAACTGGCCTTAAAGGGCGCGCAGACGCAGCGTTTGCTTTGGGCCAGCACCAGCACTAAAAATCCGAAATATAGTGATGTGCTGTACGTTGAAGAACTCATCGGACGCGACACAGTGAACACCATTCCTCCAGCGACCTTCGATGCATTTCGCGCTCACGGGCATCCGCGGGCAAGCCTCACCGAAAATGTGGATGTCGCAAAGAACACGATGCAGACAGTGGCTAAACTTAATATTCCGCTCGATGAAATTACCGACAAGCTGACCGAAGATGGAGTCAAGCAATTCGAAGACGCTTTTGATAAGTTGCTCGCAGCAGTAGAAAAAAGTTCGAAGTCCGAAATTACTCCTAAGGTCAGCCAGCAAACTTACAAACTTCCAGATGCGCTCGGGAAATCTGTAAAAGCGAATATTGATGACTGGCGCGCCTCCGGCAAAGTTCGCCGCTTATGGCAGCGGGACGCTTCTTTATGGACAGGCAAGGACGAAGCGAGGTGGCTCGGATGGTTGGGCGTAGTCGAAGAGCAGATCGGGCAGAAGGCTGTCTTGCAGAAGCTTGCGGACGAAATTAAGCGCGAAGGTTTCACCGATGTTCTGCTGCTCGGGATGGGCGGATCAAGCCTGTGCCCGGAAGTACTGGAAAAAACATTCGGACGCATCGCAGGCTTTCCGCAGCTTCATGTTCTAGATTCGACCGATCCGGCACAGATCAAGGCCTTCGAAGAAAAGATAAATATTTCTAAAACTTTGTTCGTTGTGTCGAGCAAGTCTGGTACAACCCTCGAGCCGAACATTTTCAAACAATATTTCTTCGAGCGGGCGAAACAAGTGCTCGGCGCTGAGAAGGCAGGCAGCCACTTCATTGCGATCACGGATCCAGGTTCGAAGCTCGAACAAGCGGCGACAGCCGATCGCTTCCGGAATGTGTTTCATGGATTGCCCAGCATCGGGGGACGTTACTCGGCGCTGTCGAATTTCGGCATGCTTCCGGCGGCGATCATGGGGCTTGATTTGACCAAGTTTCTTGATCGAACCCACGAAATGGTCGAAGCCTGCACCTCTTCTGCCCCCGTAGAGGAAAATCCCGGTTTGGTTCTCGGAGTCATTCTAGGTACCGCCGCGAAAAACGGCCGTGACAAAGTTACGATCATTACTTCTTCGGAAATTTCCGATCTCGGCGCATGGCTCGAACAGTTGCTTGCGGAATCCACCGGAAAACAAGGCAAAGGGATCGTGCCCGTTGACCGCGAAGAACTCAGTTCGCCCGAAACTTACGGAAATGACCGGCTCTTTGTTTATCTGACGCTTAATTCGGGAGCCGACGCCGCACAAGAAAACAAAGTAGTCGCGCTCGAAAATGCAGGTCAACCGGTTGTGCGGATAAACCTGGGCGACATTTACGATCTGGGACAGGAATTTTTTCGCTGGGAAATTGCTACAGCCGTAGCCGGGTCAATCATCGGAATCAACGCATTTAATCAGCCGGATGTCGAGGCCAGCAAGAACGTGACTCGCAGCTTAACGTCGGAATACGAAAAAGCAGGATCGTTGCCTGCGGAGACTCCTATCCTCGAAGATGCCGGGTTTAAGCTATTCACCGACGCGAAGAATGCGGAGGAATTAAAGAAAACCGCAAAAGACAAGACGCTCGGCGCTTATCTGCGCGCGCATCTCAATCGCATAGGTGAGGGTGATTACTTCGCGCTGCTCGCTTACATTCAAATGAATGATGAGCACGAAGCTTTGCTGCAAGAAATGCGCACATCCGTACAGCAGAAAAAACATTCGGCAACTTGTCTCGAATTTGGACCCCGGTTCCTGCATTCCACAGGACAGGCTTACAAGGGTGGACCGAATTCAGGAGTATTTTTGCAAATCACTTGCGATGATGCTGCTGACTTGCCGGTGCCCGAACAGAAATATACTTTCGGCGTGGTTAAGGCCGCTCAAGCTCGTGGCGACTTTCAGGTGCTCATAGAGCGGGGAAGACGCGCGTTGAGAGTTCATCTTGGAAAGAATCTCAAAGCCGATTTGGACAAGCTGAAAACTGCTTTCGCCGAAGCGTTGAAATAATTTAAAGAGATACGCTCCATTGATCAAGAAAGGGCTAGATGCGACTAGGAATTGTTGGGATGGGCAAGATGGGCGCGAACATGGCGTTGCGCCTCATCCGTGGCGGCCATGAAGTTGTGGCGAGCGATCTTAGCGCGGAAAACGTGAAGCATGTCGCCAGCGAAGGTGCCATTGCCTCTTCGTCTCTTGACGACTTTGTCGGCAAACTTGGCAAGCCGCGAATCGCGTGGCTTATGGTTCCCGCAGGAGGCCCCACCGAGCAGACTGTGCAGGCGCTGTCGAAGCAATTCCAGGCTGGCGACATCCTGATCGATGGTGGAAATTCATACTTCAAAGACGACATCCGCCGCTCCAAAGAATTAAAAGACAAAGGCATTCACTATGTCGACGTCGGCACAAGCGGCGGAGTGTGGGGCATCGACCGCGGATATTGCATGATGATCGGCGGTCCGAAGGAAGTAGTGCAGCACCTGGATCCCATTTTTAAAACGCTGGCTCCCGGACGCGGCGACATCCCCCGAACTCCTGGACGCGACAAGTTACCTTCCAAAACTCCCAGCACATCTGAAGACGGATATATATACTGCGGTCCTTCCGGCGCGGGACATTTCGTCAAGATGGTGCACAACGGAATCGAATACGGCATGATGCAGGCCTACGCCGAGGGCTTTGACATCTTCAAGAACGCCACCAGCAAAGAATTGCCGGAAGATCAACGCTACGATCTCAACCTGGCCGACATCGCGGAAGTCTGGCGCCGCGGAAGCGTAGTAAGCTCATGGCTGCTCGACCTCACGGCGATGGCGTTAGTTGAAAATCCGACACTGTCCGAGTACACCGGATTCGTGCAGGATTCCGGTGAGGGCCGCTGGACGATCGAAGCGGCAATCGCCGAGGCAGTGCCGGTGGATGTCTTATCAGCAGCTCTGTTTACGCGCTTCAGGTCGCGGCAAGAGCACACGTTTGCCGAGAAAATTTTGTCTGCCATGCGCCAGAAATTCGGCGGACACATTGAACTATCGGCAAATAAAAAGACGGCCTGATTCTTCTCAAAAATAAGCGAGGCAACAATGGCTGAAGCAGAGGTAATGCCAGTTCACGAGCAGCGTGTCGGCAGGCCGAGCGATCCATGTGTCATGGTCATCTTTGGGGCCGCTGGAGACTTGACTCGCCGCAAGCTCATCCCGGCACTTTACAACCTCGATCGCGCCCACCTGCTCTCCGCCAACTTCGCCATCGTCGGCATTGCTCATACTCCCATGACTACGGAAGAGTTTCGCGGGCGGCTTTCCACGGGCATAAAGGAATATGCGGATGGTGACCTCGACCCAGCGGTCTGGAAATGGTTCGAGGAGCGGATGTACTACGTCACTGCAGAATTCGACGACAAGCAGATGTACGCGCAACTCGCGCAGTTGCTGGAAAAGATCGATAAAGATCACTCCACACAGGAAAACTACTTTTTCTATCTGGCGACCGCCCCGGATTTTTTTGGACCAATCGTCGAAGAGCTATCGGCGAGCGGATTAACGGATGAGAAGAGTGGCCAGCGGTGGCGGCGTGTGATTATCGAAAAACCTTTCGGCCATGATCTGGAATCTGCGCGAGCGCTGAATAAACAGCTTTTGCAAGTGGTGAGCGAAAGTCAGATTTACCGAATAGATCATTATCTCGGAAAAGAGACAGTCCAGAACATTATGGCTTTTCGGTTCGCCAATGGGATTTTCGAACCCATCTGGAATCGCCGCTATATTGATCACGTGCAGATTTCCGTTGCCGAAACTGTAGGCATGGAAGGCCGTGGCGGATATTACGATCATGCCGGCGCACTGCGCGACATGGTTCCGAATCACATCATGCAACTCATCAGTCTGACGGCAATGGAGCCTCCCGTTTCCTTTCATGCCGATGCAGTGCGCGATGAACAAGCTAAAATTCTGCACGCGATTCAGCCGTTAAGCTCCGAGGAAGTTCTTCGGCAAACCGTTCGCGGACAATACGGAGACGGCGAGGAAGACGGCCACCGTGTTCCAGGGTATCGTCATGAAGGCGATGTGCCAGCTGATTCGCGAACTGAAACCTTCGTCGCCATGAAGCTTCGCATCGATAACTGGCGATGGGCCGATGTTCCTTTTTATTTGAGAACCGGAAAGCGAATGGCCGCCCGCCATACCCAGATCGTGATCCAGTTCCGGCGCGCTCCGTTTATGCTATTCCGCGACACTCCGGTCGAGAACATGATGCCCAATCAACTGGTGCTGCACATCCAGCCGGAAGAAGGTATTTCGCTGCGTTTCGCGGCCAAAGTTCCTGGTCCCACGATGCGGTTAGGCGCAGTCGACATGAATTTCGAATACGCCGATTATTTCGGAAAGCAGCCCAGTACCGGATATGAGCGCCTGCTGCATGATTGCATGATCGGCGACCAGACATTGTTCCAGCGCGCCGACATGGTTGAAGCCGGATGGTGTGTCGTCAGTCCCCTCCTGGACGTGTGGAACGCCCTGCCTCCAAGGTATTTTCCAAACTATGCAGCCGGGCTGTGGGGTCCAAAGAACGCCGACGAATTGCTGGAGCGCGATAACCGACACTGGAGAAATTTCGAAAAATGATTTTGGCGGGCGACGTCGGAGGCACCCACGCAAGGCTGGCGTTCTTCGATCTAGAAGACGGACGCCTTAAATTAATTTCAGCCACGATTTTCCCCAGCCGCGAGTATTCGGGACTGGACCAAATCGTCTCCGAATTTCTCCATACTGTGAACGTGCAACCTGACCATGTTTGCTTCGGCATAGCCGGTCCGGTGCGCGACGGACGCGTCGAAACGCCGAATCTTCCGTGGATGGTTGACTCGCATCGCCTCGCCTCCGAGCTTCATCTAAAAAGCGTTTTGCTCATTAACGACCTTGAGGCTAACGCGTGGGGAATTGCAGAACTAGAGTCAAAAGATCAGGTCGTCCTCAATCAGGTGAAGGGCAACCCACAGGGGAATCAGGCGGTAATCGCTGCGGGAACCGGATTAGGCGAGGCGGGAATGTATTGGGACGGGACCGATCATCAGGTTTTTGCCAGCGAGGGCGGGCACACTGATTTTGCGCCGCGAAATGAAGTCGAAGTCGAACTGTTTCGTTACCTCAATGCGCAGTACGGTCATGTGAGCTATGAACGAATTCTGTCCGGTCCCGGGCTGGTAAATGTCTTCCACTTCCTGCGCGACAGCGGACGCGGCAAAGAGCCACAATGGCTGACTGACGAGATGCAACACGCCGATCCTGCTGCGGCGATCTCTCAGGCCGCGATGGACAGCAGATGTTCGCTGTGTGAGCAGGCGGTTGAGATTTTCGTGTCAGTTTACGCTGCCGAGGCAGGCAATCTCGCGCTCAAGGTAATGGCAACCGGTGGAGTTTACCTGGGCGGCGGAATCGCGCCGAAATTGCTGCCGAAGTTATCCGGATCGCTCTTCATGCATGCATTTTCGGCCAAGGGGCGAATGCAGTCTGTCCTCGAGGCCATTCCGGTAAAAGTGATTACCAATGACAAGACTGCGTTGCTGGGCGCAGCCCGCTATGCGCAGATGCGGAGCTGAAACCATGTCCGAAGTCCGAATCTCAAAGAATCCTGCTGATTTGTTTCGTGCGGCAGCGCTCGAATTTTCGAAGTGTGCGTCAGAAGCCGTACGGACCCGGGACCGTTTTACGGTTGCCTTATCCGGGGGATCGACTCCTAAGGGGCTGTATTCCCTGCTTGCGACTAAAGAGATTCCGGTGCCGTGGGACGACAGCTATTTCTTTTGGGGAGACGAGCGGCACGTTCCTCCCGGCGACCCGGAAAGCAATTACCGGATGGCGAATGAGGTCATGCTGTCGAAGATCCCGGTGCGCTCGTCGAATGTTTTTCGGATTCCCACAGAAGAAAAAGATGCACGAACGGCGGCCAGGAAATATGAAGATACTTTAATCCGCTTTTTTGATTTGAAACTCGGGGATTTTCCGAAGTTCGATTTGGTGCTGTTAGGTTTAGGGCCGGATGGCCATACTGCGTCACTATTCCCCGATAGCCCGGCGCTCGAGGAGAAACAGCGACTGGTCGTGGCCAATCCGGTAGAGAAGTTCTATACAGACCGGCTTACCCTTACTTTGCCGGTGCTCAATCGCGCGAGGACCATCGTCTTTCTGGTCAGCGGACAAGAAAAGGCGGGGATTCTGCAACAAGTGTTGGATGGTCCGGATGGCAAATTCCCATCGCAACTGATTCAACCAGACGACGGCGAATTGCTTTGGTTGGTGGATGAAGCGGCGGCGAGTCAGCTAGCCGGGTCCAAATAAGCAAATCTAGAAAACCGGCACCAAAGTATTTTTCGTCAGATACAATTTGCGATCAAGCGTCCGCAAAGTATCTTCGAATTCACTCCCGGTGGCGTAAATTGCGAAGGCCCACCTCAGGGAGAGTTCATAAGGCTGGCTGTTGTTGATATTCCATTGATCCACCGAACTCAAGAGGCGTTGCAACGGTGGATCGCATTGCTGTTCATTCGTGTCCGGCATCAGTACCAGGAATTCATGCTCGGTCTGCCGGAAAACAGTATCGCCTCCGCGGAAAACCGACTTCAGAATCTTGCCAAATTCAACCAGCAGGTTGTTGGCGTCATTGGCGCCGAACTTCGCCTCGATTTCGTTGAAGCCGCTGATGTCGATTTTCATAAACGTAAGATTCGCTCCCATCCGGTTGGAGCGCGCCACTTCTTTGGGGATGAGCTGGCTCATTCCGCTGCGGTTCAAAAGCTGAGTTACCGGATCAACCAGGGATAAGCTCTCGAGCCGTTCATTTAACGCCAACTCGCCGATCAGGGTGCGGCGAGTTGCATTCAAAGCGGCCTTTTGCAGAAGTAAAGAAATATTAAACAGCAGTACCAACGAAATAAGCCCAAATAAAAGTTCTGGTAGATAACGTTCTTCGATTTTGACTGCCCTCGGCGTCCACACTAGGTTTGGCACGACAAAAGCCAACACAACTGCCGCGATCACGAGAAAAGTCAGAAATCCTATCGACCAAAGTTGAAGGTCGTGTTCCGAAGCGTGGCGGATTTGTCCGTCAATCTGTTGCGCGCGGGTCGAGATTGACGACTCTCGCTTAGTACTTGCACTCTTAGGCATTTCCGCTCCTCTGCTGCATAGCAATGAGTCTAAGCGAGTGTCTATTGCAGAGTGGGCCGCGCAGTGAGGAAGTCAACTCAATGGAGTACGAGAGTAATTCCGAAACGGGAACGGATTATGAACGTGAGCTGCGGTAAATCAGGCAACCGCATCGCGCCAGTTTCCAATTTCCTTCAACTGGCTCCCAGTCTGCTCAAAGAGTCTGACACGGTGCCGGGAATGCTCGAATTCGTGGATATCGGCCCAAACCTCTGCCCGCCAAGTCTCCTCGTGCACGGAAAACACTCCGCAAGTGGCGCAGCGTGTATGGAGCTTGCGTACCGAGCCCGCAGGAATCGGGCCCAGGGACAATTCAATAAAAACGCATCGGACTTCCTGGATTTCATCCTGATCAGAGATTACATGTTCATAGCGAAGAAGATATCCGAATCCGAGGCGCGCCGCCTCTTTCTCAGCTTCGGTGCGTCCATGGAAAGGTCCATATTCCGCGCGCAGCTGCTCGATTGAATCGCAGGCCATCCAGAACGTTTCGGTGTACGCCATAAGTTCCTCTCGTTAGGCCCACTTATGGCCTTCCCCCATCACTGTGCAATTCAGATACCTCTTATTGTCCAGTAAGCCATTTGATTACTTGGAGTTAAAAGTGGTTCGATTTAGACTAATTGCCTGTCCGCTGCAAGCTTTTGCAACATGGGCTCGCAGAAGAGCCTCTTTTCTGCCCAAGCGCGAAGGACTCCGTTGTTCCGCGCGTTGTGCTGCATTACCATGTCCGGCAGCTAGTTTAAGAGAGGAGAGCAATGGGTAACCGCCGAGAGCCGCGCCTCAATAACGAACTGCCGTTGCGAATCTTCGGAACCGACGCGGACGGGCGGATTTTCTCGCAGAAGGTAACCACGGTCAATATCAGCCGGCGAGGCGTGCGGGTGAGCGGAGTGACGGTCAAACTCGCGCTCGATGAAATTGTCGGCCTGACACATGGCGTGAATAAAAGCCATTTTAGGGTGAAATGGATCGGAAAGGCCGGCACACCGCAATCCGGCCAAGTCGGTTTGGTAAATGTCAATATTGAAAAGCAATTTTGGGATTTCCCTTTACCTGCACTGGAAGCGGACAATTTTCAGGGCGCCGTCACCGAGCGCCGCAAACACACCCGCATTCGGTGCTCGACATCTGTAGAGCTTCATCCGGAAAAGGGCGCGCTGATATGGGGAAAAGCCTCGGACCTTAGCCTGGGAGGCTGCTACATCGAAATGCCGATCCCGTTGCAATTAGAAAGCAAATTAAGAGTAGGTATCTGGATCGGGGAAAAGAAATTGTGGGTGACTGGGAAGGTGACGAATAGCACCCCCGGTTTTGGTTTCGGAATCCAATTCGCGGAGATCCCGGAAGCCGACAAACAGCTTCTGACGAGCTTCCTGAAGACGGTCAAAGATGAACGTGGGTAAAAACCCATTGGCCGCCATGCAATCGCTGTGAATTTTAGATCGGCACCTGGTCTAAGGCGACGATGAACTGAATTCCTTCGACTTGTTTTCCATGAAGGCGCTGGTCATTTGTGATGAAAAGATCAACTCCGGCTTGGCTCGCGCAGGCCAGTTGCATGGCGTCCAGAGGCTTCACCGAACGATTGCTTCGGATGGCGGCATATCTATGTGCGGCTTTAAGATCGAAGGGCAAAAGCAAGGCTGTGTTTCCGAGCGTGTTTTCATACAGCTGACAAAGAGCACGATCGCCGATTGATAAGGGCTTGACCAGGATTTCGCCGAGGGTCAAAGTAGAGGTGAACAACTGATCTCCGCGCTCCAGCATTCTGCGCCGCAGATCTGCAACCGCTTGCGAAAATTCGGGATGATCCTCCAACAGATAAATGAATAGATTGCTATCCCAAAAGATTCGGCTCATTCCCAGCCTTCCCGCAAGCGCCGGATGTACTCGTCGGCGTGCTCATCTGCCCATATGTGCTTGCCCGAACCGCGCAGGGCGAGTAATGGATCATTCTCTACTCGGTCCTTCGCGCTCGTTTGACTCCACTCCCGATACCAGTCCAATAGATCGGCGTATTTCGAAGGGATGTTTTCCCTTGCCGGAGTTATCTTGGTACCATCCCGCGCAGGATCATAACCATCTCCAGTTCGGAATAAACGACGACGTCCAGGTGCGGTTTCGAATAACATACGATAGCGGCCAGGGTTGGGCGGGCGATTTGCGACGCAGTGTTGGATGATGTGAACATACACGCCCGGCCGAAGCGGTTGTTTGCTTTCCTTTGAGGCACGCTCCATAATCTCGTCGATCGTAAAATCGGATTTCGTGGGATGCTCCAGATGCAATAAGGCAACGGCAATCCAAACCTCATCCGCCACCTTAGTGGGAGCGGCGGTGATCATTGACATTTTCATATCGCCTTCCGTTCTCGATCTACTCCGCCAAGTTTGTAAATAGCAGTAATAATGGCGCCCATTTTGTCCAGTGGACAGGCGGTGCTTTCGTACCTCCATTCTGTTCGGAGCTCGACGGAGTTTGATACCGAGTAATTCAAGAACGTGCGCGATCCAGCATGTTTTTGGGTAAAGCCGCCGCCTATTTTCACTTCTCTGTTTATTTCTGCGTAAGTCGCCATTGGTCCTCCTCGCGTCATACTGCTACAAAGTAGTTATATATATTACTAAGCATACATGATTTACGTCAATATTGACGGAAGAGACTGATTTGGCGAACTTCGATCGCCAGCATATAGAATGTCTCGAACTCTCATTACAAAGGACTTTTAACTTTATGCAGCGATGGTCACAACTGTTTATCCCTACCCTGCGCGAGGCTCCGGCTGACGCTGAGGTCGCGAGCCATAAGTTTCTGGTGCGCGCCGGGTACATTCGTCAGCTCGCCGCTGGGGTTTATTCCTATCTTTTTCTTGGGCAGCGGTCTTTCAACAAGATCGTCGGCATTGTCCGCGAGGAGATGGACAAGATCGGGCAGGAGTTTTATCTGCCCGCGCTGCATCCCCGGGAGCTTTGGGAGGCTAGCGGACGTTGGTCCGTCATGGGCGACAATCTCTTCCGGCTGAAGGACCGCAAAGGCGCCGATCTTTGTCTGGGAATGACCGAAGAAGAAGTCATGACCGACATCGCACGGAAAGAGTTGCGCAGTTACAAGCAACTGCCGCAAATCTGGTACCAGATCGCGCCGAAATTTCGCGACGAGCCGCGTCCGAAATCAGGATTGCTGCGAGTGCGGCAATTCTTGATGAAAGATTCGTATTCATTCGATATCGATGCTGCCGCGCTGGACGTTTCCTACCAGAAACATCGCGATGCCTATTGCCGGATTTTTGATCGCTGCGGATTGAAGTACATGGTCATCGACGCTCATTCAGGAGCGATGGGCGGTTCGCAATCGGAAGAGTTCATGGTCCGTACGCCCGCTGGCGAAGATCGAATCGTAAGCTGCGACAAATGTGGCTATGCGGCCAACGTAGAGAAAGCCACATCGAAACTCGATCCCGTCGAAGATCTTGCGACGGCCGGGGATGGCAATCCTGTTGAAGTCCACACTCCCGGACAAAAGACCATTGAAGATGTGGCGCGCTTCCTTGGAGTCTCTCCAAAAAATAAAATCAAAACCCTTGCTTTCATGGCGACTGAGACAGATGCAAAAAGCGGGAAATCGAAGCTTCGTCCAGTCGTGCTGTTGATGCGTGGCGATCACCAGATGAACGAGGCAAAAATGTCGACGGTCCTGGCTGGCCGAGAAACCCGCGCCATGGAAGCAGGCGAGATTGAACAGCTTTTTCATTCTCCGGCGGGCTTTCTGGGGCCGATCGGAATTCAGTGGGCAAAGGATTTGAAAAGTTTCGAAGGCCCGATTCTGATTGTGGATGAAGCGCTGAAAGGCCGAACCAATCTGATTTCGGGCGCGAACCGGGAAGACTACCACTTAAAGAATGTCACGCCGGGCGCGAACTTCCAGCCCACGGCCTATGCCGACTTGCGTTCGGTGGTCGCGGGCGACAGTTGTCCGAATTGCGGGGCTCCCCTTCGTATTGATACCGCGGTCGAAATCGGCCACATCTTCAAGCTCGGATACAAGTACTCCGAATCCATGGGCGCGCGGGTTCTGGATAGAAATGGCAAAGAAGTCACGCCGATCATGGGGAGCTATGGCATCGGCATAGAACGAATCTTGACTGCGGCAATCGAGCAAAGCAATGACGAAAACGGCTTTTGGCTGCCGCCGCATATCGCGCCCTTCGAAATCGTGGTTACGCCGACGAATGTGTCGGATGAAAAGCTGTTGACGACGGCGATCGACATTGCCCAGCGTTTAGAATCCGCAGGTTACGATGTGTTACTCGATGATCGCGATGAGCGCCCCGGGGTCAAGTTCAAGGATGCCGACCTGGTCGGCATACCTTACCGCGTCACTGTGGGAAAGAAAGTTACCGAAGGCACTGTGGAGGTCGTTCTGCGCTCGACACGCCAAATGCAGGATGCTAGCATCGCCGCAATAACGGAATATTTTCAAGAGCATTTACGGCCCGGACGCTAGCTGATTTGCGAGGGCCTGACACATCGCGGAAGCGCACTATGGGAACCATAAAACTGTTTTTTGGCATATTCGTGATTGTGGCGGCGATCTATATGGGGATTGAAGTCATCCCTCCTTATTATTCGAACTACGAATTCCAGGACGCCATAAAAACAGAAGCACTCACCAGCACCTACACCCCAAAAACTGAAGATAATATTCGCGATTCAGTTTTCAAGATGGCGCAAAATTACGAGCTTCCACTCACCAGAGAGGGCATTAAGGTTCAACGCGCTGGGGCACAGGGTACGGGTTCGGTCAGCATTGAAGCGCCTTATGTCGTTCATTTAAGTGTTCCGGGCTATCCGTTCGATCTTCATTTTGATCCCAGCACCGAAAACAGGAGCCCGTTCTAAAGCTGATCCCTGATTTAGAATAACTACAAGCTGCCATTCTTGAGCCTTTGTTCCGGTGTTTAAAGGAACACGCGCCGCTTTGGTATAACCCAGCGAGCGGTAACTGTCATCTCAAGGATATGCATCCTTCGTTTCCCCGTGGCCATTAAACTTAAGTTCCCGAAAAACAAAAGAACGAAAAAGCCTGGTAAAGGTTTTATCTCCCATGATCCCGTAGTGCGGATCGCGCTGTCGGTATTTTTGGTCCTGGCGGTCGCAATCTGCGCTTTTTTCTCGTACTACTACGTTAAATATGACCGCGTTATCAGCCGTCGCTTCAAAGGCCAAGTTTTCAGTAATTCCGCGAAAATTTATGCCGTCCCTCCCAGGCTATATCTTGGCGAAAAGATCGAGCCCCGAGAGATAGCGTCAGAACTACGCCAGGCCGGCTACGGGGATAAAAATGGACAATCGGCAGTTGGAAATTATCGGCTGCTGAATGGCGGCATTGAGGTCGAACCCGGGCCGGAGTCCTATCACAGCCAGGAAACAGCGACTATCCATATGGCTGGCGGCAAGATAGACCACATCTTGGGACAAGGTGGTGAGCTCGAAGCCTACGAGCTTGAGCCGCAGATAATTACCTCACTCTTCGACGCCGAACAGCGCTCGAAACGGCAGGTGATCAAGTACGACGATATTCCGAACGTGCTGGTGCAGGCAGTACTGGCCATCGAAGACCGCAGGTTCTTCGAGCACAGCGGCGTCAATTTCGTGCGCATGGGTGAAGCGGCATGGATTGATTTCACCCGGCAGCGGCATGAACAGGGCGGATCGACTCTCACCATGCAGCTATCGCGCGGTTTTTTTCTGACGCCAGAAAAAACCATCCGGCGAAAACTCATCGAGATGCTGATTGCCGAGGAACTGGAACAGAAATTCACCAAGCAGCAGATTTTCGAGATATATGCGAATTGGGTGGATCTGGGCCAACGCGGATCCTTTGCCATCAGCGGATTCGGCGAAGCATCGCGAGCTTATTTCAACAAAGATCTCAAAGACCTCACCCTTCCCGAAGCCGCCTTGCTTGCGGGGATCATTCAGCGGCCAAGCTACTTGTCGCCCTACCGGCATCCTGAGCGTGCCCTGGAACGCCGCAATCTAGTGCTCGACAGCATGGTCGAAACTCATGCGATCACCAAAGAGCAAGCCGACCGGGCCAAGGCCAGTCCGTTGAAGCTGGCCCCTCCGAACGTTGAAGCCAGTGACGCTCCATATTTCGTCGATCTGGTTCGCGACACTTTAATCAGCAAGCTGAATGAACGGGAATTAAACGACCAGTCCTATCGCATCTATACGACTCTTGATCCGAATCTTCAAAGTGTCGCCGCGCAGGCCGTGGATGCGGGGATGAAGCTCGTGGACGAGCAGGTGAAAAAGCGGCGCACCAAACGGCTCAAAGTCGGCAAGAACAAATATGAAACGACGGTCGAGCCGGGACCTCAAGCACAGGTCGCGCTCATCGCGATGGATCCGCATACCGGCGAAGTGCTCGCATTGGTAGGCGGACGCAACTACGCTTTCAGCCAACTCGACCATGCCGTGGCTAAACGTCCTACCGGATCGATTTTTAAACCCTTCGTATATGCCGCGGCCATCAATACGGCAGTGAACGGCGCCAACCCGGTGCTTACTCCAGCCTCGATCGTCGTAGACCAGCCCAGCACATTTGCCTACGGCGACCAAATCTATGAGCCCAGAAATTATAAAGAGGAATATCACGGGGAAGTGACGGCGAGATATGCGCTTGCCATGTCGCTCAACAATGCGACGGTAGAGGTTGCGCAACAGGTGGGATACGACAAGGTCGCAGACCTGGCCAAGTTGGCCGGAATCACGTCCGTAAAGCCAACTCCCGCCATGGCGCTGGGCGCTTACGACGCCACGCCCCTCGACATGGCTGCGGCATACACGGTTTTTGCCAATGAAGGCACGCGGGTTTCTCCGGTAATGATTAACTCCGTCCGTAACTCCAGCGGCGACGTCATCATGAATTTCCAGCCAGAGAAGCGCCCCGTTCTCGATCCCAGAGTCGCCTATGTAATGACCGACATGATGGGCGGTGTGCTGAATTTTGGGACGGCGTTCGATGTGCGCGGCAAATATGCCTTCAATGCTCCGGCTGCCGCAAAAACCGGAACCTCTCACGATGGCTGGTTCGCGGGATACACCAGCAACCTGCTGTGCATCGTTTGGGTTGGGTACGATGATTACAGCGATATCCGCCTCAGTGGGGCGCAGACCGCGCTGCCGATCTGGGCGGAATTTATGAAGAAGGCCACAGAGTTGCCGCAGTATTCGAACGTCAAGCCCTTCACCCAGCCCAGCGGAGTGGTCGACGTTCAGCTGGACAAGACTACGAATTTGCTGCCGACAGCGGCGTGCCCGCAAACTTATACCGCGGCGTTCATATCAGGAACGGAACCGAACACAACATGCGACCAGCCGGGGGCTCGCGGCTTCTTTTCGAGGATCTTCGGCTTAGGGAATGACAAAGCCTTGCCACCTCCACAGCCGAACGTTGCGGGCAACGCGTCTGCGGCAGTGGATTCAAATGCTGCGCCTTCCGACACCACGCAAAAGAAAAAGGGACTATTGGGTAAAATTACAGGTATCTTTAAGGGCGACAAGTCAGTTGATCCTCCACCGAAGCCTCCGGGTGGTAATGAAGCCAGTCCGCATTGACTGGATGGGCGCGTAGAAGAAACGATGTCGGATCGGCCGCTAACTAAGTTTGAATGGTGAGGTTATGTCCCGTGGCTCGCGCTTAGCTTTCCTTCCGTTTCTACTCATCGCGCTCACGATCGGCTTGCAAGCTCAGAATCTGGCTTCAGAGCAGGTCCAAGTGGCACCGCCCGGCCGGGGAGTTCCTTCAGCCTCAGAGTCTGCGGAGCAGTTGGAAAAGACGGCGGATTTATTGCGGGCTAAGAAATCTTATCTGGACGCTCTCGATTTTTACCTGGCCGCGATTGCAAAAGCCCCAAATAATCCGCGTCTTTATAACAAGGCGGGAATTGTTGAATTGGAGGTGCAGAGATATCGCGAGGCTTCGAAGGATTTCACTCACGCCATTAAGGCTGACCGCAAATTTGCCGACGCCTATAACAACCTGGGGGTCGTCGATTATCTGGAGAAGAAGACCAATAGGGCACTGAAACAATACAAGAAGGCGATTCAGATCAACGGCAGTTCAGCATCGTTTTACAGCAATCTAGGGGCTGCGTATTTTTCCAGGAAAGAATTTGAAGCCGCTACGGTCGCCTATGCGAAGGCGCTGCAACTTGATCCGGAAATTTTCGAGCATACCTCCATAAACGGGGTATCGGGACGCATATCATCTCCCCAGGACCGGGCACATTACGATTATGTTTTGGCCGGACTGTACGCGAAGTCAGGCAACAATACCCGTTCGCTGGAATATTTGCGGCGGGCGATGGAAGAGGGGTACAAAGGGGTAGAGGACGCTTACAAAGACCCGGAGTTTGCGGCGTTAAGAGCCGATCCACGATTTGCAGCTTTGATGGCATCGCACCCAACGGTCATTCCAGAATAGTTTGGAGAAAAAGTTTTTAACAGCGAGACTTTTTGGAAATCGCTGGGTTGGATTCAGTAATACTCCCGAAAACACAGGGTGAGTAAGGAGAGAAATTCCGCCGGCTGTCGACCCGAGCAATGCCACACAGCCGGCGGATTTCGTGTAGCTTGTCTACTGGCTGTCGCCCGCAGATTTTTTTGGACTTCTCTACCCGATGTACTTCTCCATCACTTCTTTGCATTTGCCTTGGGCCTTGAGGATGTATTCAACGGCATCGCGAAGTGCGCCGTCGCCGCCCGAATGCTCCGTCACATAATAAGCCTCTTCTTTGATAAACCTCTAGCCTATATCAATTATGATAGATAATGTGATAGCATAAATGCACCAGATTCGCAGGAGAAAGATCCGGCAATGCCTGAGCCTCGCAAGAAGGAATATCAAAACACGACAGTTCGCCTTCCGAGGCGCGTTTACGATCAGACCAAGATAGCGATCCAAAGGTCCGAAGCAGCTTCGAGCTTCAATGAGTTTGTCGTGCAGGCGATCACAGAGAAACTGCATGCTCTTACCGATTCGGAAATTGACGCAGAGTTCGCCCGGATGGCAAGCGATCCGGACTATCAATGCGATTCGTCCGCTTTAGCCAAAGAGTTCGAGCGAAGCGATGGAGAAGCCTGGCGCGCCACCGAAAATGGTCATGAGCACTCCAAAGCCCGTCCTTCCAAAACCCGTTCGCGGTGACGTGTTCAGTGCCCGCCTCGATCCGAGCGAGGGCAGTGAGCAGGCCGATACACGGCCTGTGATCGTATTCAGTAGGGATTCCATTAACGCCAACAGCCCGGTAGTGGTGGTGGTTCCCGTCACCGATGCTTCCAATGTGAAGCGCAGCTATCCAAGCCACACGCACCTGTCGAAAAACTCGGGCGGCCTAAAAATGGACAGCATTGCCAAAGCGGAACAGATTCGTGCGATCCAAGTGTCGCGGTTCGTGGGCTACTATGGCCGGCTAGATAGGGCTGCCATGGAGCGGATTGAAGATGCGATTAAGATCACCCTGGCGCTGAAGTAGCTACCCGCAAAGCACAAGCCCGCTAGCGGTTCGGCGAAAGACCGCGTAGCAGCAGATGTACTCATCTGCCGAGCGGACCGCAAGCTCCGCAGCTGGTGAGCCGCGTACATGACCAGACGGGGATGTGCGGTCCGTGCGGTTCGTGGAGCCCGGCGGATTCCTAGTGAACGCTGACTGGACGCTTCCGGCCTTTTACGGCGAGTATGCTCACGCAACCTATCTGTCCACTAATGCCTTCAATCCCGGGCGCGCCCATCGCTCCCAGTCCATTGTCATGACTACCCCCCGGGCCGAGATCGGTAAAGGCGGTACTGTCTGCCAGCGCTGGCACAACGAACAAGGCAGAGAGAACCATCCGCGCACAACATTCGGCGAATTAAGTTGTTCATAGTTATTCCTCGCTATTGTCGCGTCGGATGGTACGCGGGGGGCGAGCCGTCAATCAAAATCACGGACTAACCCAAACAGGTAGCCTGGTTCTGAATGATGGCTTTGCACGACGTAGGAAGGAGCGAACGGCGGCGTCAAACGCGCGTAATCCATAAGACTTTTGCGTGGCGTCCAAGCCTTTCGAAATCGCGATCAGAGGTTACCAGGGTGGCTTGCCGCAAGCTTGCTAAAGCGGCGGCGGCACTATCGACGTAAGGAAGTTTGTAACGCGCTTTTATCTCGCCAGCTCTCAGAGACTGTTCCATATCCACGGGGACGGTCTCTATTGGAAGCCCCGAAAGATCTTGGACAGCCTTGCGCGCGGCTTGCTCTCCTCGCTCCTGCCAAGAGTGATAAAAAACCTCGCCCCAATTTAATACCGACATTAGCAGAGGAAGATCGTCACGCAAGGCCTCCTTTAGCAACCGACCCACACGTTCAGCCCCTGCACCGTCTTCCAGGAAAGTGAGCGCAGCATTTGCGTCCAGCACATACGTCTTATTCATGTGCCAGGCGATCTTTCTCTATCCTGTGCTCGCGCTCTCGCGCTTTAACCAAAGAGGTTTGGCCTTTGCAACTGCCGCGAACACCGTCGATGAATGCATTAGTCAATGGCTGCAAAATCAGATGGTTCGCTTTACTTCGAATCGCCAGGCGAGTGCCCTCTTTGATGCCAAGTTTTTGGCGTAATACTGCGGGAATGACGATCTGGCCTTTTGAGCTCAGAGTAGTAAAGTGAATTTCCATAGGACTTACACTGTAACACAATGTAAGACGCCACCAAAGGTCTGCATATCACTCATAGGTCCGGGAATGGACACGCATCAACTGCGGAAAAAGCAACCTTAACCTTTATCCCTTCACCAAGAGTTCTCGTAGAGAGGCGAAGATTTTACGAAAACAAAGGATTGCGTTTAAAATGGATTTACAGTGTCACTTCCATCGCAAATCCCGACCGTATCGGCGCTCGATTGGGCTCATCCCCTAGCGCGGGATTGGTTCGTCCGCCGCTTTGGCACGGCAACCGAACCCCAGGAGCAGGGATGGCCGCACATCCTCGCCGGACGCACCACATTGATTTCAGCGCCGACAGGGTCAGGTAAGACTTTAGCGGCTTTTCTTGCTTGCATTGATCGATTGGTGCGTAAAGCGTTAGCCGGGGATTTGCAAGATCGCACTGAAGTCCTTTACATTTCCCCGCTGAAGGCACTAGGAAATGACATTCAGAAGAATCTAGACGGGCCGCTCGGCGAGATTCTTCAGCTGGCGGGCGAACGCGGTCTCCTGATGCCGCAAATTCGAACTGCCGTCCGCACCGGGGACACGCTGATGCCGGAACGGCGCGCGATGCTGAAACGTCCACCACATATTTTGGTCACGACTCCGGAATCGCTTTACATTTTGCTCACTGCGGAAAAGAGCCGTGCAATTTTGCGCGATGTCGAAACCGTGATCGTCGACGAAATCCATGCTGTGGCGGACGACAAGCGCGGCGCGCATCTGGCGCTTTCGCTGGAGCGACTGGAAGCGCTGGCGGGGCGCCCATTGGTTCGGATTGGATTGTCGGCCACGCAGAAGCCGATTGAAGAGATTGCACATTTCCTCACTGGAAACTCTCGACCGGCGCCAGTCGTCGTCAATGTTGGCCACAAACGTAAGCTCGATCTCGCGATTGAAATTCCGGCAAGCGAGTTGGGCGCCATCGCCACCAACGAAATGTGGGATGAGATTTACAACCGGCTGGTCGAACTGGTGGAGCAGCACCGTTCAACGCTCGTGTTCGTAAATACTCGGCGGCTGGCGGAAAGACTCTCTCATCATCTCGCTGAACGCATTGGCGTGGAGAAAGTTGCTGCGCACCATGGCAGCTTGTCGCGGAAGCTGAGGCTTAATGCGGAGAAGCGACTCAAAGATGGAGAAGTAAAAGTACTCGTCGCAACCGCGTCGTTGGAACTTGGAATCGATATCGGGACGGTTGACCTTGTCGTCCAAATCAGCTCTCCGCGGGCGATTGCCGTGGCATTGCAGCGCGTTGGGCGGTCGGGTCACTGGCGCGGCGCAATTCCCAAAGGGCGATTTTTTGCGACTACTCGCGATGAGCTCCAGGAATGTGCCGCGCTCGTGCGCGCGATCAAGCACGGTGACTTGGATCGCATCATTATTCCGGATGCACCCCTTGATATCCTCGCCCAACAAATTGTTGCCATCTGTGCGGCAGAAGGCGCCAGTGCTCGTGTGGCGCGGGCACTCTTGCCCGCGTCTGACGGCAACGACCGTTGTATTGCGACTAAAGACCAATTTTTCGAATCCTCCAGCTCGCGGGCAGGAGTTCCCGCGCCACACGAACTTCCGGAAGCTGGGTGGGATGAGGATGAATTATTCGCATTGGTGCGACGCGCTTATCCGTATCGCAATCTTCCGAGGGAAATCTTCGATTCGATCCTCGAAATGCTGGCCGAAGGGATTGCGGCGCGGCGAGGACGTTACGGCGCTTACCTGCACCGTGATCGAGTGAATCGCAAATTGCGGGCACGCCGGGGAAGCCGGTTGGCCGCCATCACCAGCGGGGGCGCAATTCCTGAGACTGCTTTGTTCACTGTGGTGCTTGAGCCGGAAGGAACGGTCGTCGGGACGCTCGACGAAGATTTTGCTGTAGAGAGCAACGCGGGCGACATCATGCTGTTGGGGAACAGTTCCTGGCGCATCCGGCGAGTCGAAGGAAAATCGGGGCGCGTAATCGTTGAGGATGCGCATGGCGCCCCGCCCAGCGTTCCGTTCTGGCGAGGTGAGGCTCCGGCGCGCACTGAGGAATTGTCTCTGCACGTCGCGGATTTCCGACGACAGATCAGTGAGATGCTTCCGAATACCTCGCCTATTGGACTTTCACAGAATCAGCCGGCAGTGGCTGCCGCCGTTGCGTGGCTGAAAGAGGAATGTGGACTCGATGATTCCGGCGCGGAGCAAGCTATTCAGTACGTGCTCGAAGGACGCGCGGTTTTGGGCACCGTTCCCACCCAAGACACCGTCATCGCAGAGCGGTTTTTCGACGAGGGCGGCGGCATGCAGTTGGTGATCCACGCGCCGTTCGGCGGACGCATCAACAAGGCTTGGGGACTGGCTCTGCGCAAGCGATTCTGTCGCAGCTTTAATTTCGAGTTGCAAGCGGCCGCGACCGACAACGGCCTCAATATTGCCTTGGCCGAACAACACAGCTTTCCGTTGGCTGACGTCTTCCATTTTCTGAATGCTGAGACGGTGCAGGAAGTTTTGGTTCAAGCGGCATGCACTTCTCCGATATTTGCCACCCGCTGGCGCTGGGATGCGAACCGGTCTTTAGCCCTGCTTCGCTTTCAGGGTGGCAAGAAAGTTCCACCTCAAATTCAGCGTATGCGTGCCGACGATCTTCTGGCATCGGTGTTCCCCGATGTCGCGGCTTGCCAGGAAAATATCGCCGGGGACATTCAGATTCCGAAGCATCCTCTCGTCGACGAAGTGATAAAAGACGTTCTGCACGAGGCGATGGATATCGATGGATTAAAGAACTTGCTGACCGGAATGGCAGACGGCCGAATTCGCTGCGTGGCCGTGGATACTCCGGTGCCATCGCAATTTTCCCATGAAATTTTGAATGCGAATCCCTACGCCTATTTGGATGATGCACCGCTCGAGGAACGCCGCGCGCGCGCGGTCGAGATGCGGCGAATTTTGCCGGAGTCCGTGCTTGAGGAAGTAGGCAAGCTTGATCCGGCGGCGATTGCGCAAGTGCGCGAAGAAGCCTGGCCTGATGTGCGTGATGCGGACGAACTGCATGATGTGTTGCACACGCTGATCACGCTGCCCGTCAATCGCGTAGGGGCAGACGTCCCCGTCTGCCCGGCTGAGCAAATCTCAGCTATGGGTTCCGGCGAATCAATCCCGACTGACCGAGCTTCGCTCGGTTGGACAGACGGGGACGTCTGTCCCTACGTGGCTGATGCTTATCCTCGATGGCAGCATTATTTCGAGTATTTACGTGACCAGGGGCGCGTTACCACCGCGAGCGTCGGACAGCGCAATTATTGGGTGACTGCGGAACGCGCAAGATCGTTCGGGCTTCTGTTTCCCGACGCAAGATTTTCTCCGGAACCCGCTGACATTGATGGCCAAGCTGCGTCCCGAGAGGAGGGGCTGCTGGCATTGGTTATGGGATGGATGTCGCATATCGGGCCGACTACGGCGAGCGGGATTGCATCGTTGCTGGGGCTTCTACCTTCCGAAATTGAGCAGGCATTACTTCGAATGGAAGCCAGCGGTGCGATTTTGCGAGGGAAGTTTACCGACGACGCCTCGCGGGCAGGAGTGCCCGCGCCACACAACCAAGCGCCACACGAGCAAGGTCAGCAGCAACGAGAAATCGAATGGTGCGATCGGCGGTTGTTGGCCCGGATTCATCGCCTCACCGTCGCGACTCTTAGAAAGCAGATTCAGCCCGTCACGGCGGCGCAGTTTATGCGCTGGCTCCTGCGCTGGCAGAAACTCGCGCCCGGATCGCAGATGCAGGGCGAGCGCGCGACTCTCGAAGTGCTCCGGCAACTTCAGGGATTCGAGATCCCAGCCAACGCCTGGGAGCGTAATGTCCTGGCGAGGCGCATTGCGAACTATGATCCGCAATGGCTCGATCAACTTTGCCTAACCGGAGCGGTGGGCTGGGGGAGGTTGTCGCCACATCCCGCGACGATTGATTACGGTACTCCGAAAGCTGAAGAAGCAGATGCGCCACGGAAAATCCGCCGTGTGATTCCCACCAGCGTGGCACCAATTACATTTTTTGTCCGTGAGGATGCCGACTGGATGTCGCCGCACAATCCCGCCTCGGCTGATCCTAATGCACGAGGCTTGAGCGACGGTGCAAAGCAGGTGCTCGATTTCCTGCGGCATCGCGGAGCATCGTTTTTCGCCGACATTGTGCGCGGCACGGACAAATTAAAAGCAGAAATAGAAACCGCGTTATGGGAACTTGTCGCAGCCGGAGTCGTGACCGCCGACGGATTCGATAACCTGCGATCGCTAATTGACCCGAAACGCCGCGCAGGACAAGGCAATGGGAGAACTGCCCGTCCGCGGCACAGCTCTGGACGATGGGCGCTGCTCTATACCGACCATACGGTGGAACGGAATCGCGCCGTGGAAGCAACGTGCTGGATGTTGCTTAAGCGCTATGGAGTCGTGTTCCGCGACATTCTCACTCGCGAAACAAATCTGCCGAAGTGGCGCGAACTTCAGGTAGCGTACCGGCGGCTGGAAGATCGCGGCGAAATCCGCGGTGGCCGTTTCATCGATGGATTTATCGGCGAGCAGTTTGCGCTTCCGGTCGCGCTCGAATCGTTGCGTGCGACCCGGAAGATGCCGCCCGATGGTCAGGTCGTTACCGTCTCCGCGGCCGATCCGCTGAACCTCGTCGGAATTTTGGTTCCCGGCGACCGGGTCCCCGCCATTTCTGGAAAGTACGTCAGCTTCCGCGATGGAGTCGCGGTCGAGAACACGGTGCTTCCGATCTCCGGACCGGCGCTCAATGAGTCGCAGCAAGCAACCGGATAACAAAAAAATCGGGAGCTCGATGAGGGGGTCTCAACGCTCCCGATTGGCACTGTCTTGCAAGATTGCTGAAAGCGCTTCCCCGGTCGCTTTTGCTAACAGTACCGTCAGCCTTTTAGCATCTGGGAATCGCACTCCGTCAATTCATTGTATTTGTTACAAAATCCGAACAGCTAGAGCCGTTCCCGCCTGCAATTGGCGCAAGAGGTTGTTCCCTATCTAGTTAATAATAAGGGCCATATCGAAGGCTGGCATGTTTTTTGGGAAGGCCCGCGGATTCGACAGGCAGATGCAAAATCCGAATAGATTTGTGAAGGTTTTGTTCGTGCTACGGAAAAAGTTTAAGGCATGATAAATTTTGTATGTTCGATATCCCGCCGGACGACGGCCGCCGGACATGACGATCCCGCGTCTCAACATTCGACGAAACTTATGGCATCTTCAATTTTAAAAGGATGGCCGGATCCAGGTATAACCCCTCCCAACGGATGGCTAGATGCAAGTGTGGGCCGCTGGCGCGTCCCGTGCCCCCGCTCAGTCCGATGATTTGTCCGCGAACAACATGTTCGCCTTCCTTAACTTTGAATTCCGAGAGATGCATGTAAATCGATAGCAGACCTTGGCCGTGATCGAGCATCACGCAATTCCCCTCAAAGAACAGCGGTCGTGCCACCAAAATCGTCCCGCTATTGACCGCCGCTACCGGGGTGCCCGTCGGCACCGCGAAATCCAGTCCCTGGTGCGTGCTTTGGACTTCTCCGTTGAATGTGCGCTGCGTGCCGAACACGTCCGAGGTGCGAGCGATTACTGGCGGATCGAATTTTCCTGACCATTCGCGCAACGGATTGACGCGGCTAAAAACATCCTGCTTGAGGGTCTTATCTTCGACGGCCTTCCTGAGTTGTTCCGGATCGGGCTGAGTAAACTCTTTGCCTACGGTTACGGCGATGCTTGTATATTCGCCGCGCGTAATCGCGAGTTGCCGGGCAAAAGAAATTTTCGTTCCCTTGCTGGTGACTCCACTGAGTTGCATGGGATACTTTCCTGACTTCGTTTCCAGGCTCACGCCGGCGAATCCGAACCACTTTTTGTTATGGGGATCGAATGCAAAATAAACTTCATGGTCCAGCCATTTTGACGTCAGAGATTTCAAATGAGTTGGCGGGGTGACTTGAAAAATTATTGGCGAGCCGTTAATCAGATGGGAAGGCTGCCAATGGAGGGACCATGAACCCTCTGTCTGGCCGATGGCGGGTGCAATAGAAAGTCCGAAGAAATAAAGGAATAGCAGCGCGCTCGATATTCTCCGAAACATGAAAACAACTTATCACGTGGCTAACTTTGCGGCAGTACGATCTTGTATGTGTTATTGCTCACGTCACTTTCCGGGACGATGCCATCATTCAAAATTATTTCCTGCGGAGTAGTCGCAGATTCGATTCGGATGGATGCTTTCGATTTTGCGTGAACTTCGAGTAACTTTCTGATTTCGCCGCCTTCCATCTTTAAAATCAGCGGAACTTCGGCCCCGGCGTTGCCAAGATTTTCGACGGTAATGGTCACCATGTATCCCCCGCTCACCAGTTTGCGCGGATATGCCGATTGCACGCGGAAATCCGGCAATCCGTGATCGCGGTAAACCCAATCGTCGAAGAACCATTCAAGATCACGCTTCGTTTGCGCTTGGATTAGACGCGGCATGTACGAAGGGTCCTTATCTTCATTTGGGCGGTAAGCCGCCAGCGATTTTTTCAGCGCCTGGTCGCCGACCAAATCGCGCAGCATCCACCAGACATACATTGCCTTGCTGCGATAAAACTCTTCCGCATCTGTATTGATCAGCGATTCGGCCGCCTCGCCATTAGGATCATGTTTTTCCATTGCAGATTTTTCCGCAGCGGCAATCGATGCGAGGTGTACGCCTATGAAATCGAGCGCGGCCTGGCGTCCAGATTTATTTTCAACGGCGACGGCTTGAGCGAAGTGCGCCAGCCCTTCATAGATCCACAGGCGCGGCGACAAAAAGGCTGCGTGGGTGAGTTGATGCACCACCGCCAGCGTATATTTTGTGGAATCGTCACTGACCAGCGGCGTGAATAAAGACGCCTCGCTCTCGAAAGGAGAGGATCGATCGCCCGCGAGTTCGACGACTTCCGCCTTCAAACGCGGGGCGCCGAACCACTCGGTCACAAAAGGGACCTCTAATTCCGCCGCCAATGCATAATTTTCGGCTGCCGCCTTGTGCTCGGCCAAATAGTAAATATCGATTTCCGGACGCTCCAACGCGGAATATCTCCCCAGCGCGAATGACGGAACCGCAAGGCGGACCGGCGAATAGGCGCAGGCGATAGTCACCAACTGCGCTGGGCCTATTTGTTCAGTCGTCTGATTCGTTTTCTGTCCCCCGCACAATAGCCGCGGAGCTTCGTCCGAATTCTCCTGTGTGAAATGCAGATTCACGTACATTTCCGATTGCGCTTCGCGGCGCTTCCATCGCGCGATAGTTTCGAAAACGGCATCCTTATCCGATAAATCCGCAGCCTCGGTTGCAATGGGATACCAGGTTACGTAGCCGATTCCGCGCACGGCCGTAAACTTTTTCCCAATCTCGTCCCAGTCCGATTGCTCGGAAATCCTCTTTGGGATGCGGAGGCTCGTCAAGCGCGTGGCATCGAGCGGAATAGTTCCTTCGTATCCGACTTCCATCTCGATTGAACCCTTTGGAGGAACCGCTTGCGGCAGTGTCATGATCGCTTCGGACAGTCCGCCTGTGTGATCAATATCCGATGTGTAAGGCTGCGCGATGAAATCGGCTGCCTTGCCCGCAATCCGAATTGATATCCAGTTCAAACTTGACGAAATCTGAAGCGGAATATTCTTCTGCGGCATGTCGGAATCATTGCGCACCACAATGCTTCCGCGAACTTCCAATCGCTGTTGCTCAGGATCTATTTGGATGTCCAGATTGTATTTGGTAAAGATGAAAGCTTCGCGATCGAGGGAGAGGGCCGATGTTTTCAGTATGAGAATCGTAAGCGCCAGTAAGAACCATTTCATTTCGATTCTGGGAGCCCCGCTTTTAGCCGGCGCTGGCGAACTATTTCATACAGCATGATGCCCGCCGCGACCGAGACGTTTAACGATGGCACCTTCCCCAGCATTGGAATCGAAACTAGAAAGTCGCATTTTCGCGCCACCAGTTGATGAATGCCTTTGCCCTCAGCGCCCAAAACGATAGCGCAATCCATGTTGTAGTCGAGGGAATCGTAACCTTGTGGACCGCGTTCATCGAGGCCAACGGTCCAAATGTTTTTTGCTTTTAATTCTTCTAGCGTGCGGGCAATATTAGTGACTTTGGCCATGGGCAGGTGCTCGCTTGCGCCGGCTGAGGCCTTCGCCACGATGGCGGTGACGCTCGCCGCTCGCCGCTCGGGAATAATTACCGCGTCCGCGCCAGCCGCATCCGCGGTTCGAATCACTGCTCCGAGATTGTGCGGATCTTCTACGCCATCGAGCACCACAATCAGGGAGTATTGCCCCCTTTTCACTTCGATAACATCTTCCAAGTCGTTGTATTGCTTTGCCGACGTAACCGCGACCACGCCCTGATGCGCGTTGTTTCCGGCCATCTGATCGAGTTCGGCACGCGAAACAAATCGCACCGCAATGCCCTGCTTCCGCGATTCATCCACCACGCGTTGCAATCGCAAATCGTGCCGCTCTTTTGACACGGCGACCCAACTGAATGCACGTGCACGCGCCTTCAGTCCCTCGGCGACAACGTTAATTCCGTAGATGTAATTCATGAGAAACCAGTTTAGCGCGTGTCGGGTGATTTGAATTATCGTGGATGAGCGAGAACGCCCATAACTCCATTTTAAGTTTGATGTAGGGGCGGGTGTCCTCGCCCGTCGAATCGCCTAACGGCCGCCGCTGACAGGAAGAATGGCTCCGGTTACATAGGACGACGCAGGAGAGAGTAACCACAAAATTCCTTCCGCGACTTCGGATGCCGTCCCCGCACGCTTCATGGGAATCGCGGGCGCTAAACGCGCAACACGATCCGGCGACCCAGCAGAAGCGTGTAGCTCGGTATCGATCAATCCCGGAGAGACCGCGTTTACGCGAATGCCCTGATCAGCCATCTCGCGCGCGAGCCCGACGGTAAAACTATCAATCGCGCCCTTCGATGCCGCGTAGTGCACCCATTCCCCAGCGCCGCCAAGAACTCCGGCCCGCGAGGAAACATTCACGATCACGCCGCCGGTTCCGCCATTTCTTGTGGACATGCGGCGCACCGCCTCGCGCGAGCACAGAATCGTGCCAAAGACGTTCACCGCAAAAATGCGTTCAAGGGATTCGCGGGTCAACTCCTCAAGGGTGCCTAAATGTCCGGTCACCCCAGCATTGTTCACGAGAGCGTGAACCGCACCAAGTTGGCGGGTGACCTCTTCGAACATGCGAATGACTTCCTTTTCGCAACTGACGTCGCCCTGAATCGCAATGGCCTTTCCTCCGGCCAGGTTGATCTCGACGACCAATTCTTCCGCCTGTTTTTCACCATGAAGATAGTTCACGGCGACGGCGAATTCGCGCGCCGCCTGTCGTGCGACTGCCGCGCCAATTCCGCGGCTGCCTCCGGTAATTATCAGAACATCCATACTCGTTTTGCAGATTACTATAGCGATCGAGTTCCTGTCTCTTCGCAGGGATACGGACTATACTTAACTGTCGGCGGCAGCAGCGGAAAATCAGATTGATCCGCCGGCCAACGGCGGACGAGCAATGACCCATGTCTTTATCCACAGTAATTGTTGACGATGAACAGCTGGCTCGCGACGAACTGGCGTTCCTTTTAAAAAATATAGGCGACATTGACGTCGTGGCGCAGGGCGAGAACGGACTCGACGCGATTAATCTTATTCGCGAACACAATCCTGATTTGGTTTTCCTTGACGTACAGATGCCCGGACTCGACGGCTTTGGCGTCATCAAGAAATTGCTCGATCGCAAAGTTGCGCTTCCCAAAATCGTTTTCGCCACCGCCTTCGATCAATACGCCGTCAAAGCTTTCGAAGTAAACGCGGTCGATTATCTGCTCAAACCGTTCGACAAGAAGCGAGTTGCCCAATCGGTGCAAAAGGCTCGAGCGAAGATGGAAACGGGCAATACCGCTTCCGACAAGCTTGAGACTTTAGTCAAAATGTTGGAAGCGCAAAAGCCGCAAAGTTCCAAGCTTCTTCTGAAAGCCGCAGGACGCCTCTTCCTGGTAAGCCAAAAAGACATTTGCTTTGCGTCCATCGAGGACGGAATTATCAGCGTTGTGACAACTGGACTGAACGGCATGGAAGGTCAATCTAACTGCCGCACCCTAGAAGAGCTTCTAGGCAGCCTCGATCCCAATTCTTTCTGGCGAGCTCATCGCTCCTATCTCGTCAACATTAATAGAATCAAAGAAGTCGTCCCCTGGTTCAAGAGTTCCTATCAACTACGCATGGACGACAAAAAGCAAACCGAAATTCCCGTAAGCCGAGCCCAAACGAAACGATTGCGCGAGCTCTTCGGATTGTAGTCGGGGTGCAACCAATCCAATTTAACAAGCATCGCATGTGCATCCGAAAGTGTACTTGGAACGATACATTGTGACTGACGCAATCGTAGTTCGGGGACGGTTCGTAAAAGAGATTGCGCTGCTCGGCGTCCTGCTGATGGCAGTCACGGGTTTCGCCCAGGCAGTCCACGTACATTCTGATAACTCCAAACTTCCAAGCCATGAATGTTCGATTTGCTCCATTGCTCATTGCGGAGTGATTGGCACCTCCATCTACCAGCCAATTCCGGTGATGCAGAGCGCAATCGCCAGCCTTACTCCTGACGTTATCCTTCGCGGTTCCGCCATCGTCTTATCCCTTCGCATTCGTCCTCCTCCGTCGGTCTAGTCGTTTCCGTCCGCTGAAAAACGATCTTCAACGCCCGAGCCCGAAAACCATTCGGAGGAGTTATGCATTCTTCTTACAAGAAGTCGCTTCATGCGGCTTTTGTTGTGATTTTTTCTTTCGCCGTTGGTATCCATGCCAATGCGCAATCCAACTCCGCGTCCATTAACGGCACCGTGCTCGATACCTCCGGGGCTGTAATTCCCAACGCCACGGTTGAAATTCACAATCCGGTCAGCCACTTTGACAGGTCCGCCAACACTGACAATGCCGGCAGGTTCAGCTTCGCCAACGTGCCGTTCAATCCTTATCACTTGAGCGTTAAGGTCGCGGGGTTTGCCTCTTATTCGCAGGATGTGGAGGTCCGTTCCGCAGTTCCGTTAGATGTGAAGATAAACCTACAGATAGCTGGATCTTCGGAAACGGTAAACGTCGAAGGCGAAGCGGGAGACTTGCTGGAGAACGATCCCACCTTCCATTCCGATATTGACAAAAATCTTTTCGCCAAACTCCCTTTGGAAAGCTCATCTTCGTCGTTAAGTTCGCTGGTTACTTTGTCAACGCCGGGCATCGCAGCCGATTCCAACGGCCTGTTTCATGGACTGGGTGACCACGCCGAGAATTCGTTCTCGGTCGACGGTCAGCCGATTACCGACCAGCAAAGCAAAGTGTTCTCCAATCAGGTTCCACTGGAGTCAATCGAATCCATGGAAGTGATTTCCGGAGCGCCACCGGCGGAATATGGAGGCAAGACCAGCGTGGTGATTGTGGCGACCACGCGCTCAGGTTTGGGCGTCACGACGCCTCGCGGCGACATCACCACCTCCTATGGGTCATTTGGAACGGCCAACCTGACTGCCGATCTCTCATACGGTGGCAAGAATTGGGGAAATTTCATCTCGGCAAGTGGCTTGAATACCGGACGGTTCCTCGATCCGCCGGAATTCACCGTGTTCCATGACAAGGGCAACGAGCAAAATGTGTTCGACCGCGTGGATTATCAACTGAGGGATGCCGACACCATTCACCTGAACTTCGGCTACAGCCGGAGCTGGTTCCAGACACCGAATTCGCTCGACGCGCAAGATGCCACGCCGTGGACCGGACTGGATGGAATTGAACCGCAAATGGCGGCGTTCGGTGGCAGAGGCCCCAACGGAAGTATCGTGGGACCGGCGGATCAGCGCTCCAGGATTGGAACGTTCAACATTGCGCCTTCCTGGACGCATGTTGTGAATAGAAACGCAGTATTTACTTTGGGCGCATTCGTGCGGCGCGACGATTACAACTACTATCCCAGCACCGATCCGTTCTCCGATCTGGGTCCACCCAGTCTTCAGCGACAGTCCGTGGGTCAGAACCGCACACTTACCAACGCGGGACTGCGATCCGATCTCTCTTACGTCAAAGGGATCAACCAAATCAAGGTGGGAGCTACCTACGAACAAACATTTCTTAACGAGGACGACACCCTGGGGATCGTCGATCCAACGTATAACGCACCGTGCATAACTGCCGCGTCTACGAGCGCAGTCAACCCCTATCCCTATGTCGCGGCACCAGGCCTCTCTTCCACAGACTGTCCCGGCAACATCGGCATCTATCAGCAAAACAACTCCGCTAACCCTAACGCTCCCGGCATTGCTCTTTATCCGTACTACAATCCGACCCTGGCTCCTTATGACCTAACCCGTGGCGGGAGTCTTTTCACTTTCAAAGGCCACACCGATGTGAAGGAACTCGGCCTCTATGTGCAAGACACCATCACCAAAGGAAAATGGTCTTTTAACCTCGGCATACGCGGGGATCTTTACAACGGAATCACCATCGCGCGGCAAGCCGAACCTCGTGTCGGGGCCGCATACAATATCAAGAAAACCAACACGATTTTGCGTATTTCCTACGCCCGTACTCTGGAATCTCCCTTTAACGAAAATCTGGTGCTCTCCAGCATCGGATGCAGCAATGCCGTGCTGAATCCGCTGCTTCTCTGTTCCTCAACGGCAACGAACCCGTTGAGTCCCGGCTTTCGCAACGAGTTCCACGCCGGCCTCGAACAGGCTTTCGGAAAGTACTTGGTGTTCTCCGGTGAGTGGATTTCGAAATACACGCACAACGGCTACGACTTCAGCGTGCTCGGCAACACTCCGATCACGTTCCCTATCGAATGGCACAACTCTAAGATTCCCGGATATGCAGGCCGCGTCAGCGTGCCCGACCTTCATGGCTTCTCAGCGCTCATGGTCTTCTCCAGCGTGGCAGCCCGCTTCTTCCAGCCACAGATTGGCGGAGCCGGCGCCACGGTGGCGACCGCTGCCGGATTGCCGTTTCGCATTGACCACGATGAGAAGTTCAACCAGACCACTCACTTGCAATATCAGCCCTGGAAGCGCGGCCCCTGGGTCGGGTTCAATTGGAGATATGACAGCGGATTGGTCGCTGGGGCGACGCCATGCTTTGGAGTCAACGCGAATAACGACTGTCCCGAATCGGTAGTCATCAACGGCATAAACAACGTTAGCCTGGGCGCTGCCAACGTGGGCGAAATCCCGCTTTCCGCCGATCAGGAGTTCGAGGCCGGATTCACTTGCAATGGCGTGCGCGCGACTCCAACGACGCCGCTGCCATTCAATTGCCCGGCATCGGGATTTGGCTCATCGCTGATAAAAATCCCTGGGCAGAATACCGAGAACGATGACCGCAATCCGCCGCGCATCGCATCCCGTAGTCTTTTCGACATGTCAATCGGCCATGACAACTTGTTTCGGGGCGACAAGTACAAAGTGAGTGCGCGCTTCACCGTCATCAACCTGGCCAACAAGTATGCGTTGTATAACTTTCTGTCCACGTTCAGCGGTACGCATTATGTAACGCCGCGCGCGCTAACAGCAGAGTTAGGTTTTCATTTTTAGTCGGTTCATGTAGCGACAGCCGCCCTCGGCTGTCCGGGCCGAGAAGCCCGGAAAATAGGCTCACTCCTGAATTCGTTACGTCCGAGCCGAGAACACTCTGACGCGGCAGCCGAGAGCGGCTGTTCCTACGCATCCCTTCAGGCGGATGGCCGGGGAGGATCCGGCCATTGTCCCACCGCCCGTTCTACGCTGACATGGCCTCCAGTGCCGTACGATTGCGAATCACTAATGTCGTTCCCTCCAGACGAATGAATTCCTTCTTCTTGAGGTCGCTTAACAGCCGCGTAACCGTTTCTCTCGATGCCCCAATCATCTGCGCCATTTCTTCATGGGTGACGCCGTTTCTGATTCGAATCTCGCTGCTGAGTGTGTACTTCTCGCGGCTGGGAGTCCACGAAAGCAACAATTTTGCCAGTTTGCCCGCCGAGGAACGAGCCAGCACGAGATCGTGGATGTCGCGATACGCAGTCTGAAAATCGGTGCTCAATGCCTGCGCCGAATGAAATCCCAGCTCGCCATGTTTCTCCATCATTCGCAGCAACGCGTCGCGCTCGATGAAGTTAACCTGGCACGGGACAGCAGTCTCAGCCGTGAGCTCGTAGGACGTCCCCGAAATTACCGCGCTGAGCCCCAATACCTCGCCCGCCTCGGCCATTTTAATGATTAGCACTTTCCCATCGCGCGACGTCGTTGAGAGCTTAACTTCTCCGGAACATAGTACGAATGCGCCGCGCGGCATTTGCCCTTCCACGAAAAGAATCGCATTCCCCGGATACGTGCTGAGATGGCTCGCCGTGCTGAACGGCTCCAGAACGCCAGAAGAAAAAGAACAGAACCAATGTTTCTTTCGCAACTTGCAGGTGACGCAATTTTCGCTCATTTCCAAACCATAGGGAGTGTTCATCGTCGCCGCCTTATCGGGGTCATGTGCAACTTTCTGAGTTACGTACTCGCTCGCAATTCGGTAAAGCCCACTGCGCGTGCGCCTCAAATCCCGGACGAGAAGGCGGGCGTGCTCAGTCTTGGCCAGAAGTGCGGCGGCCACACCTCTCACGCCACGGTCCGGCGACCGTAAGGCCCGGATCAGTTCCCAGCCCGCCCCGCTATCATGAAGTTTGTGCCAGTGCAGTCCGCAATAAAACATGTAGAGCGGGTCCACACGGCTTGGAACTGGTCGGATAGATTCGGCCTTTACCCGCCTTCCATCTACGAAAGCCGGTATGGTCCGCCGTGTCGCCATCGAAGCAGCGGACCCGCGAAAACCTTCGACATTGCTGGGGAATTGATTTCCGATTGACATATTTCTCCGGCCTCGTCCCGAAGATAGTGGGCAAGCAAGCCTCCAAACTGCCGAATCGGTAACTGTCTCGAAATGGGATGATTTTCACTGTAGCGGCAGACTTCTTGGCGATTCATTGACGCGCTGACGGCACTCTTGCCGAACCGTCGTCACGGAAGTCGAATCGGGAAAGAGCGAGGAAGAAATTGAGCAGCCGGAAATCGCCGGGCGAATAGGATCACCCTTCGTACTCTTCGCGTTGAATACCTAACTTTTGAATTCTCGATTGCAGAGTGGTGCGCTTTAGGCCAAGTCGCGTGGCGGCGCCTCTCGAACCGGCAATCACGCCGCCGGTTTCGCGAAGCACTTTCAGGATGTGGTCGCGTTCCAACGTCTCCAGCGTTCCGTTTGCCCGGGAGCCGTAGTAGTTTGCGGGCCTTAGCTCCGCGAGCGGAACGTTCAAGACCGGACCGTCGGAAAGTATTACCGATCTTTCGATAAAGTTCTCCAACTCCCTTACGTTGCCCGGCCATTCCCAGCTCAGTAGCGCGTTCATCGTCTCTGTAGGAATGGTTTCGATCTGCTTGTTCATTCTGCGGGCAAACTTCTGCACGAAGTAGCGGACCAGTAAAGGTATATCTTTTGCGCGCTCGCGCAGCAGCGGCATATGGATGGGAAACACGTTCAACCGGTAAAACAAGTCGCTGCGGAACTCCCGTTCCGCCACCGCCTTCGCCAGGTCTCTGTTGGTAGCGGCAACTAACCGGATGCTCACTCGAATTGTCCTGGTGCCCCCCAGCCGTTCGAACTCCTGATCCTGAAGCACCCGCAGCAATTTCGGTTGCAGTTCGAGGGGAATGTCCCCCACTTCGTCCAGGAACATGGTGCCCTTGTCGGCCAGTTCCAGGCGTCCCACCTTTTGCGTCACGGCACCCGTAAATGCCCCTTTTTCGTGGCCGAACAATTCGCTTTCCAGCAGGCCCGTAGGAATGGCCGCGCAATTCAGCTTGATAAAGCTGCCGTTTTTTCTTGAACTCATGCGATGAATCGCCCGCGCTACCAGTTCTTTCCCGGTGCCCGTGTCTCCCAGGACAAGTACTGTAGCGTCGCTGGGCGCCACTGTCTTGGCCTGTCCCAAGACTCGTTTCAAAGCCGGACTATCGCCGACAATTTCTTCAAAATCTCTCTCCGACCGTATTTCATCTTCCAGATAGAGTTTTTCGGTGGCCAACTTTTTCGTCAGTTGCGCAATTTCGCGGTAAGCTCGGGCGTTGTCCAGGGCAATCGCGACTTGTGCCGCAACCTGCTTCAAGAAACTGAGGTCCTGAGGCATGAACGCATTGTCTTCCCTGCTTGCCAGATTCAGCGTTCCCAGTATGGCGTTCCTGGTGACCAGCGGAATGCAGCACAACGTCCGAATACCCTGTTCCAGAATTCCATCGGCAAACGCGGAATGCATTCCCACGAGATCTCCCTGGGTAAAGACCTTGACCTCGTGTCCTCGAAAAGCTCTTACACATGGAACTGAGTCGCTCAAAGACAACATGATTTCGCCGCCGATGAAGCCTTTTGCCAGAGGAAAATCCAATGCCCGTATTCTGAGCGTATTGGTGGCTTCGTCACGCAAGGCGACGCTGGCATATTCCTGGCGAATGACTTTACGAATGAATCCAGAGATTGCGGGAAATAGTTCTTGCAAATCGAGACTGGTGATTAGGGTGGCGTTAACCTCAAGCAGAGTCTGAAGCCGGTCTTTCTCCAGCTCCAGGGCACCATACATCAATGCGTTCTCGACGGCCAGCGCGACCAACTCCGCAATTCGGCGAAGCAAACGCAGGTCTTTTTCGCCATATACGTCTACTCGCGAGCTGCCCAACCCCAAGGCACCCAACCGCCTTTGCGCCGTGGTGAGAGGCAGGGTGCAGTAGGAACGTATGCCTTTGGTCCGCAGGTAATTTACAGATGCCGGAAAATGCTTGTCCAGCCTTTCATCCGGGACCACTAGCGGCTGCTGGTTACGCCACACCCATCCGCTCGTGGAATCGTCGACGGGAACTTCGTCGGGCGTGGTGGTAAGGGTCGACCCCTCCCAGGTGTGCACCCGCATAACGTTCTTGAGCGAGTCGTGTAGAGAGAAACTAGCGAGCTCAAAATCCGCGAGTTCGCGCAGGCGTAGCGCAAGTTCGCGAAAAAGACCCGGTAGTTCCTGGTGATGGACGACTAAATCGGCTGTCTGAAGAAGAGCCTCATAACGGCGCATTTCGCCGTTAGAGTCAACAAGGTTGTTTGAAGCCATTTGCACGAGTCCACAACTTACTCCCCCTCGAGCAAAAATACGATACAGCCACCGCGTTAAACAAAGCATATAACACATTGCTGGCGGAGAGGCGAAAAATCTTTTTTTGTTTTGGCATATTCGGTGACCTATAGCACGAATCCATTAGGGTGCCGACACGATATAATTGCTGCGATGGCCCGAGGATGGGAGAGCAAATCCGTCGAAGAGCAACAATCCCAACTTGCCGAAACTCGAAGTAATCCCACGTCAAAACCGACTCCGGACGAACTGGCCAAATGCCGGCTGAGGGATGGATTAATCCTCAATCGAAAACGCATCCTTCAACAGCTACAAACCACCTCAAGCCCTCAGCACCGGTCAATGCTGGAATCTGCCCTGGCTCATCTTGATGGCCAAATCGCGAGCCTGAATTAAATCCCTTCCTGCTACTGAGATTGCGGCACAGCTCTGTGGCGGCCCCGGAAAAAGTTCTGCCGTGAGCGTTACCGGAGTGCATCTCAGGTTCTTTTGCGTGACGTATAATATCCACATCCCTCATGAAAGCTTATGTCTATGTGTCTTTAAAGAAAAGTGTCCTCGATCCCCAGGGAAAGACCATTCAGGGTGCCTTGAAAAAACTTGGCTACCGGGGTTTGGAAGAAGTGCGGCAAGGGAAATATTTCGAGATCACATTGGATGGCGGACTGAGCCGAACTGAGGCGGAAGCGGAAATCGCCAGGATGGCTCGCGAGGTTTTATCCAATCCAGTCATCGAGGAGTTTCGTTTCTCGCTCGAGGATTGATGTAAGGCCGGCTCGGCTCGTTGCGCGGAATCTTGCGCTAATGAGGAGTGGTCCAGCACAAGCGTGGCATAGGAGTAAGAATATGTGCGGCATTGTCGGATATGTCGGAAAGAAGCGTGTTGTCCCGGTAATCATCGAAGGCTTGCGCCGCTTGGAGTATCGCGGTTACGATTCCGCGGGAATTGCCGTGTGCGGAAACGGCCAGGGGCTTCAGATTCGGCGCGCCGAAGGCAAACTGCGCAATCTCGAAGAGGTTATCCGGCTCAACCCGCTCGACGGCACCTACGGTATCGGACATACGCGCTGGGCGACCCACGGCCGTCCCACAGAAGAAAACGCGCATCCTCATCGCGATTGCAGCGGAACGATTGTGGTGGTGCACAACGGGATTATCGAGAATTACGTTCATCTGAAAAAGAAACTGATTGAAGAGGGTCACAAGTTTTCCACGGAAACCGATACCGAAGTCATCGCCCATCTGGTCGAAAAATATTATCTAAAGACCGGCAACGGTCATCGGCCCTCGCTCGAAGAAGCTGTTCGCAAAACCGTTCTCGAACTGACCGGAGTATTTGCCCTCGCAGTAATCGCAGTCAACGAGCCGGACAAAATCGTCGCGGCCCGCAACGGCCCGCCTGCGGTCATTGGATTGGGCAAAGATGAGTACTTCGTCGCGTCCGATGTGCCGGCAATCCTCTACCACACCCGCGATCTATTTTTCCTCGGCGATGGCGATCTCGCGGTTATAACTCCCGCCGGGGTGCAACTGACCGACTTCCATGGCAAGCCGCTGGTCCGCCAGGTGCAGCACATTACCTGGGACCCCATCATGGCGGAAAAAGGTGGTTTCAAGCATTTCATGCTCAAGGAAATTTACGAGCAGCCGCGCGCCGTTCGCGATACGACTCTGGGAAGAATTTCGCAGGATACGGGACATGTTTATCTCGGCGAGATGGAGATCAGTGACGCCGAGTTAAAAGCCGCCAAGAAGATCAATATCGAAGCTTGTGGAACCAGTTGGCATGCCGGCCAGGCGGGAAAATTCATGATCGAGAGCCTGGCAAAGATTCCGGTCGAAGTCGATTACGCCAGCGAGTGGCGTTATCGTGACCCTATCGTCGCTCCGGAAACGATTACACTGCTGATTTCGCAATCCGGCGAAACCGCCGACACAATCGCGGCCCAGCGCGAAGCGAAAGCCAAGGGATCAAAGACGCTTGCAATTTGCAACGTTGTAGGATCGATGATTACGCGCGAGGCCTCGGGCACCATCTACACTCACGCCGGTCCAGAAATCGGCGTGGCTTCTACCAAGGCTTTCACGGCTCAACTTACGGCGCTCTATTTATTCGCTCTCTACCTTGCGCAAGTGCGAGGGGTGATGGATGAAGAGACTGCCAAAACAGCGATTCATGAATTGACCCGTATGCCTGGCAAGCTGGAACAACTTCTCACTCGCGAAGAACAATGCGAAGACCTTGCCAAAGAATACGGGCGCGCCCAGGATTTCCTGTTTCTCGGCCGCGGCATTCACTATCCAATTGCGCTCGAGGGCGCGTTGAAACTTAAGGAAGTTTCCTATATTCACGCCGAGGGATACCCCGCTGGAGAAATGAAACACGGCCCGAATGCGCTCATTGATGAGAATCTGCCGGTGGTAATCATCGCCACGCGCGACCCAAACAATGAGTTATCGATGACGCGCTACGAGAAAACAATTTCAAACTTGAAAGAAGTGAAAGCCCGTTCCGGAAAAGTGATCGCGCTCGCCACCGAGGGAGACGAAGAAATAAAAGAAGCTGCCGATCACGTGATTTATATTCCATCAGCCCCGGAGGAGTTGTCCCCTATCCTCGAAATTGTGCCTCTGCAACTGCTCGCCTATCACATCGCGGTTCGCCGTGGATGCGACGTCGACCAACCCCGAAATTTAGCCAAATCCGTAACCGTCGAGTAGGTATGGCGCGTGTAGCGCCCCTCCGTCTTTACATGATTCGCAGCCCCAATGTCATGTTGAGCGAAGTTGAGTTTCCGCTTGCGGAAACTCAAGGAGTCGAAACATCCCTATCGTTAGCATGACGGATCGGTATAGGGGTTTTTCGACTCGCCTCTTCTTCGCCGGCGAAGAAGAATAGTCGCTGAAGAAAATTCTCGGAGAAGTTTTTCGCTGCTCCACTCTCGGCGAAACAGCCAAGACGATCATCCCCTCAAAGTAATCAAGGCGGCACTGGCTGGCGGCAGAAGGATTTTTGCCGTCCCGTTTTCTGGCGTCAGTTGCTCTTCCCGCGCGGCCGACCACTCGCCACTCGCTCCTACTACTGAACCGCCAAATGTCGTATCGGTAGTGTCATCTATTCGCGGGGCGTGCAGCCGAAGCGCAGTCGTCCGCTGTACAAGTCCCCCCGCATCGATTGTCAAACGAACGCCGCGGTCCGCGTTCTTGTTGAAAGCCACCACCTTAGTCGTCCCGTCGTCAGCGCGGAGACCGTAGGCAGTGAGCAGCGGCGCTTGTTCTATTCCGTCGAGTTTCCTCTCCACCATCTGCCCGGATCCGGCCTGCGCAAACAGCAACATCCCGTAATAAATTGGACGCGCCAAAAATCCATCCTCCCGCGTGCCGGCAATCGGCGTGTACCAGCCGTATCCGCCACCATGAAAGTTGATTCCCATGCCGCCTTCCGACGCCAGTTGATACATCAGGTCCGCGGCCCAAAGGGCCGAAGCGAACGTGTCACTTACGCCCGGTTTCCCTCCCTGATAACACGAATTCGTCTCCGCCAACCGAAACGGCAAGCCGGCCTCTTGCACCGTCTGCTTCATGCCCTCGAACTCAGCCTGCAATTTAGGATTCGGCTTCAGCAGCCGCTCAATCGTCATCGAAGGATCGGTCGGCGGCCCCTCCGCATAATAGTGCTGCGACAGAAATGCCGCCTCGTGCTTGAATTGCCGCGCAAACGGCACCAGCCATTCGTTGTTGTAAGCCGTATCCGGCCCTGCGAAAGGCGCGTTCGGAACTCGCTCGCGGATAGCCTGATAAAAGCGCAGCCACTCTGCGGCAAATTGCTTGTAGTCGTAATCCGACTTGCGAATGCCATTCCGATAAAAAAGATCTGGCTCGTTGCAAAGTTGAAACGCAATCAGTTTCGATCCGATTGCGTCCATCACATAAGACGCCTCTGAGGCCGCGTCCTCCGGCGTGCCAGTTCCCATGTTCAGCCCATAGATCAGCTTCCATCCACATGCATCGATAAAGTCCCGCAGATTGCGGATCGCTTGCGGCGTGATGTTTACCGGCGCTGGAGCCTTGTGTCCGGTATCGGGACCGACCGCCAAGGAATACGCGACAGGATTCGTTTTGTCGCGTTCACAAAGGCTTTCGCCCTCGGATGTATCCGTTGCCTTCGTCCCGTTACCAGCCCAATGGGTAAACTCGCTGGTGTTTCCGCCGATTCGCAAAATGCCCGAGCGCCCGAGGGTTCTTATAAACCCCGCCAGTTGCGTGTTGTCTCCGGCAAAGAATTGCAGATTCCCCAACTGCGCCGACTCATAACTTAAGCCTGTAAAGTCGTCGCCAATTTTGTTTCCCAGCCGGTCCGGACGTAAAGTCATCCGCACCGATGCCGCAGAGTCGGTATCGGCAAATGCTAAAGGAGAACTAAAGGGTAGACGCAACCCACTAATTGAGGCGGCTGCCGCGGACAAGCGAACAAAATCGCGTCGATTCATAGCTCAAGATTCCACCACACACCGGGTTGTCAGAGCAACTCCGCATGGCAGTCAATATCACTGCTGTTATAATCAGAAATTCTGCTCATGAGCCCCAAGCGCCTGATACGTTCCACCACAGTTTTATGTGTCCGCCGAAACGGAGTCGTCGTCATGGCTGGCGACGGCCAGGTCACTTTGGGCGAAAGTGTCATCAAGCATTCCGCCAAGAAGATTCGGCGGCTATATCAGGACAAAATCCTGGCCGGATTCGCGGGCTCGACCGCCGATGCCTTCACGCTGTTCAGCCGCTTCGAGGCCAAACTCGAGCAGTATCATGGCAATGTTGGCCGCGGCGCCGTAGAACTGGCGAAAGACTGGCGAACCGACAAATTTTTGCGTCATCTCGAAGCCCTGCTGCTGGTTTCCGACAAAGAACAAACATTCCTTCTCAGCGGGCAGGGCGACGTGATTGAGCCCGATGGCGGCATTGCCGCGATCGGCAGCGGCGGCCCCTACGCACAGGCTGCCGCGCAAGCGCTTGCCGAACATACCGAATTAGGCGCGCGACAAATTGCCGAAGAAGCAATGAAGATTGCCAGCAAAATGTGCATCTATACTAATGAGAAGGTAACGATAGAAGAGTTGTGATTCTACGTAGGGACAGCCGCCCTCGGCTGTCCGGATGGGTGAAGACCCATCGCTATTCTACTAATCCTACTTGTCGAGCTTTGCTCGACTGGACAGCCGGGGGCGGCTGTCCCTACGCAAACTATGGCTATTTATTTACCGGGAACTGTCGAAGAAGAACAGATTGCGCTGGACGAACTCACGCCACGCGAGATCGTCGCTGAGCTCGATAAACATGTCGTCGGACAAGCCGCCGCCAAACGCGCCGTCGCCATCGCACTGCGCAATCGCATGCGCCGCCAAAAGCTTACGCCTGAGTTGGCGGAGGAAGTTATTCCCAAGAACATAATCATGATCGGACCCACCGGCGTGGGGAAAACCGAAATTGCGAGGCGTCTGGCAAAGCTGGCCAACTCGCCATTCCTAAAGGTCGAAGCCTCCAAGTTCACCGAAGTTGGTTACGTGGGACGCGACGTCGAATCCATGATTCGCGATCTGGTCGAGATCGCAATCGAAATGGTTCGCGAAGAAAAGCTCGAGGATGTTTCCGACAAAGCCGAGCTCAACGCCGAAGAGCGACTGCTCGATATTCTTCTGCCTCCGGTATCCTCGCCACGCCCGGAGCCGACGAACGGCGCTCCCACTATCGACGGCAATACTGGCCTGACCGAATCCCACAGCCGCACCCGCGAAAAATTGCGCCAGCAATTGCGTGAAGGTAAGCTCGACGAACGGACCGTCGAAATTGAAGTCCGCGAGCGCAACTTTCCATCTTTCGAAATTATTTCCAACCAGGGCGTCGAAGAGATGGACGTCAATATCAAAGACATGCTGCCCAATCTTTTCGGTCAACGCACCAAGAAGCGCAAGATGAAAGTGGATGAGGCGTTTGAATATCTCATTCAAGAAGAAGAGCAGCGCCTGATCGACATGGATCAGGTCACGCGCACCGCGATCGACCGCGTGCAAGATTCGGGAATCATCTTCCTCGACGAAATCGACAAGATTGCGGGCCGCGAAAGCGGGCACGGTCCCGATGTGTCGCGCGAAGGCGTGCAGCGCGACATTTTGCCGATTGTCGAAGGCACGACGGTGAACACACGCTACGGAATGGTTCGCACCGACCACATTTTATTCGTCGCCGCAGGCGCATTTCATGTCTCGAAGCCGAGCGATCTGATTCCAGAATTGCAAGGACGCTTTCCCATCCGCGTCGAGTTGCAATCGCTCACCATGAGCGATTTCATTCGCATCCTGACTGAACCCAAATCTTCTCTGGTGAAGCAATACACCGCGCTGCTTGAAACCGAAGGCGTGGCTTTGGAGTTCGCCAGTGACGCTTTGGAAGAAATCGCGCGCTTCGCTTTCCGCGTGAATGAGGGCACAGAAAACATCGGCGCTCGGCGTCTGCACACAATTATGGAGCGGGTGCTCGATGAAATTAGCTTCGAGGCGCCGGAAAAAAAGGGCGAGCACATTAAGATTGATTCCGATTACGTCCGCAAGACTTTAGCGGATATCGTGAAAGATCAGGACCTCTCTCGATATATTCTTTAATGTGATTGATGGAGAGACCGGCGTCCTCGTCCCTCCTGTCGGACGGGGCGCCGACTCTGCGTAGAAATTGGCTACTCTTTACACTATCGGTCACTCCACCCGGTCCTTCGAAGAATTTCTGGAAACACTGCAAGCTCACGGTATTCGGACATTGATCGACATACGATCCATCCCAATGTCCCGCCGCCTGCCGCATTTCAATCGCGATTCTCTGGAACTCAGTCTCGCGCAAAATGGAATCCGCTATGTCTGGATGAAAGAACTGGGCGGACGCCGAAAGAAGATTCTGGATGAATCTCCCAATATCGCTTTACGTAGTCCCAGCTTCCGAAATTACGCAGACCACATGCTCACCGAAGAGTTCCACCGGGCTGCCGTCGACCTCATAGCAATGGCCGCGCAATCGAAAACTGCGTACATGTGCGCCGAGCGAGTTTATTTCAAATGTCATCGCATGTTGGTTTCCGACTGGTTGGTGGCCCATGGTCACACCGTGCTGCATATTGACGGAACGGGTTTGCCCCGGCCTCACAAGCTAATGCCGGAAGCAAGAATAATTGATGAACAACTGATTTACCGGGGCGACCGGTTACCGTAAGATGCGGATCCTTGTTGCCGAAACACTCTTTTATGGGCACGGTCTAACTAAGGACGCCGTAGCCGTTTCCCCAGTTTCTCCCGATTGACATTTCCTTCGGAATCATAGAGATTCACACGTTAGATTAAATTGCGGTGGCTCGGGGTCGCCTCGACGCCGCAATCCGCCACCACCCAACGCGCGTACTTATAAGGAGAGATAGCCAGTTTGTCGAACGTGGATGTAAAGGTTGTTTCGACCGACGATGAAGCTTTAATGTCGGCTATACGCTCCGGCGAAGAAAGCGCCATGGGAGTGTTGTATGACCGGTATTCGGGCATCGTGTACTCGGTCGCGTTGAGAGTGCTGGGCGACACGTCCGCGGCGGAAGATATATTGCAGGATATTTTTATACAGGTGTGGCGAAATCCCGCGCTGTTTAATTCCCAGCGGGGACGTATTGGGCCGTGGCTCGCCGTGATTGCACGCAATCGCGCAATCGACGTTTTGCGCAAGCGGCATCCGGAAGATGACATCGCAGACGTTGTGGTTTCCGTCACTCCCGACATGGCACGGGATGCAGAGCGCGGCCAGGCCATGGAAAAAGTTCGCGGAGCGCTAACCTCAATGTCGGGCGCACAGCGCAGCGCGTTGGAGATGGCATATTTCGAGGGCCTGACCCATACGGAGATTGCGGCGAAAACGGGAGAGCCATTGGGCACGGTTAAGACGCGGATACGATCAGGGTTGCTTGCGTTGCGCAAAGTTTTTAGCTTATGAGCGTGCACGAACAATACGCGGACGATCTTGCACTTTACGCCTTGGGCGCATTGCTGGGCGACGAGCGCGCGCTGGTGGAAAAGCATTTGCACGAGTGTGCCGATTGCCGCCGCGAACTGGAATTACTGCGCGGAGACATGGCATTGCTGGCTTATTCCGCCGCGCATTCCGCCCCGCCAGCGAGATCCCGCCAGCGATTGATGGATTCCGTTCGCAAAGAACCTCGCAGGGCGGCCTCGCGGCGCGCCGCCTGGATTTGGGCACCCTGGCTTGCAGCCTCGCTCATGACAATTCTCGCGATCTTGTTAATGCGTCAGAACACCCAACTTCAGGAACGGTCGGCGCAATTCCGCGAACAATCCGCGTACCTTCACGACCGGGACGCAAGGCGGGAGGCGCAGCTAGAGCGAGTCCGTGAAATTATTGCAACACTCACCGCGACGGACGCTCAGCGGGTGACGCTGGTAGCGTCGAAGGCGCCGCCACAGCCGCAAGGCAAGGCGATCTATGTTCGCGAACGCGGCAGCCTCATATTCCTGGCGAATAACTTTAAGGTCCCGGCGCCCGGCAAAGCCTACGAATTGTGGCTAATTCCGGCGAAAGGAAATCCCATTCCCGCAGGAGTATTCAAACCGGATGCGCACGGGAGCGCCACAATAGTGAATCCGCCGCTGCCCCACGGCGTCCAGGCGAAAGCTTTCGCGATTACCGTCGAACCGCAGGCCGGATCGCCGGCGCCGACATCAGCCATCATCATGCAGGGCAGTGGCGAGTGATTGCGACCGTCTCCTTCGAGTTATCGCTCACGGATGTCTTCCTGAGCGAATACTCTTCTTCGCTGCGCGAAGAAGAATTGAGTCGAAGGACTCCTACGCCCACCTTGAATCTCATTTGGCAGAGGAGGCCAACGATCGCCAAAATTAACGATGTCTTCCTGAGTGAGCATTCTTCTTCGATGCGCGAAGAAGAATTGAATCGAAGGATCCCTATTGCCTTACGGGATGCCAGACGATAGCGCATGTTCCTCCGAGTTTCCGCAAGCGGAAACTCAACTTCGCTCAACACGACAATGTGGAAGCGTTAACCTCAGGACGCGGATCGGTGTATTTCAGGCGCCGGCAATTCTTCCGGCATATTCTGCGGACTGCGCTTCAGAGCAATCAGCTTATTCAGATCGTAATTAAATGGCCCTGAGGCGCGAAATGAATCCTCATCAAACAGGCGCTTAATTCCGCATCCGGTGCACACCTGATAGCAATACCCGGCGGAACGGATGGGCCAGCTCATTTTGCGATGCCAGCAGCCACGAAACAGCACCACTCCGGCGCCTGCCATGGCTGTTGCCATTAGGCCGACCGGCCAGAACCATCGCTTTATTTTCTTTTCTTTGCTGCCTGCCACGGTTTATAACCTTTGAAATCAATGCATTTTGCCGCCGGAAGCAGCGGCGGCTCGATGATTTCGGGGGAATCCCTAGCTTACTAAAGAACATGCCCGAATTCCAGCATGGTACACCTCGCCATATTGCGAATCGGACCGTTCCGCTGTAACTTACGGATATGAGCCACTTTAGGTCACACTTGTGACTCCGGCATGAAGATTTCGCTCAAATGAGTGCAAGCCCTAACAACCCGCGCACAGGGTCGGCGAATCTCAACCACCTTTCCGGAGATGCTCCGGCCATTTCGAATTTTCCCCGGTCCGATCACCGGGATCTTGAGAACCTTTTGGCTTTATCTTCCCTGCACGAGCAAATTCGCCGGCGCCGCGCCCAGGAACTTAACAAGGGGGCGCGTCTAAGTCCCGAAGACGCGTGGGAACTTAAACAACTGGTTCACGATGAAGTGCTTCAACTGGTCGCCGACCGTGCCCTGATTGTTACAGGCGCGGATGGCGTGGCAGTGGCACTTGTCGACGGTAGTGGAATTGTGTGCCGCGCTGCGGCGGGTACGATAGCACCCGGCAAAGGCACGCGCCTTGACCCCTATTCAGGTTTTTCAGGAGCGTGTCTTAGGACGGGCGAGATTGTACGCTGCGATGATTCGGAAAAGGATCAGCGCGTCAGTCCCGAAGCCTGCCGTCGTCTGGGAACCCGGTCCATGGTCGCCGTGCCGTTAGCGACACCGCTCGCCATTCTCGGCGTGCTGGAGGTCTTCTCAACCGAGCCTTTTGGTTTCAATGACAGCGACGTGCGCAGCTTGACCATTCTTTCGGAGCTGATCCTGGATGCGATGAAGCCGGAACAGGAAAACCAGCTTGCGGAAATATCGCGACACGTGGTTGGTTCGCCGACTCCAATTAAGGCGGCTCAGTCGGATGTGCCGGAAATGGTTCCGGATCCCACATTTTTTGCGATAAAGAAGCGTGGACTATTAGACGATCGTGACGTCCCAGTCCGTCCTGCTGCGGATCGTGACAATTCGCGGCGCGAAGTAGACAAGCCCAGGGAACACACCAGGCTCGTCCTTTTCCCCGAATCGGATCATTTCGAAAGTTCGCGGCCCGGCCTTAGGGTGGTAATTTTCCTAATGATTCTGGCGGTCGCGCTGGGAGCCGGTTTATGGTGGCAAATACGCCACGACAGCGCTCTGAAGAGCGCCGAGCTTAAAGTATCGAAGAGCGTTTCCGCCCCAACTCCGGTTCCGCAGATGGCTCCGGCCCAATCCAATTTGCCGGTAACAGAAGAAGATCCTTCAGTCGGAGGCGAGGCTGCTCCAACGCAGGCGATGGATAAATTGCCCGAAATTACGGGAATCCGTCACTGGTCCTCGGATGATTCGAGTACGGTCGCGATCGACCTGCAAGATCAAGTCCAATACGAAGCTCATCGGCTTACTAGTCCGGAACGAATTTATGTTGACCTGCTCGACACCGGCCTGGCGCACGGGCTTTTTGGCAAGGTGATCGAAGTCAGCGATCCGGTGCTTCAGCGTATCCGGATTGCGCAGCCCAAGCCAGGTGTCACGCGCGTGGTTCTCGATACCAAGGGTGCTTCGAACTATTCGGTGAGCATGGAGCAGAGCCCCTTCCGCCTGGTAGTCGAAGTTGGCAAGCTGGGATCGAAAGTCGGCCCCCGCTCGAAATTAAATTTGTTCGGGCCAGCCCAGGGTGATCCGAAGCCGGTGCTGGCGAGAAACACCGGAGGCAACTCGTCAACAAAGGCTCCGGCCCCTCCACAATCAAGTGCCGATAAATCCGGCCAAGCGTTCGCGCCACCAGTGGGCGCTTCACCGGCCGGGTTGAGCATCGTTCTCGATGCCGGCCACGGCGGTTGGGACTTTGGCACGGTTGGACGCAAAGGCCTGCTGGAAAAAGATCTGGTGCTGGATATCGTTCAACGGCTTGGCGCTCTTTTGGAGCAGCGCCTGAACGCGAAAGTCATCTATACGCGACAAGACGATAGTTATATCGCTCTGGAAAGGCGCGCCGAAATTGCCAACCTTTCACAGGCAAATTTGTTCATCTCCATTCACGCAAATTACAGCGATCTTGCAACCGCGCGCGGAGTGGAGACCTATTACACCAATACCTACTCGTCCCTGAAAGCGCGGCCCGCGGACGAGGATGCGGACAGTTCACTGCAAAACGTTGATTGGACGAAAGTAGACATTCGCGAAAAGGTTTTGGAATCTCATCATCTCGCCGAATGCGTGCAGCAAGCACTATACGGAACGGTCGCAGAAAAAAATCCCGGAATCCGGAATCGCGGCGTGAAAGAAGCTGAGTATGCCGTCCTCACTGGCACGTCGATGCCGGCGATTCTGGCAGAGGTCTCATTTGTCAGCAGTCCCACGGACGAGGGTGAACTGCAAAACGAAGCTTACCGGCAGCGAATTGCCGAAGCGCTCTACAAAGGAATCGCTCGCTACCACGACACGCCGCGCCACGCCACAATGGCCAGCCTGGTCGGCAAAGCCGACTCCAGGTAGGTCATCTTGTGGCGTGACCCGGGAGGCCGCCAAGCCTGAAGGCCCGGAAGATCTTCCGGCGCAAACGGCACATTCAATGCGCGCGAGATCCTTCGCAGACTCAGGATGACTTCAGGTTCGTTGTGTGCGCGAGCGCGCGCGGAGCATGGAATCGTAAAAGTCCAACTCCCTCTACCGGAGAATGGTCACCAGGCTTGAACGCGGCGTGAAGGGACGGGACGCAATCTGCCCATCGAATCCTGCTCCCCATCGCCCAGGAATCGCAGTCCCGCACGACGGACAGCATCCTTCAGTCAATCGATAATCCCGAATGAAATAACTGTAACGTTTCACCAAAAGATCATCACAGTGATGGCACCGGGTGTCTTCAAAATCCCCAACCATGCCGGGAAGATTCCCCGCATACACGTATCGCAATCCCGCACGCTTTCCAATTTCCGCTGCGCGAAGCAAGTCTTCAGCCGTGGTGTCAGCCGGATCGGACATTTTGTAATCCTTGTGAAACGCAGTTACGTGCCAGGGAATATCAAACGAAATCGCCGCCAGAAAATCAGTGAGCCGATGCAGTTCATCATTCGAGTCGTTAAATCCTGGAATCAGCAGAGTCACGATTTCCAGCCATACACCCATATCGTAAAGACGCCGAATCGTATCCAGGATGGGCGCAAGCCGTCCACCGAGCTGACGGTAACGGCGATCGTCAAAACTTTTCAGATCCACTTTGTAAAAATCAATCCAGGGCCGGATGTACTCAAGAACCTGCGGAGTTCCATTTCCATTGGAAACAAATGCCGTCCACAATCCCGCAGCCTTCGCCTCTTTGAAAACCGCAACCGCCCATTCCGCGGTGATCAACGGCTCGTTGTAAGTGCTCACCAGAACTTTCGCGCCCTGCCGCAGCGCATCTCGCACCAAGTCTTCGGGGGCGGCTTCGAGCGGAGCGGATACCGCGCTCGGGTCCCGCAGTGCCTGCGAGGTCACCCAGTTCTGGCAGTATCCGCAGTGCAGATCGCATCCCAGCATTCCAAAGCTGTAAGCTAATGCACCGGGACAAACATGGAAGAAAGGTTTCTTCTCGATAGGGTCGCATTGCACGCCGCCGACGTATCCCCAGGGGACGTACAGCTTGCCGCCGCGGTTATAGCGGACTTTGCAAACTCCGGGCTGTCCTTCGAGGATGGGACAACAATGTCCGCACGCGAAGCAGCGCACACGATTGCGGTCGATCGCCTCGTAAAGATCTCCTTCACGAACGTGCGCGTCGAGGATGTCGCGAAGCATGGGCACAGCGGAAGGACCTTATAAAATTATAGACCGCTATTTGTTTCGATCGCTGATAATGTGTTTCGTAGCGGAGAGGACTAGCACTCGCTATTTCGTTCCCCCGAACGGACAGCAATCAAATGAAACTGGTTATACGTCGTTCCAAAATTCATGCGGACGGATGCTACACCACCAGGCCGGTCAAAAAAGGATCGCTGGTCACCGAATACACCGGCCCGAGAATTACCATCGCCGAAGCCGACGCGCTCTACGAAGACTCGCCGCGCACCTATCTTTTCGGACTGACCAACGGCACCCACGTGATTGACGGGGACGGCGTGTCGGCATTTATCAACCATTCCTGCAATCCCAACTGCGAAGCCGACGAAATTGATGACCGCGTCCTGATTACCGCAATCAAAAACATCCCATCGGGCGAAGAACTCTCTTACGATTACAACCTGTATGACGGTGACCTGGATGATTTGTCGCCGTGTTATTGCGGCGCAAAAAACTGCCGGGGAAGCATGTACTCGCGTAAAGAACTGGCGAAACGCGCAAAATTAGCCAGGAAGAAAAGCCCGCCGAAACCTTGATTGCGTAGCGGTAGGTGTCCTCACCTGCCCCGGCGTTTAAAGCCTGGCGAAACTGAGATGATTGGATATCGTCGCCCAAACTTGTCATGAACGCAGAATGAAATTCGCGGCAGTTTCATTCGGAGATGAAGCATCCCTACTTCAAAATCGGTGAAGAGCGCCAGCGGTTCGTCGCGATCAGGGCGCAGGCGGGTGAGGACACCTGCCGCTACGTAATTAAGGGTCTATCATGCCTGAACGATTTCCCGTCCGCCTCACGACATCC
>Ga0182015_10000383_pt1 | contig 63778 bp, 49 predicted proteins | sample 712P3MmetaG_FD_120478 | JGI IMG/M metagenome (GOLD analysis project Ga0182015, IMG submission 120478) | Permafrost microbial communities from Stordalen Mire, Sweden - 712P3M metaG | ecosystem: Environmental > Terrestrial > Soil > Wetlands > Permafrost | place: Sweden: Stordalen | collected...
GAGAACTGAGAACTTGCTGGTCCAGTGTAACGGAAATTCGCAGCGAGAATGCAGCGGCTAGAACGAGCCTTCCTGGGTAAAGGCGTAACCCGGCAGGGTAGCGCCCTGCGGACCCTTGGTGACCTTTACGCGGACCGTGGGAGCGTCGGGCGCGCTAATTCCAGCCGGTCGCAGCATGGCGTACTGCGAGAAAACTTCGTTGTAGACTTTGGTGACGAGGTAGTCCTGGCCGTCGGCATCGCTGCGCCAGACTTGTCCGAGTTGAATGGAATTGACCGCCACAGGATATTCCTGACTCTTGCTGAAGTACTTCCAGACTACCGGGGAGTGCAGGAGGCGTCAATTCCCCGAAGAGGTTACCTAGGGTCAGTATGAACCCTTACAGCTGGCTCTGTTAAGATTTGGCGCAAGGAGACGCTCATGCCTCGTGGTGTGGTGCCGCGCCAAGCCGCTCGCAATGGCCGTCAAGACAAGGTTGGTGTCGGGACGGGAACTTCTGCAAGACTGCCCGGAGCGAAGTCGAGGGCTCCAGGCCGAGGCGAAGCCTCGGCGGCAGCGCTGAAGGGGCGCCCGAAAACCGCAAAGAAAAATGCTCCCGCCCCCAAGATCAAAAGCTACAGCCCCGTGGGGCCGGAGCGCGTGGTCGAGATTTTGCGACGTCTCGACCAACTCTACCCCGACGTCACCTGTGCGCTCACCCACGCGAGCGCATGGGAACTCGTGGTTGCGACGATCCTCTCCGCGCAATCTACCGACGTGAATGTGAACCGGGTTACGCCGGAGTTGTTCCGCAAATATCCCACGGTCGCGGCATTTGCCGCCCTCACTCCGGAACAACTGGAGCCCGATGTGCGCTCCACTGGATTCTTTCGCAATAAATCCAAATCGGTGATAGGAGCTGCGAAAAAGATTGTCGCGGAGTTCGGCGGCGAGGTTCCGGAAGAGATGGAAAAACTTCTCACACTTCCGGGCGTCGCCCGGAAAACTGCCAACGTCGTGCTGGGGACGTGGTTCAAAATGGCGGAGGGCGTGGTAGTGGATACGCATGTGCACCGCATCTCGCGCCGGCTTGAGCTCACGACGCAGGATGATCCGCAGAAAATCGAGCAGGATCTGATGAGGATTATTCCGCGGGAAAAGTGGATTCTGTTTTCCCATCAAATCATCTGGCATGGCCGCAAGCTGTGCATCGCGCGCAAACCCAAGTGCGCGGAGTGCCTGCTGGAGAACGTGTGCCATGCCGGCGACAAGACCTGGAGCACGGTGGAGATGCATAAGCACGCGAAAGCCTGACTGACTGCCGGCCCCGAGGCCCACAATTCCCATGCGCACAAATACTCTGTTTTTTGTCGTGATCCTCCTGAGCACTGTTGTTGCCGAGACCGCCGCTCAAACTTTATCTGCGCCCCAGGCTGTTACCGATCCCAAGAAAATCTCGTCCAAGCCCAATGCCCAAGTTGAGGCGCGCAGCCTGACCGTCGAGAAACTCTGGATGACGCGGCAAGTCGGCCGCGCGGCTTGGTCGCCGGACGGAAAGAGCATTGCATTCATCTCGAACATGAGCGGACGCAACAATCTGTGGGTTGTTCCGGGCGACGGCGGATGGCCGGTGCAGTTGACGGTCAGCGACCAGCGGCAGACTGCGCCCGCTTGGTCGCCGGACGGCAAGTGGATCGCATACCAGTCTGACTATGACGGCGACGAACAGTGGGACATCTTTCTCGTGTCGCCGAAGACCGGCAAAGTTGTGAACTTGACGCAGACGCGCGAGATCGCGGAGATCAATCCGACGTGGTCGCCAGATGGGCGCTACCTGGCTTATGAAGTGAAGCCGAAAACGTCGGCGGCGTACGAGATCGACATCTACGACATGGTGATGCGCGACGTGAAGCACCTCACCAGCGGGACGCCCCAGGATAAGCGTAATTCGAATCCCGTCTGGACCAAAGATGGGAAGTACATCGTCTACACACAGGAGCAAGCGAAGGGCACGGATTCGAACATCTTTGTTGCCGATTACGCAACCGGAAAGAGCAAACTGCTTACGCCCCATGAAGGCGAGCGACTCTATTACGCCAACGACGTTGTCCCGATCGCAATTCCAGGCGCTGGCCACATATTGATCACCTCAAATGCAGCAAACGGCTACGATAACATCGGTATTCTTGATTTCAGCTGGACAGTGGACGTTCCTGTTGTGGGCGTTTTGTACCCGGGGAAGATAAAGTGGCTCACCCACGACAAATGGGAAATTCGCGGCGGAAATTTCTCTCCCGACGACAAGCACATTACTTTCAGCGCCAATGTTGACGGGAATGAAGCCATCTACCTATATGACCTCGCAACCGGAAAATCCGCGGCATTGCCGATCCCCCAGGGAGTGAGTCAACCTGCGGGCGGGCGTTCGGCGTTCCGTGCGGATGGTTCGAGCCTGCTTTACAACCACAATGGCCCGGCGGCGCCCGGTGATCTCTGGGTCTACCATCTCGGCAACGGAAGGTCGCAGCAGGTCACGCATTCATTGGTGGCTGGCCTGCGATCGGAGGATATGGTCGAGCCGTATTTGGTGCACTATCCCAGCCGCGACGGTAAGTGGACGATTTCTGCATTTCTCTATGTACCCTTCAACATGGCGCGCAACGGGCAGAATGCCGCCATCGTCTACATTCACGGAGGACCGGCTTCGCAGAGCATGAACTCGTTCAACCGATTCGTGCAATACGCCGCCAATCAGGGATACATGGTCCTCGCGCCGAACTATCGTGGCTCGACCGGATACGGCAAGGAATTCCAGCAGGCCAATCGGTTCGACATGGGCGGCGGCGATTTGCAGGACGTGCTGGCGGGCGTGGACTGGATTAAGCAGACCGGACATCTCGATCCGAAAAAGATTGCGGTCATGGGCGGAAGCTACGGCGGCTATCTGAGCATGATGGCGGTGACGCAAGCGCCGGAGGTGTGGGCTGCGGGCGTGCCCATTGTGCCGTTCGTGAACTGGTTTACTGAAATTCAAAATGAAGATCCGGTGCTGCAGCAATCTGACCTGGCGACGATGGGAGACCCGGTAACAAATAAGGCGCTTTATCAACAACGCTCGCCGATCAATTTTATGGACCAGGTCAAGGCACCGCTGCTGCTGTTAGCGGGAGGACACGATCCGCGCTGCCCGAAGTCGGAGACCCAGCAGGTCGTGGAAGCAATCAAGAAGCGCGGGGGCACCGTGGATTACAAGATTTACGATAACGAAGGGCATGGGTTCGCGCGCGTGGAAAACCAGATCGACGCCTACAAGCGCGTAGCCGACTTCCTGCTGGCGCATGTTGTTCCGGCCGATTGCAGTTGCTCGGTTACCGAATAATTCAACAGCTTAACCACAGCGGGCATTGAGGAAAACCGGCTTTCTCATTGTGGCGTAGCGAAGGCGCGCTCGATCGCTGCGATCAGGCCGGGAATGGTGAACTCTTTAGCTGCGATATCGACAGGCAGGCCTTGTTCGCGCAGGGTCGACGAAGTGACGGGGCCGATCGAGGCCAACTGAATTTCGGCGAGGGCAGTATAGCGCTTTTTCGTCGACCGGGTCGGACGCAGCAATTCCAGGAAGTTCTTGACGGTCGAAGAACTGGTGAAGGTCACAACGTGCGGGCACGTTTTCGGATTCTTCAAAGCGGCGCGCAGGCGGGCACGGGACGACCGGGGCACGGCGGTCTCGTAGGCTTCAACCACGTCAACATGCGCTCCCGCCTTGTGTAACTCGCGCGGAATGACGTCCCGAGCCACTTTGGCGCGCACCAGCAGGACGCGCTTCCCTTTGACTCTGTTTTTCAAGCTGCGCACGACGGACTCGGCAACGTATTCCTTGGGAACCACCTGGACCTTTGCGCCGCGCTGCTCGACGGCTCTCTGGGTGGCGGGACCAATCGCTGCGATGCGCATTTGCCGAAGACTGGATTTTGACAATCGCAGTTCGTTCATTCGCTCCCACATCGCCTCGACGCCGTTGACGCTGGTAAAAATCAGCCAGTCATAGGAACTGAGACTCTTCAGCGCCGCGTCGAGCGGGTGGAACGATCTCGGCTTGCGAATCTCGATGAAAGGGATTTCGATCACGTCTGCGCCGCGCTTGCGCAGTTCGGCAGAGAGAGCCCCGGCCTGGTGGCGCGCCCGCCCCACAAGCACCCGGATTCCACTCAATGGCCGAGCCTTCGCTGATGTGAACTTTTCGCTCATGGTCAGAGTTGGCGTGCAAAAGTGCCGCCCCACACACAAGGTTATTCGCTCTTCTTCTGCACGCCCAGGCCCTGCTCTCGCATGAGGCGCGACACGCCCGAGACCGCCGTGTCCTCGGCCTTCTCCAGAGACGCGATTACGTTGGCCTGCTCTTCTGGACTGCGATTTTGGCTGAGTTTGAACTTAGCTTCGATTTTTGTCGCCGTGATTTCAAACCCGACGATGTGGCTTAGCATGCGATTGCGATAAGACTCGCTGAGACTGGCCCATTGCGCGGCGAAGTGGGGTTCGAAGGTAGCGATCAATTCGTGCAGCATGCCTTGCAATTCTTCGGGAGATGCGAACACCCGCGCGTTGCCGTAGGCATGCACCGCACCGTAGTTCCAGGTGGGCACGGTTTCGCGGGTCGTGTAGTTTGCGGTGGAAACGAACGCGTGTGGACCGTGGAAAATGGTCAGGCAGTTCGGATGCTTTTCCAGATGGCGCCAGTGCGGGTTCGCCTTGGCGACGTGGCCGCGAAGGATAAGGCGCTCTTCCCTTGCGTGCACGGATAGCGGGAGGTGCGTGGCGAATGGGCCCTCGTCGGTGGACGAGATCAGGATGGCGAACGGATTCTCACGCATGAATGCGATTTTGTCGGCGTGGTTACCTACGCGGAAGTGTTCGGGGATATACACTGCATTCTCTTTCGCCCCTTCGGGCTTGATTCCAACTTGCTGACCTCGACGGCTCAGGCGGTGGGCTGCACTCCTTCGCCGCTTCGTGGCTCGGTCGGTGGGACATCCTGCTTTTTGCGCACCTGCAGCAGTTTTTCGACCTCGGCAATCACGACTCCCGCCTCGTCTTTCACCGCAATCTGAAACACCGGTTCATATTTAGGCAGCGTCTTCAGTTTGTCACGAATGTCATCCAATTGCGCGTCGGTCAAGCGGAATTCGGCGCGAACCGTCCCTTTCCGGGGTTTGCGGTAACGAATGCTTGCCGCCTCATCCCAAACGATGTACACGCAGCCCAGGTTTGCCATCAACATGAGCATATAGAAAGGGTCGGTCATGGCAAAGAGGGGATCCTCCGAAATGGGTGCCGACGTAGTTGGCATTCCAGAATCTCAGCTTCATTTCGACATCCATGGCCTTCATGTCGGGAGCGATGTGTTTGATCCGGATGCCCGCGCCAAGCAATGGTGGCCAGAGATGGATCCTGCGACGCAATCCGTGCGAGGACTGGGCGCCACCTAAAAATTGGAGCAGGACGCTGCGACTCATGGCGATTACGGTTGCGGCGGCACCCTCAGGCCGCGGCCGTAGACGGCCTCCAGAATCTGGTCGCCGCCTCGACCGAGAAGAGCTGTTCCGGCATCGCTGCCGAGTTGCTCGGGATCATTCCCGTCGCGCGAGTCGCGGAGAATTTTCGACCCGTCGGGGTCGGCGACGATAGATTCCAGATGCAGTTTACCGTTGCGCATTTCCGCGAAGGCGCCGACGGGAACCTGGCAGCCTCCGCCGAGGCGGTTGAGCAGGGCGCGTTCGCAGGTGGTAGTGGCATGGGCGGCGGAGTCGTTCAGAAATTCCAGCTGCTGGCGAGTGGCGCCATCGCCTTTGCGAATTTCAATGCCGAGGGCGCCCTGGCCTGCGGCGGGGCACATGATTTCGGCGGAGATGATCTGTTTGACGAGTTCCGTTTTGCCGAGGCGCTTCAGGCCGGCGGAAGCGAGGATGATTGCATCGTATTCTCCTTGCTCGAGTTTGCGCAGGCGGGTGTCGACGTTGCCGCGCAGAGGATGAATGTGGAGGTCGGGGCGGACGGCTTTGAGTTGCGCCTGGCGGCGCAGGCTGGACGTGCCGAGGCGCGCTCCTTGGGGCAAATCCCGAAAGCTGGCGTAATGACACGAGCAGAAGGCGTCGCGCGGATCTTCCCGTTTTGTGATAGCGGCGATTTCGAATCCCGGAGGAAGCTCGGTGGGCAGATCCTTCAACGAGTGCACGGCGAGCTCGACGACGCCAGCGGCGAGGGCCTCTTCGATTTCCTTGGTGAAAATTCCTTTGCCGAGCCCACCCTTCGTACCGACCATGGCCAAGGGGATGTCGGTGATCTTATCGCCGCTGGTGTGGATGATTTCGATTTCGACTTCGTGGCCGCGGGCGCGCAAGAGCGCCGAGATGTGATTGGCTTGCCAAAGAGCGAGCTGCGAGCCGCGGGAGCCGATGCGGAGTTTAGCGGCGCCCTTGGAGGGGGTGTTCATTTTGGGCGCTTTCGAGGCCGCGGCGGAAGTGGCATTTCGATGAAGTGATAGCCGCCTGGAGTGGATCGATCAAAGGCAACGGCTATTGCTGCCGCATGGTTGCGGACAACTGGCCAGATACTCGAACCGAGCTTTCCCAACGCAAGCTTGCGGCCCGCCAGGTTGTGCTGATAACGGATGTTCCAGTCAGACGTGATCAGCACCAACGCAGCCGATTCGGTAGCCCTCAGGAGTTCACCATTTTGCAATTGAGGTGGCCAGTTCCTCTCGACGACAGTACGGACTTCATGCCGCGCGAGAAAGCGCCGCACTCCGACTGGAAGGTTCTTATCGAACAGGATGGGCAACGCGGTGGCTCTGGGCGCAGGCCAGAATTGCCTGGACTCGATCCTGCAGTGTTTCGAACTTTTCCGAGATTTCGGCGACGCTCAAGCCATAAGCAGAGTTGTCCACAATCGCATTCGAGTTCTCCGCCATACGGCCGCGCCACTCTGCGCAGTCAGTTTGACCTCCACCAGGGGCATCCTGACCAATCGATTGTTCTGCTGAATCCATGGCATCCTCTCGCCTTATAATTCCACGTTCTTGTGCAAAATGCCAGAGAGAGAGTCCGGTCGTGTTGCTGGGGGTGTCACTGGCGCGGCCTCACTTCTGTTTCTTTCGCCGCGGGCTGGGATAGGGACTCTTTCTCTTTCTCCGGCAGGTTGAACAGGCGGCGGACCACACCGACGATCGTCGTGGCCTCAGATTCTTTGGCAGCAGTCTTCAACGTCGTGATTGGGGTGTGCATGACTTTGTTGATGATGCCCCGAGTCAAGGCTTCGATGGCCATTTCTTGTTCTGGAGTCAGCCGGCCCATGCGTCCGCGGACGCGGTCGATTTCGGCTTGGCGGATGGTTTCGAGATGATCTTGTAAGGAGACGATTGTCGGCACTACATCGAGTGTTTGCAGCCGGGCTTCGAAACGATCGACTTCACTGGTAATAATCACCTCGGCCAGTTCGGCTTCTTTTCGGCGGTCAGCGACGTGGCTGCTGACAGCCCGCTGCAGGTCGTCGAGGTCGTAGATAAAGATGCCGTCGAGCTTGCCCATCTCGGGGGAAACATCGCGTGGGACGGCGATGTCGATGAAGAACATGGGACGGTTTTTGCGGCGCGCGAGGAACTGCTCGCCGTGTTCGCGTCGGAAGATGGCATGGGGCGAGCCTGTCGAAGTGATCACAATGTCGGCGCGGTCGCAGGAGTTATATAAGTCGTCGAACTTGATGGCCTGTCCATTGAACTTCTCCGCCAGGCCGACGGCGCGTTCCAAAGTGCGGTTGGAGACGAAGATTGCAGCGCAGCCGTGGGCCATCAGGTGGCGGGCGGCGAGTTCGCTCATCTTGCCGGCGCCGACGATGAATACAGTCTTCCCTTCCAATGTTCCGAAAATTCTCTCGGCGAGCTCTACCGCAACCGAGGCGATCGACACCGAAGAAGACCCAACTGCGGTCTCGCCGCGGACGCGCTTAGCTACCGCGAAGGCACGGCTGAAAAGTTGATCGAGTTGTCCCCCTACGGCGCCTACGGCGCGGGCGGTGGCATAAGCTTCCTTTACCTGGCCGAGAATCTGGGCCTCACCGATTACCATCGAATCCAGACTGGAAGCCACGCGGAACAAGTGGCGGACCGCATCTTTCCCGCGGAATTCGTAAAGGTGCGGATCGAGCTCTTTCGTCTCCAGATGAAAATGATCGCGCAGAAATCCGCGGAGGTCGGCGGTGCCGTTGCTGGTGTGGGTCACAATCTCGACGCGATTGCAGGTGGAGATCACTATCCCCTCTTCGATCCCGGGATAGGCAGCGAGCTCGCGGCACGTGTCGGGCAGACGCGATTCAGGGATCGCCATCCGCTCGCGCACTTCGAGCGGAGCGCTTTTGTGATTCACGCCAATGAGCTGGAATCTCATGAGGCGGCAAACCTATGGATGGTTGAGAAATAGTTAGCGGCCCAAGCGGCCAGCGCAGCGACGAAGGCGAAGGTCGCGAGGAAGGCGGCGCGGCGTCCGCGCCATCCCGAATTCCAGCGGGTGAAGACCATGAGCATGTACACGGCCCACATAAGTACCGACAACAGAATCTTGGGGTCGAGAAAGTCGAGGTGCCCGTAGGTGGAGATCGCGACCACGGAGCCGGTCAGCAGCCCAAGCGTCATGAATGGAAAGCCAAGCAACAACGAGCGGTAGCCGATCTGGTCAATTACTTCCAGGGCTGGGAGGAACGAAATGAGGCTGGTGGGTTTCTTGGCCTTCAGGCGACGTTCCTGCAAGAGATAAAGCAGGCTGGCACCGAAGCTGACAAGCAGCGCGGCGTATCCGATGAAAATCAGAAAGATGTGGGCAGCCAGCCATCCTTTGTTGGACACGTACTGGGTGAGCAGCACGGGCTGTTCGTCAACAGCGGCCACGAAGGTCAAAAAAAACACCACGGGAAAAACGACCACGCCAGGCGATGTGGTTTGGTAAATCGCATAGATGAGCATGAAGAAGCTCATGGAGAGGAAAGCCAGCAGCGACTCTCCGTTGTGCACCGACGCCCAGACGACATGGCCGGAAAGGAAAAGTTCGGTCAGCGAGACGAAGTGGAAAACCATGCCCAGGCTGGCCGCATGGAGGGCGATACGGCTGAACAGGTCGCTGGTGCGCGTGAGCGCCACGAAGGCGTAGATCAGGCTGATGAAGTAACCACCCAGCGCGAAGCGCAGCCAAAGCAGAGACATAGGCCCTTAACAGTCTCGCAATCCCCTGAGTTTACTCTAATCTCGCAAAGCTATGCGCCGGGTCGTCCAATTTCCCATTCGGTTGCGCATTGACCATCCTAAGGCAAACTACTATTGTTTTCTCGTAAGTTGTCGGAAGAGATCCACTTCTGCTTGCCGGTAGGGAGTTCCGTCAGGGCGCAGCACCTCGTGAAACCATACCGGCGGCTGGTCGAGAATATAGGGGTGTTGCCAGGACTCCCAAGGATAATACGTTTGCGTTTTACCGGCGACAAATCCCCAGTTGATGGCTCCGACCTGCTCCTGCTTGGCGATACGGGGCCGATCGCCAAAGGGTTTGGGGTGCATGAGATTCCGCATACGTTCACGATTGACGCCGATGGCGTGCTGCAGGATGAGCACATCGGCGATGCATCGATCGAAGGGAAACTGAACCAGCTAGTCAACCGCGCACGGGAGTTGCAGACAACGGCAAAACAGACACAATAAGACGAATGTCAGTCAGTTTCGAAGCCTTCGTCGGCCGGCAAAGGGGCTTGAGCCTTCAGAGTTTTTGGACTCGGACCTCCCGCCTTGGGCACGGCGACCGAGGAAAGGCCACTTCCGTCCCCTTTTTCCATACAACACTTCTTGAATTTCTTCCCGCTTCCGCAGGGGCAGGAAGAGTTTCGTCGAGGTGCATCGCCAAAAAAGTACATAACGTTGCTCCACCATTCATTCCCTACCTGCTATTCCACACCTAAACTTCGCAGCGTCTGTTCGAGCGATTCGGAGTCAATCGTGAGGCGGCGACCCTGGGCCTTTACGTCTTCGAGTTCATCGAAGGCGGCGAAAACGCGCAGCTTAGCCGCGGCATATTGTTCTGCTTCGTTCAACAGACGGCCGTGGGCTTTGCTCCAGACATTGCACGTGCTGTGAGGTAGGAAAACGCTCACCGCGTAGGTCAGCTTGCGGTCGGAGGTGACGTCAAAAACAAATTCGGTGGCTGGAGCCGCGGGGTCGTCGGGTAGCGCGGGGCGTTTCCCGACGAAGTAGTACTGATAGACGTAGCCCTGAGCGCCGGTGTAAGTCTTCAGGCGTCGGAGGGGCGGATTGGGACTCACGGGGACATTATGCAATGGTGGTTGCCGGTTTGTCCTTACCGATTCACTTACTCGATCTTTTGCAGCCTCCCGATGGAAGCGAGGGCAGCGCTGCAATTCCTGCTGCTGCAGCTTACCTCGACAGGCAGTCGGCGGGCAGCGAAGGAGTACGTCGGCGGCTCGCGTTCGAGGATCAAGAAAATCAGGACAAAGGCAAAAGCGGAATCTCGGGCAAAGGCAGGATCGAAGGCAACGGCGGTGGACTAGCATGTCCTCCCCACATGAATTGCTAGCGCGCGCCGTTTCCTGGCGAAACTACTCTGCCATACTCCGTCGCGCGGCTGAGGCGGTCGAACATGCGCCAGACGTCAAGCGATATTTTGCTGATGGCCTCTTCCCCGTCGCGTTCATTGCGAAGAAAAGACGTCATGACACAGATCACGTAGGGACGGCCTTCGACGAAAACGATGCCGGAGTCATTGCGCACCGCTTCGAGCTCGCCGGGTTTGTTGGCGACCTTGAGATCGGCTGGCAGGTCGCGCGGGATAAATGAATCTTTATTCGTGCTCAGCATGGTAAAGAAATCAGCGGTCGACTTCTTGTCCAGAACTTTGCCGTGGTAGATCGCGTCGAGCAGAGTCATCATTTCGCGCGGAGTAGAGATGTTCTCGCGGCCTTGTTTGGCGGCCTCCAGGTCCATCATCTTGCGGCGCAGGCGGGTGTGAGTGAGGCCGAGCGAGTCGAGCATGACATTCACATTTGCCATGCCGACTCGGTCGATGAGTACATTGGTTGCCGAATTATCGCTGACAGCGACCATCATCGTTGCCAGATCGCACACCGTGAGACGCGTAACGCCGGGCGTGAGTCCGCCCATGATGGCGCTGTCGGGAACGAGATCGGAGGATTGCACCGTGTAGGGATCGGTGAGCTTGAGCTTGCCTTGCTGCACCTGCAAGTACAGATTGGCCAGAACGGTGATCTTGATGGAACTGGCCTGGGCGAATACCTCATCCTCGTGTAGGAAGAAGTGGTCGCCGGTAGTGAGGTCTTCGATGGCCACACCGATGACGCCGTCAAGTCTTTGGTCGACATCCTGAATTTGGATTTCGAGTTTCTGCCAGAGAACTTTCTGTTTCCCGGAGGATGGAGCGGCGGTCTGGGCCAGGGATGTGGCCAGCAATAGAGCGCAACAGAACAACAGCTTCACGGGACGAGTCTCCTGACGGCAGGGATTGTAGCAGCCAGGGAGCATGGTCCGGCAAAAGTTGCGCCTGGCGGACACACCGAGGGGCGGCTGTCCCCACATAAAACATTCTCATCCTCATCCGAATCATTCCGGCGCTGGTTCAGCCGTCGATTTTTGCTTCCCGCAATTGCTTCACGGCAGTCTCGGAACTGACGGGCGAATAGTACACCTCCTTAAAGGTGTAGGACCGCGCCTTGGAACTCAAGACAGGCAGGATCTCGATGTGCCAGTGGTAGTCGTCGTCAATCGTCTTCCAGTAGCCCAGATTTTTGGAGGGATGGCTGCTGCTCGGTGAAGTGTGCAGCACCAGATGAAAGTCTTCGGTTACGGAACGCACCCGTTGCAGCGTCCGGCGCAGCAGCGCGGCGAGGTTGGTGCGCAATCCGGGCTTGTTCAGTCCGGTCCGTTCGAAAGAAGCATCGTGGTTGCGCGGCACAATCCAGGTTTCATAGGGAACGCGCGGGGCATAGGGACCCAGGGCGAGATAGTCGCCGCGGGCCTCGAGGACGCGCAGGGCCTGACGTTCCTCCTGCTGAATGATGTCGCAAAAAACGCAACGTTCCTTGCCGATGAAGTATTCCCGGCCGGCGCGCAATTCATAGAGCACGCGCCGGGGAACGAACATGGTCGCTGTAATCTGTGAGGTCGGATGGCTGAATTCCTGCCCAGCGCTCTTGCCGTAATCCTTGAACAGGCTGACATATTTGATGCGGGGATCGCGCTTGAGGTCGAGGATGCGCTCGGCGGCCAGGCGGAGAAAGTGCGCAATCTCGTCGTCGCTGGCGTTCCACAGATGACGGTCGTGGCGCGGGTTCTCCACCAGCACTTCATGCGCACCCACCGAGTGCATGCAGTCATAGATGCCATCGCCGCGGCGGCCAGGCTCGCCTTCGATGCGGTAGAGCGGCGTGGGGTGCACGACCGATCGCGCAGACCAGGGAACCCCGGGGGCGTTGGGCGATTTCGCGATCACCTGCAAGGACGTGGCGGAGCCATCGCAAAAGCGGCAGGCAGACTCGGTTCGCGGTCCGGTTTCGGCCGGATCATCGCCGGTAATGACCCAGGAGCGGGTGATGGGATCCTTGCGGAGTTCCATGCGGAAGGAGAACACCGGGAGAGAACCGGAGTCAACCCCGATTTCTTGCCGTAATTTCCCGCGGGCATAAGCGAAAAGCGGCAGAAGACCGGAGGCGTGCTTTGCTATAATCCGCCGAAGCCCGCCCAGATGACCGAGCCGTCCACTCCGCTGATGCGGCAATATGCCGCAGTCAAAAAAGAACATCCCACTGCACTCCTGTTTTTTCGCCTGGGGGATTTCTACGAACTTTTCTTCGATGACGCGATCCTGGCGGCGAAAGAGCTGCAGATCACGCTGACCTCGCGCAATAAAGAAAAAGGAATCGCCGTTCCGATGTGCGGCGTTCCCTATCACGCCGCCGAGGGTTATATCGGGAAGCTGATTCGGAAGGGCTTCAAGGTGGCCATCTGCGAGCAGATGGAAGATCCGCGACAAGCGAAAAAGTTGGTGCGCCGCGAAGTGACGCGGGTGGTCACTCCGGGAACGGCGGCGGATTCATCGTTGGGGTCGGATGAGAATAATTTTCTGGCAGCTTTAGCGCAGGTTGGAGATCGCGTGGGATTTGCGGCTCTGGACTTGTCGACGGGTGAATTCCGGGCCACGGAATTTTCCGGTGAGGGGGCGCTGCGGCGAGTGCAGGAGGAATTGGAGCAACTGCGGCCCAAGGAATTGCTGTATGGCTCGGCGGCGCCGCTGTTTGAGAGAGCCGGAGCTCCGATACAAGAGCCGCCGAGCTTTGCTCCCCAGGACGGCCGGGGGCGGCTGTCCCCACATATTTTGTCCTCCCGGGCAGCGGGGGCTACCTGCACTGAGACTCCGCTGGACGACTGGATCTTTGCGCCGGATCATGCGATTCCGCTGCTTGAAAATCACTTTGGCGTTCTGTCGTTGGAAGGGTTCGGGTTGGCTGGACGCTCGGCGGCCGCGGCTGCGGCGGGCGCGATTCTGTATTACGTGCGTTCGACGCAGCGTGGATCGCTCGATCACGTCGACCGCATTGGCTGGTACGAGCGACAGAGTTGCCTAGTGCTCGACGTAGTCACGGTTCGCAATTTGGAGTTGATCGAACCGCTGTTTGCGGGCACGGATGCGGGGGTCACATTGTTCCGCTCGATCGACTCTGCGGTCACGCCTATGGGCAAACGGTTGCTGCGGGCATGGTTGCTGCGACCGTCGCTCGATTTGGCCGAGATTCGCGGCCGACTCGATGCGGTCGAAGCAGGGGTGAGGGAGGTTGTCGCGCGCGAGGAGTTGCGGCGAGCGCTCGATGGTGTGCTGGATCTGGAGCGGCTGTTAAGTCGGGTCACGCTGGAGACCGCGAATCCCCGGGACGTGCTCGCGCTAGCGGCGTCGCTGAGAAAGATTCCGTCAGTCCGAGCCGCATTGGCGCGGCTAAACACGGAGCGACTCGGAACTCTGCATGCGTCGCTCGATGAGTTGGGAGATGTGCGCGAACGCATTGACAAGACCATCGTGCCGGAGCCGCCCCTGAGCTTTGCGGATGGCGGCGTGATCGCCACCGGCCTTGACCGCGACCTGGACCAACTGCGAGAACTCTCGCGCAACAGCAAGCAGGTGCTGGCGCAGATCGAACAGCGGGAGCGGGGGCGCACCGGCATTTCCTCGCTGAAGGTGAAGTTCAATTCCATTTTTGGCTACTACATTGAAGTTTCGAAAGCGAATCTGCACCTGGTTCCGCAGGACTACGAACGAAAGCAGACGCTGGTCGGGGCCGAGCGATTCACCACGCCCGAACTGAAAGAGTACGAGGCCAAAATTCTCGACGCGCAGGAAAAGAGCATCGAGATCGAGCGGCGGTTGTTTACCGAGCTGCGCACGGCGATTGCGGCCGAGGCCAAGCGCATCCGGCAGACTGCCCTGGCGCTGGCGGAAGTGGACGTGCTCGCTTCGTTGGCGCATATGGCCGCTCTGCGTAATTACTGTCGACCCATTTTCGTGGAGTCCGCAGAGGCCAGCGAACTAGAGATTATCGAAGGACGCCATCCGGTTATTGAGCAGCAAGATGTGGCTGGCGGCAGCGACCGTTTTGTGCCCAACGATCTTTATTTGAACGGCACGACACACAACATCATGTTGCTCACTGGACCGAACATGGGAGGGAAATCAACCTACTTGCGGCAAACCGCGCTGATCGTGATTCTGGCGCAAATGGGATCGTTTGTGCCGGCGCGATCGGCGCGGCTAAGCGTCGTCGATCGCGTGTTCACCCGCATTGGGGCAAGCGATAATCTGGCGCGCGGTCGCTCGACTTTCATGGTCGAAATGACGGAGACGGCGGCGATCCTGCACACAGCGACGGCGCGATCGCTCATCCTGCTCGACGAAGTGGGCCGCGGCACTTCCACCTACGACGGGCTGGCGATTGCATGGGCTGCGGTCGAATACTTACATGCGCGAGTGCGGGCGAAGACTTTATTCGCGACTCATTATTTTGAACTCACCGAACTGGCGGAGCAGCTCTCCGCGGTGAAAAATTATCATGTCTCAGTAAAAGAAACGGGCGGTGGAATTGTATTCCTGCGCCGGGTGGAAACGGGCGCGGCGGATCGCAGTTACGGTATCGAAGTTGCCAAGCTGGCGGGGTTGCCGAACGAAGTCATTCTGCGGGCGCGTGAAGTGCTGGCTGAGCACGAGTTCGCCGAACAGCAGGCGACCGCGCATCTTTCTCCCGCAGTGTTGTCGGGAACAACTCCGCCACCGACGCAACTGACAATTTTTACCCCGCTGTCGCAGCCTGTGCTGGAGAAATTGCGGGAAGTGAATTTGGACCGGCTGACGCCGCTGGATGCACTGAATCTGCTGGCGGAACTGAAGAAGGAAATCTAATACGGAGCGCAGGGTTCCACGGAAAAAGTTCACCGCCACGAAATGACGAATCCACGCAGGCCCCGCAGTATCGAAGAAATCGGACAGTTACTGGTCGTTGGCTTCAACGGCACGGAGATAACGCCGCGGGTCGCTTCCCTGCTGACGCGGCTGCAGCCGGCGGGAGTAATTCTCTTCGCGCGGAACATCAGGAGTGCGGAACAGACATGGCGTCTGCTGCGCGAATGTCAAAAGTGTGTTGCAGCGCCTCTGTTCACATGCGTTGATCTGGAAGGGGGAACCGTCGACCGCTTTCGCGATGCGCTGGGAGCGGCGCCCGCGGCAGCGGAGGTATTCGCCACCCAGGATCGAAAGCTGTTCCGGAGGCAGGGACAAATCATGGGCGAGAACTGCCGATCGTTGGGATTCAATGTTGACTTCGCTCCGGTCCTGGATCTGGCATTTGAGGCTTCCCGGGGCGTGCTGGAGTCGCGGGCGGTCTCGCCCAATCCGCACGAAACCATCGCCTACGCGCGTGAGTTTCTGGCCGGGCTTCGGGCCGCGAAGGTAATGGGATGCGGCAAGCACTTTCCCGGCCTCGGCGAGGGCAAGCTTGATAGCCATCATGAACTGCCGGTGATTGACAAACCGCTGAAGCGACTGTGGGCCGAGGATCTGCTTCCCTACCGAACACTGCGTCAACAGCTCCTGTTTGTGATGATCTCTCACGCGGCCTATCCCCTGGTAACCGGCGATCGGACTCCGGCATCGCTTTCAAAGCTGTGGATTACGGACATCCTGCGCAAACGCATCGGTTACCGGAATTTGATTGTGTCGGACGATTTGGAAATGGGCGGAGTGCTTTCGGCGGCGCCGATTGGCGAGGCGGCTGTGAAGTTTACTCGGGCAGGCGGCGACCTGTGCCTGATTTGCCATAAAGAAGATTCCATCGTGCAGGCTTACGAAGCGTTGATCAAAACCCGAGAACGGGATACGAAGTTCGCGCGACGGGTTGCGGAGGCGTCGCGTCGCGTGCTGGCGCTTAAGAAAAAGAATGCGCAGATGCTGCGCGCGCGAACATCGCCTACGAATGCAACCGCTGAGAAGCTTACGCGGAGACTGTGGGAGTTTGGAGAGGAAGTACGTCTGGATCCTTTCGGCCGACGAGCGGACAAGCGGCGGTCGCGCTCATGAGCCGGGCGGCAATGGTCGTAGCTGGTGTGATGAGTGGGACGTCTGCGGATGGCATTAATGTGGCGCTGGTGCGCATCGGCGAACGGCACCGGAACTCCTCTCAATCGTCCATTCTGCGCTCCAGCATTCGCGGACAAGAATGTCCGCGCCACATGATCAAATTGCTGGGACACGCGGAATATTCCTATCCCTCGAAGGTGCGGGCCGCTGTGCTTTCCGCGATGAATGCAGAAAGTGCTCGTGTGTCCGATCTTTCCCGGCTCAATTTTCTTCTCGGGGAACTCTACGCCGATGCGGTGATGGCCACGCAACGGCAGTTTCGAGTAAAGGCGGGGCTGGTCGGGTGCCATGGGCAGACCCTCTACCACCAGGGCGAAGAGCAATCGTTCCTCGGACGCACGGTGGCCGCAACCTGGCAGACGGGAGAGGCCGCTGTTATCGCGGCGCGGGTGGGCCTGCCGGTAGTTTCCGATTTCCGTCCGGCCGACATGGCCGCTGGCGGCAAAGGCGCACCGCTCGTTCCTTATCTCGATGCTTTGCTCTTCCGTGACCCAAAGATCGGACGCATTGTGCAGAACGTTGGAGGGATTGCCAATCTTACGGTGGTTCCGGCGGGCGCCGGCGGGCGGGTGTTGGCCTTCGATACCGGGCCGGGAAATATGGTGATGGACGCGGTTACGCAAGCACTGTTTGGGAGAAAGTTTGATCGCGGGGGACAAATTGGCGCGTCCGGCATGGTGCTGGAGCGCGTAGTAGGGCAAGTGTTAAAGCGCAAGTTCTTTCTGGCGAAACCTCCGAAGACCGCGGGGCGCGAGGAATTTGGGCGCGAATTTGTTCGCGACTTCTTAGAGCGATGCGCAGGCTTTCGCAAGGAAGACGTTGTGGCCACAGCCACAGCCCTGACCGCGAGGTCGATCGGCGATGCGGTGCGGCGATTCGTGATGCTCGCATCGGCCCCAGCTTCGAAAAACTCTTTCCCCGAAATGATTCTCTCCGGAGGCGGTGCGAGGAATGCCACACTCGTCGCCATGCTGGGGGAAGGCCTCGCGCCCCTCGGAATCCGGCTGCGATTCTCCGATGAGTTCGGCTTGCCTGCGGAGGCCAAAGAGGCGATGGCGTTTGCCCTGTTGGCTTATGAAACCTGGCACCGGCGTACGTCGAACGTTCCCTCCGCAACCGGTGCGAAACGAGCTGCGGTTCTGGGAAAGATCTCCTATGCGTAAGGGCACTTCGGACCTCGGACTCCGGGCCTCGGACCTCAGCGGCCGGGATCCCAGGTCTGCGGTCCGTCGCCGCGTCGCCACTGGACTGTTCACACTGTTCAGCCTAATCCCGATCGCTGTGGCGATGTTCCCGCTGCTATCCTGCTCGGCCCAACCCGATCCCAACACCTTAGTCATGATTATCGAGTCGAGTCCGACGAATCTCGATCCTCGCGTGGGGATCGACGCCCAGTCGGAACGAATTGACAATCTGATCTTCGACGATCTGCTATCGCGCGGCGAGGATCTGAATGTGGCTCCGGGGCTGGCCGAACGCTGGGAGATTCCCGATCCCCTGACCTACGTCTTTCATCTTCATCGCGGCGCTAAATTTCACGATGGGCGGCCGCTGACTGCGCGCGATGTGAAGTGGACGTTTGATTCCCTGCTGCAGGGCAAGATACGCAGCACGAAGGCAGCGGTATACCGCTTCGTGGACCGTATCGATGCGCCTGACGATGCTACGGTGATCTTCCACATGAAAGAGCCGGACGCAACCCTGCTCTGGAATCTGTCGGACGGCGCGATTGGCATTGTACCCAATGGCAGCGGCGATGAGATGACGCAGCATCCGATCGGCTCCGGTCCATTCCGCTTTGTCAGCGCTGAGACCGACCGCGAAGTCATCCTCGAACGCAACGACGAATATTGGGGTGGGAGAGCCAAACTGGCACGCGTTCGCTTTGCTGTGGTGCCCGATGCGACCACGCAAGCGCTCGAACTGCGCAAAGGCAGCGGTGACGTCGCCATCAACTCCCTCACACCCGACACCGTATTTACGTTGGCGCGCGATCCCAATCTTCAAGTGGAACGCGCGGCCGGGACCCGGCTGGCGTACTTGGGATTCAACCTGCGCGATCCTATTTTGAAAGATGTACGGGTGCGGCAGGCGATTGGCTATGCCCTCGATCGGCAGCCGATGATCGACTATTTGTGGCGCGGACAGGCGCAGCCGGCGCGCAGCGTCCTGCCGCCGCAGAGTTGGGCGTACAACGGAGCCGTGCCGGCATACGACCACGACCTCGGGAAGGCCAATCAGTTGCTCGATGCCGCAGGCTATCCCCAGGTGGATGGCATTCGCTTCCACCTCGCGATGAAGACCTCGACTGACGAAAACACTCGTCTTATGGTGGCGGTAATGCAGCAGCAGTTGCGACCGGCGGGGATCGCGCTCGATATCCGCAGTTTTGAGTTCGCCACGTTTTTTTCGGATGTGCAGCACGGCGCGTTTCAGATGTACGGGCTGCGCTGGATCGGAGGTAACGAGGATCCCGACATTTTCGAATATGCGTTTGACTCGGCGAGGTTCCCGCCGAATGGGGCCAACCGTGGCTACTATTCGAATCCCAAAGTGGACGCGCTTATCGACCAGGCTCGGCGGGAGATCGATCCCAATATACGCAAGCCGCTCTATGCCGAGGTGCAACGCATCCTGGCGGATGATCTGCCGTACATCGATCTGTGGTATCTCGACAACGTGGTGGTGCATACGCGACGAGTGCGGAATCTCAAGCTGAATCCTGCGGGTAACTTCGACTTTTTGCGAACGGCAGAGTTGGCGAGCCCCTACGTCGCCCGTCAAAACTAGCGTGTTACCATCACAGTTTGGAGCAGAGGGCGAAGAAGCCCTCCGCACCTCGGGATGCCGGCGCGGCTATGCGAATCCTCTTTATTGGCGACATCTTCGGACGGCCGGGACGGAACATCGTTAAAGACCGACTGCCGGGGATCGTTCGCGAGCATGCCATCAACCTGATCATTGCGAATGGGGAAAATTCGGCGGCTGGCTTTGGCATTACTCCGGCGTTGGCGGAAGAGCTGTTCGAGCTCAACATCGATGTGATCACCACCGGAAACCATGTCTGGGACAAGCGCGAGATCGTCGACTACTTTCAGATGGTGGCGGGCAATGGACATGGGCCGGCGCGGCGGGTGCTGCGGCCGGCAAATTTTCCCGCCGACATGCCCGGGTCCGGCGTTTATGAGGGGTTCAAGGGGAAAATTCCATACGCGGTGATCAACCTGCAGGGGCGAGTGTTCATGGCCTCGAATGACGATCCTTTTCGCACCGCCGACCAGCTTCTGCAGAAGATTCAGGCCAAAGTGATTCTGGTGGATATCCATGCCGAGGCGACCTCGGAAAAGATTTCCCTCGGTTGGTATCTTGACGGCCGCGTTACTGCGGTCGTGGGCACGCATACGCATGTGCCGACGGCGGACGAGCGGGTTCTGCCCGGGGGAACCGCCTATGTTACGGATGTGGGCATGACCGGGCCCTACGACGGCGTGATCGGGGTAAAAAAAGAACTGGTGGTGGGCAAGTTCCTGAACGGAATGCCAGTGCGGTTCGAAGCAGCCACCGGGGACGCGCGCCTGTGCGCCGTGGTGATCGATTGCGACGATGCGACTGGCAAAGCAAACAACATCGAGCGGCTGATGTTGTCCTAGCGATTTGCTTGCGCCGCGCTGCCAGACGTAGCTACGTCTCTACGAGTGGCGAAAGCTTGCAAGTCTTCGGCCGTCTTTCGTTCTCGTAACGGAGAAACCTCAGGTGCCCATTGCAACCGAAGGTACGAGGTCCTACAGGCCTGTCCCAAAAATCCGGAAACTACACTAGAATCACACCAAATGCGTCGGAAAGCATTCACCCTCGCGGTAGGACTTCTGCTATCGATCATCGGCGCAACTGCGTTCGCCGCGGACGACAATCCCTCTTCTCCTCCGCTGATTTCTTGTGGAAACGGAATCCCGGGCGGGGTGAACTGTCTGGTCTCGAAGAAGGAACTCAAGGAAGCGCGCGCCGCTTTCCGCGACGGCGTGAAGTTTCAGGATCATCGCCAGCTAGAAGAAGCGCTGGCGCAGTTCGACAAAGCTACGCGACTGGCGCCGCAGAATGTGCAGTTTTTGACGGCCCGCGAAGTGCTGAAGGCTCAACTGGTCTTCGGTCACATGCAGCGCGGCAATGTGCTGCTCCTGGAAAACTCGCGCGCCCGCGCCGCTTCCGAATTTCGTTCTGCCCTCGATCTCGACGCGGGGAATCAATACGCCGAGGAGCGACTGGCGGAGGCCACTCGAGCATGGAGGCCCGCATTGCCCCGAGCCTGGCCGGTTCAGGTTGCAGATTCCGGCGAAATTCACCTCGCACCCAGGGGTGACCGGGCCACTTTCCATTACACCGGGGACGTTCGCGGCCTGTTCGCCGAACTGACCGCCGCTTATGGAGTGACCGCGAAGTTTGACGATTCGGTCCAGACCCGGCAGGTTCGTTTCAACGTTGACGACGTGGAATTCTTTACCGCGCTGAAGCTGGCCTGTCAGGTCAGCAAGACCATGTGGGCAGCTCTCGATACCCATCAGTTACTGATCGCCGCCGACAGCTCCGACAACCACAAGCAATTCGACCGTATGTCGCTGCGGACCTTCATCCTGCCGGTGCCGGCTACGCAGCAGGAGACCACTGACCTGGTTAACACGATGAAGAGCATACTCGACCTGCGCTTCATCAGCTCAGGTCAGGCGGCGAACACAGTGGAAGTGCGCGGACCCGCGCCTATTCTCGAGGTCTGCTCCAAGTTACTGGAACAGCTTGGCAATGAGCGCCCGCAGGTCATGCTCGATGTTCGCGTCCTGCAGATCGACCGTCAACTGACGCGCAACATCGGCGTGCACATTCCCGACACCTTCAACATGTACAACATTCCGGCTGTGGCCCTTGCAGGGCTGGCTGGGCTCGGCGGCCAGAACATTCAGCAACTCATCAACCAGTTGATCTCCTCGGGGGGCATCAACCAGGCGGGAAGTTCGGCCCTCTCCGGGCTATTGGCTCAGATCGGAGGACAACAGAATTCCATCTTCAGCCAGCCTTTGGCCACGTTCGGAGGCGGGCTGACGTTCAGTGGCGTTAGTCTCGACCAGTTTGCCGCCAATCTTTCGGTCAACGAATCCTGGGTGCGCAGCCTGGAAAACCTGACGATGCGCACCAATCAGGGGGATGACGCTACCTTCCATCTCGGAGAGCGTTATCCGATTGAGAATGCGAGCTACGCGCCCATTTATAATTCGCCGCAAATCTCAGCGGTCCTGGGGAATCAAAGTTACGTTCCGCCGTTCCCTTCTATCACCTATGAAGATCTGGGCTTGAACGTAAAGGCAAAACCGGTGGTCCACGGCGACGGCTCGATCAGCCTCAGTATTGAGTTGCAACTGCGCTCGCTCACTGGGCAATCGAACAACGGAATTCCGGTCATCTCGAACAGTGAATATCAAGGCAGCATCAATCTGAAGGATGGCGAGCCGGCGGTAGTGGCTGGCCAAGTATCGCGAAGCGACACGCTCTCTATGACCGGGATCCCGGGGCTTGGTTACATACCGCTGCTAAATCAGGCGATGGTGAACAATACCAAGCAATCGGAGAGCGACGAACTCATGATCGTCATTACTCCGCATGTACTGGCAAACTTCAACCGCACGACTCCGGAAATTTGGCTGAGCGAGAAATAAACCGGCTTCCGACTTCCCCAGTCCGGCTGTCAGCTTCAGCCGGCTGGGCTGGGCCCCGAAGATCGTTGCTGTGACGAGTCCGGTAGCCGAACGCCGAGCGCCGGATTCCGATCTACTTCGCTTCCTTCGCGGCGAAATCAGCCAGGCTCTTGTACACATCCGAAAGCCGCGGATCAAAGCTTCCGACCTTGCGTCCATTGATAAAGAGCGTGGGCGTCCCATTTACGTCCACAGATTTGCCCAGCGCCAGGGAAACATCTACGCGCGCCTTGGTCTCCGGCAGGACGGCACAGGCTGCGATGTCAGCACCTTTAACGCCCACTCCGTCGGCGATGGTGGTAAGTTTCTCGTCCGCGTTCTCGGCGGTGATGTCAGACTGAGTCTGGTAAGTCTGGGAAACAAATTTCCAGAAGGCATCGTTCGAAGCACGGCCCACGCAGTCGGCATAAGCCGCGCCCTGTGCCGCCCAATTGTGCATTTCCAGAGGAAAATTCTGGAAGACGAAACGGGCATTGGGCTCCGCGGCCACCAACGCCTCAATCGTTGGCTGCGCCGCTTTGCAGGCTGGACACTGCAAATCGCCGAACTCGACGATCGTGACGGGCGCATCTTTAGACCCGCGCTCGGGACCGTTGATTCCCTTGTCCAGCAACCGTTTCGCCAGATCAAATGGCCGGGCACCGAAGGGAATAATTTCGCCGACGAGGGCGTGCTGCCCGTCGGGAGCGACGAAGAAAGAGGACAACTGCTGGCCCCTGGGGCTGGCGAGAACCACGGTGACCTCTGCCAATCCGGCGACTGCCGAAGGCTTGATGCTGGAAATCTTCCAGGTGAGATCGGTCTCGTAGCCAAATTGCTGATGCAGGAAAGAGTTCACTGTGGCTTCCGAGGGAAGACTGCCGGCTGCCGCTGCGGGCTTTTCCGCTTGGTTCTCTGATGCCTTGGCTTTCGCCGTTCTTGATGCGGTCTGAGCCGCCAAACTCCCGGCCAGAGAAAGAATACAGATCGAGTTCAGAAAAGTGCGCATGGCTTCCTTTCGAGTTCACAGTATTAGACCTTGAGTTAGGAAAGCGATCTATCAGGATACTTCAAAGTAGGCACTTGAAGCTTCGCCCTTGGCGGCAATGGGAAAACGGCGTCCGTAGCCGAAGGCTTTGGGAGAAATTTTGAGGCCGGGCGCGGCCTGTTGGCGCTTGTATTCGGCGCGATCGACCATGCGTATTACACGTTTAACGACTTCCATGTCGAGTCCGCGATCTGCCGCAATGCGCTGGGCGGAATGAGAATCCTCTACATAATCTTCAAGCACGGCGTCCAGAACTTCGTAGGGCGGCAGCGAGTCGCTGTCTTTCTGGTTGGGCCGCAATTCTGCCGAGGGCGGCTTCTTGAGCGTGGCTTGTGGGATCACCGCGCGCCGCGAATTCACATATTCGCTGAGACGATATACCAGCGTTTTTGGCACGTCGGAAATGACCGCCAGCCCACCGACCATGTCACCATAGAGTGTGCAGTAACCCACGCCCAACTCGCTCTTGTTGCCGGTGGAGAGCACGATCGCTCCGAACTTATTGGAGAGCGCCATCAACAACGTGCCCCGGGCGCGCGATTGAATGTTTTCTTCGGTGACGTCTTCTTTCGTGCCCGCGAAAACGTCTTTGAGAGTGCGGCGATAGGCTTCGTAGGCGGGATTGATGGAAAGTAACTCGAAACGAATTCCGAGATTTTGCGCGAGAGAACGCGCATCCTCGATCGAGCCTGGCGACGAATAGGGACCGGGCATCCCGACACCAATCACGTTCTCCGGTCCGACGGCATCGCTGGCGACGACCGCCGTGAGGGCAGAATCGATGCCTCCGCTGAGACCGATGATCGCTTTTTGAAAACCGCATTTTTGCATGTAGTCGCGCGTGCCCAGCACTAACGCGGCATATACGCTGGCTTCCTCCCCGGCAATCTGCTCGTGCATTTCACCGGACAACCCGGGTCCATCGAAATAGATGAGATCTTCTTCAAAGGACCGGCCCTGCGCGATGACTTCTCCTTCCCGATTGAGCACCAGGCTAGAGCCATCAAACACGAGACTGTCGTTGCCGCCTACCTGATTGACGAGCACCACCGGAACTTTATGCTGGCGCGCGATGCTGGCCAGCATGTCTCGGCGCATTTCTCGTTTTCCGATCCAGAACGGCGAGGCGGAGATGTTCAGCACAAAATTGCCGCCCGCCTGAATCAGCGATTCCACGGGATCGACGGTGTACAGACGTTTGTGCCAAAATCGCTTGTCGTTCCAGGCGTCTTCGCAAATGGTCAGCGCCATGCGATGGCCGCAGAATGAAAACAATTCCTGACTCTTGGCGGGGGCGAAGTTGCGCATCTCATCGAAGACGTCGTAAGTCGGCAGCAACATCTTCGACTGGATAAAAGCGATCTTACCGTCCATGAGTAGAGCGGCGGAATTCATGGCTGCCTTGCCGGCGTCGGAGTGGGCAGCGGTGACCAACCCGCAGATTACCGCGATTCCGCCAGTTTCCGTGGCAATCTTTTCTGCCATCTGACGATTGCGGGCCACAAAGGACGGTCGCTCAACTAGGTCGCGCGGCGGATATCCACATACCGATAACTCAGGAAATAGAATCATGCCGGCGCCGGCGGCCTGGGCGCGGCGGGAAAAATCGACAATCTTTGCCGCGTTGCCGGTGAAGTCTCCGACCGTAGGATTGATTTGGCCTAGCGCAATCTTCACCCTTCTAGTGTAAAGCCGGGGACTATAGGGGCCAAGCGACGAGGCGACGCCGGTGGCAGCGTCGACAGCTGGTCGGCGGTCGCGGGGCAGTCTTTCTTGCGCGTGTGCGGGCAGGACGCCTCTCAGACAGACGCCGGGGCGTATCGGAGGTTCGCATGCCCAATCGGCCAAAATTAACCAGTTGGAATGTTGTGAAAAGGCGTAACATTAACGATTTGGCAATCACATTCATTCGAGGAAAACACGAATGCCCCTGCACGGCCTCTCTTCGCTAAATCGATTTTTCACGCTGACCATGATTCTCAGCGGCGCTCTATCTCAGTCCTTCGCCCAGACCGCCGGCAAGGATCATCCTTGGAGCAATTCCAGCCTCTCGCCAGACGAGCGCGCATCGATGGTAGTCAAAGAAATGACGCTGGAGGAAAAGATCTCGTTGCTCCACGGAACGGGAATGGCCGGACTGAGTCCGATGAGTCCGCTGGCCGGGCAATCCAATGGCGGCGCGGGATACGTGGTTGGCATTCCCCGCCTGGGCATTCCCGCCCTTCAGATCTCGGACGCCGCGTATGGAGTTCGGAGCAGTGGCGAGAATGGACGCTACTCGACGGCGCTGCCCGCGGACGTGGCCGCGGCCGCGAGCTGGGATCTCGATGCCGCTCACGAATACGGAGCTCTGATTGGACGTGAATTGCGCGCCCAGGGCTACAACATGTCGCTCGGCGGGGGCACCAATCTCACCCGCGAACCCCGCAATGGCCGCACCTTCGAATATTTGGGCGAAGATCCCATACTGGCTGGAAAGTTGGTTGCGTCGGTCATGAAAGGCCTGCAGGCTCAGCATGTCATCGGCGACATCAAGCATTACGCCCTGAACGATCAAGAGAGCGGCCGCAACGCGGTCAATGTGAATATCGACCAGCGGGCGGCGCGCGAGAGTGATCTGCTGGCGTTTGAGATTGGATTGCAGGACTCCGAGATCGCCGCCGTGATGTGCTCCTACAACCGCGTCAAAGGCGACTACGCCTGCGAAAACAGATATCTGCTCACCGATGTCCTGAAGAAAGATTGGAACTTTAAGGGGTTTGTACTTTCTGACTGGGGAGGCACGCACAGCACGGAGAAAGCCTCGGCGGCCGGCCTGGATCATGAGGAGCCAGGCTGGATCTTCTTCGGAGACGATTTGAAGAAAGCGGTGGAAGCGGGCAAAGTGCCGATGGCGGAACTGGATGATCACGTTCATCGCATACTGCGGTCGATGTTCGCCACCGGCGTGATCGACGATCCACCTCGAAAAAGTGTAGTGGACGTGGTAGGCGGCTTCGAAGTAGCGCAGAAAATCGAGGAACAGAGCGCCGTGCTTCTCAAGAATGAGCGCGCGCAGCTTCCGCTCGATGCTTCGAAAATTCGCAGCATCGCTGTGATCGGTCCGCATGCGGACGTGGGAATGATCTCCGGCGGCGGTTCGGCGCAGGTCGATCCTCCGGGCGGAAACGCGATCATGCCGCCGGGCAAAGGGCAGACGCATTGGCTGGAGAAGATCTGGTTCCCCACTTCGCCGCTGAAGTCGATTCGGGCGAAGGCTCCGACCGCGACGGTTCAATTCGATTCGGGTGCGGACCCCGCCGCGGCGGCGACGCTGGCGAAAAACGCTGATGTCGCCATCGTATTCGTCTACCAATGGGAGAGCGAGGGCATGGACTTGAACAGCTTATCCCTTCCCGAACAACAGGACGATCTGATCGCGAAGGTCGCGGCTGCCAATCCGCATACGGTAGTCGTGATCGAGTCGGGCAGTCCCGTGACCATGCCCTGGGTCGATCAGGTCAGCGCCATTTTGGAAGCATGGTATGGAGGCAGTCGCGGGGCCGAAGCGGTGGCGAATATCATTTTTGGAGATGTCAATCCGAGCGCGAAGTTGCCCATGACGTTCCCCAAGAGCGAAGCCGACTTGCCGCACTCCACGGTCGTCAAACCACCTAGGGTGACCCGGGAGGCGGACCATCAAGGCTGGAAACGGATCGCTGCGGGCTTGCCGGCATTTCAAGTCAACTATGATGAAGGAGTCAAAGTCGGCTACAAGTGGTACGACGCAGAAAACAAGGCGGTGCTATTTCCCTTCGGATTTGGTCTCTCCTACACAAATTACTCCTACTCGAATCTTAAGGTCACGTCGGGAAAGAATCCGCGCGTTCGTTTCACCGTCACCAACACGGGCAACCGGGCTGGAGCCGAAGTGGCGGAAGTCTACGCTTCCCTACCAGCCGGAGCGGCGGAGCCGCCCAAGCGTCTGGTGGGCTGGAGCAAAGTCACACTCAACGCCGGAGAGAGCAAAGAGGTCGCGGTCGAAGTGGAGGCGAAATATCTTTCCATCTTTAATGTTGAACGGAATGGCTGGCAGTTAATTCCGGGAGAATACGGCTTCATGGTGGGTGGTTCTTCGCAGAGCTTAGCTCTGAAGCAATCGGTTAGCCTGCCGTGAGAAACAAGCAACGCTGTTGCGGACGCTAGCGGAACTGATGAGAAACTTCTTCCCTGAGACGGTAATATCCCTCCGCGGCGAAATCCGTCATTCCCTCCAGGCGACTTAGGGCGCGGCGGAAAGGCCGCGCCGCCCTTTCAAAACAGACTGGGGCGGACTCTTCAGCCGTGCCTGCTAGTGGTCCGCAGTCGAAGGAAATACTGTGTGTTTCGGCGCAGGCATGGGCACCGAGCCCTTCTGGTCACGCCACAATACTTTATTCAGTGGGGCCGCCGGCGCAGCGTCGGGACGCGAGAAATCCATTTTTGACGAGATCTTTGCCCCCGGCGCTTCCGGCTTATTCACTTCGTAAATAAGCCCATTCCTCAGGTTGCGATCGTCGGCTTTATACGCCGGTTGATCGCCGGGTGCGGAAAACAGCCGCCCCATCACCGGCGCATACGCGTCATTCTGATTCATGGGCGGAAGGCCGAGAAGGGTTTCCATGGTATGGACGACGTTCACCGTGGTGTAGAAGCGGTGTTCGACATTGGGCTGGGCTGGGGATCCCGGCGAATACTTGCTGATGACCAAAGCGATCGAGCGATGCGCATCCACATGGTCCGCGCCGTCCTGGGCGTCGTCTTCCAGAACAAAGATGGCCGTGTCCTCCCAGTAAGGGCTGTGGGAGACCGCTTCGACGACGCGTCCCAGCGCCAGGTCGTTATCCGCAACCGAGGCCGCCGGACGCGGAAAATGAGGACGCGTGCCGCCCGTATGGTCGTCGGGCAGATATAAGAGCACGAAAGCCGGTAACTCAAACTGTGGACCCTCGTGCGCCTCACGAGCGCGAACGTAGGCGCCAAATTCATTCAGAAACTCGTCGGCGCGGAGTTGGTCGGGATATTCGGTATTGAAATCCGGATACAGCGGATCGAAGTGATCGCGCAAAACCGCTTTCGTCGGCTTCACACCGCTGAACACAGGCACGGACCATGGGAACGGGCTAGGTCCGGCGTGCGGATCGCCGACATTTGAAGCCAGGGTTTCCCCTTGCTGAATCACGGTTCGCGGGCAACGCGCTTGCTGTCCAGACGGAGTTCCCTGCTTCGGAGTGTCCGCCCTGGGCTTTTCGTTGCACCACTCGGCGTTCACAAATTCGCCATAGTCGCGGAAGCTGACGCCGTTGCGCGCGAGATTGTCCCAGAGAAATCCCGTGGAAGGATCGTCAATATCGGGCTGATTGTGTTCCAGTGGGTATTCGTCGTCGACCTGGCCTTGGAAATCGTAGGTGCGCTCCTTTCCACGATAGGCAATCTGCCAGGTCTTTTCGTTGTAATCGGACGTGATCGCGGCAGTGGACCAGAGATGTCCGTCGCCGGAGACTTCCCCGCTGTCGTAAAAATTGTCGAGCACGCCGAACTGCAGGGCGAGTTCGTGCTCGTTGGGCGTGATGTCGGCGCCGTACATGGTGATCGAAGCATCGCCGTTGCCGACTTTCAAGTCGCCGAGAATCTGGTCGTAGGTGCGGTTTTCTTTGATGACATAGATTACGTGCTTGATGGGATTCTTGCCCCCGGCGAACAAAATCGTGCCCGGGTCGCTGGAGAAAAGGTTGTCGTGCTCAACCATTTGCGTGAGCCCAGGGAGGCGATTGATGATGTCGGGGATTTTCAGGCGGGCGACGGAACCTCGCAGCAGCGCGGGAATGTAGGGATGACTATGGCGCTTGGTCTCGTTGGCCGACTTGCCGATGTCTTGGTTCGGGCCTGTGCCTTCGCCTTTGGCCGTGGCGATGAGCAGATCGTCCCCTTGAACGGCGAGCGCGCTGGGATACCAATCCGTGGGAATGAAACCAATTGCTGATTGAAGTCCGTTGGAACCGGCGGCAATCCGCTGCGAGGTATCGAATACGGCCACGGCATCCAGTGAGGAATTAGCAGCAAATAAATACTTCCCGTCGGAAGACTGGGCCAGCGCCGTGGGATAACTGCCAGAATATTTTTGTCCGGACGCGAGCATTGAAAAATAGCCACCGTCATTTGTCCCCGCGGTAGCGACGGCGGCAACTTCGTCTACATTCGACAGGGCTACATAGAGCACGCTCTCGTCGGGACACAACAGCATCGCCGTTGGATGGGACCCTGGCGCAAGAGGATCTTCCGGCTTCTTCAACCGAATCCACCGCGCGACCTTGCCGCTGCCGAGATCAAGCTCCGCGACCTGCGAAGCGTTCCACAAGCTGCACCAGGCACGCCGGCCAGCACGCGTGGCCACGCAGGTGTAGGGGAAAGATGACGGCACCAGAGTGCCGGTGCTTAGATCGAAGTTCTGCAGCACTTTGCCGGTGGAGGGATCGAGCAGCACCACGTTGTCCGCGAGATTATTCGCCACCAGGAGCTGGTCCCGGCGTCCGTCGGCGACGATGGAAAGTCCGGCGGGATACGGAATCGCGGTGTGAGGCGGTGCATGCAGGCCGACAGCGAGGTTCTTTCCCGTGGAAAGCGCCTGCAGGGCAATGGGAATAAACCGCTCAGGCGCGACTTTGCCTGCGGAAAAACGGTAAATGGCGATGCCGTTTCCGGTATCGCCTGCCCGCGCGCCCGTGGGATCGGTCAGGGAGCCCACCGAGGCGTAAAGATGCTTGCCATCCGAACCGAAAGCGAGCCCGAGAAAATAGCTTTGGTGCGAATCGTCGCCGAGCCGAGCATCGGGGTAGTCGGCGATCTGATTACTCTGCAGATCCAGCACCGAAATCGATTGATGTGCCGATGTCTCCTGGGTTCCATAACCATCGTTCAGCAACGCCGCATAGCGGCCGTCCGGACTCAGTACCATCGTCGCGGGAAAACTGTTGGTGCTGCCAAGGCGGCCCGGCGCGGGAACGGTGAGCATCTTGCTGGTGGGCAGCATCACCGGCGACTTGTCCAGGGAAGGCGATTGCGCGAAGACCACCGTAGTGCCCGCCAACAGGAAAGTGCTAAACCAATACAGGCGAGGACGAGTCACAGCGCCTCCTCGGAAATTGACGTTCAGAAACGATAGAAGAGATGAGCCTAATGCAAGCCGGGGTGGAGGGTCAAAGCTGCGAAACGCAAGTCGCAGTTTGCCGGGCGGGGCCGAGATGGGCGTCGAGCTGCGCTTGAAAGCACAGCCGGGTGCGGCTGTCCCCACATGGGTGGTCCGCGAAGACAGCATGAATGGGCAAGCGCGGTTATAGACCTGACAGCCTCGAGCTCGGCCGCTCCTGCTCCGGGCTCTCCGAGTCCCCGGGATGTACGTTGTGCCGGACATCGGCGCCCTGCACCCAGAAGATGACGTCCTCGGCGATGTTGGTGGCGTGATCGGCAACCCGCTCGAGATTGCGGGCCACGAGAAGGGCGTCCAAGGCCTGGCGCACGACTTCGGGGCGTTCGTTCATGGCCTTGACCAGTTGGATGAAAGCATCATCGCGCATGCGGTCAATCACATTGTCCATTTCGAGCACAGCCTGAGCGAGTTCAACTTTGCCTTCGATGAAGGATTCCAAAGCCCGGCGCACCATCGCGCTCACGGCGGTGCCCATGCGCGCGATATCCACCGGCAACTCCGCGGCGGGAAGTTCGACCATGTCCATCACGCGCTCGGCGATGTTCACAGCCTGATCGCCCACGCGTTCGAGATCGGAATTAATTTTGGTTACAGCCAGAATGAAGCGCAGGTCTACTGCCATGGGCTGCTGCATGGCGAGCAAGTCAAAAGCGGCCTCATCGATTTCGCGCTCCGCGGTATTAATCAGGCTCTCGCCTTCGAGCACCATCTGGCAGCGGGTAAGGTCACGCTCCACATACGCCTGGCGAGCGCGATCCACCGCCTGCTCCGCCAGTCCTCCCATGCGAAGCAACCGTTGCCGCAGATCGTCGAGCCCTTGCTGAAAGCGCGTGCGCATTATCCGAACCTTTCTTCGTCGAACCTCTCTTCGTCTCTTCGTCGAATCCTGCTGGGCCGAACTTCTCTTAGCTCTTAGCCGAATCTGCCGGTAATGTAGTCTTCGGTCTTTTTGTCCGACGGCTTGGTAAAAATCTTTTCCGTTTTGTCGAACTCAATCAACTTGCCCAGCAGGAAGAAGCCGGTGAACTCCGCCACCCGCGCCGCCTGCTGCATGTTGTGCGTGACGATAACGATGGTATAACGCTCTTTAAGCTGGAAGATCAACTCCTCAATCTTGCCCGTGGAAATCGGATCCAGTGCCGAACAGGGCTCGTCCATCAGTAGAACTTCGGGCTCGACGGCGAGGGCGCGCGCAATACACAGGCGCTGCTGCTGGCCACCGGAGAGACTGGCCCCGGACTTTTTGTGTACCTGATCTTTTACTTCATCCCATAGCGCCGCGGAATCCAGCGAACGCTCAACGATTTCATCCAGCTTGCGACGGTGGCGGAATCCATTCAACTTCAGGCCGGACGCGACGTTGTCATAAATCGACATCGTGGGAAACGGATTCGCCTTCTGAAACACCATTCCGACGCGTCGACGGAGCTGCGTCGCCGAAGTTCCGTTATAGGCATCGATTTCGCCGATACGGACCCGGCCCTCGACGCGCGCTTCGGGAATGGTCTCATGCATGCGGTTGATGCAGCGGATAAAGGTCGACTTGCCGCATCCCGACGGACCAATGAGCGCGGTGGCGCGGTTTGCACCCACTTTCAGATTGATGTCAAACAATGCCTGGCCCTTGCCATACCAGGCATTCAGACTCTCGACCTGGATTCCAACGCCCATAAGTTATGCCGCTCCGAAGGTGCCGCGGCGCACCGCGAAGCGCACGGCCGCGACGGCGGTGACGATAAGGACGATCAGCACGAAAGATCCTGCCCAAGCCTGGCGGTGCCAGTCATCATAGGGCGAATTGGCATACCAGTAAATCTGCAGCGGCAGCGCCGCCGTGGGTTGATCGTAGCGGAGATTCCAAAACGTATTGCCCAGAGCCGTAAAGAGCAATGGCGCGGTTTCGCCCGCCACTCGCGCAAAGGCCAGCATAACTCCGGTGATCACACCGGAGGTCGCGGTACGGAGAGTGATCGAAAGAGTCGTTCGCCAGCGCGGGACGCCGAGTCCATAGGCTGCTTCCCGGAGCGCTTGCGGCACCAGCAGCAGCATCTCTTCGGTTGTCCGACAGATGGTCGGAACCATCATGATCGCCAGTGCCACTCCGCCGGCAAGCGCTGAGAATCCATGACCTCGAACCAGGATGGCCCAAGCCACAATGCCAATCACAATCGAGGGCACACCGTTCAAAACATCCGCGGTGAAGCGAATAGCACTGCCCAAACGATTGCGTCCAAACTCGGCCAGATAGATGCCCGCACCGATTCCGAAGGGCACGCCGATTACGCTGGCAATGCCGAGGATTAATACCGATCCCGCGATGGCATTCGCCATGCCGCCCCCCGGCTCTCCCACGGGCTTGGGAGTCTGGGTCAGGAACGCCCAATTCATCGAGCCCGAGCCGCGGTACACCAGGTAACCGAAGATAGCAACCAGCGGAGCTAACACCAGAACGACGGTCAAGACAGCCACGCCGGTCATGACGTGATCGGTAATCCGGCGACGCCAGCTGATGGGCGGCATACCCTGTTGCCGGGAAGAGCTGCCAGCTATTTCAGGCATGTCCCCTCGCAGGCTGACCGCGCGTCACTGTCCAAACCAGGAGCTGCGCCAGCGCATTCACGATGATCGTGACCAGGAATAGAGCCAGGCCAATTTCAACCAAGGCAGAAAGATAGACATTTCCGGTAGCTTCGCTGAACTCATTGGCCAGCACGCTGGCCATGGTGTACCCGGGAGCGAACAACGACTTCGCGATCTCGGGCCGATTACCGATCACCATGGTGACCGCCATGGTTTCTCCCAGCGCGCGTCCTAATCCAAGAATGATTCCGCCGACAATCCCGGCGCGCGCGTTGCGCAACACCCCCACCCGGATCATCTCCCAGCGCGTTGCGCCCAGGGCCAGTACACCTTCGCGCTGATGTTGGGGCACTACCATGAGTACTTCGCGGGTGATCGACGAAATGATGGGCACGATCATGATGGCCAGGATGATCCCCGCCGCCAGCATGCCGATTCCATACGGGGGGCCTTCAAACAGGCCGGTCCATCCAAGAGTCTTGGCCAGGAATGGCTGGACGTATCCACTCAAGAGCGGCACCAGGACAAACATTGCCCACAAGCCATAAATCACGCTGGGAATTGCGGCGAGTAATTCCACGAAGAACGAAAGTGGGCCGCGCAGTACCTTGGGACACATCTCGGTGGTGAACACGGCAACGCCTACCGCGAGCGGAACTGCCAGGATCAGCGCTACCAGAGACGAAACCAGCGTCCCGTAGATAAACGGGAGAGCGCCGAACTGCTCGCTGACGGGGTTCCAGTCGCTGCCCGCAAAAAACTTGAAGCCAAATGCGTGCCAGGACAGGCGGGAACCCGACACCAGTTCGTCCACGATAAGGACCAGCACCCCGAGGACAGCCAAGCCGCACAGGGTCATGGCGGACTTGAAAACGCGGTCGGGAACCTCGCCGCCGGAAGCCAGCCGCAGAGCGGCTGCCCGGGGTACCGGAACCGGGGTAACTTTCTTCCCTTCAATGGGTTGCGGTCCGGGCATATCAGGCCGAGAGAAAGCTGGATTGGCCATTCGGCTTAACCGTAGCAGAGACGTGTTACAAAAGTGTTAAAATGAAACAGGCTTTTCCGCCGGGGACCATCTGTCAACCTGAATCGAGCTGTCTGCAAGACCATGAATTGACGCAGTATTGATTCTCTCCCGCTATCAGGATTTGTTTTCTTTATGTCGATCACATCCGACCGTAGCAAGCTTGCCTTCCAAAAGACCGAGCGGGCCTTACTGAAGCTTTCCTCTGGGCAAGGCGCCGAGAGCGTCCACGGTTTCCGCACAAGCAGCCGCAGGCTGCAAATGTTGCTCGAACAACTTCTTCCCGAACGCGAGCGGAACCATAAGAAACTTCTGAAGATGCTGAACCGGATTCGCAGGCGTGCGGGTAAGGTGCGTGACTTGGATGTTCAACTTGCGGCATTGCGCAGTCTCAAAGTTCCTCAGGAACCGCGCCGCAAGACGCGGCTAATGCAGGGGCTGATCGAGCTGCGAGTCAAACATGAGAAGAAACTTCGCAAGCTGTTGACGAAAGAGATGATCCGCGAGATTCGGAAGCGGCTCAAGCGGGGAGCAAAAGAGGTTCGACCTGAAACCAGCCGCGACGCTCTGAGCGTCGCCCGCTCGATGTTGAACGAAGTAGTCCGCCCGGCTGGGCCGGTCAGCGAAGACCTGTTGCACCGTTACCGCGGGATCGTGAAGCGCGCCCGCTATGCCGCCGAGTTTGCTCCAAAATCCGCTGAGGCCACCCAATTCGTCGCCCAGCTTAAGCGCCTACAAGATGCGGTGGGCAACTGGCACGACTGGCGGACCCTGACGCAGGCTGCTGCCAAACGACTGGGCGATGTCAACCAATCCTCGCTGGTCGCTGCCCTCCATAACGTGACCGGGGGCAAGTTCCGTCACGCGGTCGCTGCTCTCGCAGCTTCGCCAACCATCCAAAATCCGACAAAACCAGTCCCCATCTCGCCGCAACCGTCGCGCAAAGTCGGTACCAAGAGTCCGACGCTGGTGGAGCTTATCGAGTCTGCTGCGTAGCGAGCCATGCGCTTACCTTTTGTCTCTTAGCCAAAAGCTAATACGCAGCCATAGGAGCTTCGGCGGTGACGAGCGGAGCCGCATGCATGTAAACTGTGAGCCTTCCCCATGCCAACATTTGCCGCGGTTGATATCGGCTCCAACTCCGTCCGGCTGAAGATTGCGCGCCTGCAAGCCAGCCGCCTCCACGCTCTCCACGAAGACCGCGAAGTCACTCGCCTGGGCGAAGGCGTTTTTGGTTCCGGCTTCCTTACTCCCGATTCCATCGCAGAGACGGTGAAGGTTCTGCGGCGGTTTCATCGCGCGACGCAACAGATTGTGACCGACAGCGTGCGCGTGGTTGCGACCAGCGCCCTGCGGGATGCGCGCAATTCACAGGCTTTTCTGGAATGGGTGCGTTCGGCCACCGGCTGGCGTGTCGAGATCATCTCGGGCGTGGAGGAGGCGCGACTCATTCACCTGGGACTAGTCTCCCGCCCGCGAGCGGACCTGTCTCCCACGCTCATGATGGACCTGGGCGGCGGCAGTTGCGAACTAACCCTTTCGCAGGGCGGACACATTCGCGACGCGGTGAGCCTGCCTCTGGGTGCCGTTCGCCTGACCAACGAATTCCTGCGCCACGACCCCCCCCGCAAGGGCGAACTGAAGCGATTACGTGGCTTCATCACTCGCGAAGTCAATCGCATCATCGACCGTCTCCCGATGGCGAAGGTTAAGAATGTGATTGCGACCTCGGGAACGGCTGCGGCCCTGGCCGCTGTCGCCAGTCATCTGCGCCGAGGCACCAGCCGTCAGCGGCTGCTAGTCTCATGCGCCGAGATGACCCGCATTGCCAAGCGCCTGGCGCGCCTTCCCGTGGCGGAACGCCGCAAGATCGAAGGCATCGGCCTGCGGCGAGCCGAAATTATCGTGGCCGGCGCTACGGTCTATCAAGAACTGCTGGACCGATTGCACCTCAAAGGCTTCCGCTATTCGCCGCTCGGCCTGCGCGACGGAATCCTGGCGCAGATGGCGGCCGACTACGACCGCAGCACGCGTTCCGGCAGGCAGGTCGAATTCGAACGCTGGGAATCCATCATGAACGCGGTCGACCATTACCGTGTCGATCGCAAGCACGCTCTGGATGTACGCGACGCCGCCACACTGTTGTTCTCGGCGCTGCGTTCGCTGCACCGGTTGCCGCCGGAATACCGCGAGTGGCTCTCAGCCGCGGCCATGCTCTACGAAGTAGGCGACTACGTGAATCGTAACGGCCGCCACCGTCATACCCATTACATCATTTCCAACTCTGAGATTCTGGGTTACACCCCGCAACAGCGGCGCACGATTGCAGCCATCGCTCGCTACCTGGGTAAATCGCGTCCCGCTATGGAAGATGGTCCCATGAAGCTATTGGATCCGGGAGAGCGTGGCCACGTGCAAAAGGCGATTTTGTTGCTGCGACTCGCCCGCGCCCTGAACCTGGGCCGCAGCCGCGCCGTGGAGAGAGTGCGCGTCGCCGTGCGCTCGGCGGAAGTGAAGTTGACGCTGATTCCCCGGCGTCGAATGGGAGTGGATCTGGAACTCTGGGCGATTGAGAAAGAACGCGATTATTTCCGCGAAGTCTTTGGACGCGAACTCTCAACCGCCGTCTCGTAGAGAGTTCGCAGAAATTTCGGCGTGACGCACCATTGCAGAGTTCCTGAAGTCCGCCGCATCTCAACTTTGGCCACCGCACCCTTTTTCAGTTCCAGCGAGGCTTCGCAGCCGGAATCGCTGATCACCGCTCCCAGGAATTGGCTCAGGTTCGGATTGTGACCAACCACCATGATGGCTTCCTGGCGAGAATATTTTTCCAGGAGTTTGCGAAAGTCGGCGAGTCCGGCCGCAGGCCGCAGGCCGGCGTCGATCTGCAATTTGCCTTCGTAGCCTAATTCGTTGCCGACGAGTGAAGCTGTCTGCGTGCATCGTTTTAAGGGACTGGAAATAATCGCATCCACCTGGGCATCCAGAGCGGCCAGGGCGCGCCCAACATAGCCGCATTGCTCGATTCCCTCTTTGTCGAGAGCGCGTTTCTCGTCCTTCGTCGGATTCGCAAAGTGGTCGCCGGCGCTCGCGTGGCGTAGAAAATAGAGGATCATCTGGGCTTATCGTTCCTTTCCCACCACTTTACGCTTTCGCGTCGCAACCGGCGCAGGGATTGCGGCGGGGATCTTGCCCTCCGCAACGCTCATCAGGAAATCCTGCGCGCTGAACGCCGTAGTTCCCGTCGGCATACGCCGATTCCGCGCCCCGTGCAGAGGCTGCCATGCCCGCATGTAGGTCGCATCCTTCAGCAGAATACGCGACTTGCGATTGTCGGCCAGATACGCGTCCAGGATTTCATGCCTTACCCGTTCCCGGAGCATCTCATCGCGCAGTGGTACCAGCACTTCGACGCGCTCATACAGATTGCGAGGCATCCAGTCCGCGCTGCCCATGTAAATCTCTTCTTCGCCAGCGTTGGAAAAATAGAAAATGCGGCTGTGTTCCAGAAAGCGGCCTACTATGCTGCGCACGCGGATGTGGTCGCTGACCCCGCGCACTCCCGGACGCAGGGCGCAAATGCCACGCACGATCAGATCGATCTGCACTCCGGCTTGAGAGGCGCGATACAGGGCTTGTACTACAGACTTATCGAGCAATGCGTTCATCTTGGCAATGATGCGAGCTTCTTTGCCCTGGCGGGCGTGCTCCGCTTCACGATCGATCAGGGCGATGCATTTTTCCGCCAAATCGAGCGGCGCCACCAGCAGCGGCTCGTAACTGGGATTCTCCGCATAAGCCGTCAGAAAACTGAAAACATCGTGCACCGCACGCGTGATCTCCTGATTGGCCGTGAACAGGCTCAGGTCGGTATAAATTCTTGCCGTGGTCGCGTTGTAGTTCCCGGTGCCGATGTGGGCATAACTCCGGGTCCGTCCATCGGAATCGCGCCGCACCAACAGCGTGAGCTTGCAATGCGTCTTGAGCCCCACAAGACCGTGGAAGACCTGCACTCCCGCGTCTTCCAAATCGCGCGCCCAGCGTATGTTCGAAGCCTCGTCGAAGCGCGCCTTCAACTCCACTACCGCCGTCACTTCCTTGCGCGACGCGGCGTCTATCAGCGAAGGCACAATGTGCGAATGTTCGCTGGTGCGGTAGAGCGTCTGTTTGATGGAAAGGACGTTCTCATCTTCTGCTGCCGACTCGATAAAGGAAACCACCGCGTCGTACGAGTCGAACGGATGGTGCAGCAGGATGTCATGCCCACGCAACTCCTCGAACAAATCTTTCGACTTGGAGGTCAACCGCAACTCGCGCGGCGAAAACGCGCGGTCCTTGAGGTCCGGGCGCTTGACCTGCTCGTAGATGTTGAACAGGCGCGAGAGATTCACCGGTCCATTCACGGGAAAAACCTGCCACGGATCCAGTTCAAACACGGTGCGTAAGCGGTCAATAATCTCGGGATCGGCGTCGGCTTCAATCTCCATGCGCACGGCATCCCCTTTGCGCCGGTTATGCAGTTCGGCGCGCACCGATTCCAGCAAACTCCGCGCCTCCTCTTCCGCCAGATAGAGATTGCTGTTGCGGGTGACGCGAAAAGGTGCGGACGAAACCACGTCATACCCCTGATACATGCGTACGGCATGATGGGCCACGAGATCGGCCAGGAAAATAAAATCTGTCGTGCTCTCCGACGGCAACCGCACGAGCCGCGGCAAAGCGCGTGGAACCGACACCATACCCGTGTAAGCCAGGGCCGAGCGCCGGCGCCGGCGCAGCAGGAAACCGAGACACAACGCTTTGTTAATGACGCGTGGAAAGGGATGCGCCGGGTCGACGGTCACGGGCGTCAACAGCGGGTCGAGTTCTTTCTCGCAGTATTCATCCACAAAGCGCAGCGCCTCGGCATCGAGTTCGTGCAATCCCAGCACGCGAATTCCGTTTTCCGCGAGTGCCGGACGGAGTCGCGCATTCCAGCAGTCGTACTGATCGTCGACAAATTCGTGCGTCAACCGGTTCAGAAGATCCCGTTTTACGGTAAGAGTTAGACCGTCGGGACCGGCCTCGTTGTAGCCGTCTTCAATCTGCTGCATCATGGCGGCCACGCGAACTTCAAAAAACTCGTCCAGATTGCTGGCGGAGATGGCAAGGAATTTCAGCCGCTCCAGCAGCGGATTGCCTTCGTCCGAAGCCTCTTCCAGTACCCGGCGATTGAAAGCGAGCCAAGAAGTATCGCGATTCAAAAAGTACTGTGGATTGTCGAGCGAGATACGAGCCATGGGAACGCGCTTAAAGTTTTATCCGCGTGATTTTTTCCTGCCGAACGAAATCCCTGAGCGAAGCTCCGACGACGTACGGGATCATTAGTATAAAGCATTCCACAAGCGTACACAGGAAGCGGAGTCAAAGCGGGCAACGCGCCGTTTTCCTTTGCCGCGAAAACCAAAACCGGCACCCAGACGGAAGGTTCTGTCCGAGTGCCGGTATTTGCCCTTTCCGAACGAGCGCCGCAGATTCCCGTACCTCTACGGCAGGTAATAACGGAACGAAGTAAAGATCATGTTATCGATTCCGTGGGGCTCGTTCGGCGATGATGCACCGGACCATGCGTAGCGTGTCACATAGGAGTACTGCGGACCGAACTGGATGCGGCCGCGGTTCACTTTTTCCCGCGAGCCATCATAAACCTTGAACCAGATACCCGCCGTTCCCTCTATCAGCACGCGTGTATCGGCAGTGCAATTGGAGAGACCGCCGGGAAGGAATCCGCCCGAACCGGGCCCGGTTTCGGTGTAGCAACCGGTGTTGTTGAAGAACGGCGATCCGTATCCTACGTATTTTTTTGTGACCGGATCGTAGTCCGCGGCGCGGCCAGCGTACTCCGCTCCGGCATTGAAATAGACATCGGCCTTGGGCACGTGGAACTCTAAAGTCGACAGCCCTTGTAAGCTTCGAACGAGATCGAGCGTTCCGTTGGCATGCGCGGAGGCGTCGGGCAATCCTCCTGATCCGTAGCGGCCCACGCCGCTCCCGCCAAAGCCGTGCAATCCGAAATCCACGCGCTTGTCCGCAAAGGACCAGCGGGCGTTCGCACCCATCCCGCCGCCGTCCTTGGAGGCGTTGAAAGCGGCCGAAGCATTCGGTCCGGGTGTCGCTCTGGTACCGCAGACTGTGGTAGACGATACATCTTCACAAGGAAAGACGCGGTCGCGGAAGCGGCTAAACACGCCGAAGAGTTCGTAGTGTCCGAAGCCGGGCTCGAAGACAAGTTTCGCGATAATGTCGGGCGACGGGTTGAAGGCGTAGCTGGCTGCAGGAGTACAGGTCGTTGAGGCTGAGACCGCGCCCGTGCTGCTTGTGGTGGTGCTGGTGCTGCATGCGGTGACGGCTGAGTTGTATAATCCACCCCCCGTGCCAGCGGAGCCAACCAGGAAATCGGACGCGTTGTTGTGAGTGGTTATGGTTGCTTGCGGGTTTTCCACTGAGACTGCGAACCAAACCTTGTTGCCGACGTTCTTTGCCAGGCGCACCCCATATTGCCGCGCCCAACTGAAGCCGACGGTATACTGCGGATCGATGGTCATCGGGAGGGCTTCTGAACGATTGTCCACGCCATGCTTGGTCTCCGTGATCAGACTCCACATCTGTCCGCCGGTAAAACTCCATCCACTGTCGAATGCAGCCTGACCCCACGCTTGTCGCTGGCGCAAAGTATAGCTATTACTTTGGTTGTTGTTGGAGGTCACGCCCGCCGACAGGAAGTCCGCCTCCACATAACCGGTCAGCTTCGCGCTTCTCAGTTTACCTTCCACCAGCATCGACAATCGCGACTGGCGTCCGGAGCCGAAGAATTCCGATATGTTGCTGGCTGACGCACCTGGCATAGGCACCGAGTTGAAAGGAGTGTTGATGTCGGACGCCAGGGCATGCGAGCGGTAAACAGATTCGGCCGCCAGGAAGCCGCCGGGCGTGATGGTGACTCCTTTCACATGGATCGCCGTCGGCGGTTCGGAAACCATCTTCTGCGTTTCCTGGACGCTCACGACGGTACTGGCCATATTGGTCTTCAGGTCCGTGACATCGGTTTTTAATTCAGTGACCGTTTGCTGTTGCTGCGTCGCCTGCGCCTGAGCGGCATCCGCCTTGCTCGCGGCGTCCGTCGCGGCGCTCTGTGCTTGTTGCGCGACCTGATCCTTGTTGTGAAGTTCATCGCGCAGTTCCTGAATTTGTTGTTGCTGCTGCGCCAGTGCCGCCTGTTGCGAGGCGATCGCATCCTTCAGCGCCTGGACATCGGCTGCCGTCACGGTCGCAGACGCTGGCCGTGTTTTCCTGGGTTTGGGCGGCGTGCTGGTCTGTCCGACCAGTCCCGTCGCCAGAAACAGAATGGCACACAACTTCCACGCAGACTTCATCGTGCTCTCCTTTTGGTCCCGCGATGAATGAATATCCCCGCGCTTGCAGGGTTTTATTTGACCTGCTTGATTGCTTCCTTCACTTTCGCCACGACATTCTCCGGCAATGGTGCGTAGGCCAGCGCAGAGGTCATTTTCTGACCGTCCCCGATCATCCAGTTCAGAAAGTCGGCCAGAATCTTACCTTTCGCCGCGTCCTTGGACTGGGCGGGAATCAGCAGCCAGGTAAAACTGGAAATCGGATAGGCATCCTTCCCCGGTGCATTCGTGATCGACACCCGGAAATCCGCCGGCATCTTCAGAGCGGAAGCGGCCGCCGCGGTTACGCTGTCCAATGACGCCTTGATAAAGCTTCCCGCGGCATTTCGCACGCTGCCATACGGGATGTTGTTCTGCACGGCATAGATCAGTTCGACGTAACCGATCGAACCGGACAACTGGCGGATCAGGCCGGCCACGCCTTCGTTGCCCTTCCCCCCCATGCCGATTGGCCATTTCACCGAGGTGTCGCTGCCCACCTGGCTCTTCCACTCCGGACTAATCTTGGAAAGATAATCCGTCCAGATGAAACTGGTTCCGCTGCCGTCGGAACGATGGACGACGATGATGTCCTTGTCGGGGAAATTCATCCCCGGATTCGATCCGGTAATCGCTTTGTCATTCCATTTGGAAATCTTGCCGAAGAAAATCCCGGCCAGCGCCTCAGGCGTAAACTTCACCTCCCCGCCGACCCCAGGAATGTTGTAAGCCGGCACCACTGCCCCTAAGACCGTTGGAATATTCAAAATTTTCGCTTTCGATTCCTGTAGCTGTTTGTCGGTCATCGGCATATCGCTGGCGCCGAAGTCAACAGTGCCCGCCGTCACCTGGCGAATCCCGCCCCCGCTGCCGATCGGCTGGTAGTTGACTTGAACCTCGGAGTGAATCTTGTGGTATTCGCTGAACCACTTGGAGTACATCGGGTTGGGAAACGTGGCGCCTGCTCCGTTCAGCGTGGTCTGTCCCACTACCTCGACGGCCAGAAGGAGACACCCCAACAGAAGCCCGATTTTGCGCATCACCAGACCATTCCTCCTAGGATAGATACCCCGTTCTATCGGCAGTGTGTTACAGGATGGTTACAAACGGATAAATTTCTGATGAAAGGCCCGAGGGCGACCGGGCGCAGCGAGGCAAGACTTACGAGAGGAAGGAAATTCCACAGCTGCGCTAGGGAGCCGACTGCAGATGTGCAATCTCACGGGAAAACAGCGTATTTGCCGGGAACTCGCGACGCAACCCGGTCAGCAACTGAAGCGCCCGCGAGCTGTCCTTTTCCCGTACATACGCAATCGAAAGCAGGATTCGCGCGAAGGGCGCGAGATAGTGTCCGTGTTCGGCGTTGGTTTCGAGGTCCGGGCCACCCATGCGAAGAATCCATCGTAGGGGGGCTGCCATGCTTCCCATGATGTATTTGCTGAAGCCGGTGGCCAGTAGAGCGTCGTAGCAATCGTGACAAACTGCAAGTAGCCGCCGCGCCGAAGCGGAAGCTTCCTTGGTGAAGTGCAGAGACGCCAAGTTGCGTTTTTCGATGAGGGCCGCGTAATCGGCTTGCAGGGCCGACGATAAGGTGAGGGCGAACAGAGCATCGCGATCCTGAGGGTCTTTGGCCAATCGCGCGTGCGAAAGATTCTCCGCCTGCCCGATCGCAGTCATGAAATGTTCCCGGAGCGCTGGATCGGGCGTCAGCTTCGGGCGTCCGACAAACGCGGCATCATTCGCGTAAAACTGCGACTCCAGCACTCCCAGCCGGTTGAACTCGGCGAACAAAAAGCCCACCGCTTCGCTTACCGGGCCGACCGGATCGCCGGGATGCAGTTTTTGCCACGACGAGAAGTCCCTTTGTGCCCCGGCGAAATCGAGATTGTAGAGTCCGAAGAATCCACGGTCGAGGGCGGACGCTAGGGCTGATCTCGGAAGGTCCACGGCACTCGCCATCAGACTTAGAGCGCAACCCGCCCACAAGGCTGTTACTATGATCCGCGCTCGGGCATCCATTACGTGAGCCATCCTGGCCTGGTTGTGGGGACCTAAATATCGTCGATTGATGATCGACAATGATGATCGACGATGATGATCCACCATGATCACCGATCCATGTTTAGTTGCATTTTGCGCGGCTCTAGGCTGCTGCCTGTTCGATGAATTCTCCGGCAAACGCACGACTTCCGATTCGCCATAAAATTATCAATTCCGTCGGGGGCGGATTCCCGACCCGCAGGACAAATCTTTTATGAGCGATTCTTCCCCACGCCATGCTCCGGGCTGGCCCGGTATTCCGCCGCGCTGGACATCCAGCGCCAAGACCGGCGCCGGTACCGCACTCAACCAGCACAGCAAAGTCTGGTTCACGCTGAGTCACGGCATCCTCAACGAAGTTTATTTTCCCCGCGTAGACCAGGCCTGTACCCGCGACCTGGGATTCATCGTCACCAACGGCCGGGATTACTTTTCCGAAGAAAAGCGCCACTGCACGTTTGAAAACCGGCCATTCGAATCGGGTGTGCCCGCCTATGAGCTGATCAACACTGCCAACAGCGGAAACTACCGCCTCCACAAGGAAGTTCTCACCGACCCGTACCGCAACGTGGTTCTGCAGAAGATCCGCTTTGAGCCTTTGCAGGGGCCGCTCTCCGATTACCATCTTTACGCCCTGCTCTCGCCGCATCTGGCCAACTGCGGCTACGGCAACACGGGCTGGATCGGCGAGTACAAAGGCTTTCCCATGTTCTTTGCCGAGCGGGATGGGGTCAATCTCTCGCTTGCGTCCTCGGCTCCATGGAAGAAGACATCGGTGGGATTCGTCGGCGCTTCCGACGGTTGGCAGGATCTTTCCCAGCATTTCCAGATGGAGTGGGAATACACTCGTGCGGAAAACGGCAACATTGCCTTTACCGGGGAGGTCGATCTTGCGGCCTGCAACGGCGAGTTCCTGCTCGCTCTGGGCTTCGGATCCATTTGGACTGAGGCGGGACAGCAGGCGCGATCCACGCTATTCGAAGACTATGGTGAGACTCGCCAGCATTATGTCTCCGAGTGGCGAAACTGGCAAACCCGGTTGCTCAAACTCGACGAACCGCTGCGCCAGTGCGATCTGTATCGCGCTTCGACCGCCGTCCTGCGGACCCACGAGTCCAAAGATTTTCTCGGCGGCATCATTGCCAGCCTCTCGATTCCCTGGGGATTCAACAAGGGCGACGAAGATCTCGGCGGATACCACCTGGTCTGGCCGCGGGACCTGGTCGAAACCGCTGGCGCGCTCCTGGCCGCCGGAGCGGTCACCGATGCGGTACGCGTCTTGCGCTACCTCGAAAGCACTCAGGAAGCGGCCGGCAACTGGGCCCAGAATCTTTGGCTCGACGGACGCCCCTACTGGAGCGGAATCCAGATGGACGAAACGGCATTCCCCGTCTTGTTGCTTGATCTGCTCCGCCGCGAGGCACCCGAAGCTTTGGGCAAGCTTGAACGATGGTGGCCGATGGTGCGCAAAGCGGTCACCTTCATTCTTCGCAACGGGCCGGTCACGCAACAAGATCGTTGGGAAGAAGACGCTGGCTATTCTCCGTTCACGCTCGCCGCCGAAATTTCCGCGCTCCTCGCCGGCGCCGATATCGCGGAGCTCACGGGGCACGGAGAACAGGCGCCCACCATGCGGGATGCGGCGGATGCTTGGAATGACAACATCGAACGCTGGGTGTACGCCACCGGGGGCGACCTGGCCCAGCAATTGGGGGTTGCGGGCTATTACGTTCGCATTGCCCCGCCCGACAGCGACGGGGCGGCCTCGCCCACCCAGGGCTTCGTCCCCATCAAGAATCGTCCGCCCGGGCAGGATCCCGAACGCGCGTACCACATCATCAGCCCCGACGCGTTGGCGCTGGTGCGGTTTGGTTTGCGCGCGCCTGACGATCCGCGCATTCTGAATACCCTGCGTGCCATCGATGCGCTGCTGGCGGTTGAGTTGCCCCAAGGTCCGTGCTGGTATCGCTACAACGGCGACGGCTACGGCGAACACAAAGACGGCTCCGCCTTCGACGGGACCGGCATCGGCCGCGCCTGGCCCTTGCTCGCCGGGGAGCGCGCCCATTACGCTCTCGCCGGCGGACATCGGGATGAAGCAGAGGCCCTCCTCACGGTGATCGAAAATTCCACCATCGGACAAAGCCGCCTGCTTCCCGAACAAGTCTGGGACGCTGCCGATATTCCGGCGCTCGAGCTTTTCCGCGGCAAGCCCACCGGCTCCGCCTGTCCGCTGGTGTGGGCTCACTCGGAATACATAAAGCTGCGCCGCTCGATTCGCGACAATAGGATCTTTGACCAGCCTCCGCAAACCGTTAAGCGCTATCTAATTGATAAACATGTGCGGCAGATCTTCGGCTGGAGGTTTAACAACAAAGCGCGCAGCCTCCCGAGAAACAAGACCCTGCGGATCGTGTTGCATAGGCCCGCACGCGTGCACTGGAGCGTGGACGGCTGGAAGTCCGTACACGACGCTGATGCGCGCGACACGGGCCTCGGAATCTATACGCTCGACCTGCCCACGGCCTCGCTACCGGTCGGAGCGCAGGCTGTCTTCACATTTTTCTGGCCGGAGGAGAATCGCTGGGAAGGCGCGGACTACGCCGTTACCGTCGAGAACGGCTGATGCAGCGTTCAGAACGGTCTCAGCCATCCACGCTGGTGTAGCACAACTGGACGACCGTGCAATCGTCGCTGAGAGGATTGCCGCTGCAGAATTCCGTTACCGCCGAAAAAATTCCATCCAGCGTTGAAGACTTAACCGCCGCTGCCTCCAGGCGGAAGTCCTCAAAGAACTCGCCCATGGCGTTTTCCGCCTCGGTGACGCCGTCGGTCACAAGAATAAAGCGATCGCCGGATTTCATGTGACATTTGGCGCTTTCGAAAGTCGCGTCGGGGAGGAGGCCGACAGGGACATTCCCGTGTGGAGGACGCATCACTTCTCCCGCACACACCAACAGCGGCTGCACGTGTCCGCAATTCACGTATTCGAGTTCACCGTCCCGCCGCAAGCGCACCAGCAGCACAGTCGCGTATTTCTCGCCACCCATCTTTTCGGTGAAGAACCGGTTCACGGCGGTCACTATTTCCAGCAGGGACATGCCCGCAATCAACTGCGAAATGATCATGCCTTGTAACGTCGAGGCCAGCAGAGCCGCGGAAACTCCCTTGCCGCTGACATCAGCCAACACCACCGCCAGCCCTTGCTTGGTGTTCACGGCGTCGTAGAAGTCTCCGCCGATTTCTTTGCATTGCAGGTTTCTGCCGTCCATTGTCGCGAACGGCACTTCGGGAATCTTCACCTTCATCAAGCGCTGCTGAATGCTGGCCGCGATGCTCAATTCCTGCTGATAGCGGCGCGCTTCTTCCTCGGCCTGCACCAGTCGCGCGTTCTCGATAAGGGATGCCGCTTCGGTCGCGATCAGCTTCAGGATGCCTCCGTCCACGTCGCTGAGATCGCGTGAAGCAAATCGCGAGTCGACGTATAGAACCCCCACGGCCTCCGCGGCATTCGTAGCCGGTACCGGCGTCTGCGCATCACGCGATGCCTGCACCTGCACCTTGCGAAGCGGTATGCACAGGACTGTTCGCAGATCGTAAGCCACAATGCTCTGCCGGCCGGCAAGATCGAGCGACCGGCTGGTGTCGGTCAAGAGAAATTCGGAGTTCGAGCGCAGCGATTCTTCCAGGATCGAGTGCGAAATCGTCTTGTCGTCGAGCAGCGCCTCTTTCTTGGAATTGCGGCCCGCAGCCAGCCGGAGCTTGCCTTCCTCATCTTTAAGAAAAACATAGGCGCGTTCGGCGCTGGTCAGTTCCAGCGTGGTGTCAAGCATCGTCATCAGGATCTCGTCGCGCACGCCAACCGTATTCAGCTTGCGGGCCGCTTCCAGAAAAATCTTGAGTTTTTCCAGGTCGGTCGCTTCCGGCTTGATCTGCATGCCGGAGATCTGGCTGAGAAATTCCCGCGCCGTGTTGGAGGTAGCGGATCCAGGATTGAACAGAAGATACGCCGAGTCGCGCGCTCCAAATTCCAGCCGGTCGCCGCGTTCCAGTTTTTGCCGCTGGATGCGCTCTCCGTTTACGAACGTGCCGTGCTTGCTGCCCAGATCGACGAGAAAAAATGCCTGACCTTCCTGGCTGATCTGGGCGTGGTCGCGCGAGACGCGCGGATCGGCGATCACCAGATCCTTATCCACTCTTCGCCCCACGGTGAATGGGGTGCGGGTCATGACCAGGTCCTTTTGCTCGCTGCCCTGCACGAACTTGAGGACTGGAAGGATGCCGGAACCAGAACTGACAGAACTGATTGTGGTCAAGGCCATGGATGGGATTGAACGAGCGCTTTGCCGTCGCCGGGGGCGACAGGCAGCGCCCGTGCAGCATTATCTCTTGCCGCAACAGACTACTCTGCGGCCGCGCCGTCCCGCAAGCCAGGCGCGGGGTTCTCCCACGTATCCACCAGTATCAATCCAAAGATGAAGACAGGCACCATGAAGTTCGAGTAAAACGGCATTGGCCAGACTCGCTGCCTCACCCCAGGCGTCAGCCAGATGTACGCAAGGCTTAGTCCAAGGGTTGCGATCCACGGCCAGACCAGCAAAACGCCTCCCACCGCGCGCGCTAATCGAACCGCCGGTAGAATGGGTTCCCTCGAACTTTCGCTGCGTAACACGGCGAAGATTGCCGGCGCCAGCAGCACTTGGTTGTAGGGAGCGAACATGGGGACAATCAAGACTGTCAATGCCAATACCAGGGCAAACGCCCGCCCAAATACTGCGCTGGTGGCGGGTTCGCGACGCATGCGCCAAATGCAGAGGACGCAGAACAGAACGCTGACGGCTTCAAGAATTCGACCTGCGATGGATCCAAACAACCACGCCAGCACCGATTGATTGTGTGTGTAGCGGTGGTATTGCTCCATCGCCTCGGCGAACCTGTGCAGCCATCCCGGCAAAATCAGTTGCGCTCCGCCCAGCAGAAGCAACATGACCAATCCAAATCCGAACACAAATCTTCGCCGCGACCGCCATTCGCTGCCCGCCCAGAACAGCAGCCACAAGACCAGCGGCCACGTCAGCTGCGGTTTAATCGTCGCCAGCGCCAGCAGTCCTCCTGCCAGTAGCAGCCATCCGCCCGCCAGGCACGCGCCACACCCTGCCAGTAATCCTGCCACCAGCAAGGTGAGTTGCTGCAGCTTGATTCCCTGCCCCATAGGCAACCAGCCGAGCATCAGCACCATGAAAAGCAGTGCGGTTCCGGTCGACGGTTTCCAGCGCAGAACATAGAGCCAGAGTAGGACGGTGGCTACCGCCAACCCCACCAATAAAAATCGGAAGCCTTTCTGCACCACGTCGAACGGCAGATCAACGGTGGGCGCCAGCAGAAAAACAATATAGGCCGGATATGCGAAACCCTGCTGGTCCTGGGGATCGTCGGCACGGCCTGGATCGAGCGTTCGGCCGTAGTATCCCTGCTGAATCTCACGCGTGATCTCTGCGCTGTAGGGGTTGCGCCCGTGACGCAGCAGTTCGCGCGCTCCGAGCCAGCGAGGGTAGAGATCCGATAAATTACCTCGCGGCCGGCTGTGAGCAGCGGCATCGGCAATTTGCTGCGCCCTCAAAATCCGGTTCATGTAGAACCAGGTGCTGAGCGAAGCCAGCGCAGCGGCCACAGCGACTATAACGACGATCGGCGCGCGCTTCCGCGGGGTAGCGAGCACGATTCCTTTGGTGTGAGGATTAAACGAAGCAAGCCCCCTCATGTTACAACGTATCGTTCAAAATGCCAGTCATGGCGAATCGCACCGGACGCTCAATGAATAGCTCCTCGTCTCGAAGCCTGTGGTGCGGCTGCAGTTTTGCGACGCTGGAGCGCGACGTAAATAGCCAACCAAGCGAGCGCTGTCCATGAATACCAAAACATGGTTCGGCGATCGAGGAGAAACCGGAGAACAATTGCGTTCACGACAATATATACGGTCGCAGCTTCGAGCCAGACGCGCCTTCGGGATCGAAGCACCGACAGGGTTGCGAAGAAGATGCTCGGCAGGAGCACCACCTGATCAAAAAACCACGAGTATGGCGTGGCCACGATTGAGACCAATAGCAGGCTGGGCAGCCGGGAACGCCACTCCCAACTGGAACGCCAACGATGCCAGTATATGGCGAACCACAGGGCGGCTCCTGCGCCGGGAAGGAACTGCAGCGGAGGAGAACCGGAGACGAAACGCAGCAGACCGCCGAGCGTGGGTGATGCTTGAAGAAAGGCCCTTCCAGTACGGAACAAGTCGGCATACTGGTAAAACGCATGGCGGTCGAGGACCACTGCTAAGAGACTGGCGACGCCCAGCACGGACAGGAAAGAGGCGAGGGACTCCCATCGCTTGTGATGAAGCGCGTAGAGCAGCAAAGCTGCCCAAACGAGAAAGACTAGATGTGGCTTTAGAGCGGTGAGGAATAGGAATGCGCCCGCGAGGTAGTTCTTCTGCCGGGCTTGGAAGCGCAAATATCCGGCGAGCCCAAATAGAATCAAGGGCCCGATCTGGCCGATGGCCAACACGACCGCCACAGGCAGGAATGTGGCTGCGATAAGCCAGCCAATCCACGGACTTTCGCGATCTCCATAAAGGTCCCAAAGCCAGTGGACAGAAATCAGCATGATTGCCAGACCCATCGCAAGCCACAGCCGCTTTCCAATGGAAAAGGGCACGATACCGAAAGGCGCGATGAGCGGAAGAATCCAGGGAGGGTTCAACATCACCAATGCCCGGTCGCTGGCGAAGAAGAGACGGTGCTGCAGGTCGACGGTATCAGCGACGGAGTAAGGATTCTTTCCTTCAAGAACTAGTCTGGCAGCGGTCCAATAGAAGGCGAAATCGTTGGGCGGGGCGGCAGAATCGGAGTGAATAAAGAGCAGCGGGAGCGCGGGTGCCAATACGCAGACGATCAACAGCATGCGCCGTTTCTGATGACGGCTTGAATTCTGCTGCTGAGTTTCCATCTCCATTTTTGTCCCCGGGGAGGTAGTGAGAGGGAGGCGCGTCCCCGTAACAATTCCGGGCAACGCCGGCATTCTATACCCAGATTCTCAATGCGGACGAACAGAGAAGCCGGATCGAGCCAGTCGGTCGCGAAGATCGGCGACGCTGTCCCGCTACGGCGGCCATATACGGGCTATCACAATCACAAGAATCGAGATCGCGCCCCTCACAAATCTGGCAGGTCAATGTCCGAAGGTCACCTGCAGATGCATATCGAGGGTGGCTCCTTCCCCCCCGGTATGCAAGAAATTACCACTTTTTCGTCCTGTTGCAGGTATTATTACCTTAGTCGAGTTGACTGATCTCTAGCGATTCGTTTCCGAGGGCGGGCAGGCGCGTCCACTCAATCTCAAATTTAGAAAAGGGGCATGTCTATGGGGCTCGTACGCAGACTTTGGCGCGAACAGCAAGGACAGGATATCGCGGAATATGCGGTGATGCTTGCGGTAATCCTGATCATCGTCGTTGGAACCGTTCGGTTAATCGGATCCAACGCCAATAACGTGTTCTCTTCCGTCGCCAGTTCCATCCAGTAAAAAATAACCCGAGCGATTACAGGGCCGTAGGCACCGCCTAGCGGCAGCACGAGAGTTTTGGTTTCTAGGGGAGCAGTATGAACCGCACACGTTTTTTGATGATTGGAGTCCTGGCACTCGCGCTTGGCCTGATCGCCAGTCTGTATGTGTACCGGACCTTACAATCGAGGGCAGGCGCGGGTTCCGACGCCGGCGTCGATGTGATTGTTGCGACGGACGATCTGCAGGTGGGGGCGCGGGTAGAAGAGCACGATATCAAGATTATCAAGATTCCCGCAGCCGACCTGCCTCCGGGTTCGCCCAGGCGACGTTCCGACGTATTGGGACACGGTGTCATCGTCCCGATCTCAAAGGGTGAATTTATCCTGCCGAACCGGCTGGCTGGCGAGAATGCTGGATCTGGTCTTCCCTCGCTGATACCTCCCGGCATGCGCGCCGTTTCAGTGCGAGTGAATGAGGTCGTCTCGGTAGCTGGATTCGTGACGCCTGGGACTCGCGTCGACGTCCTGCTGACGGGGACACCCGGCGGGAGCGGCGAACAGCAAACCACCACAGTGCTGCAGAATGTCGCAGTCCTGGCTTCGGGCCACACGCTGGAAAGAACCGCGACCGGCGAAGCGCAGACCACGGCTGTCATCACCCTGCTGGTTTCGCCCGACGATGCTCAGCGGCTAACCCTCGCCAGTTCTGAAGGGCACATTCAGCTGGCGCTGCGCAATCCCCTTGACACCAAGCAGGACGAAGTCCCGTCTTCTAATTCCAGAGGTCTGTATCGCGGAGCCGCTATGCCTGCGTCCGTGCAATCACCGGTCGTTCACCATACGCCGATCAAGAGAGTTACGACTGCTCCTTCACCTTCCACCGGTATCAGCGTTGAGGTCTATCAGGGCGATAAGAAGATGGATGTGGTCAAATTTCCAGACGAGAATTCCGAAACCAAGTGATGGGAAAGAATGCGATTCTCCAAGCCGCCTGGGCGCACACTGGCAAGCTTCCTCACCGGGAGAGAAATCTGAAAATGAGAGTTCGCACGTCATTTCTCGGTGCTTGGCTGGTCACCGTTGCCTTCGCCCCTTCCGCGTTTTCAGAGATCGTGCACCAGACTGATACACCGGCCCAGTCCCAGAATCCCGCACCCAACAGTACTCAGACCACGACCCTGCCCGCGGAATCCCAGCAGCCTCAGGCTTCGGCTCCCCTGCGCGTCATGGTGGGCAAATCTCTGCTCATCAATACGACGGAGCGGCTCAGGCGAATTTCCGTCACCGACGACACGATCGCCTTTGCCCGAGTAATTACCCCGACGCAGATTCTGGTTCATGGCCGCTCCCCTGGCGAAGTCTCGCTCCTCATCTGGGATGAACTGGAACGCTCGCGCAGCTTCGATCTTCGCGTGGATGTCGACGTCAGCGCCTGTGCGGATGAAGAGCGCCGCGTCTTTCCGGATGAGCAGATCACAGTCACACCCTCGCGCGCCGCGATCGTGCTTTCTGGACACGTTTCCACCGAGGATGTCGCCAAACGCGCCGGAGAACTGGCCAGCGCCTATTCTCCCAAAGTTGTAAATGTGCTTACCTTCGGACCGGTCGGATCGCAGGAAGTTCTGCTGCAGGTAAAGTTTGCGGAAGTGGACCGCTCCGCCCTAACTCAACTCGGCGTCAACTTCATTTCCACGGGAGGCGCGAATACTATCGGCACCACGACTACCGGGCAATACGGCGGCTTCGGCCCTCAAACCTTGACTCCCGGCACAAATAGCGGGACCGCCACCGCCGCGCCCTCGACAACCCTCAATAATGTCCTCAATCTTTTTCTCTTTCGGTCCGATATTAATTTCGGAGCCACCATCGAAGCTCTTGAAACCAAGAATCTGCTGCAGATCCTCGCCGAACCCAACCTGATTGCCGTCAACGGCAAGGAAGCCAGCTTTCTGGCCGGGGGTCAATTCCCTTTTCCCATCGTGCAGCCGGGTGCGGGCTTTACCGCTGTGACCATCTCGTTCAAGGACTTCGGAGTGCGCCTGCAGTTCACGCCTGTAATCATGCCCAACGGAAATATTCACCTGAAAGTCGCTCCGGAGGTGAGCACGTTGGACTTTTCCAATGCGCTGACCATCTCCGGATTTACCGTCCCCGCCCTCAGCACGCGCAAAGCCGAAACTGAATTTGAATTGCAGGATGGACAGAGTTTTGTGATCGCCGGACTCATGGACAACCGCGTTACCGACATCTATAACAAAATTCCGGGACTGGGCGACATTCCGATCCTGGGGAATTTGTTTCGCAGCAAGAGCTTGCAGAAGAGCAATTCGGAACTTATGGTCTTGTGCACCGTGCACCGCATTTCTGCCAACACGGAGCCGCCGGCCCCGCCCAAGAATCCGAAGCCCTTCATCGATACTGGCAAGTTCGATAAGAGCAAGTGAGCATGGAGTTGGTGAAGCGCATCCGGGCGAGACCGAGTTTCGAGGTAGGATTCCGCGGGGATGTAGGGATCGCAGGTCGTTATGCCAGAACTATCAGTTGTCATCGTGGCCACGGATAACGAGCAGCGCGCGATGCTGCAAGTGCTCGTCGACGGCACCAACGTGGCGCGCACCGTCCACGCCTGTGCCAGCTTTCCGGTGGCCGCCTCCGACCCTGTGACCCGGCGGGTGCGCGCCGCCAATCCCGACGTGACTCTGGTTGATATTCCCACCGACAATCCGCCGTTGGCTCTGCGAGCCATTGAACTCTTGCATCAGGAGATGCCCGACGCCGCGATTTTTGCGATCGGCAATTTGAATCAGCCTCAGGTTATTGTCAATGCCATGCGGGTTGGAGCCCGCGAATTCATCGAACGCCCCACTACCACCACCGACCTGCTCGAGGCCTTCGTCAGGCTCACCACCGCGCAGCGCCGGGGGCGTCAGGAAGGCATTCGCGGCAAAGTGTTTTTAGTCATCAATGCGAAGGGCGGAAATGGCGCGACGACCGTGGCAGTCAACCTCGCCCTGGGTCTGCATTCCGCTTCGGGACAAACTGCTCTGGTGGACCTGGCTCCGCTCGGCCACGCCGCCTTGCACATGAATCTCAAACCGGTCTTCAACGTGGCCGACGCTACTCGCAATCTCTACCGCATGGACGCTTCCCTGCTCGAAAGCTTCATGACGCGACACAGCGGCGGTCTGCAATTGCTGGCCGGAACCAATTTGCCGGCGGCGGCAGAGCCTACCACCGCGGAGTTTGTTCGCCTCTTCGACATGCTGGTAACCCACTTCCGCTATGTGGTCGTCGATGCGTCCTCGCGTTTTGATGCGGTCAGCCGTCTGATCGCGAGTCTTTCAGAAACTGTTCTGCTGGTCGCCTGCAGCGATGTCGCGTCGCTATGGAGCGCCGCTCGGGTGCAGCAATATCTCGGAGAAAGCGGCGGCCGCGACCGCGTCCGTCTGGTCCTGAACCGATTCCGTAAGGTTCCAGGCTTCAGTGAAAGCGATGCGGAGACGGCGGTGGGCGCTAAACTGCTGTGGCGGATTCCGAACCAGTATTTCGCCGTATCCGGCGCGATTGACCGGGGCACGCCGGTCATGGACCAGCGTAGTTCCGAGATCGCGCGCTGTTTCGCCGGACTGGCGCAGGAATTGACCCGCAATGACGCCGAAGTGAAGCGCGCGGCGTGGTCGCTATTCAAATCGGTTTAAGAATTTAGGGGTCGAAACTAGGCATTATGGCAAATCTTCAATCCTTCGAGCGCACCGATTACCAGCAGGTAAAAGCCGACCTGCATCGCAAAATCCTCGATCGCCTCGACTTGGAAAAACTCGGCAAAACCTCCGGCGATTCGGCGCGCGATGAAGTGCTGGTGGTCATTCGCAATGCCGTCAACAGTGAAGTTGTGCCTCTGAGCTTTGCCGAGCGCGAACGCCTTTCCCGCGAGATCCTCGACGAGATCTTTGGACTCGGCCCGATCGAGCCGCTGCTGAAGGACTCCAGCATTTCCGATATTCTGGTCAACCGTTTCGATCGCGTCTACGTTGAACGCGCCGGCAAACTCGAACGCACTGCCTTGTCCTTCAAGGACGATTCGCATCTTATGCAGATCATCGAGCGCATCGTCTCGCGGGTGGGGCGGCGCGTTGACGAATCTTCTCCCATGGTCGACGCTCGTCTGGCGGACGGATCGCGCGTCAACGCCATCATTCCACCCTTGGCCATTGACGGGCCCTGCCTCTCCATCCGCCGTTTTGGACGCGATCCCGTCACCGCGCGGCAGATGATCGAGAACCAGACGCTTACCGAATCGATGCTCGAACTGCTCTCGGCTATGGTCAAGGGACGCCTCAACATCCTGGTTTCAGGTGGAACTGGCGCCGGCAAGACGACTTTGTTGAATGTGCTCTCGGGATACATTCCCAACTCCGACCGCGTCGTCACCATCGAAGATGCCGCCGAACTCCAGCTCAAGCAGGAGCACGTGGTCCGCCTGGAAACTCGCCCGCCCAATATCGAAGGCAAAGGCGCGGTCCGGCAGCGGCAACTGGTCATCAACAGCCTGCGTATGCGTCCCGACCGCATCGTCGTCGGTGAGGTGCGGGGCGAGGAAGCCTTCGATATGTTGCAGGCGATGAATACCGGCCACGAAGGGTCGCTGACCACGGTCCATGCCAACTCTCCGCGCGACGCCATTGCGCGCGTCGAAAATATGGTTTCCATGGCGAACCTCAACATTCCCGAGCGCGCCGTGCGTCACCAGATCGCCTCCGCGGTACATGCGGTGGTGCAGATCGCGCGTTTGTCCGACGGCACTCGAAAGGTCATTACGGTTTCGGAGATTACCGGCATGGACGAGGAGTCCATCGCGATGCAGGACATTTTCAGCTTCGACCGCACCGGCACCGATGAGAGCGGAAAGGTTCGAGGTGTCTTCCGCGCAACCGGCATCCGACCCCAGTTTGGCGACCGGCTGGCGACCTCTGGAGCTCGTTTGCGGCCGGAACTATTTGAATCTAGAACCGAGGTCTGAGCGGAATGCCTGTAACCCTGATTGCGCTTATGGTATTTGTCCTGGTCGCGCTCGCGGTCTTCGCCGCAGTGTCGCTACTGGACCAGCGCAGCGCCCAGTCTCGTCTCATCAAGGAACGTCTGGCCAATGAGCGCAAGGCCCCCGAGCGTGCCCCGGAGGAAGAACTTGCCCTGCTGCGAGACGAGCAGCTGAGCAAGATTCCTGCCCTCGACACGCTGCTAAGGCGATCCACACGAGTCACCAACATCCAGAAAATGCTGGCGCAGGGTGGCATGTCCATGCGCGCAGGCAACTTTCTTGGGTTCTCCGCTCTCGCCGGTGTCGTCGCCACCATCGCGGCTTATGTCCTGAGCAAGCGCGTTGAGGTCGCATGGGTGGCTTTGCTCCTCGGCTTCCTGCTGCCGTACTCCTACGCTTCGTTTCGGCGCAACCAGCGCTTTGAGAAATTCGAGGAACTTTTCCCCGAGGCGATTGACACTCTGGCTCGCGCGGTCCGCGCCGGACACGCCTTCACCACCGCTCTGGAAATGATTACCGCCGAAGTCGCCGAACCGGTCTCCGGCGAGTTTCGCCAGCTCTACGAAGAACAGAAGTTCGGTATGCCCGTCCGCGACGCCCTCATCAATCTCACCGAGCGCATGCCCCTGGTCGACGTAAAATTCTTCGTCACCGCGGTTATGCTGCAGCGAGAGACCGGCGGCAACTTGGCGGAGATCCTTGACAATTTGTCGTATGTCATCCGGGAACGCTTCAAAATTCAACGGCAGGTCCGCGTCTATACCGCGCAGGGACGCCTCACGATGGCGCTGTTGATGGCGATGCCCCCCATCATTGTCACCATCATGCTCGTGCTCAACCCCAGCTTCATTCGCCCCCTATTTGCCGACCCGATCGGACACACGCTGCTGGTGGCTGGGATCATTCTGCAAACGATCGGTTATTTCGTGATCCGCAAGATCATTCGGATTCAGGTTTAGTGAGCAGGTTTCGCGGGCTGGGTTTAAGTAAGCAAGCTTAGCTAAAGTTAGGTCGAGTCATGCTGCTTCTGATTTTGATCGTCGTCGTTTTCATCACCGTGGTGATGGCGGTGTTCGCCTTCGGGGCCGCTACCGTGACTCCGAGTTCCATGCTGGGCGCGCGTTTGCGAGCGCTCGGCGGACAGCAACAGCCGGTAGAAAACAAGCATGCGTTCCGGGAGCGCGTGGAGCAGGCGTTGGATCCCCTCAGCAGGGCCATTCCCCTTTCTCCAGCCGATGTATCCCGCACCCGCGCCTGGCTGATTCAGGCCGGATTCCGCGATGCCATTGACGTCAACTATTATTTTGGCGCTCGCCTTCTGATGGCTGCCGCAGGCTTTGCCGCCGTCGCTCTGTTTTCCGGCTTTGACAACCTTTTTCTTCTCGCCGGTGTTCCCGGCCTCGGGTTCTTTCTTCCACGCTTTATCCTGAAGCGCATGATCAAAGACCGGCAGCATCGTATTCGGATCGGCCTGCCGGATGCCCTGGACTTGACCGTCATTTGCGTTGAGGCGGGTCTCGCCCTCGATCAGGCTCTGATGCGCGTGGGCCAGGATCTACATCATGCCCACTCAGATCTGAGCGACGAATTCCATCTGGTAAACCTTGAGATGCGCGCCGGTAAGCCACGGGCTGAGGCCCTGCGGAACCTGGTGGACCGTACGGGGGTTGACGACATCCGCTCCCTCGTTGGTACACTGATACAAACAGATCGCTTCGGCACCAGCGTTGCCCAAGCCCTCCGGGTGCATTCCGATTCCCTCCGCACGGAACGCCGGCAGCGAGCCGAAGAACAAGCTGCAAAAACTACCATCAAGATGGTTCCCCCGCTGGTGATATTTGTGTTGCCGTCAATTATTTTTGTCACCATCGGTCCGGCGATCATCGAGCTGATCCGGCAACTGGGGCCGGTGTCCGGTGGACGGTAGCGGTTCCGGACGACGAGAAGTTTGGCACCAGCAGCGTTGGGACGAGCAATGGAGCCAACTGGGGAGTACTTGGATTCATGGCAGTTTTTTCCTCGCAGGGACAGGCCTTCAATCAAACGCGCCAGGCGTATCTTGCCACAGCCCTGGCGGTGGCCAACACGCACTGGACCCGGCTGCGGGGCCTGCTGGGATTTCGTTCGCGTGACTTCGGTAACGGCTCCGGCCTCTGGATTGTCCCCTGCCACGGCGTTCATACTTTGGGTATGGGGTTTCCCATTGATGTCATTTATTTGGACCAGACCATGACGGTAATCCATATCCAACCGGACTTGCTGCCCTGGCGCTTTGCCCCGGTTCGGACGCAGGCGGCGTCGGTGCTGGAATTGCCCTGTCGCACAGCGGCTGAGACCAGCACAGCGGTGGGCGATAAAATTGAAATCACACTCGAAAAGGATGGTAGAGTCCCGACTGCGTGATTGAAACCCTCGAACTCGAAGAGGCGGTCGTGGAGCGTTACGACCCTCCCAAGCTAGTCGTCGACTGGTCCTCGCCTTGGCGCGAGTTCGTCACCTCCATCCGCCCCGCGCTGGTGCGTTCCGAACGTCGCCTGGCCGGTGAAGCTCCCTTCGGATTGATTCCCTTGCGCATCATGATTCCCTCCTATGTGCTGGAGGCCTTTCTGATCTTTGCCGGAATCGCGGTGCCAGTGAAGATCGCGGAGTTGCGACCCTTTGTCGCACCCCCATTTTCCAGCCACGACGTGATCTACTACAGTGGTCACGAACTCCCGCGTACCGAAGATCTCGGCGGCGCTGCTGGTGGAAATACCGGCCGGGCTGGCGGCGCCGAAGCCCACCATCGCGCCCAGACCATCCGAATCGCCCGCGGCGGTTCTCTCGTCCCCAAGATCGTCGACGCGCCCAACCTCAGGCTGCCCTCGTCGCGCGACGCGGTGGCGAACCTTTTGGCCATCAAGCCGAATGCCGGGCCTCCACCTTCGCAAGGATTGCGGTCGACGCGCACTGCGCCGAATCTGGCGGCAACGTTAGTCGCCCCCGCTCCCAATGTAATCCGCGACTATACCCGTAACCCTGTTCCAGTCGAATCGGTGATCGCTCCGGCACCTTCGGTGTCGCGCGATCAGGCAGTGACCGCGCCTAATTTCAGTGCGACGTTGATTCCACCGGCCCCAAAGATCGCGGGCGACCACACACTCGTCGCTCCAGCGCTTGGTTTCGCCGTGATTCCCCCGGCTCCGAGCGTATCGAGCGACCGCACGCCGATTACTCCATCATTCCGACCGGCACTGGTAGCACCGGCTCCGAGGATTGCCCGCGACCGAACCCGGTCCGCTCCCACCCTAGCCGGCACTGTAATTCCCGCAGCGCCCGGCACAGCAAACCGGGAATTCTCCAGCCTGCCGGTACAGATGAATGCCACCCTAGTGCCACCGCCGGTCTCGGCCCCGGAGCGCGCCACCAGGCGAAATTCTAAACTTACTTTGCCTGCGCCTTCTGTCATTGCTCCGCCGCCCTCGGGCGATATCCCCCAGGACGCGCGCCGCCTCGCCAGCGGGAGCATTCCAGATTCGTCGAAGACGGTTGTGCCCCCCCCGCCCACGCAAACCGGAAGCGGATCTTTCATGAGCAGCCTGATGGGCAAGATTTTTGGGGACGCCGAAGTTGTACCCCCTCCTCCATCCGTTCATGCGAACAATCCCAGTAGCGGAATCGATAGCGCACTTGCCGCGAGTGTCGTCCCCCCTCCGCCGAACATCGGCGCGAATACGGCTGGGGGCAGTCCGCATGGCATGCGCAACGGCCTAGGCTCAACCCTCGGTGCGAATCTGGTCGCTCCACCGCCCTCGACTGGGATAGCAGGCGGCACTGATAGACGATCCCTTTCTTCTTCCTCTGCGCCAACCCTGGGGACGCCAAGCGTGGTTCCACCTCCGCCTGCGCCGTCTGGGGCCGGTAGTGGCGTGGCGACTCCACGCGGCGCCCTGCTCGCTAACAATATTGTCCCGCCGCCACCGACCGTTGGTGGCAGTTCGACCTACCCCGCCGCCGGCCGGAGTAACGGCGGCGCAGGGCTCGGAGCGCCGCTCGATGCCGGCGCAGGCCTCGCCCCGCCTACGGCCGGCGGGGCCAACGCTGGCGCTGTGCTTTCCAGCCAGCCTGGCCCCAAGGTTGGACTGCCCAGCAGCGGAGGCGCGGGCTCGCTCGCCATGTCTCCCGCAGGCGGGGACAAACCCGGCCTGGGCGGAAACGGTGGTGGCGCCAGTATTGGTCACGGGAACGGTTCTGGCAGCGGGATGAACGGGACTGACTCCGGGGCTGGAAAAGGCGCAGCCGGACGCGGCTCCGACGCGGCCGCTGGAAGCGGGATCTCTCCCAACTCAGGCCCGGGCGGCGCGGGTAGCGCGCCATCCGGCATTCCAGCCGTTCGCGGCGTCGACATCAGCGGCGGCAGCGGTATCGTGACAATTCCCAGCTTTGGTGCCGATTCCTCTGCCAGCGATCCTCCGAGTCGGGTTCATTCCGCCCTGAAGGAGCGGCAAGACCTTGGAGTCACTATCGTCGCTACCGCAACTTCGGGCGGAGCCTTCGCGCCTTACAAGAACTTACTGCGAGGCGAGAAATACACCACCTATGTCAACACGTCGCTGGGTGCGGTGGTTATGGAGTTTGCGGATGAGAGTGCGGCCGACCACCCCTTCGGTGGAACCCTGACCGCGCCCGTAAAGATTCGCGCCGATCTGGCGGCGCATCTGCCACGCGCCCGGATGGTGGTGAGCTGCACCCTCGATGCTTCCGGCAACCTGAAGAACGTGCGCGTTCTGGAAGCCGGTCCCGCCGAGATGACCGCGAAAGTGATCGCTGCCCTGCGCAGCTGGAAGTTCCAACCTGCCTTGCGCGGGAACCAGCCGGTCGAGGTCACCGCGATTCTGGGCTTTGGCATCGATACCAGCGACCGCTTTTAGCACGGCCTTCTGCATTGTTAGGCTCCCTGCATCTGTCACGAGTCTTCTATGATCTTGTAATTTTCGGCAACCTTCGTCCGCAGGCGAGCGTTCCCGATCGAATTACCTCGCGCTCTTGCTCTTACTCTTGCGCCGCGACGGCGGAATTACGCCCTTCTCCGGCTGCTCCTTCTCGATCGGGTCCGACATCTTGTGCAGCGGCTTGTCGCCAGCCGACGACAACTGCTGTCCGGCTGTCGCCACAGTCAGTCCCTGCCCGGTGTAGGTCGCTTCGCTGAACGTGGTCGTCCCCGAAACCGGCATCGCCACGGCGAACACCCCGTGCGGAACACCGTTGGTAAAGGCGGTTGCAATGTAATCTCCCACCATCAGCCCGTTCTGCGAAATCGGCAGCCAGCCCAGCTGCATCGGGCCCGCCAGCGTGACCGGCGTATTCCAGGTCGAGCCCCCGTTCGCCGAAGAAATGAAGCCCACACTGAGTTGGCACGTCGATAGCGTGCAATTGCTCTGCGAATAGTAATAGTAGTGCAGCGCCACATGCGCCCCGTCGCCGGAAGTTGCCGGATCAATCCCCATCCCCGGGATAAAATGATCCACGGTGCTGGAGGTGTCATCGATGGGAATGCGCGTCACCGCGCTCCAATTCAGCCCATCCGTCGAAGTGCTATAGACGAGGTCGTTGGTCGAGCACAACGCACGAAACCGGCAATCCTCCCACACCACCCAGACCGTTCCCGCGCCCTCCACCGCCGCCGACGGCAAGGGTCCGCTGCGGATTCCTCCGGCATCTGCGTGGAATTGAACGTTCGAGATCGTCACCGTGGCGGTCCAACTCACGCCTCCATCGCTCGAACTGAAGGCCGACATAAACGTAGTTTCAACCGGGACGACCACCGTTCCATTTGGCTGCACCAGAGGCTGACCACCGATTCCCGCAGCGAAGTTCGCGGTGGGCGTCGGCACGCCCCAACTAAGACCTCCATCGACGGACATACTCATAAAAATCTCGCCCGCACTAAGGGGATCGTCCCACTCCAGATAGCAATTTCCATAGTATGGGCTGGCGGTCCAGCTGTCGCACACAATCCAATTCTTATCGGAGCTGAGAGCGGTTGGGGCGGCGCTTACTGGATTCTGCCAGTTGAGCCCGTCGGTGGACCGGCTCACCGCCACAGCCGGTGTCTGGGAAGTATTCGAGAGGGGCAACGAAGCAATCATCCAAATTCCATGCTTCGCGTCATACGCCACGGCGGGATCGCTGGCCGCGTCATACGGTCCTGAACCTTCGCCCGTAGTCAGGCCGGGCAGAAATCCGTGGCTCCAGGTAGTTCCGCCGTCAGTCGAGGCCGCCCATCCAATCGCAGTCGCGCCCCCCGCAGAAATGCGTCCGGTTTGAAATGCCGCCACCAATGTGTTCCCCTGCGCCAGCATATGGGGCTCGACCTCGGTCGCATGCTGCCCCGGAGCCACCGTGTAAGGATCCGAACTCAGCTGCGTCAGATTCGAACCAACCGGATTCGCCGGCGGTGTGGGAGTCGAAGAAGATGAGGAAGGAGAAGAGCCGGAGCATCCCGCAAGGGCGAGCGTCCCGAGAGCGACAAAACCGATGACCACTGTTCTCATGGCTTCACCGGTTCGCGCACAAATGCGACGGCTACATCATCCGCGTAAATCTGTTTCCAGCCTTTGGACAACGCGACAAGATTCGCCAATGCGGCATCTTTGGGCAACAACAGGCATGAACTTTGATGCGTCAGCAGGAATTCCTGCCACCCGCGTTCCCCGCGCACCATCTTCAGATAAGACTTGAAGAACTCCTCGCCATACAAATCGTGCCGATCATCGACGACGACGCGCAACTTCGGATAAAGCCGGTAGATCAGGTACCCGCCCCAGGAATCCGGACTGAAAACCGGACCCACTACTTCGTTTTTCTCCAGATAATTCACTGCGTCTACGGGCATCCGCTGAGGATCGAAGTGCGCATCCATCCACACTCTGGAGCCGACCCGCCCGCCGTTTACGGCGATCGCCAAACTCCCGACAAGCGCAAGAACCGGCCACAGGTGACCTCGCATTCCGACTTCGATGGCAGCCATTCTTTGGGAGAACCCGGCGGCAAAGCGTGCGGGCACTAACGGTCCCACCGCCATCACCAGCAGAAGGGAAGAAACTGGAATGTTCCGCGAAGCATAAAGTCCCGCATAGACCGCAAATAATATCGTTAGCCCTTGGCTCATCCGCAACCCGCGGCCCCGGAGCGCCAGAACCGCAATGGTGAAAAGCAGCAGCAGCAGAAAACACCTCTGCGCGATCCGGTGAAAGTTGGGCGACTGAAATTCATCAATATGATCCATCAGGAAGCCGCTCGACAGATAGCGGTAGATGTGCTCGTACAGCTTCCACCCATAGGGATTCACCAGACTCGCCGCCACGCAAAGCAGCCCCACCCCGGTCAGATTCCTAATTCTTTTCCCTGCGGCAATCTTCAA
>Ga0182015_10000384_pt1 | contig 63676 bp, 62 predicted proteins | sample 712P3MmetaG_FD_120478 | JGI IMG/M metagenome (GOLD analysis project Ga0182015, IMG submission 120478) | Permafrost microbial communities from Stordalen Mire, Sweden - 712P3M metaG | ecosystem: Environmental > Terrestrial > Soil > Wetlands > Permafrost | place: Sweden: Stordalen | collected...
CATCGTCGCCTGGTCGACCGAGATGTCCTGGAAGTTCGGCAGGTGCTCCTGGTCCTCGAGCACCGCGTCGAGCTCGGCGCGGATCTTCTCCCAGTTGACCTCGAGGCCCTGCGCCCAGAGGAAGTCGTCGGCGTCGAAGAAGGGCGTGTCGCCAATCAGCGAGGAGTTGCCGAGCCAGCGCTCGAGCGGCTCGAGCGCCCGCTCGCCCACAGCGACGGTCGAGGCAACGATTTTTTCCCGCAGGCTAGCCATGGCGCTCTGCGGCGAATCCTATTACTGCCTCGCCGTGGCCCGGCTGCGCGCGGTTCTGCGGGGCGCTTGCGCGGGCCGTTGCGGCGCGTCTCCGCGCGGCTAGTGGTGGTGGTGGTGCTTGTGCTTGTGGGCGGCGACGTGGACGACGGTCACGCTGACCGTCGTCGAGAGGCCTCCGACGTAGGTTGCGATCGCGCTGATCGTGTGCGTGCCGAGCGAGAGCGCCTTTGCGCCCTGCCAGTCGAGCTGGCCGCTCAGCGTGTCGCCCGCCGCGTGGGCGTCGTGGGTGTTGAAATACATGATCGTCTTGCCGTCGTGCTGAAGCTGGATCTGGCGCACCGGGCGCCCGTGGCCGATCGCCTTGACGGCGAGCAGCAGCGGCCCGCTATAGGTCTTGCCCTGCCCGGGGTCGAGCAGCGTCACCTGCGGTCCGCTGAAGCTGCCGCAGGCGCCGGTGAGCTGATCGCCGTCGAGCGATTCCTTTTCAAAGGCTTTGAAAGCCGGCTTGGTCTTGAGAGAGGCGGTCAGCAGGCCGTAGTGGTCTTCGATTGTGCTGGCCGTGCCGAAGTCGACCATGTCGAACCAGATCGCCGCGCTCACGTAGGAGTACTGCGGCTGGGCGAGGCAGTGATAGGCCTCCTTGAGGTAGGTCGCCTGATCGCTCTCGCTGACGCCGGCGAACGGCTTGCCGTCCGCTGTGCAGCCGCTGTCCTTGCCCGCGGTTGACCAACCAAGCTCGGTCATAACGATTGGCTTGGTGGCGTCGCCGTTGCCGACCATGACCGAGTGCACGGTCGTGAAGCCGAGGAAGGAGGCGCCGCTGATCGTCTGGGCGCCGGCGTTGAGGATGAATTTGTAAGGCGAGGCGTCGCCACCGCAACCGTCGTCGGTGTGGACGGCCACGCCGTCGAAGTAGTTGCGTCCACCGGCGCTGTAGATCGACTGGAGGTAGGTGAAGTCGTTTGCCGCGAGGCCGCCGATAAGCACCGTCGCGTTGGGGTTGACCGCCTTGATCGAGGAATAGGCGGCCTGCAGGATCCCGACGTACTGAGCGGCGCTGCCTGTCCACCAGCCGGTGTCGTCCTCCTCGTTCCAGATCTCCCAGTCGGTGACAGAGCTGCCGAAGGCGTTCGCCAGGTAGTTGACGAACGCGCCATAAGTCTGCGGGTTGCTTGGCGGTGCTGCCGGGTTCGTCGAGCCACTCGCCCACGACGGCGTCAGTACGACATCTACATCGACCTTCGTGCCCGCCGGCAACGAGGCAAAGAACGCGCGGTAATCGGCGAGCTGGCCGACCTGGTAGCCGCCCTGTGTGGGCTCAAACGAGCTCCAGTTCACGAACACGCGCACCCACGCCGGATGCAACTGATCGATGCGCGCATAGAGGCTCGCGTTGGCAGCGGGCGTGTTGAAGAACCCCGCCACGTTGAGTCCGTCCTCCGCCGCTGGTGCCGCGGTCGCCGAGCCGAGCGCGAGCGCGCCGAGCGCGCAAACGCTGCCGGCAATCGCGACGCGGCGGAGCAGGCGTCCAGATAGTTTCGGCCCTCGCATGGAACCGGTATCGGGCGGCGTCCACCCGAGCGCACAACTTCACCGGCAAACCCTGGACGGACAGGCGGTACGGAGGTCGAATTGGGGGTCAGCGTCCAGCCGGGACTAGACGGCGGCCAGCTTGGCGGCCTCGATCAGCGCGAGCACCGAGCGCTCGTCGCCGTCGCGCAAGAACACGATCGGATCGGGCTCGCCGCCGACGATCGACTCGAAGAACTCCTTGCGTTGCTGGAACGTCGGCAGCGTCGCCTTCGCCCAGCCCCTGGCGTCGTTGAGCAGGACCGCCAGGCGTGCGTAGTCATCGCCGAAAAGCTCTGAGATCTCGCGTTTCATCCGCTTGGCGAGCGCGGGCGAAGCGCCTGCCGTCGAGATCGCGATCGCGAGCGGTCCGCTGCGCACGATCGCCGGCAGGATGAAGTTGCACAGGGGTGGCACGTCGACGACGTTGACGAGCATCGCGCGCGCCTCGGCGTCGGTGTGCACCGCGATATTGACCTCGCTGTCGCCGGTTGCCGCGATCACGATGAACGCGCCTTCGAGGTCGCTTGGCGCGTACTCGCGCCGGGCCCAGTCGATCGACCCTTCCTCGGCCAGCGCGACGAGCTCCGGGTGCGCCGTGGGGGAGACAAGGCTCACGGCGGCACCGCAGGTGAGGAGGCCTTCGACCTTCTCCAGTCCCACCGCGCCGCCGCCGACGACCAGGCAGCGTCGCCCGGCGACGCGCAGGCAGGCCATGTAGAACGGCACCGCGAGCATGTCGCGGACGCAGGATTGGTCGCAGATCCCGCGACGAAACTGGCAGACGCATTCCTTGCCGGCATAGGCCTGGGCTGGCATCGACACAGCGTAGCCCTCGCTCTCGGTTGCGATCAGCGCGACGCTCAGCGACGGCGCTTATCCACGCCGCTCCTCGACGCCACGCGCAGAGCGCACCTCCGCAAGCGCCTGGGCTAGCTTCGCTTCGGCCAAGTCGGGGAGGTAGAAGCGCGTGCCCTCGAGCCCCGGCGGCATCAGCTCCTGGGCGCTCAAGTGGGCGGGGTGGGCGTGAGGGTAGTCGTAGCCGGCGCTGCCGTCCTGGCGCAGGTAGGCCGGCGGACGCTGCGCGCCGTGCTCGCGCACATGCGCACGCGCGGCGCCCAGGGCGCTCCCGGCGGCGTTTGACTTTGGCGCCAGCGAAAGGTAGATCGCGGCCTGGGCGAGCGCGAAGGTGCCCTCCGGCAGTCCCACCTGCTCGACGGCCGCGGCTGCCGCAGTGGCGACGCTCAACGCCATCGGGTCGGCATTACCGATGTCCTCGGAGGCGAGGATCACCATGCGTCGTGCGATGAAGCCCGCATCCTCGCCGCCTTCGAGCATCGTCGCGAGGTAGTAGAGCGAAGCGTCCGGGTCGCTGCCCCGCGTCGCCTTGATCCAAGCCGAGATCGTCTCGTAATGGCGGTCACCGGCGGCGTCATAGCGCACAACCGCGCTGTCCAGCGCGGCGTCGGCCGCCGCGACGTCGATCTGGCCCCCAGCTGCCGCCGCCAGTTCGAGCGCGCCGAGCGCGATCCGCGCATCGCCGCCGCTGCGCCGCGCAAGCAGATCCAGCGCCTCGGGATCGATTGTCGCGTCGCCGAGCTCGCCGCTCGCCTGCGCCCGCTCGAGCAGCTCGGCGATCTCCGCGCTGCCGAGCGCTTCCACCGGGTAGAGCCGCACACGCGAGAGCAGCGCCGAGCTGATCCCGTGGCGCGGGTTCTCCGTTGTCGCTCCGATCAACACCACCAGTCCTTCCTCGACTGCCCGCAGCAGCGCGTCCTGCTGCGGGCGGTTGAAGCGGTGGATCTCGTCGAGGAAGAACACAGTCGCGCCCTCGCGAACGCGGGCGCGTTCGATCACTGCGCGGACTTCTGCGCGGCCGGCCTCGATCGCGCTGTGCTCCTCGTAGGCGGCCCCGCTGGCCCGGGCGATGATCCGCGCCAGTGTTGTCTTGCCGGACCCCGGCGGGCCGTGGAGGATCATCGAGTGCAGCGTCCCGGCCTCGACTGCCCGGCGCAACGAGGAACCAGGGGCGAGCAGCGCGCGCTGGCCGACGACCTCCTCCAGCGTCTGCGGGCGCATCCTCGCGGCTAGCGGTTCCCGACGGCTCGGGCCGCCAGCATCCTCCTCAAACAAGCGCTCCATCGGGCTAGGCGCCCACGGCGCGCCCGAGGATCAGGATGTCGGCTAGACGGCCATCGAGCCGCGTGACGCCCGGGAGCAGGCCCCAGTGCTCGAACCCGGCACCGGCGAAGAGCGCGATGCTTGCCTCGTTGTGGCCAAACGCCACCGCCACAAGTCGCTCGAGCCCCAGCCCCGGCGCCTTCGCGATCGCATGGTCGAGCAGCGCCCTGGCGTACCCGTGACGACGCCTCGCGGTATCGACGTAGACGCTCACCTCGGCGGTGATCGAGTAGGCCGCGCGGTCCTTGTAGTCCTCGAGGCTGAGCCAGGCGACGACCTGCTCATCGTCTTCGAGCACCCAGCACGGTCGCCGTGCCCGATCGTGGCGGGCCAGCCACGACCGTCGCTGCGCCAACGTCACTGGCTCGAGGTCGGCGGTCGAAGCTCGCGTCGGGATCGTCGCGTTGTAGATCGCGACGATCGAAGTGAGGTCAGCTGACGTGGCGTGACGAATCAGGGCAAATCCCGGCTAGCGCGAGCGACTGTAGCGGGCTGCGCCGACGCTCGCGCTGCCGGCTGCAACGGTCGCTTCGGCGGCCATCGTAGGATGAGCCGGTGAGCGACGCACTCCAGACCGAGGCCGTCGAGCTGCTCCAGAGTCTGATCCGCTTCAACACGGTGAACCCTCCCGGCGCCGAGCGCGCCGGCCAGGAGTTTCTCGCCGGAGTGCTCTCCGCGGCTGGCTTTGAGTGCGAGCTGCTTGGCCGCACGCCCGAGCGGCCAAACCTCATTGCGCGACTGGCCGGGGACGCTCCGGGTCCGACGCTGTGCCTGCTATCGCACATCGACACCGTGCTGGCAACGGCGAGCGACTGGTCGCACGATCCCTGGTCGGGCGACATCGCCGACGGGTGTGTCTGGGGCCGTGGCGCGCTCGACATGAAGAGCCAGACCGCTGCCGAGGTTGCGGCGGCGTGCTCGCTCGCAAGCGGCTCCTGGCGCCCTGCCCACGGCACGCTGCTTGTCGTGGTCCTCGTCGACGAGGAGACCGGCGGCGCCGAGGGCGCGCAGTGGCTGACCGCGACGCACCCCGACAAAGTGCGCTGCGACTACCTCGTCAACGAGGGCGGAGGTGGCATCATCGAGTACGGCGAGCGGCGGTTGTACTGCCTGGGTTGTGCCGAGAAGGGTGTGTTTCGCTTCGCGCTGCACACCGATGGCGCCGCCGCGCATGCGTCGATGCCGCGACTCGGAGACAACGCGCTGCTCAAGCTCGCGCCGCTGCTCGCGGCGCTCGGATCGCGTCAGCCGTCTTATGACCTGACGACTGAAGCACGTGCGTTTCTGGAGACGGTGGGCGCAATGGACCGGGGGGCGGGCGACGACGACGTCGCCGGAGCGCTCGAACGCATCCGCGCGACCGATCCGCGGCTTGTGCCGCTGGTGGAGCCGATGCTCGGCGTCTCGCTCGCGCCGACACGGGCGTTTGCCTCGGAGAAGATCAATGTGATCCCGGCGGAGGCCCGGCTGGCGGTCGACTGCCGGGTGCCGCCGGGGCTCGGCGAGGCCGAGGCACTGGCGCGAATCGAGGAGGTGGTGGGGACCGACGGCTACCGCCTGGAGTGGACCGAACAGGTGATCGGGAACCGATCGCCGATCGACTCGCCGATGAGCGAGTTCATTCGCGGCTGGATCGCCGTCCAGGATCCGGGTGCCACCGTCGTGCCGACGGTGCTGCCCGGCTTCACCGACTCGCGCACCTTTCGCTACGCCTTTCCGGAGTGCGCCGCGTACGGCTTCTTTCCCCATCGCGTGACGACACGCTTCGACAACGACCCGTTGATCCACGGTGCCGACGAGCGCATCGATATCCGCGACCTTGCCTTCGCGACAACCTTCTTTCGCGCTCTGTGCGAGGCCATGCTCGGCTGAGCGGGGAATGGTCTGGCCGGCGGCGGGCGCACAATAGACTGGGCCTACGATGTTTCAGCGGATCGACCACGTCGGGATTGCCGTAGCCGAGCTCGACCCGGCGCTCGCCCTCTACTCCGAGACGTTTGGCGTCGAGCTCGTCCATCGCGAGCTGCTCTGCAACGGCGCCGTCGACGCCGCGGTACTCAGCGCCGGCGAGTCCCAACTCGAGTTGCTCGCGCCGCTGGTAGGCAACACGGCGCTCGCTCGCTTCCTCGCCAAGCGCGGTCCCGGTATGCACCACATCGCCTACCAGGTTGACGACATCGAGGCGACGCTCGCGACTCTCCGCGCCCGCGCCGTGTCGCTGATCGACAAGGTGCCGCGCGCGGGCATCCGTGATTCGCTCGTCGCCTTCGTCCATCCGAGCAGCTGCGCGGGCGTGCTCACGGAGATCGTCCAGGCCGCGTCCTGATGTCCGTCTCCCGCTATCAGAAGGTCTCGATCGGCTTCGCCGGCGGCCAGGTCCTCCCAGCGCGCGTCGCCACCGGCGATCTGGAGTCGCTACGGAGCGCCCTGGGCTCTGCCACCGGCTGGCATGAGCTGGCGTGCGAGGACGGGACCGTACGCCTCGACCTCGCGCAGGTGGCGTATGTGCGGGTCGACTCTGACGAGCCGCGCGTGGGCTTCGGCGCCTGAGCGCGTCGGCGACGTGCGCTCGCTCGATATCGAGTTGCTACGCCGAGCCCGCACGCTCGGTCACACCACCGAGCGCGAGCGAGCCGTGGCGCACTTCTCGGCGCTCGGGCAACACGCCGCGCTCTGGCTCGCCCTCGGCAGCGCGGCATCGCTGCTGGCGCCGGCTGAGCGGCGCCGACGCTGGCGTATCGGAACCGCCACCGTCGCCGGGGCCTACGGGCTCAACACGGCGCTGAAGTTCGCTGTCCAGCGCCCGCGTCCAGAGCTGCCCGGCCTGCCGCCGCTTGTGCCGACGCCGACCCAGCTGAGCTTCCCGAGCGCGCACGCGACGACGTCCTTTGCCGCCGCGCGCGCCTACTCCTGGGCGGGGGCGCCTCGCGCGCCGCTCTACGCACTCGCCGCGTCTCTTGCCGCTTCGCGCCTGTATCTCGGCGTGCACTACCCCTCGGACGTCGTCGCGGGGGCGTTGCTCGGGAGCGCGCTTGGCGCGCTCGCCGCCCGATGAAGATCGGCATCGTCGGGCTGCCCAACGCCGGCAAGTCCTCACTCTTCAACGCGCTGACGCGCGCCGGCGCCGAAGCTGCGAACTATCCGTTCACGACGATCGAGCCAAACGTCGCGATTGTGCCCGTGTCAGACGCGCGGCTCGACGCACTCGCCGAGCTGGTGGGAGCCAGCGAGGCGGTCTACGACACGATCTCCTTTCACGATATCGCGGGCCTGGTGGCTGGCGCGCACCGTGGCGAGGGGCTCGGAAACCGCTTCCTCGCCAACATCCGCGAAACCGACGCGATCCTGCACGTAGTGCGCGCTCACCACGATGCGAGCGTCGTGCATCCTGACGGTCGCGTCGATCCGATCGCCGACATCGAGACGATCGAAACCGAGCTCGCTCTAGCCGACCTCGAACAGGCCGAGCGGCGGCTCGAGCGCGTGACTCGTGTCGCGCGCGGCGGCGATCGGACGGCCCTTGTCGAGCAGGCGTGGCTCGAGCAGTTGGTGGCGGCTTTGCAGTCCGGGCGTCCCGCGCGCAGCGTACCGCCGCCACTCGAGGCCGCAGACGCCATGCGCCTGCTCGGTCCAATCACCGCCAAGCCGACGTTGTTTGTAGCCAACGTCGACGAGGGCTCCGATGAGGTGCCCGCCGCTATCGCCGCGCACGCGGCGGCGCAGGGCGCAGGCGCGGTTGCGGTCTCTGCACGCATCGAGTCGGAGCTCAGTGAGCTCGAAGCCGGCGACGCCGCCTCAATGCGCGCCGAGCTCGGTGTTGGCGAAGCGGGGCTCGGCCGCGTCGTGCGCGGCGCATTCGAGCTGCTGGAATTGAACGCGTTCTTTACCGCCGGGGAGGCCAAGCCGGCGCAGTCCTGGCATCTGCGTCGCGGCCTGACGGCGTGGCACGCCGCGGGCCAGATCCACTCCGACATCCAGCGCGGCTTCGTCCGCGCGGAGGTCGTCGGCTGGCAGGAGCTGCTCGACGCCGGCGGTTACGTCGGCGCGCGCGAACGCGGCGTGTTGCGAATCGAGGGGCGCGACTACTTGATGCGCGACGGCGACGTGATCACTGTCAAGTTCACGCCCTAGACGGGCGGTCGCGCATCTCGGGACGATCGTAACGGGCCCTGGCGTGCTAGTACTGGCAGATGGCGCGAACGCGACGAGGTGAGGTGGAGGAGGGCCGGAATACGGATCCCCAGCATGAGGCGCCCTATCTGGAGGCCCTTCGCGACTATGCCGCGCGCGGCCCGGGGCGGCTGCACATTCCTGGGCACAAGGGCGGGCCGGGCGCCGACCCCGACCTGATTGCTGTGATCGGCGAGGCAGCGTTGCGTCACGATGTGCCGGCGCTGACCTGGGGGATCGATGTCGGCCCAACGCCCACGCCGTTCGAGCTTGCTCAGCAGCTCGCTGCCGATGCGTGGGGCGCCGCGCGCAGCTGGTTTCTCGTCAACGGCGCGTCGCAGGGAAACCTGACGGCTGGCCTCGTGCTCGCACACTACGGCGACGACGTGGTGTTACAACGCAACGGCCACTCGAGCACGATCGACGCCCTGGTGCTGTCGGGCCTGCGCCCCACGTTCGTGGCACCGGAGGTCGACCCAGAGCTTGGCATCGCCCACTGCCTGGTTGCAGACACGCTCGATCGAGCGCTCAGCGCGACGCCGCGGGCGACGGCTGCGTGGATCGTCACACCGACCTACTTTGGCGCCGTGGCCGACGTGCGCGGGCTCGCCGAGGTGGCGCACGCGCACCGTGTGCCGTTGATCGTCGATGAGGCGTGGGGCGCCCACATGGCTTTCCACGAGGATCTTCCCGAGCATGCGCTCGCGGCGGGGGCCGATCTCGTGATCTCGAGCACTCATAAGATCGTCGGCAGTCTTACGCAGTCGGCGATGCTCCATCTCGGCGGCGCGGGCGAGTGGCTCGACGCCGACGTTGTCGATCGTTGCGTCACGCTGACGGAGTCGACGAGCCCTAACTCGCTGCTGCTCGCCTCGCTGGATGCCGCGCGGCGGCTCGCGGCAACCCACGGGCACGAACTGATCGGCGAGACGCTCCGCGCCGTCGCCGTGGCGCGCGCGCAGATTCGCGAGATCCCCGGGCTGGATGTGCTCGACGAGCGCTTCGTCGGCCGGCCAGGGGTATTTGCCTACGATCCGCTGCGGCTCGCGGTTGACGTCAGGGGACTCGCGGTCGATGGCTATGAGCTCGCGACACTGCTCCGTGAAGCCGGCGACATCAACCTGGAGCTCGCGGGCCAAAACGTGATCGTCGGCGTGTTCGGCCTCGGCGGGGACGCCACGCCGCTCGCCGAGCGGTTCGTCGCCGCGTTGCGCAGCGTCGCCGAGCAGGTCGGCCTGAGTGCGGGGAGCGCCAGCGCCGGCTTCGCGCAGCCACCGCCCTATGGCGAGCTCGTGATGACCCCGCGCGAAGCATTTCTCGGTGCACAGGAGGTGATCCCGGCGTCTGAGGCAGCGGGGCGGGTGGCCGCCGAATCACTGGCGACCTACCCTCCCGGGATCCCGAACGTGCTCCCCGGTGAGCGCCTGACCGCTGCGACCCTCAGCTACATCGCGCGTACGCTCGAGCTCGGCGGCAGCGTGCGCGGCGCGAGCGATCGCCTGCTGCACACGATTCGCGTGGTCGCCTAGCTCTCGAGTCGCTTGGCCAGCGCCGTCATGCCCAGCGCGCGGGCGGCAACGGCGCCAGCGGAGCGATCGGTCTGGGCATCCGGGGGGCGCGCGAAAGGAACGTCCTGCAGCGTGGCGATCGCACGGAACGCTCTCAGCTCGGCTTGTTGCTCTTGAAGCGCGGCAGCGATCCGCGGGCGGAGTCCTTCGCGCGCGGCGAGCACACCCTCGAGCGTACCGTGCTCGCGCAGCAGCGCGGCCGCCGTCTTAGCGCCAATGCCCTTGGCGCCCGGAAGTCCGTCGGAAGGGTCGCCGCGGAGCGCGATCAGGTCGGGGATCTGCGCCGGCGAGACACCACAGCGAGCGATCACGGCGCGCTCGTCGAGCTCGCCGGGAGCGGCGTCGCGGCGCAGTTCGAGCACGGCGGTCCGTGCGTCGACGGTTTGAAAGAGGTCGCGATCACCGCTACAGATGAGCGTGCGCCCGTCCTCTTTGCTTTCGCGGCGCGAGGCGGACCAAAGCAGGTCGTCGGCCTCGAGTTCGTCGTGGCCGCGGACGACCCAGCCAAAGGCACTGAGCAACTCGTCCGCCCGATCCCACTGCGCGCGCAGGTCATCGGGCATCGGATCGCGATGTGCGTGGTAGGCGGGGTAGAGCGCGACGCGGTAGGCAGCCTCCTCGGCGCCGAAGCAGCAGACGACGGCGCGCGGCGCGCACGCTTCGCTCAGCGCAAGGATCGTGTTGACCGTCCCCAACAGGGCTCCCACCGGCATGCCCCCGGTGCCCCTGATCGAGCGCGGCAGTGCGAAGAACGAGCGGTAGAGCAACCACGGCGTGTCAATCGCGAGCAACGGCGCCACTAAGGCGTCCCTCCCGTGTCTCCATATGAGCCGCTCGGGCCCGATGTGCCAGACGCGCCCGACGGGCCGGACGTGCCGGATGAGCCGGACGAGCCCTGTGCTGGCGGACCGGTCGGCCCGGCGCAAGGGGCGTTCCAGTCGCTTGGCGGCGTCCCCGAAGGTCCTGTCACGTCAAAGCAGGCCCAGGTGCTCGGAAGGCCCAGGGCCGCCGCGAGCTGGGGACCCGTAACGCTCGTGGTGCCCTTGCTGCCGATCACCTGAGCGGCCACCACCCGCGGCGAGACGCCGCGCTGGGTCACGTTGATCGCTTCGAGCGTTCCCGCCAGCAGCTTGCCGAGTTTCTTTGCGGCGGAGCCGAGGGTCAGCTTGATCGGGCCAAACGACGAACTGTCGTACGGATCGAGCACGGCCACCAGCCACGGCTCCGGAGCTGCTCCCAGAAAGGCGTTCTCGACGTTCTCGGTCTCGCCACCGGAGCTCGCGAAGTAGTAGGTGGTGACGGGATTGTTGTTGTACGTGACGACCTGTCCCGTGGTCGCTGCGACCGCGGCGTCTGTAGCCGGCGTTTCGACGTTGAGGCCACCGTACTCCTGGGACCGGGTGTCGGCGTAGAGGTCGAACTCGGCGTTCACGTCGGTCGTGATCGCGTAGCTGCGTGCGGCTACAGCCTGGGCCTCGAGCTCAGCCGCCGGCCACGTCGGCGGGCTCTCCGCCGGCACCACACCGCTGACGTAGGTCTCGAGAGTGACGACGTTCACGACGTCGATTCGCGAGCCTTTGCGCACCAGCTCGAGCGAACCGTCGTAAGCCCCGTTCTTGATCCCATTCAGGGCGCTGCCCCGCAGCGTCAGGGCCGTTGGCCCGCTAATCAGCGCCGGCGCGGACAGCGTCGCAAGGTAGCGCCCGAGCGTGTCTTCCAAGCCGATACGTCCACCGCTCACCGGCACTATGCGGTAGATGGCTGTAGTCCCCAGGCGCCTGTGGTTAGCCCGCGCGCCGCCGGTGAAGCTGACGCTTTTGCGCGCGCTCTCGAGCAGCACTGTGACGTTTTGCGTAGCCCGGAGCGTGGCCAGCGCTGTGCCCGTGTAGTAGTGGGCGAGGATTTGCTGGTAGGTATAGCCGTGGAGTGCGAATCCCTCGGCGCCGGTCTGGCTCATGCCGACGCCGTGCCCATCACCAGCGCCGTCGATCACTAGCATTGGCTGAGCTCGGGCGGCTGACGCTGCAATGAGCATGCTGGCGGCGCTGATTGCGGTTGCCAGCCTACGCGAGCCCACCATTGGACACGTTAACTCATGACTGAGGGGGAAGTTCTCGCATCTGTCCGCAAGGAGCTGCTGATCGGTGGCGACTGGAGGCCGGCGGAGGGCGGCGCCGTATTTGGGGTTGAGGATCCGGCCACCGGCCAGACGCTGTGCGAAGTCGCTGACGCGAGCCGCGCTGACGCAGCTGCCGCCCTCGATGCGGCAGCCTCGGCCCAGCAGGCCTGGGGTGCCCACCCACCGCGCGAGCGGGGCGAGATCCTGCGACGAGCTTTTGAGCTGGTTGCAGCGCGGGCCGATGATCTCGCGCTGCTGATGACGCTCGAGATGGGCAAGTCGCTCGCCGAGTCAAAGAGCGAGATCGCCTACGCCAACGAGTTCCTGCGCTGGTTCAGCGAAGAGGCCGTGCGGATCGATGGTCGCTTTGCGGTGAGCCCAAACGGAGCGACGCGGCTGATCACGCTCAAGCAGCCAGTCGGACCCTGCTTGCTGATCACGCCGTGGAACTTCCCGCTCGCGATGGGTACGCGCAAGGTCGCGCCGGCGATCGCCGCGGGCTGCACGATGGTCGTCAAGCCTGCCAAGCAGACCCCGCTTTCGATGCTCGCGTTTGCCGCGATCCTCGAGCAGGCCGGCCTGCCGCCCGGTGTGCTGAACGTGCTCAGCACCTCGCGTGCGAAAGCGGTGACCGATCCCCTGTTCGACGATCCACGGCTCCGCAAGCTGTCGTTCACTGGCTCGACCGAGATTGGGCGCCAGCTCGCCGCGCGGGCAATGGACAGGGTCTTGCGGGTCTCGATGGAGCTCGGCGGGAACGCGCCGTTTATTGTCTTTGCCGACGCCGATCTCGATGCTGCGGTTGAGGGCGCGATGCTCGCCAAGCTCCGCAACGTCGGTGAGGCGTGCACCTCCGCCAACCGCTTCTATGTTGCCGCGTCGCTCGCCGAGGAGTTTCCACGGCGCCTCGCGGAACGCATGGAAGGGCTGCGCCTCGGCCGGGGAACCGAGCCTGATACCGACCTCGGCCCACTGATCGACGAGACCCAACGTCGGAAGGTCCACGAGCTGGTCGAGGACGCCGTCGAGCGCGGAGCCAAGCTGCTGACCGGCGGCGAGCCACTCGACGGTCCCGGCTACTTCTACCGGCCGACGGTCCTCAGCGAGGTGCCGATCGAGAGCCGCGTGCTCGCGGAGGAGATCTTCGGCCCAGTGGCGCCGATTGTCAGCTTCGAAACCGAGGAGCAAGCGCTCGAGCAGGCCAACCAGACCGAGTTCGGGCTCGTCGCCTACGTCTTCACGCGCGATATCGGCCGGGCGATCAGAGTCGCCGAGGGTCTCGAAACTGGGATGGTCGGGCTCAACCAAGGCGTTGTGTCCAACGCCGCCGCACCGTTCGGCGGCATCAAGCAGTCGGGCTTCGGCCGCGAGGGCGGATACGAGGGCATCAACGAATACCTCGCGGTGAAGTACGTCGGGCTGGCGCCGTAGGGGGTAGGAAGGGACAGGCTCGGACTCGCGGGAATGCGCACGCAGCCCAGGCCAACGGTCTGATGGAGCCCGTGCTGCTTTCACGCGGAAGCGAACGCTGATCGCCGCCGAGCCGGGCGACACGTCTCGCCTCGGTTCTTGGCGGAGTCAGCTCTCTAGACGAGCGCGGGCGGCTTCGTTGAGACCGACGGCCGATCGGACATTCCGGGCTCGACAACCAAACCGGCCACCGGCATCTGGAAAGATGCGCGGGCGATGATCTCGGCCATCGCCTACGACCCTGCGCGCTGGCACGGGTTCTGCGCCGCGTTTGCCGGCGCCTCAGGCGCCCTGCTCGGCCTCGCCTTCGTCGCGATCTCCTTCAACCTCGAAAAGATCCTCGAAAGTAAGCACCTACCCAGTCGAGCCATCGAGACCCTGGTCTTCTTCGCCTATCCGCTGGCTGCCAGCCTCCTCATCCTCCTGCCAGGGCTCACCAGCACGGCGGCCGGCATCGGCCAAGCGATCTTTGCCACCGGACTCGCCGGACTCGTCCTGCTGGACCTCTTCCGCTGGAAAGGCGAAGAAAACGACCCGCTCAGCTGGCGCCTCAGCCAACTGACACCCGCAGTCCTGATCGCAGCGCTCGCGATTGTGGGCGCCCTGGCCACGCTCACCACCAGCGTCGGCGGCCTCTACTGGCTCGCCGGCGCCATGGCCATCGCAACAACATCAGGACTTGTCAACAGCTGGGTCCTCCTCGTCGAAATCAAACGCTAACGCGCCAAGGCGGGTTCGTTCCGCCGAGGTCAGCTCAGGCCTCGGCCCGCGATGCCCCTGCCGGAGGCCTGCGCATCAGCCAGCGGCGGTCCGCCTTCTGGCAGCTCAAGCACATCCATGTGCACGAAGCCGAGCCGCTCGTACAGTGCCGCGCTGCGCTCGCTGCTGGCCTCGATGTACGTCGGTAGCCCAGCCGAATCGGCTCTCTCAAGCGTCGGCTGCATGAGCACCGATCCCACGCCCTGTCCCTGCAGCGCGGTACGCACCCCGACCGTCCTGACGTAGAAGTGTGGCTCACGTAGGTGTCGCTTCTCCATCGCGTGCTGCACTCTTATCGCGAGCGCCCACCGCGTTCCGAACGCCCGAATCCACTTGAGCGCCTCCCTCAGCGTCGCGGAGGTCGGCATCTCCCAGGCGCCGGGGGGCAGCTCGGTCACCGCGCCGTCGTAACCGGAAGTCGTCCACACGGTCCCGTTCGGCATTACGTACTGCTCCATCTCAGCCGCAAACATCGTGCGTAGCCGCGGCTCCAACCGCAGACTGCCAGGCAGGAGCCACGTGAACACGGGGTCGTTGATGAACGCGTCCGCCAGCGCCGCCGCCACCTTCGGCACGGCATCTGCAGCCGCTATCCGGACTTCGATCGGTCTCAACGCGGTGACCCTATCCGCACTGGTCCGACCTGCGACAGCGAGACGTCATCGGGCGCTTCGGGGTGGGGATACCCTGGAATCGCCCGAGCGTCGGCGGGATCTTGATCCGCCGTATGGTGATAGGTAGGCTAGTGTCATGTGGCGGCTGCGTATAGAGTCGTGAGGGTCGATCGCACTGATCCGACGAAGGTGTTCGAGCAGGTTGCTGCGGAGATTCGTCGGGCGATCCTCGACGGTGAGGCAAGGCCTGGGGAGCGGTTGCCGCCGGCTAAGGATCTTGCGGCTGAGCTTGGCGTGAACACGAACACCGTGTTGCGCGCCTTGCGGGTTCTGCGCGACGAGGGTCTGCTTGAGTTTCGCCGTGGGCGTGGGGTGACGGTCGCCGGGACGCCGGAGCGCACAGCGATGCTCGGGAAGGCGCGGGAGTTGGTCGAGTTGTCCCGCAGCCTTGGCTACCGTCGTGAGGAGATCGTGCGGATCATCGAGAAGTTGCCGTGAGTGCATGCTGCTGATCGACGAGCCGAGGACATCTCCCGGTGACGCGGACGCGCTGATCGAGGAGGCGCGGAAGCGGACGCGGAGGCGACGCCGTCGCGTCGCGGTCGTGCTGACCGTCACTGCGGCCGGCATTGCCTACCTCCTGGGCGGCGGCGGTGGTGGCAGCGGACGCACGGGCACGGGCGCGCACGGCGCGCCACTCCCCGGAGGCGCAGTTCGGGGGACAGCGCAGTCGGTTTCTGCTGCCGGTCGTCTCGCGGTGCTGCCCAACATCTCGGAATTCGGCCTGCTCGCGCCGGGCGAGGGCTGGGCCGCCAACGGCCTGTCGTTCTACTTCACCGACGACGGAGCACACTGGAAGACGCTCACGGTCCCGAAGCTGACCGGTGGCGACATCACCGCCAAGCTTTTCGCCGCGACGTCCGTCGGACGCAACGACATCTTCCTCAGCTACACGACGGGCCGCGCCTACGGATCGTGCACGCACCCGACCGGACCCGCTCTAAGCGGGGGCATCTTCTACACCATTGGCTCGGTCGCGCGCTCCACGGACCGGGGCCGCACTTGGCAGCTCAGCACGCTCCCCGGTTGCGTTATCGCGACGGCGCTCAGCTTCGTCAACACCCAGACCGGCTACGCGCTCGCGGAGACCACATTTCCACCCCGCCGCTCGTGGCTGCTGGCGACCCGTGACGGGGGACGAACGTGGCGACGCGTCACGGCGACCCCGTTCACCGGACAGATCGACTTCACGAGCGCTGTCGACGGCTGGGCCGCAGCAGGCACCGTGTCACCATCGAGTCAGGTCTTTTTGAGCCCCACCCACGGCGGCGCCCTCTACCACACGACCAACGCCGGCCACACCTGGGAGCGGCTCGCCTTGTGCAGCACCGCCTCCGCGATCGGCACCTTCACGGTCTGCGGTACACCGCGCTTCTTCGGGCCAACCGACGGCGTAGTGCCCGTCACCGCAGTCGACCGTCGTACCAATCGGGCGTGGCTGATCGTCGACCGCACCACAAACGGCGGGCGAACCTGGTCCGGCACTCGCCTGCCAAGCGTGTCCGCCACTCCCTCGATGCGATACGGGACCGGCCAGGCAGGCAAGCTCGTCGCGGTCTCAGCAACCAATTGGATCGCCCTTGTCGGACCGCGCTTGTACGAGACGACCAACGCCGGCAGCCACCGGACAACACTCGTCCCAAACCCCGATCTCTCGGCCAGTCGCGTCTTCGAAATCGACTTCGCGTCAGCCCGCGACGGCTGGCTAGTCGAGGATCCGTTCTCATCCAAGGTAGACGCCCAGCCCATCTTCGACTACACGACTGACAGCGGCCGCACGTGGCACCCGCGTGGCAGGTACTAGCCAACGCCGACACCCACACCGCCCGTGACGGCTCCCACCCAAAGCCATCGCGTGAACGGCCGCCATCGACGCGCTCCCTTCGCGCAAAACGCAGTCGCAACGGCTGTCCAGCGTCGGTGTCAGTCGAGCCGTTTGGCGTACACAACGACATCGTCGTGCGTGTAGCCGAGTGCCGTGTAGAACCCGCGGGCCGCCTTGTTATCGGTCCGCAGCATGAGGTTGAGCTTCGGCACGTTGCGCTCGAGCAGCCACGCTTCGCAGGCACTCATCATCGCGTCACCGTGACCACGACGCTGAGCGTCGGCGCGCACCGCTAGGTAATAGACCCAGCCGCGATGACCGTCGTGACCGACCATTGCCGTCGCGAGCAGGACGTCGCCTGTCAGGCCGGCGAACACCGTCGAGGCCGGGCCAGCCATCGCCCGGTGAAGATCCGCGACCGGGTCATTCCATGGGCGCGTCAACCCAGCCTCCTGCCAGAGCTCGACAGCGGCATCGAAATCGGCAGGTCGCAGAAGGCCGATCAGCATCAGCGCACGATGCCAGAAGTCGGCCGCCGGCCTATACCGAAGCCTCGCGCGGGCGCGCTCTCATTTCATCGGCGCGGTCACGCCCGAACATGCTCCAAACGCGGCTCGGCGCGAGCAGCAGCCGCCTGGCGTGTGCTTGCGCGGATACGGTCACGCCGCCCTCGGAACCCGTCACCTCTCGAGCGGCACGGTTCGCTGCGATAGACTGGGGCAGTAGCTCCACGGCTGAGTGTTGTGCTCTCGCATTTCCTCTGTGGCTCGGTTTCTCGAAGAGTGCAAGGAGTGCAAAAAGATGACGAACCAGCCTTCTGAGGCGCAGCACGGTGGCCGCTCGACGTGCGAGACGACGTTCAGCGATGTCAAGAAGGAGATCGCTCAACGGAACGAGCAGGCCCACAAGCAAGCCCGCGAGCTTCGAGCCACACGTGAGCAGAAGGAGTTCGGGATCGCTGCGCGCCACCGTTTGGACCTCGATCGCTGAACTCCGCGTTCTCGCTCAGGCACGACCGCTTACACAGAAGAGATCACGCCAGCGACCGTCAGTGACGTGACCGCGTTGCGCAAAGGCGGTCATGCCCGAGCGACGGATCACGTCTGGAACGAGACGGTGTCGAAATGTAGCGCGTGCTCGTCATAGCGCGAGAGCAGAGCTAGAGCTTCGGGCTCGAGGACCGGGACCTCGTAGTCCTCACCAGCAAATGCGCGAATTGCATCGAGCGAGTCGAAGCGAGTGAGCGTGACAAACGCAACCTCGCTGTCGTCTGGCCGGCGCAAGACGTCAGCGCCAAGGAAGCCGGGAATCTCGCGCATCTCCGGGAATAAAGTGTTCAGCAGGAAGCCCTCGTATGCGTCGGCGTTGTCGGCTGCCGTCCAGCCTCTCCACACGCGCGTGATCACCTCGCGAGTTCTACCGTGACGGCGCACATCTCGCTGCACTTTTCGCGAGAGCGACACTCCCGCCCCGGCGACAGGTGCGCGGCGCCTCGGCTTTGAGCCGGATCGAGGGACGACAAGTGCGTTTGGCAAGCACCCGGAGGAACTGGCCGCGATGCTCGAGGAGAATAGAGACGTGGAGTCCGCGTATCGGTCCTGCGATGCTGTGCCCGTGGTGGAGGAGTCGGCCTACGAGCGGGCTTTGACGTGGCGTGCAGCCGAGCTCGCTCAGCTGTGTGATCTCGCCCAGCCGTGGGAGTACGGGACGATTTGGCGCGCTTCGCGCTACCCGAAGTACTGGAGTTACAACCTGGTGCGGGTCGAGCACGCACCAGCGATGAGCGCCGGCGAGTTGGCCGAGCTGGCCAACGAGGCGCTTGCTGGGCTTCAGCATCGACGCATCGACTTCGACCCTGAACCTGGGGCCGTGCGTGGTGAGTTCGAGGCTCTCGGCTGGCGGACTCGGCGGCTCGTCCTCATGCGCCACGAACACGCCCCGGAGCTAAGCGCCAGCCACCACGTCGAGCAAGTCGCTTATGACGCGACCCGCGAGCTGCGGATCGCCTGGCACGCCGAGGAGTACCCCGGTCACCAGCTCGGTGATCACCTCAACGAGGCGGTCGAGGTCGCGCGGCTTCGCCAGACCCGCGCCTTTGCGGTCCTCGAAGAGGACAAGCCGGTCGGGTACTCGACACTCGAGCGAATTGGCAACCAGGCTGAAGTCGCGGCAGCCTATGTCAGGCCCGAGCGTCGCGGTAATGGGATCGGCACAGCCCTCACATTGGCCGCGATCGCGTCTGGACGCGACTACGACGATCTCTTCATCTGTGCCGACGACGAAGACCGGCCGAAGCAGCTATACGAGCGACTCGGCTTCCGTCCCGCGTGGACAACGACCGCGTTCCTCTGGCTCCCAAGCTAAGGCAAACCTCGGGCCTCAGCTGTGCCCGCGTTCACGACACAGCCAGCGCGCTTGCCGGCTTGCTCGCATCGTGGGAGCAGGCGTCTTCTGTGGAGCACTACACGCGGCCGCTACGCGCAGATGGAGATAGGTGCTCTTTGGCAGAGGACGATGGGCGACCGGTTACGGTCGGTACTCGCGTGAGCGAGTTTTCGAGCCACCGCTCGAGGAGCCGGAGGGTGTAGAGCACCGGCCTCCGTGGTGGCACCCGCCGCGCCGAACGCAATGCAGCGTCACTCGGACGCCAGGGCGCGTTCCATCTCGTCGGCGAGCTGCCGGTGCCGGTAGGTTCCGGGTGCGCGAAGAGCCGCGATCACTTGCCGCTGGCTTGCCGGGTCTTTGTCCTGACTCATCTTGACCTTGCACTGAAACCGGGCGATCGGCAACCGGATGCCGACTGTTCCCTTGGCCAGCTGCTCGCCCCACTCGAGGTCGAGCAGCATCGGCTCAGCCACGTGACGCTCGAAGTGCTCCACGAGTCGCTCCAGGCTGCGCAGGTTGGCCTGCTCGTCGAGGAGCTCGGGCACCCCGTAGCAGTGCGCAGCTGTGAAGTTCCAGGTCGGCGCCCGGATGGCGCCGGGCGCGTACCAGCTGGGCGAGATGTACCCGTGGTGCCCCTGGACGATGAGCATGATCTCCCGTTCCCCAAAGCCATGGATCCGCTCATCCGGCCGGCCCACGTGGGTGAAGACGGCCAGTCCCTCGGCCTCCTCGTCGAGCAGTATGGGGTAGTGCGAGGCGACGAGCCCCCCAGCATTGCTGCTGACAAGGGTGCCCCAGGGGTTCTCGCGAATCAGCTGTCGAACGACTCCGGGGTCGTCGGTGAAGTGGTGGGGACTGTGCCGCACACCACGATTCTGCCAATGCGCGCAGTGTCACGTCCCGCACGGTCCCGGTCGAGCAACACACGTGACTGCTTGTCGCATGTAGGGACAACGCGGCAACCGAACGGTCCGGAATCGATGCGTGTTCGCTTCGCGAATCGAGGCGACGATCGCAGAGTATTCGCCACCCGAGCAGGCTTGGCCGTGTCTACCGTGAGGCGAGGCCGAGCCTGATCCCGAATCCCACCAACGCCGTGCCGGTGAGACCATCGACGGCTCGCCGCGTCGAGCGACGCGCGAGCGTCGCTCGTAGCCTGTGGGTGCCGAGAATGATCACGCTGAACCAGAGGATCCCCTCGAGGTCGTGCACCAGTGCGAGTAGGAGCCCGACGGCGAGGTGCGGCGCGTGTGCGGGGATGAACTGGGGCATCACCGCGAGATAGAACGCGCCAATCTTGGGATTGAGCAGGTTGGTCATCAAGCCTCTGCTCCACGAGCGGGCCAGCCCGGCATCCGCTGGCAGTGGCTCCCGAAGGCCCTCATCGCCCGTTCGTCCCCGGATGGCCCTGCACAGCAGACGCGTCCCACACCAAATCATGTAGATCGCGCCTGTGATCCGGAGTGTCGTGTAGCCAGCCGTGGACGCTGTCAGCAAAGCCGACACCCCGACCGCGGCGGCCGCTCCCCATACCAAGCACCCGGCGTTAATCCCGAGCGCGGTCGCGAACCCCTGCCTACGTCCGTCGGTGATAGCTGAGCGCAGCACCATCGCCGTATCAAGCCCGGGAATGATCGTCACTAAGCCTGCGACGACCGCGAACGACAGCACAGAAGTGAGCACAGACACGGGGACTGGTTATATCGATCGACAACATAGGTCGGCGTGCCCCGACGCTTGGATCGCTTGTGGATTACCAGGCGGGTTTGATTGGGGATCTCTGTCCGAAGCTCAGCGCAGCGCCGTGGCTTTATAGGCCACCCATCCGAGACTGGCGTCCGTCGTGGCTGGCAGGGCGCGTAGGTCCGCATGCCCGGCGCGGAGCTGGCTGGCAGAGACACCAGGTAACGCGGCGAGCGTTGGCAGCATGTTCTCCGACAGCGCCGAGGCGTACGCGACCTGGCGGGCGAGGTCAGCGCCCGAGTAGGAAAGGCTGCGCTGGCCGGGATCGATTGACCAGAATTCGGCTTCGGCGAGCCAGCCGGCGAGGAGTGTGCCGGCGTCGCTTCGACCAGCTGAGTCCATGCCGCGGGCCATCGCGGAAAACAGCACCTCCAACGCGGCGCTCGTGGGAGACGCCCAGATTGTGTTGTAGTCAACCTCGATCGCCGTGAGTGCTCCGCCGGGCACGAGCACCCTTCGAGCTTCTCGCAACGCCGCAACAGGGTTGCTCACATGTTCGAGAAACCACATCATCCAAACGTGGTCGAAAGAGGCATCCGAGTACGGAAGGTCGAGCGCGTCGGCTTCTCGAAGGTCAGCGTGAACACTGAGGCTGGCGAGGTGAGCGCGAGCCCTGGCGATCTGGCGCTCCTCGATGTCGACGCCCGCGAGAGCGATGCCGGGAAAGGCTTGAGCAAGTACCGCTAGGACCGCCCCAACCCCACAGCCGACTTCCAGCAGACGCGTTCCAGGCGCCAGCGTGGTACCCGCGAGGATCAGCTCCTCGCGCCAGTGTTCGGCCTGCGAGAGGAGCCGGGCTTGCTCCTCTGTCGCATAGCCGTGCAGATAGGCGTCAGGCACTGCGACCGTCGCTAGCAGAGTCCCAGTCAACGTGCGGGCCGCTGACCTGCGACGCGTCAGGCGTAAGACATCCACTCGCGACAGCCTATGCAAAGCCAACGACGAGCGGCCGGAAACGCCAGCGCGCGCGGTCCCGCAACTGGCCCGCATGATCGACCGGCTTATCCGCCAGGCCGGAATCCTCCATGGGAGGGACCTCAATCACCGCAGAAGGGATAGGCCTTAACGGTCCTTTACGCGGCGGTGCCTGTACCCGCTGAGCTATTCTTTAACTTCCGGGACCCGCCTGAAGACCCGGGCTGCCGACGGCGTATCGGAGGCAAGGGTTCCGATATCGCTTGTCCGGTCCCCTTCCTCACCCCCTGGTCGCGCTTCGCGAGCGGCTGCGTTCGATCTCTCGCGCCGTGGACAACACGCGCCAGCACGTGGATGACGCAAGCGAGCTGTTGTCGCGCCAGATCCAGGCGCTCCAGCTGCAGCTGGAGCAGACGACCAACGCGAGCCAGCTTGAGATGGCGCGGACGCGCGAGATTCTGCGCGCCATTTGCGACCGCGAGCCGTGGCAGCGCGAGCGTCTGAGCGCGTTGCGGGCTGAGGAGCGCTACGCGGACTCCTTCGTGGACGACGAACCGCTGGTCTCCGTCGTGATCCCGACATTCGAAAACGGACGGCTTCTTCGCGAACGTGCGATTCCTTCCGTCCTCGCCCAGACCTATCAGCATTTCGAGATCGTCGTGGTCGGCGACGATGCGCCCGATGAGGCGCGCGCGGCGGTCGAGAGCTTCGGCGATCCCCGTCTCCGCTATAGCAGCCTCCTCTACCGTGGGCCGTATCCCACCGACCCGCTGTCGCGATGGTACGTGGCCGGGGTCCCGCCCTACAACGAGGCGGTGCGTCTCGCGAGAGGGCTTTGGATTGCCCCGTTGGACGATGACGACGCGTTTCGCCCAGAGCACATCGAGCGTCTCCTCCGGTCGGCCCAAAGCGAGCGCCTGGAATTTGTCTACGGAACCATGGAGCGGCGTGACCCCGATGGCGCCAGAGCGGTGCTCGGCCGATTTCCACCGGAACACTCCCACTTTGGTCTCCAGTCAGCGCTCTACCACGCCGGCGTTGCCGAGATATTTGAGCTCGAGCTCACCGACTGGTTGTTCGATCTCCCTTACGACTGGGGTCTTGCTCAGCGCATGCTCCGTAGCGGCGTGAGGATGAAGATGATCCCTGAGATCAACGTCGACTATTACCCCTCAAAGTTGTGGGGCCAGCGTAACGGCGGTCCGCCGCTGGCCCCGCCAGAATGAATCCTGCGACCGCACTCGAGCTGCGTCCGCGATAACCGGGGGGTTTCTGAATGACTGAGCTGCGAACACCGCCGGGTCCGGGGAATGCCGGGAGGATCGCTACCGCGCCGGCAGTTGCCCACCCCGGTTGGCGCATGGTCGACATTCCGACGGCCGTGGACGGCCGCGGCATCCTGTCTTTCGCTGAGGGCAACTGTCAGGTGCCGTTTCCGATCGAGCGGGTTTACTGGGTTTACGCGATGCCGAGCGGTGCGCACCGCGGGAGACACGCGCATCGTGACGTTCAGGAGCTCGTCGTGGCGGCGGCGGGCGAGTTCAACGTCCACTGCGACAACGGCACCGAACACGACACGAGCCATCTTGATGATCCGTCCTGTGGACTGTTGGTAGACCCCGGTGTCTGGAAGGAACTCGATGCGTTCTCGCCGGGCGCCGTGTGCCTGGTCCTGGCCTCTGGCGTCTACGAGGAAGACGAGTATGTGCGCGACTACTCCAAGTTCGTGACGGTCGCACACGCTCCTCTCCCAGCGGTCGCGCGCCTGCCGGCTCGCGGCGCGAACGGCGCGCGGTTGAGAGCTGCTTCATCGGCGCAACGACCGCCGGCTGCGGGCTCACCGTAACCGGCGCCAGGCAGATGAGCCTGCTGCGTGTTCCGTTCGCCGACCCAGGTCGCGCCGCGCAGGCTGAGATCGGCGAGATCGGGCTCGCGCTGGAGCGCGTCGTGCACCGAGGGTGGTTTGTGCTCGACGAAGAGGTCAGAGCATTTGAGGCCGAATTCGCCGTCACCTGCCACAGGCCCCATGTCGTCGCAGTCGCGACTGGCACTGATGCGATCGAGATCTCGCTGCGTGCCCTCGGTGTCGGTGCCGGCGATGAGGTTGTAACGCAAGCCAACACCGGCGTCCCCACGATCGCAGCGATCGCCCGCGCTGGAGCGATTCCCGTGCTCTGCGACGCGGACTCAACCGGAGCGATGAGGGTCGAGTCCGCAGCCGACGCGATCTCGCCGGCAACGCGGGCATTGCTTCCGGTCCATCTCTATGGTCACTGCGCGGACATGCCGGCCCTGTGCGACCTCGCGCGTGACCGCAGCCTGCACGTGATCGAGGACTGCGCCCACGCGCTGGGCGCAACACTCCATCGGCGACCGGCAGGAAGCTTCGGGACGATCGCCGCGTTTAGCTTCTATCCAACGAAGCAACTCGCCGCGCTTGGTGACGCGGGAGCAATAGCTACCGACGATGCCGCGCTCGCCGCGCGTGTGCGCGCAATGCGGACGTACGGCGAAACTGACCCCGGGGTCAACAGCAGAATGGATGAGCTTCAGGCGGCGTTTTTGCGCGGCCGGCTAGCGCGTGTCGACGCCGAAGCGCAACGTCGCCAGACGCTTGCCCACCGCTACGACGAAGCCTTCAGCGATAGCCCAGTGCGACCGTTGCCGCGGCACCCGGGCCGTGGCCACGCCCTCCATCTCTACGTAATCGAGGTAGCGAAGCGCGACGCATTTCGCAGGGCGCTCCAAGACGCTGGCGTTGGGACCGGCGTGCACTATTCGCCAGCGCTCAACGCTGCGACGGCTTGGCGCCGGATCGTGAAGACGCCGGTGCCGCTGCCCATGGCCGAGCAGCTGGCAAGCCGCGTGGTAAGCCTCCCGCTGTTTTCGACGATGCGTGACGCAGAGCAGGCGGCGGTAGTAGCCGCCGTACTGGGACCGAAGCCCCGACGTGCACGCTCGCGCGGAGGATCACCCTCGCGAGTGTGAGCGTCGCTCGAGACGCGGCCGCTAAATCTGGCCGGGCGGCTCAGAGTTCGATGCGGGCGCTCGTAGTCACCGTTTGATCGTCGGGAAGCCTGAAGTACTCGGCCGGGTTGGCGGCGTTGCGAGACATTGTGACGAAGAGCCGTTTGCGCCAACCGCTCATCCCCGGCGCATCGGTTGGCACGATCGTGACCTGCGAAAGGAAGTAGGTGGCGTGGTCGACGTCGGGCGTGCCTTCGATGAAGCGACGCTCGGCCGCGACGCGCAGTGACGAGGGGACATCGGGCTCGTCCAGGAAGCCGAATCGTATGGTGACGCCGGTGATTGAGTCGACGGGGAGGTCGAGCGGATCTCCGGTTGCGCCGCTGAACATGATCCTCGGCTCGACCCGGACTCGCTCCGCCTCGGGGACGTGTGGCACCTGCTCGATCTGGACGGAGACGATGATGACCTGCGCCGGCAGAACGTGGTTGCGCTCGACGTTGGCGCGCAAAGCCAGCGGCGTGCTACGTAGGTTTCGGTTGAGGAAGACCCCGACACCGGGCACCTGCGAGACCGGGAAATCCTGCGTATCGAGGTGCTCGATGAAATCGCGCAACGGTCCTTCAGCGCTGCTGCGGTTGGTGGTCACGATCTGGCGCCCCTTGTGCCATGTCATCAGGAGAGTGAAGAAGGTGACGGCGATCGCCAGCGGCAGCCAGCCACCGTGCACGACCTTCGTGAGATTGGCGGCAAAGAACGCGACCTCGACGCTGAGGAACACGGTGGCGCCGAGCGCGATCAGCCAGCGCGATTTGTGCCAGAGCAGCCGAGCGACCGCCAGGAAGAGGATCGTGTTGAGAATGAAGGTGCCGGTGACCGCAACGCCGTAGGCGGAGGCCAGGGCGGTAGCGGAACCGAATCCGATCACGATCGCGAGGACGGTCACGAACATGCTCGCGTTGACGGCGGGCACGTAGATCTGCCCGAGCTCGCGATCTGAGGTGTGGCGGATTGTCAGGCGTGGCAGGAAGCCGAGCTGCACCGCTTGCTGAGTCACGCTGAACGCGCCAGAGATCACTGCCTGGGAGGCGATCACCGTTGCCACTGTGGCGAGAATGACCATCGGCAGCTGTGCCCATCCAGGCAACAACAGGAAGAATGGGTTCGCTGTCGACTTGGGCGAGCGCAGGATCAGCGAGCCTTGGGCCAGGTAATTCAAGGTCAGCGCGGGAAAGACGATCAAAAACCATGCGCGGCGGATCGGGGCCCGGCCGAAGTGCCCCATGTCGGCGTACAGTGCCTCAGCTCCGGTCACTGCGAGCACCACTGACGCAAGCGCGATGAACGCGACGGCGCCATGGTCAAGGAAGAACTGCGCCCCATAGGTCGGCGAAAGAGCCCTCAGGGTCCCCGGGTAATGCGCAATCTCGACGATGCCGACGAGACCGAGCACGCCGAACCAGAGCACCATAACCGGCCCGAATAGGTTGCCGACCACCTTCGTACCGAAGCGCTGGATCGCGAAGAGCAGAGTGAGCACCACGACGCTGATCGGCAGGACGAGCGAGCCGAGGCTCGGCACCGCGACCTTGAGGCCCGCGACCGCTGAGAGCACAGAGATCGCCGGTGTGATCACCCCGTCGCCGTAGAACAGCGAGGCGCCCAATACGCCGAGGCCGACCAGTCCGACCGTCAACGCGCCGCGCTTGAGTCGCGCGTTTTGTAACAGGGCGGTGAGCGCCATGATCCCGCCCTCGCCCTCGTTATCCGCACGCATGATGAAGCTCACGTATTTGACCGACACGATCATCGTGATCGACCAGAACACGAGCGAGATGACGCCGTACACCTCCGGCTGATTGACGTGCACCGCATGGCCGTCGGAGGTGAAGACCGCCTGGACCGCGTAGAGCGGGCTCGTCCCGATATCGCCAAAGACCACGCCGAGCGCGCCCAGTGTGAGCGCCGCCATCCCCGTTCTGGCAGCGGCGCCAGAGTGATGGCTCGGCTCAGGTTCAATCTTCCCGGACGTCGATAGAGCCGGACCGGCCACGAACGAGCATTATCCCCACAAGTTCCCGCGAACGCCCCGCAACCAGCGCCCCGAGATTCCCGGAAGGATCGCCCGCGCGCTGGACTAGGTCTGCGCCGTGTCGAGTCGGCGATGCTCGAGCAGCCGCTCGGCCGTCTTTGCGGCGTCGGGACCTCGGAGGCGCTCGAGCAGGTGCAGGGCGAGGTCGATACCGCTCGTGACGCCGCCGGAAGTCAGGATCTCGCCGTCGTCGATCCATCGCGCATCGGGATGCACTTCGGCGCCGTCGGCGCGCAGGTCCTCGAGCGCGGTGTGGTGGGTGACAGCCGGGCGGCCCGCAAGGATTCCGGCCCGCGCGAGCAGCATCGCGCCGGTGCAAACGCTGGCGATGATCGTGCCCCGAGCGTGACGCTCGGCGATCGCGGCCGGGAGTGCGCCGCGGAGGTACTCGGCGTAGGCGCCGGTCTGCTCGTTGCGCGCCGCCCAGCCGCCACCCGGCACGATCAGCAGCGCGGGCGTATGCGAGAGCGTGCCATCGGGGATCAGCGTCAGGCCGTGACTGGCCGTAACCGCCTCATGGGGCTCGAGCGTGACCAGCTTGGGTCCCAGCGGACTGAGCACCTCAAACGGCCCGATCGCGTCTAGCTCGTCGAAGCCCTCGTAGAGGAGGATCTCAGTGTCCATGATGCGCATGGTCGCACTGAACGGCGGGGTGCGTCCCCTAGGCACGAACCAGAACTACGAAGCATCCCACCAAGGTGCCTTGGCGGGATGCTTCGGTGCTTGCGTTATGCCTGCCCGCTACCAGCTGCCGTTGACGCAGCCGCCGGTCGTACCTGTGTAGCTTGGCGTCGCGGTGTAGGTCACCGGCCATGTCCAGCCCGACGGCCCGCACAAACGTGTGATCACACCTGTCGAGCTACGCTCGATCTCGAACACGTCGTTCGTGTTGTTGGCGATCGCGACTACGTAATAGGAGTTGGACGTTCCGGCCGCTCCAGTCGCCGGGATGTAAGCGTTGCCGCCACCAGAACTCGTCTGGATCGTCGCCTCGTAGGAGGCCAGCTTAGTCGGGCTCAGCGAGACGTAGCTGTCGCCATTGTCGGTCCCGATGGTTTCCGCGGTCGTCTCAGCGGTACGCGCCAGCTCCTTCGCTGACGCATCGTAAGCCTTGGTTTTTTGGTTGAGGAAGGAGGGAATGGCGATCGCGGCGAGAATGCCGATGATCAGAATCACGACCAGCAGCTCGATTAGCGTAAAGCCGTCCTCTCCCCCGAGAGATTTGCGTTGCACGGTCACAGCCGTAGTTCTCCTTGTTGATAAAGGGAGTGGACCATTCCCCTTTCATCGGCATCGCGCCGGTCCCCTGTATACATTGAGACCCCTATATCGAACATACGCGCGAAGAAACAAGGGGTAGTGATGTGGACGCATCGGGCCCCACGCCTGCTCGGCGGCGGAGCGCAAACGGCGGTGCGCGGCTCGTACCGACCGGGCGCACGCATCAGGCTTTGAACCCGGTCGCTCTATACCGACGTCAATCGCTCTACACGCGCGTCGTGATCGTCAACGCGACCGTGCTCCTAGTCGCGGCAATGATCCTTTCGCTCACGCCGGCAGAGGTTCCGTTCCCGGATACCCTGACCGATGCTGTCGTGATCCTGTTGGGCCTACTGGTCGTCACCGGTGCGAATGCGCTGCTGCTGCGCTTCACCTTCACGTCGCTCTTGGGGTTGGCCAGCACGATGCGCGAGATCGACCTTCTACGACCACGCACGCGGCTTCCCGCAGCCGGCGGTGCAGAGGTCGAGCAGGTCATCTCGACCTTCAACGAGATGCTGGACCGGCTCGAGCTGGAGCGACTCGAGAGCAACCGGCGCACGCATCTCGCGCGTGAGGCCGAGCGGCAACGGATCGGACACGAGCTCCACGACGAGATCGGACAGCGTCTCACGGGCATCCTGCTCGAACTTCAGCGAACCCGCGAGCATTGCTCGCCGGAGATGGCCGAGGAGCTTTCGCACGCCCAGGAACTGACCCGGGGGACCCTCGACGAAGTCGGGCGTATCGCCTGGACGATGCGCCCAGGAATGCTCGACGACCTCGGAATATCCAAAGCGCTCGAGGCGCTCGTCGAAGGCGTCGTGGACACCGCGCGCCCATCCGTTTCGCTGCGGATCGAGGACCCGCTGCCCGCCTATTCACCAGATGTCGAGATCGTGCTCTATCGCGTGGCGCAGGAGGGGCTGACCAACGCGCTGCGCCACGCCGATTCCGCGAACATCTGGCTCGAGCTCGCGGCGCGCGGTAGCGCGGGTGTGGCGCTTGAGATCGGCGATGACGGCCGCGGCCTCGCTCCCGAGGCAGGCGAGGGCCCAGGCCTTCGCGGAATGCGAGAGCGAGCGCTGGCAATCGGTGCAGATTTGAGCATCGAGTCGACGCCGGGCGCAGGCGTCTGGGTTCGACTGCTTGTGACGGATCCGGGCGCTGGAGCCTGACATGCCAGTCCCATTTCCCATGCGGATACTGATCGCCGACGACCACGCTGTGGTCCGCAGCGGCCTACGGCACGTACTCGAGCACGAGCCCGACCTGAAGATAGTCGCCGAGGTCGACAACGGTGCAGACGCCGTCGAGCGCTGCATGCAGGGCGATATTCATCTCGCGATCCTCGATGTCGCGATGCCGCGACTCACAGGCCTGGAGGCTGCCCACGAACTGTCGCGCCGCGCTCCGCACATACGCACGTTGATCCTTTCGATGCACGATCGCGGGCAGTACGTGGCCGAGGCGGTCGTGGCTGGGGCGTCCGGCTATGTCGCGAAGCGCGCAGCCGACAAGGACATCGTCGACGCCTGCCGAGCCGCGATTCGCGGCGAACCCTTCATCTACCCCTCGTCGCTGTCCGAGCCATCGGGCGAGATGCTCGATCCGGCGCGCAAGGCCGACAGATTCGAGCGATCGCTCACCCCGCGCGAGACCGAAGTGGCAAAGCTCGTCGCCGAAGGGCATTCCTCGCAGGAGATCGCCGACACTCTTGTACTAAGCATCAAGACGGTCGAAACCCACCGCGCCAACATCCACAAGAAGCTCAAGATCCGCGACCGCGTCGAGCTGACCCGCTACGCAATCCGCGAAGGACTCATCGAACCGTGACCGTGTCCACGCCGAGGAGGGTCCAATAGCCGCAGCAGACGCTCAGACGGGAAGTGCTACCCGGCGCAATCCGCTACGCCACCACAAACACTATGCGCCGGATGTGGACGGCAAGACCTCGCCATACGCGGGCGGTAGCAGCTTCATGGAGCGCGTCGCCGAAGGCGTGGCGAGTGGGATGGGCACCGTCGCGTTCGTCGTCATCGGCTCGCTGATCATCCTCGGGTGGGTGTTCATCAACGGGGCGATTCCATACATCGAGCACACCTTCACCGCGCTGAGCAAGGGTGGCCAGTTCGATCCCGAGCCGTGGATCCTGCTCAACCTGATCTTCTCGGGTGTCGCCTTCTACACGGGAGCGCTCGTGATCATCGCCCAAAAGGCGCAGACCCGCACCGATCAGGCCAACGAGGCGGCAGCGGCAGCGCACCGCGACGAGCTCGCTGATTTTCAAACGAAGTTGCTGCAACAGAACACGGACCTGACGCAGGAGATTCACGAGGTCGCGGGGAAGTTGACGAAGCTAGTCGAGGAAGTCCACGCTGCGACCTGCGCGAGGTGATGGCGTCGAGCGCTGCCGTGGCCGACTGAGAGGCCTGTTTCATTGTTGTCGGGACTCGGTTCTAGCTTAAGACACCTTAAGGCACCTACTGCATGCCTTTTGCCCGCAAGGGAGTACAGTTGGGCGCTGGAGGTGCTGAAGGTTTGTTTGCGGTCAGGGGTGGCCGATGATGCGCAAGGACTTCGATAGACAAGCGCGCCGCCATCTCAGCGTTTCCATTCTTGACGGCGTCAACCTGACGCTCGTTCCATACCAGCCAAGGGGCTTTCCTGATGCGATCTAATGACGCCAAGACAACCGTGCAAGACATCGGAGGCAGGCCCCCCCGCCGGCGCGTAGCCCGCCTTCGACGGCGCGCGCTTGCGACCTGCGTTGCAGTCGCAGCAGTCGCCGTGACCCTCCTCGCCTACGGCAGCGCCGGTAGCTCGGCTGCCACCGCTCCGAGCATCCTCGGCAGCGTTCCGTCCGTCGGGACGCCGAGCAAGGGCGGAACAATCTCCATTGGCTTCCTCACCGGGTCGACGCCGTACACGATCTTCCCGATCACCGGCGATGCGCAATCGTCGGTCTACACAAGCTTCAGCTTCCAGTACGACTTCTTCGTGCCGCTCTACAACGGACCGGTTGGCGACACGCAGGAGATCGACTACGCGACGAGCATCGGCAAGAAGCCGATCTTCAGCGACGGCAACAAGACCGTCACGATCCCCCTCAATCAGGGCTACAAGTGGTCCAACGGGAAGCCCGTGGATGGCAACGACCTGGTCTTTGACATCGATCTGATGAAGGCCGCGGTCAAGGAGAACCCGGCCAACCTGTCGTCCTACTCGCCTGGCCTCTTCCCGTCGAACGTTGCAAGCGTCACGGCACCGAGCAAGTACACCGTCGTAATCCACCTGACGCGTGGCTTTAACCCGGGCTTCTTCCTCAACGACGAGCTCGAGAGCGAGGACGCCGGGGTTGTGCCGATGCCCAGCAGCGACTGGAACATTGCCAAGGCGGGGGGACCGCACCTCGACTACACCGTTCCAGCCAACGCCAAGAAGATCTATGACTACCTCGAGAAGCTGGGGATGTCGCTCGCGACCTTCGGCTCGAACAAGCTGTGGAAGATTGCCGACGGCCCGTTCATCCTCAAGACGTTCAACACGACGAACAGCTCTTGGACCGCGACCCCGAACCCCGACTTCGGTGGATCGCCGAAGCCGTCGATCTCAGAGCTCGAGGGCGAGACCTTCACCACTCAGACGGCTGAGCTCAACGCCATCAAGAGCGGCGCGGTCGACATCTCGACGCCGCTTGACCCGACCTACGTCCCGCAGGCAGCCGCGATCCGGTCGGCCGGCTACAGCTTCTTCGGCTATCCGGATCTCGGCTTCTTCGACGCAATCTTCAACTTCAAGGACACGACGGACCACTTCAACTCGATCATCGCGCAGCTCTATGCGCGCCAGGCGCTCCAGTACCTGCAGAACCAGCCCGCCTACGTGAAGGGCATCTACAAGGGCGCCGCCGTTACCGCCTACGGCCCCGTCCCCTCCGCGCCGGCGACGGCGTTCACGCCGACCGACGCGGTCACCCCGCTGTACCCGTACGACCCGGCCAAGGCGGTGGCGCTGCTCAAGAGCCATGGCTGGAACGTCGTGCCGGGTGGACAGACGACCTGCGCCAAGGCGGGGACAGGAGCCGGTGAGTGCGGTGCCGGCATCCCCAAGGGAACGCCGTTCAAGTTCGTCTGGGTCTACATCCCGGCGGCCGAGGCGCCTATCGCGCCGCTCACCTCGGAGGCGTTCGGCTCGGAGGCGAAGGCCGCTGCAGGCATCGACATCTCGTTCAGCGTGAAGACGTTCAACTTTGCGTTCGCCAACTACAACGACGCAACGCCCGCTGGCGCGAAGTACGTCAACGACTGGGCCGTCAACGACTTCGGCGGTTTCACCGACGACTACTACCCAACCACGAACAGCATCTTCAACATCGGCGGCACCTATAACCAGGGGGCCTACGACGACCCGACCGCGAACACCCTGATCCACAACTCGGTCTACGGCAGCAACCCAGATGCAGTGACGGCAGAGGCCGCCTATCTGGCCAAGAGTGTCCCGGCCATTTTCATGCCTAACCAGGACCTGCTGATCGCGGTCAGCAACAAGGTCGGTGGCCCGGCGGACTCGTTCCTCGCGCTGACCGCCTACCAGACATACCCGCAGTACTGGTACATCAACAAATAGCGAGCGACCGTTCAAGGACGCTGCCGTGAGTCAGATATCGCGCATCGCCGCCGCCGGCTTCGGAGCCGTCGGCGGCCGCGCGATCGGCTCCAGTACTAGTCGCGGACCGGTCGAGTTTTGACCGGCTACATCATTCGTCGCTGCTTCGCGGCGCTCATCATCGCGATCGGTGTCGCGGCCGTCGTGTACGCGCTGCTCGCTTTCACCGGCGGCAGTCCGGCGGTCGCGGCCCTCGGGACCCACGCGAACAGGTACACGATCGCGGCCTGGAACAAGACCCATGGCTACGACCGGCCACTGGTGGTGCAGATCGCGAGCTACATCTGGAACCTCGTCCAGTTCAAGTTCGGCTACTCCTACAAGCAGGGGCAGAGCGTCGGAGCCCTGCTGAATGAGAATGCGGGACGCACCGCCTACCTCTCCGGAACGGCTCTGGTGCTGGCGCTCCTGATCGCGCTACCGCTTGGCATCGCCCAGGCGGTCAAGCGCAACTCGCCCGGCGACTACGTCGCGACGACCGCCACTTTCACGCTGTATTCGATGCCCTCGTTCTTTCTGGGGCTGATCCTGATCCAGATCTTTGCGCTGGACCTGCATGTGTTCCCAGCACTAGTCAGCGACAACGTCACGACCACTTGGGAGGCGGTAACCCACCCGATGCAGCTGACGCTTCCGATCGTGACGCTCGCCGGGCTTACGGTGGCTGGTTTCAGCCGCTACATGCGCTCATCGGCGCTCGATGTCCTTGCTCAGGACTACATTCGACTCGCGCGCGCCAAGGGCCTCGAGGAGCGATTCGTGCTCACGCGCCACCTGCTCCGCAACGCCTGCCTGCCGATCATCACGCTCATCGGCCTATCGATTCCCGGGCTGCTCGCCGGCAACATCATCACCGAGGGGTTGTTCAACTACCCCGGGCTCGGCCTACTCTTCTTCGACTCGCTCCAGAATCTGGACTACCCGGTGCTGCTGGCCTACACGGTGATCGGCGGCGTCCTCACGGTCATCGGCAACCTGATCGCGGACATTGCCGTGACAGTTGCCGATCCAAGGATCCGCGTTGGCTGAGATCGGCGCTCAGCAGATGGTCGAGGGTATCCCTCCGTTCGGGTCGCCCAACATCCCGACGACCGCACCCGAGGGTGGGGACGTTCAGATCCTCGCAAGCGGCTGGCGCCTCGCGTTGCGCGAGTTCTTCAGCAACCGGCTGGCGATCGTCGGCCTCGGAGTGCTGGTCTTTTTCATTGTCTTCAGCTTCGGCGGGCCGCTCTTCTACCACACGAACCAAAGCCTGACCAACCCCTTGACGGGCGACCTCGCCCCAACCTGGAGCCACCTTGTCGGCACCGACGACAACGGCTTCGACGAGCTCGGCCGGATGATGGCCGGCGGACAGACCGCGCTCGAGATCGGCTTCTTTGCGGCGTTCATGGCCACGGTGATCGGAACGCTTTATGGGGCGCTTTCCGGGCTCGCCGGCGGGATCGTCGATGCGGTTCTAATGCGCTTCGTCGACATCCTGCTGTCAATTCCGCTCCTGTTCATCGTCCTCGTGCTCGCGACGCGCTACAGCGCCACGGTGCTATCGCAGAGCCTGATCATCGGCCTCTTCTCGTGGCAGATACCGGCGCGCCTGGTCAGAGGCGAGGTCTTGACGCTGCGAGAGCGCGACTTCGTCGCCGCCACGCGGATCATGGGCGGGACACAGACGCGACTGATCATTCGCCACCTGATCCCTAACGCGCTCTCCGTCGTGATCGTGAACATCACCTTTCTGATCGCTGACTCGATCCTCTTGATTGCCTATCTCGGCTTCCTCGGCTTCGGCCTCTCCTATCCGACCGCGTCATGGGGAGACATGCTCGGAAACGCCCAGAACGCGGTCACGAGCGGCTATTGGTGGCTCGTCTTCCCGGTCGGCGGGTGCCTCGTGCTCGTGGTCATGGCCTGCAACCTGATCGGCGACGCGCTGCGCGACGCGTTCGATGTCCGTCTGCGACGGCGCTGAGGACGACGCCTATGACCCTCGCGCTCGAGGTGAAGAACCTCTCCACCCAGATTCAGCTTTCGCGCTCTGTCGTCGAGGCGGTCGGCAACGTCGACTTCCAGATCGACGCCGGCGAGACCCTGGGACTGGTCGGCGAATCGGGCTCAGGCAAGTCAATGACCGGCCTCTCGCTGCTCGGTCTCCTGCCGAACGGCGGTCATATTATCGAGGGCTCGATACGCATCCAGGGCCGCGAGCTCGTTGGGTTGTCCGAGCACGAGCTGCGGGCGATCCGCGGCAACGACGTCGCGATGATCTTCCAGGACTCGCAGTCCTCGCTCAACCCGACGATGACGGTCGGGGAGCAGGTCGCAGAGCCCGTGCGAGTGCATCGTGAGGCCTCGAAACAGGAGGCACGCGATCGTGCGCTCGAGGTTCTCGAACTGGTCGGACTGCCGCAGCCCCGCGAGCGCCTCGGCAGCTATCCCCACGAGCTCTCAGGCGGTCTGCGCCAGCGCGTGATGATCGCGATCGCGCTCGCCTGCGAGCCAAAGATCCTGATAGCCGACGAGCCGACCACCGCACTCGACGTCACGATCCAGGCCCAGATCCTCGCTCTGCTCGACGATCTCGAGGAGCGCCTGGGGATGTCGACCCTCTTGATCACCCACGACATGGGTGTCGTCGCGGGCCGGACCGATCGCATCAACGTCATGTACGCAGGGCGAATCGTCGAAACGGCGCCGACCGCGCGCCTCTTCACCTCGATGCGCCACCCCTACACGCAGGCGCTGCTCGGCTCGATTCCAGGCCTCGAGCAGGACCGAAGCAAGGCGCTGTACACGATTCCCGGGCTGCCGCCGGACCTTGCGCCGCCGCCCAGCGGGTGTCGCTTCGCCGCGCGCTGTGCGTTCGCCAGCGATCAGTGCCGCGAAAAGGAGCCGCCACTCACCGGTAGCGACGGCCACCTGTTCGCGTGCTGGCATCCGGTCGACGGGCCGATCGAGCGTCTGCCAACGATCGTTCCGCCCGAAGGCGCGACGCCGCGAGCAGTGCCGAGCCCCAACGGGGGCGACCATCTACTCGAGCTCAAGAATCTGGTGCGGGAATATCCCGTGACCGCGGGGATCATCCTGAAACGCAAGGTCGACTCGATCAAGGCGGTGTCGGGCATCACGCTCCACGTCGATGCCCGCGAGACACTCGGCCTCGTCGGTGAGTCCGGCTGTGGCAAGACGACGCTCGGCAAGCTGATCGTCGGCGGCGAGAAGGCGGATGCCGGCACCGTCGAGCTCGATGGTAAGCAGGTGTTTGCTTTGAAGGGCCGCGCGTTGCGACGCGCCCGCCGCGATCTGCAGATGATGTTCCAGGATCCCTACGCCTCGCTCGACCCGCGTATGCGCGTCCACGCGATCCTGCGCGAGCCGCTCGAGATTCAGAAGGTCGGCTCGCGCGCGGAGCAGGATGAGATGATCGCGAACGTGCTGCGCGAGGTGGGTCTCCCGCAGAACTCGCTCGAGCGCTACCCGCACGAGTTCTCCGGTGGCCAGCGTCAGCGCATCGGCCTCGCCCGCACGTTGATGCTCGATCCAAAGGTGATCGTCGCCGACGAGCCGGTCAGCGCGTTGGACGTCTCGATCCGCTCGCAGATCCTCAACTTGATGCGCCGACTGCAGGTGGAGCGCGGTACCGCCTCCGTTGTGATCTCGCACGACCTCGCGGTCGTCAAGTACCTCGCTGACCGGATCGGCGTCATGTATCTCGGCAAGCTGGTCGAGCTTGGAACCGGCGATGACATCTACCGCCGCCCGGCACATCCCTACACCGACGCGCTGATCAAGACGATCCCGGTCCCAGACCCGGCGGTCAAGCGGGCGGACGTCGCGATCCGAGGCGAGCTGCCGAGCCCCCGCAACCCGCCGTCGGGCTGCCGTTTCCGCACGCGCTGCCCGCGCGCCCAAGACCTCTGCGCCGAGCAGGAGCCGCTGCTGCGCGAGTTCGCGCCCGGACACGTTGCGGCCTGCCACTTCCCGTTGCAGACACCGCTCGCGGTCACCGACATGCCGTCCTAGCACGACCTTAGTCGCGCTACTCGATCCATTACGTTTGGGCCCGATGCGTCCCCGGCGGCTCGCTGTTGTGATGATCATCGGCGCGCTGGCGCTGCCGGGTGCCGCGGCGGCTTCCTCGAGCGGTGCGGTCGACCTGCTTAAGGTGCTCGCGGGCCCGCTCGCGCGGGCCGAGAACGGCAAGCTTCACGTGCTGATCCCGGCACGACTCGACGCGGGCTTTCCACCGGCGCAGCTCTACGCCTCCGGTGGCCGGAGCGGCAGCGGCTACGACATCCAGCTTGGTGCCGCGCCGCACTGTGACGACTCACCGGCCTGTTTCGTCGCCGAGTTCTCGGCTGCGGCGAGGGGCAAGCTCGACGGCGCGGACCGCGTCTCGCTGACGAAGGGAATCACCGCGCGCTATAGCCCGATCGCTTGCGGCGCGTCGTGTAGCCCAGCGAGCATCCAGTGGCACGAGTACGGCGCGCTCTACACGCTCTGGTTTGATGGTGCCAAGGGCCAGCTCGTCGCGCTCGCCGATACAGCGATCTCGGCGGGGCCACGGTAGGCGAGCCGCCTGGCGCGGCTGTGCACCCCGTAGCCTGATGAGGGTGGCTTTCTTCGCAAGCGACCAACGGAGCTAGGAGCACCGATGGCTGAGGCACGCACAACCGACGACATGCGCCTCGAGGGGATCAACCACATCACGGCGATCACCGGTGATGCGCCGCGCAACGTCGACTTCTATACGCGCGTGCTCGGCCTGCGACTGGTCACCAAGACGGTCAACCAGGACGACCCAAGCGTGTATCACCTGTTCTACGCCGACGAGGAGGGCTCGCCGGGGGCAGACCTCACGTTCTTCGAATACCCCGGCGCGTCGCCCGGTCGGGCGGGCGCCGGAATGGCCTACCGCGTCAGCTGGCGGGTCGATTCGGCCGCGTCGCTGGCGTTTTGGGGTGAGCGTCTGGCCGAGCTCGGGGTGCCGCGGATCGTCGATGTGGACGCGGTGCGTTTTGCCGATCCGGAAGGTCTTGAGCACGAGCTGCTCGTACAGGACGTCTCCGACGCGCCGCTGCGCGCCGTCCACCCGGAGATCCCGCCGGAGCACGCCCTGCTCGGCTTCGCCGGCGTGCGGGCCCACAGCCGCCATGATGACGCGAGCCAGGCACTGCTGACGAGTGTCCTTGGCGCCAGCGCGACCGACGAACATACGCTCGAGTTGCGGGGCGCGCGGCGCGGCGCGAAGATCGCCTTTGATCCTGCGCCGGAGGGCCGGGCGCTCCAAGGCGCCGGCTCGATTCATCACGTCGCCTGGGGGACAACCGTGGCCGAGCACCCACGCTGGCACGAGCGCGTGAACGCCGCCGGGGTCCACACGACGCCGATCATCGACCGCCACTTTTTCCATTCGATCTACTTCCGCGAGCCCGGCGGCATCCTTTACGAGATCGCCGACGACGGCCCCGGCTTCGCCCACAATGTGCCGGTCGGCGAGCTCGGCCGCCAAGTCTTCCTGCCGCCGTGGCTCGAGCCGAGCCGCGCCGAGATCGAGGCCCGGCTCACACCACTGCCCGACCCGCGGGCCAGCTGGCCGGCTGCCGTGCGAGCGGAGTCGTAGCGGAGCGCCCACCGAGCTCCAAGGCCGAGCCGCTACCATCGGCAACCGTTCGGCGAGATAGCTCAGTTGGTAGAGCACACGACTGAAAATCGTGGTGTCCCCAGTTCGAGTCTGGGTCTCGCCATCGGAGGAGATGGCTGCAAATCGGCGGTTTCTTCCGCGTCCGGTAGCGGCTCGAGATCAGGCGATGGGGCCGTGTCTGGCGTTCGTGGGCTATTCGTGGCCCAATGGTCGAGGGTACTTGAGGGTTGCGGGTGGCTCTGGCGAGTATCAGCGCGATCGTGACGATCGGTATCCGCGCGAGACCGATGTTGTCCCTGAGCGGGATCATCCCCGTGCGTCAGCGTATCCCTGCGAATGATGCTTGCGGGTAACGCCCGGTAGCAGTCGCGGTGTCCAGCACTTCTGAGACGCCATCCAACCAACTTGTCGAGTATCGAAAGTCGTCCGAGCGGGACTTTGGTGCGCGACGTCCCGCGCTTGCCTCGCGCCGGGAGCGAAGGGCGAGCGGCGGTCCCAGCTGGCTCCTAGGTTCATTTGAGCGCGGTTGGCGCGGCGTGCGACGTGTGACTTAAGAGGAGCCGCACGAGCTCTTGTCTGCAGACGACGCGGACGGGGATGCCGAGATCCGTCGATAGCGCCGCGGCCGCGCAGTCAAATTCCGCGCTCGTGGTGGACGCGCTAGTGATGATCAGGCCGCCGGTGAGCCTCCAGCGGCGTGCCGCGCGGGCGATTTGGCCTAGAGGTTCGTGGTTATCTGCTACGCCTTGCCACATCTTGACCTGGACCGCGACTAGGGATTGCAGTCCAAAGGCATCTATCGAGCGGCAGATAAAGTCGGCGCCTTGCTCGTCCGGGCCGGCGCGATGCTCGACGACGTCGTAGAGCTGACGCAGTAGGAGGCCGACGGGTTGTTCGAACTCTGCGCCTCCGAACTGGCGTTCGATGACCTCCCAGGCTGCGAGTTCGCCGGCGGCTAGTGCGTCGACGAGCCGGTCTTCGGGCGACCGGCGCTCAGATCCGTCGTTGATCAACTGGCTCACGTCGGCGCAAAGGTGGTCGACGTTCCACATCGCCCGCTGACATCGCATCGTTCTCCGCAATGCGGCTGGCGCGTCCGTAACACCCGGGTCAACTCCTTCGCGGAGCACCTCGACGTCTCGTTGGTGTCCGTGATCGTTCGTGGCGGCGATCTCGAAGTCGTAGCGCTGCCCAGCGCGGGCGATGGTCCATGTACCGATCTGTGGGACGTTGGGCAGGACGATCAAGTCTCCGGGCGATATGGCGTCGTGCTCGTCGGGCATCAGTCGTCGGTTGCGTGCCCAAGCCGCCCGCTCGTCCCAGTCAAGTGGGTGGCCGTCCAAGATTCGGTCGCGGATGCGCCTCAGGTCTTGCGTCTGCGCGTATCCCCAACCCTGACGTAGGACGCCCCGCCGGAGCTCGGGAACGATGAGCGGATCTAGCGCCGATCGGTCGGTTCGCACTACCCAGCAGCGCGCGCCGAGTGCGACGCTCATACCGCACCGAACCCAAAGTTAGCTGCCTTCTTCACCTCGTGTCCGCGGACGATCGCGAAGAGGTCCGCGAGCGGCGTGGCGACGTCGACGTGAATCTCTGAGTCGTGTGCGGCAAGCCATCGGTTCGCGCTCGCGACGTCCAAGGGCCCAAACTCGATCTCCCGCCAGCACCGGCCCGCGCGCTGAATCGCCGGATGGATCCTTCCGAGGGGCTCATTTGTCGTGACCAACACGATGGTCTTCATCCCCTGACCTAGCACGCCATCGGTGACGTTGAGCAAGCGCGATAGGGCCTGGCCTGTGCGCTCGTGCGCGTCAGCCGAAAGGAGTTCACCCGCGTCCTCTAGGACGACGAGCTTCCAGCGCGCGTTCTCTGCCGCGTCTCGTCCGTCGCCCGAGGTCAAGACGTCGAGAAGGTATGACGTGCCGGAGCCGAGGAATGCTTCGGGGTCGGTAATGAAGTGCGTCGAGCACCAGTCGTTCCAGACCCGGCCGAGCGCGCGTAGGGCGTGCGTCTTGCCCGTCCCCGGCTCCCCGTGCCAGAGGACGAGACGGCCTGCCGCTGGAACGCGAGCCGTCATCAGTTCCGCGACCGGGATTCCGGTGTCGTGGCCATAGTTAGCGGCGATCTCCGACCAGGGCGGCGCGGCGACGCGCCGTTGAGCCGACTTTGGCCCGTTGTGGCCGAGCGCCCAGAACGTGATCGGGACCTCGCCTTCGCGCTCCTGCGCCGCACCTAGCCTCTCGGACAGCGCTTCGAAGATGCGGTCTACACCACCGTGGTCCACGCCGGCGATCTCCACACTCGCCGACCCGCGGCCCACCTCGATGAGCGCCACGCCGTCTTTCACCCGCAGCACGGTCGTCTCGCCACGTGCATGTCGGCGGGCCACGAGCGTGTCGCCGAGGTCGCCAAGATCGACGTGATCGCGATCGACCGCAAAGGTCTCGTGGCGCATGTGATGGGCCTCGAGTTCGGCGAATGCGGAAACGAAGATGCTCTCGGGCAACCAGAACATCTGCGAAACACTCCAGCCCACCGCGGGGGTGTAGCGCCGGCTGTGGCGTTCGCGAATCGTTGCCTCAGTCATGGCGAACGGCCCCCGGCGCACCACCTGCTGCCAAGCCGCTGGTCGCCCTGAGACGAACCTCGAGCTCGCCGGCGTCGATCGTTCCTCCTGACGTGTCGGGTAGTCGCGGCGGCTCTTCAAACCCGCTGTAGATCCATGGGCACCGGGGGCCGTCGTTGAATGCGTCCCGAAACCGCTCGGTACGAGCTGCGTCGCGGCCGTCGCGCGCCATCTTCGCTTCAAATCTCAGTTGTCTGCTGCTTGGCATCTGCTTACGTCTCCTATCAGTGGCTTACAAGCAGAGCCAAAGGTACAGTGATTGCTGCCCGGCGTCAAGCAGTGATGTCCTTATTAGAACCCAGCGTTATCCAGGACCACCTGATTAGCTATGATGCTGCCATGCCAACTCTGATGGTCGACCTCAACGATCTCGACGATCTACGCCACGCGCAGGCCGTGATCGCGACCCGCGTGACGGAACTCGAAGGCCCCAGCGACTCCTCCACGGACGATGGTGATCGCGAACTTTCGCCCGCAGAGGCAGCAGAGTTTGCGCGGAGCCTCTGGACTCGAATTCAAAACACCGAGAACACGCGCTCGCTCGTGCGCTGCTTCGTCGAGTTCGACGGCCCGTTCACGCTCGAGGAGGCTGCAGCAAAGTTGGACCAGCCTTACGACATCATCAGGGCCCGAGTATTTCGCTTCGGGCGCACCGAGGGCAAGCTGTTCGAGAACTTCGGGGCCCGCCTGCTCCAGAAGGTGGGCGAGTACGACACGCGTTACACCTACACGGTCGCCCCAAACGTCCGGAAGGCCGTACGGGACATCATTCGTAGCGAGGGCTGAGAGCGGTTACGGCTACTACGCGCTTGGCGCGTTTGGGCACCGGCCCGAGGCGCCACTCAAGCGGTCATCGGACACGCGGTTGATGGGATCTATGCGGGTTCGGGCGGGCGCTCGCCAATGCGCATCTCGACCTCTGACGGGTCGCTCACGTCCCCGCACTCGGGGCAGCGCTGTGCGATGCGACCGGTGGTCACCCGGTCCCACCGCTGAGGCTCAGACCAACGACGACAACGAGGACAGAGCAGCCAGGGCATGCGAACAGATGTTCGCATCACTGTCAAGCCGTCGCCATCGAGCATCTCCGGCAGGCGCGTACGATCCCGCCCGTGCGCTTCATACGGTTTTGGCGCCAAGCGCTGGCGACCGGCGGCAAGCTCGCCGGCGCGCTTGGCGGACTCATCTCAGTTGCGGTTGGAGGCTCGGCTGTTGCCTACTGGCAGGCAGCGAGCCACCGGGCGGTGTGGGTGATCATCGGTGCTGCTGCTGTAATCACGCTCGTGATGGTCGCCGCTTATCGGATGTGGGATGAGGCTGATCGGCGCGCGCGGGACCTGCAGGCGAGGTTCGATCAGACACCGGTCGCTCCTGATCACGCCGTGCAGATCCGAGGGCTGCTCACCTCTGCGCAGATGGCAGTCAGCAACCACCGGCGGTGCGAGGACTTTGGACTGCAGTTCGGTGCTGTGCTCCGTGCGCATCTCCCGACCCTCGTCGCTCCACTTGAGGAGTGGGATGCGGCGACCAGCCGGTGGGAGGATTCACGCGCGGCGCTCCGCGAGTGGGTCGCACGGGAGGCTCCCGCTCGAGGATTCGGGTCGCCACCGTGGGAAACTGCGGCGATCGCCGCCCACATCTCAGACTGGGTGGATTACTGGGCGATCAGGAAGGCGTACGAGTCAGCGTTCACACTCTCCGCTTTCCGCGCCGTTGCAGATCTGCCCAACGGGGGATGGACTGCGTATCTCGACACCCAGCACGGCCAGCCGAAGGTTCGCGAGTTCGCCGGCCAGCCGGACTTGGAGGACGACAACGGGCGCCTGAGGCAGCTATTCATCGATGCACACGGAGGCGAGCACTCGGCGGCCATCACGGCCACCTTCGATGCCCTGACGCAACTACAGCCGCCACTTTTCGAGCGGATAAACGCGCAAATGGGCATTAGCTACAGGCTACGTCCTGGTGACTGCCCGATATGCGCGCTCCACGTCGAGGTCGGTGCGCTCTGAGAACCCAGCGCCACCCGCAAAGCTCACCGCGCCCGTCAGCGGTCGCGCCGCGGTGACTCATCACTGCCGTCGCCGGCGTCCAGGGCCATGGCGGGGTAGTTCGACGGTCTTGGCATCAGTGGCGACATCGAGGACCACTTCGCGAACCTTGCTATCGCGCCATTGTGCGACGAGCCTGTCGAGCTTACGACCGTCCGCCGGCGCACCAGCAACGACGGCCGCGAGGAGGTCCGAACGATCCGGCGCGGTTCCTCTCGCTAGGGCTACGAGTTGATCGAGGCGCATATCGACGGCCGCCGACCAGCTCACCGTTGCCTTACGACGGGGGGCCGATGTCGCAAGTTCATCCGGCGCGGCGAGGTCAGTCTCATCCATCCGGGAGCGGGCCTATCCTCTCTATGCGTATTGAATCCACGACTTATAGGCTTTGAAACCGTATTAGAGTTGAACACGATAGGCCATATTGCAGGAGCCTTGCCGTGTGGCGGTTGCGCCCCGCCGCGTGGCCTGCTTTCGCGCTGGTCGAGCGAGCAGCCATATGGAATAGTCGCTACGGTTGCACCGCTTGGGTACCTGCCACAGCGCGGAACCACAGGGACGCAACGCCCTTATCACTGAGCCTTCGGAGAACGTCATGCAGGAGCTGACAGAGAACGACTTCTTCCAGGGCCTCGTGGCGACGCTTGCGATCCGGGGCGTGAGGAAGATCTCCATTCGGACCCAGAACTTTGACCCCGTCCTCGCGGCTGTATTTCAACGCCTCGACGAGCGCGCAGGTGACTTCGGCGTAGAGCCAGACTTCGACATCATTCCCGACCGGATACATGGCGACTCGCTCACGGTGCGGGATGTTTTGGCGTCCGCTGCGGCCGACGGGTTGATCTCGTTCGACAATCCTGAGTACCAAGACATCGAAATCAAGATCGGGCCTAACGGCGGCGAGCTGCTTCTCGGCCAGGATCTCCTTGAGCTGCGGCCGTTGTTCGACGAGCTTGCCACGGTGTTCCTGGAGGCGTACGAGCGGACGCCGCTCGCGTAGCGAAGCACTTCGCGTAGCGAAGCATGTCCCGCCGTCGTGAGTAGCATTGCGCCAGCTCACCTTCTCCCACGGTGAGTAGGAAGAGGTGGGCGAGTGGCTGTGGACTTGACTCAATCGGAGCGCGCGGCGTTCCGAGAACAGATGGAGGCGTGGTCGGAGCGGCTGTTGCGGCCGTACATCCGACGCCTCAAAGCTCAGCCGGACAAGTCATGCTCGAAGGGCAAGGAATTCAATGACGCCGTGTGGGCGACTGTGGTCCTGCGTCCGATTGAGTGCCTGATCCTCGATAGTCCGCTACTTCAAAGGCTGCGGCACATCCGCCAGCTCGGAGTCGTCCACCTGGTCTATCCGAGCGCAACCCACTCCCGCCTTGAGCACTCGCTCGGCACGGTCCACCTCGTCTCCCGCCTCGTCGACGCCATCAACACCGACGAGAAGCTGATCTCCGGTCCGCTCTCGTCGCTTCTGCGAGTCACCGCGCTTTGTCATGACATCGGGCACGGCGTCATGTCCCACGTCTCGGAAAACGCGTTACTGAACTTTCGCGCCACGCGGCAGCTGCTGCGCCAGTTCAGCAAGGAAGTCGAGCGCGAGCAGCGCAAGGTCAGTGAGCTCGCCGCGCACGACATGATCGGGTCCCCCGCTTTCGCGGACCTTCTCGCCCATGTCCAGAGGGTTAGCGGTGATCACGGGCTTCCGGCAGAAGCGCCCAGCCTTATGCAGCGCGCAATCGTCGGCCAGCAGGTCACACCATCTGTGCCGTTGCTTCACGAGCTCATCTCCGGTCCGTTCGACGCTGACAAGCTCGACTACATGACTCGGGACGCGCGGATGAGCGGGGTCCCAGTCGTGACCGACATCGCGAGGCTGGTTCAAAAGGTGCGCGGCCGCCAACTGCCGACCGCCAAGGTGCCGGAAGAGATTCAACAGTCGATTCCGGCTCAGCAGGAAACCTGCGTGGTGACAGGCATCGCACTTTCAGGCGGCCGAACTCTTGACGAGCTCGTTTTCGGCCAGACGCTCCTCTTTGACAAGCTCTACCGTCACCAGAAGGTCCGTGCGGCAGAGGCGATGGTCGCAGCAATCTTTGATCAGATTGCCGAACTTGCTTCTGGTGGGGAGTTGCTCGCACCGTACGCGTTGGTCGACGCGGAGTTAATTCACCTTGACACGCGGGCGGTTGAGCGCCTAGCGGGACGTGCGCTCAAGGATGACGAGCAAGGACGGGCAGAGGTCGCGGTCGACATCGCCCGCCGGCTGCAGGAACGCCGTCTGTTCCGATCCGCGTATGCGTTTGCCCAGAACATGCCGCTCGACCCGTATCGCTCAGACGAGCGACATCGCAGCGGCCTCGTGGCGCTGACCCGGAGGGCCCGTAAGCCACACGATCGCGGCCGCCTCGTCGACCACATCGCCGCGGAAGTGCGGACGATCCTTTCATTGCTCGGCGACGAGGCGTTACTCCAAGCGATTCCGGGCGACGACCTCACTCCGTACATCTGGGTTGATCCACCCAACGCACGGACGCAAAGCAACGAGACCGTGCGGGCCTTCCTGCTGAGCGATGGCGCGGACGGTCCACACGTCATGCCGTTTCGCGATGAATACGCCGAGACGCCGGGATGGTCGAACGCTTACTTGCTAACCCGCGATACGGGTTACGTGTTCACGATCGACGAGCTCGCGTTGCCGGTCTATCTCGCCACCGAGAAGGTCCTTCGCGTGCAGTTCGGGATCCGGTCGCCCGCCTCGATGCTGCCGTATGCGAAGCAGAGCTCATCGGTCATCGCAGAAACCAAGCGCAAGCTGTCTTCGGCGGGCTATTACGAGGACGCGCCCTACGACATCCGACCCGTGCCGCCGGCATTTTCTACTGCGGCCTTTCCGTCCCGACTCGAACGCGTGCGGGCCGCGCTCGAGCACTACGAGGGGCCAGTTTACGAAGCGCAGGAGCGAAAGCGCTCGACCGTAATGAGCCCGGCACGAATCCAGGCGTTTGTTCAGCAGTTCGGCACCGAGCACGCAGACGAGGCGCTGACCATGCTTCAGGGTCTACGTGTCGTGGGGCGAGAACGACTTGTCGACGCGGTCGGTGCGTTCATCGATGGACGGCGCGATGAATTTAAGAGCGTGGTACCTCTTGGCGAGGCGAAGGACAGTTCCGCGGTAACAACCTATTACGCGGGCGACATCGCGGAGCTCACGATCCGGAGCCTCGGCGACGCGTTGCGTCGCGGCGACGGGATTCTCTTTGCCGAAGACTTCGTTGGTACTGGCAATCAAACCATCAGCCTGCTAGAGAGCCTGCTCGGCGTGCCGCCGAGTACCGACCTCCACGAGGAGCGCGAGGAGCCCCTCCCAGACGACCTGAAAGCGCTGTTCAAAACCCGACGGTTGGCGATCGTGTTCGCTGCGGGGACGAGCGTTGGAGCGTCAGCAGTGGATGCAGCCGCGAAGCAGTTAGGCCTCAACCTGGAGGTGAAGCTGCAAGAGGAACTGGCGCCGACGGCGGCTCTCGTGGAGGGTTCACCCTTTCGTCTCCGCTGCGAGGAGATCGGCCGGCAGCTTCTCGTCGACCAGCATGTCGGCCATGATGAAGCGTGGGCGGATGAGCGAACGCTCGGCTACGGCAACAAGGCCTTTCTGGTGGTGTTTCCGTACAACACGCCTACACAGACGCTCACCTGTCTGTGGAAGGAGGGCGCTGTTGACGGGGTCGAGTGGGTGCCATTGGTACCTCGACGACCGAAGCGTTGAACCAAGCGTCGTTTCGCTGTACATGCGAGGCTGAGGTAGGCGCTAGCTTTCCGTCATGGCCGCAGAGCAATTGCGGTTTGCTCGCGACCATCCGCTAGCCGGATGTGAAGCCAAGCTACTTCGCGCTCAGCAGAACCTGAAATTTCTCGACGACGAGATCGGTGGCTATCTCGACCGGCACGTCGAACCCATACCACGCGTTAGTCAGTTCGACCCCGAGACACGTCGTATGGTCTGGTCGTTCGTTGCGGTCGAGGAGCCCGACCTGATTCTGGCGGCCGTGGTCGGGGACTTCATCCACGATTTGCGTTCGGCGCTCGACCATCTCGCCTTTGAACTTTCGTTTCGCGACACGGGCGGGACGATCCCCAGCCGCAAGATCGCCTTCCCGTGCTGCCGCACTCAGGCCGCATGGCTGTCTCCTAGCACCGAGGCCAAGCTGAAGGGAATCAACAAGAGGCACCGGGCAATGATCTACCGAGCACAACCGTGCTACAGGCGGAAGGACGCGCCGACGAATCCCCGCACGAATGTCCGACGCCCGAGGCGCGCGCTCGCTGACCTTGAGAGCTTCTGGAACGACGACAAGCACCGAACCCTTCAGCCGGTAGCTTCCGCGCCGTTCAACCTGTACGGGGAGATCGTCGCCATCCGCGACTGCGTCGTGAGCGGAACGCTGCATCTTGAGCGGGACGTTTTTGGGCGCCCGATTATGGCGGGCACACGAGCCTTCTGGCTCCCGGTCCGCCCGACTGGACCCAACCCACAGGTGGAGATGGATTTCCAAGTCGCCGTGCTCGTAACCTTTCGCAACGGACTCACGGCGCTCGACATACTCACGCGCCTCGGCAACTGGGTCGGCGGCGTGATCGAGGCGTTCGCGCCCGAGTTCGAAGGTCCAAAAGCGCGGCGCCTTTGGGGCGGCCTCGCGGAGGATGGATAGAGGACGTTCCGCTTCCCATGCGGACGCGCCTCTACCGAAACCAGCGCTAACTGAGCGGCCTGGGTTTGTCTGCTGCCAGATCCCGCTTTCTACGGTGGTCCCGGTGACAGCGAAGCGCCCGTTGCTGTCCGTGCCGCCATCGGCGCTGCGGACGGACGGGTTTGCACGCCCGCAAGTGCCCACTAGCGCGAGCTCCCTAATGGCGCTGGTGGAGGGCCTGTATCGTCGATGACGATGGTCTCTACGATCATCCCGGTCGGTGTGGAGTCGTCCGTCGTCGAGATGACCCGGAGCGACATGGTCGTGGCGAACACCTCGCTGAAGTCCTCTGGTGTGTATATCCCCATCGCGTCGTAGAGCGGCCACACGCCGTCCAGCGGCCAGATCGGTTGGTGCATTGTCTGCTCGTAGCAGAATTGCCAATCAGTCGAGGGAGGCATGAAGGCGACGAGGAGAAGCAAGCGACCGACCCCGAGGACGATGCGCCACGCGCTCTCGATCTGCGCCCGGAGGTCGTCATCGCTGGTCGCCGGCGGTTTCATGATCTGTCCGATCCCCGGCGTCTGGTTCCAGGTCAACGGCGTCGGCGGGTCGCTTGTCAACTGTCGGCCGACAACGACGATCCCAGGACCGAGCCGCTCGGTCATTGCGGACGCCGCTTGTGGTTGCGTGACCATGTCGTAGAAGTTGCTGCTGCGGTTCAGCACCGCAGCCGTCTTGACCGCCCACCTGGCGAGGGTGACGCGCTGGGTTGGATCGAGTTGATCGACTGTGTTCCGGCCACGGGCCAGATCCAGCAGGGTGCTGGTCACGGCGACCTCAAGAGCACTCATCCAGCCGTTGTTGCACGACCCGCACACGTGCCCATGAACGAGGCTCGAAGCTACTTGCCTCCGCTGATTTCGCGGTTTGAACTTGTTGCGGGCGTCCATCCATGTCGGCTCGATCATGCTGTCTTCGACCCCGAACTCGCGCAGCAACCACCGAGGTAGGACGTGCTCCTTGGAGCGTGTGCCGGAATGAAGGGGCTCTTCGCAGAACAGGCAGAGACCCTTCGCTGCTGGTGGCGCCACGATCTTCCAATAGTGGTCGAACGTGGCAGCGCCGAGCGGCGCATCCTCGCCGTCGATCTCAAACGTTCCCAACGGCGTCTCCCACGATGAACATCAGGGATTCCATCGGTTTGATCGTAGAAGCACGGCGGGCTTTCGGTTCTGTGCCGGCGCGCTCCGTTTAGCCCAGCAAAGTGGCCTCGTGGCCCAAATCCCCGGTAATAGCTGGTAAGCCAGCGCAATATGAGCGCGGCTATGACAGCATCAAATGCCTGCTATTCCGCACTATTCGATCGCTTTTCCGAGTTGTCTGAAAATCGTGGTGTCCCCAGTTCGAGTCTGGGTCTCGCCATTTCGGAAGAGGCTTGGGTATGGGCATGTGTCGAGGCCGCCGTCCGGGCGGTTCGGAGGGGCTCTTGAAGCGCGGTTTTGCGCGCGAGGTCCTTTTCGGGTCCTAACCCTGCGGTGAACGATGGCTAGGAGGCGGCTTTCGTCCCGAGCTGCTTGGCTCCTAGCACCTCAGGTGCGCGCGGCCCGGCGCCCGTACAGGCGCCCTTGTTCTCGGCCTGCCACAGCGGCGATGGCGGTCCGGCGACGTAGATTAGATCGCGAGCCTTCACGAGGACGTTGTCGGCTTCGCTGGGCTCGTCGACCTCGAGCCCCGGCCTGGCCTCGCCGAAGTGCCCCTTCCAGCAGGCCCAGCTCGTCTGCGCAAGGTCGACGAGCGGTGTGGTGTCCGCGCGGAATGCGAACCGGCCAGAGCCGCAGACAACCCAGTCGCTCGAGAGGTTGAGTAGCCGCTGCCGCGGCCGCGCGCCGCAGTGGTTGTCATAGGAGGGGTGCCCGCCAAACGCTGCCTGGATGATCGGGTGGCTGCCGTCGAACGCAAGCGTCGGGTTTCCCCACGGAACGAAGACGCCCTCGTCGGCGTGGCGCGCCATGTACAGCCACTCGGGCTTATACGTCTTCGGGTCGAGCAACACGTCGATGTGTTCCCAGTCGCCCTGGTGAAGGTCGGTGTTCCAGATGTCCCCGGCGAGCGGCGCGTCGTTCATGAGCCGGTTTGCAACGACGGTCGGGTAGTAGTTGAACGGGTAGAAGAACCAGTACTCGAGCCCGATCAACCCAGACGGAACCTCGGGGTTGGGCGGCTTTGCCGGGAAGGATGAGGCGGCAATCGGGCCCGCGTAGAAGAAGTAGATCTGCGCCGTGTACCAGGGGTCGAGCACACCGGGATCTGTGAGCCAGTTATCGGTGGGACCGGGCGCGATGTCCTGTCCCCGGACGAACGCCTCGAACTGATTCGTCGGGTCGTTCTTGAGCGCCGCCGGGAAGCGAAGGTAGTCGGTGACGCTGCTCCCCGCTGGGTTGAGGCTCGTCAGCGACGTCGCCTGCTTGCACGCGGTGGAGGTGCCGGACACCAGGCAGGTCCGCTGCCCGTTTGCGCCGATGTCCTCGAGGAGAGCGCCGACCGATACTGGCCAGAAACGATCAGCCACGGTCACCTCCAACGTCGGCTGGTAGCGGCGGGCCAGCTGCGCTATCGCAGCGGGGGTGGTGTCCTGGATCGGCAGCTCACCGTCGTGCGCCTGCCCGCCTGGCGGCGCCGGACCGACGATCGCGCCGCTGCCCAGCTGCGGATCCTCGTTACCCACTGCGAGTGTCGCGGGCTCGGCACCGGCGCACGTCGGCTGCCGCAGCCGCGGATCCAGCTTCAGCAGGGTCGGCGGGCGGAAGTCGACGCCGAGCGCGGTCATTGCGAGCGCGGCGAGCGACGGCCGCTGGCCGCTGTCAACGTTGTCCTCGGGTCCACCGATCGTGAGGTCCTGGACGTTCGCGCCGGCGATGCGAACCACGCGCTCGCTCGTCGAGGTGGCGTCGGCGAGCGGTGTGCATGTCACGAGGTAGACGTCTTCGCCAGACCGGGCGAGTAGCCCGCCCACCTGGGTGCCGGCCGTTGTCCGGACGACCGCCCGCGGAAACGTCACTGGGGGCGACGCTACATAGGCCAGGGCGACGAACACGTAGAAGGTGAACAGCGCCCACAGCAGCGGCGAGCGCAGCAGGCCAGCAACCGATCGGGGCCGCGGCATGCGGGCGAGCATACGCCCCAGCGTGGCAACGGCGATGGCGCCGACGATGAGCAGGCCTACCGCCGCCGACACAAAGAGAGCCGCCGCCGCCGCAACAACCCAGGCGACGAAGTGAGTGCGCAGACGCCAGCGGAGCGGCCCAAAGCGCACGAGGACCCACCACGTGAGCAACGCCGCGGCGACTCCCACCGCAAGGACTGCCAACCACGCATACGTGAACAACGACTCGACGACGCGTACCGCTGCAAGGCCCACGACCGTTGCGAGCACGATGTTGTTGAAGCCCGCGACGACGCGGACGACGGTGTCGTTCGGAGCTGGCGTCGGACCCGGGGACGCGGTCAGCGCGGGTGGCTGCTCCTGCTCCGGCTCCTGCAGTTCGATATGCGACGCGGTCTCGGCCTTCTGCTGCCGGCGGCGCACCGCGGCGGCTCCCGGTGCTCGCAACCGCTCGGCGAGAGCCGCGATCCGCTGCATGCTTCGTGCTCGTGCTGCGGCGGCGGGGTTGGCCGCATCGTGCACGGCGCGCGCGTGCTGGGCGCGAGTTGCGGCGTGCGCGGCCAGCGGTCCGACCTTGACGGCGGTCGCAACCAGATCCCAGCGCCGCGCGCTGGTTGCGCTTAGGGTCCGGACCCGTCGCGCGGCCCACGCCGCCTTGACATTCTCATCCTTAAACGGCTTGGTAGCCGAACGCACGCCCCGCTGGCGGACGACTTCGTGCCAGTCGGGACCGTTGGCGTTCCAGTTTCCGACGGCGAAATACGCAACCACGCAGGCTGCCGTGAATACGAGTGCGCTGAAGAGCACGGCGCGCAGACCGACCTCGAACAGAGTAGTTCGGTCCAGCGTGGCAACGGCGATGTCGCTCGGCAGTCGCGCCGCGCCGAAGCGCACCCAACTGACGATCCCGCCGATCAGGTAAACGTAACCCGCGAGCCCCAGAAGCGACGCTGCGGCGTGAGCGGCGGCTGCGAGCTGCTGACTGACCGACTGGGGTGGCGGCGGCACGGCAGCAGGAGCCGGAGCATCGGGCACTAACTGGACGCTCTCGCCGCTCCAAGATGAGAGGCATCGCAATCAACCGTCGATCGGGTTGGGGCACACCCCACCGATTCGGTCGCGAGACGCAGCGCCCGGCTCCCTTGCACTCCGGATCCCTTCATCGCATACATCGGCACAGCATTGGGCCCCTCATGCTAAAGCAGCGTTGAGAAACTGCTCGTCGCGCATCGCGAGCGTCAGCCGGACGTGTCGCGGTACTCGAGATGATCGCGACGCGGCGCACTTATGGGTTCCGCCCGGACCTGTGCGCGACCGGAAGACTAGGCCGACAGGACCGCGCCGTCCCTCGCCTGCACAGCCTCCGCGACCTGACTCACTCGCCAGGCGAACAGTGGGCTGTGCCATACCACTCGGCCATCGGAGAAGGTGAGCTTCCCGCGAACGCGCGTGACGGTGTCCGGCCCGAGCGGATACTCACCGAGTCGCTCGCCCGGTCGATGGAACGGCAGGTCACGAAGCACATATACATGCTGATCAGTCACAAGCACGGTGCGGTGAAAGTGGAAGAACAGCAGCCCGAGCGGGAATCCCACATAGGGCAACGCCTCCAGCACCCCGGCGATTACCGCAACCGTCAGCGAACTGAACCCGAACGAGATCGTCACGCCCTCTTCCCCCGAGACCTTGGCTCGCCGAGCGTCACGCCCCGCCATCCGCTTGCGCCTATTGCTTTGCATCGTCGCGCTCCGCTGGTCTGTGACTCATGAGGCGGGCCGAAGCCGCCGTGCGGCATCGTATTTGATCTGTGCTCAACGACGGCTGTGCCCGCCTTGCCGGGCGAGGAGTCACGGACCGCACTCACCAGCAGTTCTGCGGGTCGCGCAGGCGCGCCTGCCAGCGTCCCACGGCGCCCTCACCTCCGCGAAGGTCAGAGCGGCGCTCAAGAGTGACGGCGGCCGTGCTTCAGCGATCCTCGACGAGTTCGTAAAGTTTCCCGTCGGGCGGTCGGAAGTGAACGTAGCGCTGCCGATCGTTCTCAGTTGGATCATCGACTGCGACTCCGGCCGCTCGGAGTTCGACTATCGCAGCGTCGAGGTGCTCCACACGGAAACCGATCGAACGGTCGGTTTCACCCATGCCATGTGGATCGGCGACAGCGAACTGCGATCCATCGGGGAGTGCGTACAGGTCGGCCTCAACACCTCCGATCTGCGTGCGCCTGAGGCCGAGGATGTCTTGAGCAAATGTGGCCATCTCAGCCCGATGCTCCGTCGCAGTTCCTGCAAAAACGAGCCCGAGTATGCGCACGAACGGAGCCTATGGCATGCATCCACCCGCTTTGCCCCGCCGCCCGGTGCTCGCTCTCTACAGGCGCTCGTGAGAGTCTGTGTCGGTGTTGAGGGTGGAACGCGATGGGGTTTGAGGGCGGCAGCGATCCGGTTGACGAACTGCTGCGCGAGCAGATTTTGTATTACCGGGCGGTAGCAGGTGAGTATTTCGATCACGCACTCTCGCCAATCGGAGCGAGCGAGATCCACAACGCCCTCGCTACGTTTGCGCTGAGCGGCGACGTCCTCGAACTGGCCTGCGGCCCGGGAACCTGGACGGCAGAGCTCGCGCGCCAAGCGGCGAGTGTCACCGCGGTCGATGCTTCACCAGAGATGCTCGCGATCGCTTCCACGAGGTCTGGCGCGCGAGGCATGCGGTTTGTTCAGGCTGACTTGTTAAGTTGGCACACCGAGCGCCGTTACGACGTCGTGTTCTTCGGCTTCTGGCTTTCGCACGTACCGAACGAGCGCTTCGACGCATTCTGGAGGCTCGTCGCCGACTGTCTCGTCGCCGACGGTCGCGTTTTCTTCGTCGACGACGCCTACCGAACCGCCGACGAGCTGATCGAAGGCGAAGCGTCCTCGACAATTCAGCGGCATCTGAATGACGGGACCGCGCACCGCACGATAAAAGTCCCACACGACCCAGCCGCGCTTCAAGATCGCCTGAAAGCACTTGGCTGGGACTTCACGATCACCCAGACCGAAGGCCCGTTCTTCTGGGGAGCAGGGCGATTGGCATGACACCGGCCGCAACGAGAGCAGGCCACTGCGTGATGGCCATCCCTCTGCGGGGGAGGCACGCGAGGATCGTTGCGCGCGATCTACGATGGCTCGGCTGCCGCAACTGAGGAGACCCGGCGTGGTGCGCGACAAACGAGGATCTGGGTCTTGCGGCGATATGAACGAGCGATGACCGAACCGGTCGTGACTATTCGAGCCGCGGGCGTGGGGGACATCGAAGACCTCGTCGCGGGGTATGAGTGGTTGTTCGCTACACCGGGCATCCGACCGGCGCGGTGGGAGGCGCGTCGCGCGGCGGCGACACTGGGCCGCGTCATCGGTTCGGACGTCGCCATGGTCTTGGTCGCTGAGCTTGACGGCGAGCTTGTCGGGTTCTGCACGGTCTATGTCGACTTCGAGTCGGTTCGCTTCGGCAAACGCGCATGGGTCGAGGATCTCGCCGTGCATCCGCAGCGGCGATCCCTCGGGGTCGGCAAGCGCCTGCTCGATACGGCCAAAGACTGGGCGCGGGCGCATGGCGCGGCTCGAATCGAGCTCGAGTCCGCCGAAGCGCGCAAGGATGCTCACCGTTTCTACGAGCGGGAGAGGCCGGACTGGCGCTCCGCGTGCTTCGGTTGGGAGCTATGAGCGCAGCGGGCGAGGCGAGCGAATAGCGACTCTCGTATGCGCCACCAAGTTAGACAGCTGTGTTTCGCGCAGTGCGAACGCGCGGCCCGCGTCTCCGGCGGCGCCTCCTTCACGCTACCGCGCCGCTTCCTTCGGGTTCTGCGCGGGGTCAGGTGAGCTCGTCGGGCAGGAGGCCGTAGATGAGCGAGTCGCGGCGTTCGCCGGTTGTGTAGTGGAAGCGCAGGTGGGAGCGTAGATAGCCCTCTTGGTGAAACCCGCAGCCCTCAGCTACGCGCTGGGACGCGGTGTTGGCAGGGTCGGCCGTCAATTCGAGCCGTGCTAGTCCGAGCTCGTCAAACAGCCACCGCGCGAACACGCGCAGCGCCCAGGTCGCGTGCCCGCGGCCGCGCGCGTGCGGCGCAAGCCAGTAGCCGACACTGGCCGTGAGTTGGGTCATGTCGACGTTCGAGGCACCGATCGCACCGAGCAGCCGCTCGTCGCCCGCGTCGGCGATGGCGAGCTCGAGACGAGTTCCGGCGAGTCGGTTTGGCTCCTGGCTGTCCAGCCAGCTGATCGCATCCGCTTGGCTGTAGGGACTCGGGATGTGCGGCATGTACGCGGGAATTGTCGGGTCCTGGCAGGCAGCCACGATCGCTTGCACGTCCGCCACTCCCCACGGTCGCAACAAGACGCCCTGCGCTCGCAGCGGCGGTTCAGGAAACGTCAGCTCGCTCACGCCGCGAGCGTAGCGAGAAAAGTTGGCGTGTCTGCGTCGGCTGGACCCACTGGCCGCTGTCGTCGTCCGTGACGCGCGCGCTATCCCGATCCGCTGGCGCTGCCCGCCAGAGAACTCGTGCGGGAAGCGGTTGAGGTGCTCGGATTGGAGACCGACCCTCCTCAGCAGCTCCTGCGTCTCGGCTTCGGTTCTGTCATTGGCAACCCCCCGCCGTCGCAGCGGCGTGCGGAGTATCTGGCTGACGCGCTTGCGCGGGTTAAGCGAGGCCTGCGGATCCTGGAAGACCATCTGCATCTCTCGCCGAATCGGCTCGAGATCGCGGCGCGAGGCGGAGGTGATGTCCCGGCCGCGAAAGCGGATGACGCCGGTGCCGGAGCTGACCGGACTGGAGTCAGAGCGGACGGCGGTCGCGATCTCCTCGGCGGTGACGTTCTGCGGGTGGTGGCAGGCCGCCAGGTAGCCACCTGCGTACGACGTCAGCGGCACCGATACCCCCGTCATGCTCGGTTAACTGGACTGGAGAGGCGCTCCGCGCACTTCGCGCGAACCGTCAGGCGGCCGCTGGTGAACTACCGCGCGTGCTCAGGCGCGATGAGCACGGGCCGTTGGGCGTGAGAGGAGAGCGCGTGGGAGACGCTGCCAAGAAGGGCGCTGCGTACGGTGCCTCGTCCGCGTTGGCCACAGACGATCAGCCCGGCATCGATCTGATCCGCGACTTGGCTGATCGCTTCCGCCACTGACGCGTTGGCCTGGGCGACTCGTGCTGAGGCGTTGTAGCCGCGGGTCCGAGCGTCCGCGGCCCCCTCCTCAGCGATCCGTTGAGCGGAGACGGCTTCCTGTTCGTCAATCTCGCCTTCGTTCGGCACGGCGATCAGGAACGAGCCCGCTCGGGCCAGCAGCACCGTCGCGGGCGTCCACACGGTCAACACCACGGCGTCGGCGGGATGCCTTAGCAACTCGTCGGCGGCGCCGAGCGCAGCCTTTGAACCGTCCGATCCGTCGTAGCAGAACAACACCACGTGATTCATCATCGCCGACCGCGTCGCCCAGGGCTAGTCCGGCTCGTGCAAGGGGGTCGGCGCGCTCAGTCGGACGTCGCTTGCGGCGGTGGCGTGCGCCGACTCGACGTGGTGGTGCGCGTAGGCGATTCCGTTGGCGAGCGCGGTCATGAGGTTGCAGGCTCGACGCGGCGTCTTCCGAGGCAAAACGAGGAGCGCGAGGAACAGGCCGAGAGCGAAAATTCCTGCCGTCCACGTGAACGCCGTGGTGTAGCCGTGAACAGCCGCCGCCGCGACTAGGCCCCGCAGGTGACTGTGGCTAACGGCGTAGGCGCTGGCGGCACTGGCCGACAGGGTGCTCAACAGCGCGAGCCCGACGGAGCCGCCGATCTGCTGCGAGGTGTTGACCATCGCGGAGGCAATGCCCGTGTCATGCACGTCGACGCGAAGAGTGGCGGTTCCAATCGCCGGCGCGAAGATGCTCCCCATTCCCACGCCCATGATGAGCAGCGACGGAAGGACATCACCTGCGTAGGTGCTGCCCGGGGTGAGTCGGGTGAGCAAGATCATCGCGATCATGCCAAGCGTCATGCCCGCCATCACGAGCGGCTTTGCGCCCGTGCGAGGTAGCACCTTGGTCTGCACGGTGACCGAGGTAGCGACAAGGACGGCGGTCATCGGCAGGAAGGACAGGCCGGTGGCGAGCGGCGAAAAGAGCAGGGTCTGCTGCATGTAGTAGGTCAGGAAGAAGAACGCCCCGAAGATGCCCGCGGAGGAGAGCAGGACCGATATGTATGCACCTCCGCGGCCGCGATCCAGCAGGATGTGTAGCGGCAGCAAAGGGTGCGCGACGCGCTTCTCCATAAACACAAATGTGCAGAGCAGCACCACGCTCATGGCCAGCGCGATGATTGTGGCCGAAGCGGTCCACGATTGGGTTTCAGCGTTCGAGAAGCCGTAGACGAGCGCGAATAGTCCAGCCGAGCCGGCGAGCAGACCGGGCAGGTCGACGCCGGCCCGGTCGGGATCGCTGGCGTTGACGAGCAGGCGCAGCGCAAAGATCGCGGTCGGCACCGCAATGACGAGATTCACGTAGAGGCACCAGCGCCAGGACAGGAGCTGCGTGAGCGCCCCACCGAGCAGCAGGCCCACGGACGCGCCGCCGCCCGCGATCGCGCCGAAGATCCCAAACGCCTTGGGTCGGTCTGGACTGCCAGCGAAGGTCAACGTCAGCAGTCCGAGCGCAGACGGCGCGAGGAGCGCGCCGAACATTCCCTGCAGCGCCCGCGCGGTCACGAGCATGTCGAAGGACGTCGACAGTCCGCCGATCGCCGACACGATCGCAAACCCACTGAGACCGACGATGAACGTCCACTTGCGCCCGAACAAATCGCCGAGCTTGCCGCCCAGAAGCAGCAAACTGCCAAACGCCAGCGCGTAAGCCGTGACGATCCATTCCCGGTCACTCGTCGAGAAATGAAGCGCCCGCTGGGCGGACGGCAAAGCGATGTTCACGATCGTCGAGTCGAGCACGACCATCAACTGCGCCGTACCCAGCAGCGCCAAAACTGCCCAGCGATTTGGCTCGCTAGACGCTCCCATGTGAGGGGGCGCCTCGTTGGCGTCAGGCACGATTGGCCTCCGAGAGTTGGTGCATCCGTAGGAAGTCGTACAGGTTGCGCACCGCGTCAGGCTCCGCCGTGTGGCGCACGGCGTCGGCGCAGCACGATCGCTGCAACGATCGCGACGGCCGCGGCAACGATCAGCCAGCGCCCCAGTCCGACGTCCGCGGCAATGGCAGTGATCGACGGGCCGATCCAGTAGGCGGCAAACGCGATCGCCAGCGCCCACACGAGGGCGGACGCCGCGTTCACGGGCACGTAGCGCGACCAGTGCATATTGTGGATCCCGGCGACCCAGGACGGCGTGACCAGCACGGCGACGACGCCGTAGCGCGCATAGAACCGGTCGCCGCGAGCGGTGAATGCGAGGCGTGCATGGTGCAGCGGGCCGGGTGCAGTGACGAGGCTCCGGCCACCTCTCATTCCGACGATCCAACCCAACATCCCGCCCGCAGTGGCGCCGACCCAGGCGACCCCGACGATCGGCGCGAGGTCGAGATGGTGGTGCGCGGCGGCAATGCCGGCAGCTATCAACGCCGCCTCGCCGGGCCCTGGTAGTCCTGCCCAACTCGCGCCCGATGCGACGAGCACGCCGACGTAGTCGATTCCCGGACCGCGTACATGCACATGAAGGACCACCGCGAGCATCGAGAGCTGCAAAGCCACGCTGCGCACTGATGCATCGTGACGGTCCACTCCGACCCGCACAAGGCATTCAACCAAAAGAGGTTCGCAGGCCCGCGGCGCCGGCGAACTCGCCTCCGTCACGGTGCGCCCGGAGGTCGGACTACTCGACGAAGTAGGAGCCCGAGCCGTCGCCGGCCGAGAAGTAGCGACTGGTGACGGTCTTCTTGCGCGTGAAGAAGTCGACGGCGTCGCCGCCGTGCGCATGCAGGTCGCCAAGAAACGAGTCCTTCCAGCCTGAGAAGGGAAAGAACGCCACGGGCGCCGCGACGCCGATGTTCACCCCGATCATCCCGGCCTGCACGTCGCGGCGGTAGCGACGCACGGCCGCCCCCGACTCGGTGAAGATCGATGTGCCGTTGCCGAAACGACTCGCGTTGACGAGGGCGATCGCCTCATCGAGGCTCGCCACTGCGACGACGGCGAGGACGGGGCCGAACACCTCCTCCTGAGCGATCGCCATGTCGGGGGCGACGCCGTCGAGGATCGTCGGGCCGACGAAGTTGCCGGCATCTGAGTCAGCGGCCGCGGCCCGCCCGTCGACCGCCGGCCGCGCGCCGGCGGCGATCGCAGCATCGATGGCGGCGCCGATACGGTCGCGCGCGTCCGTCGAGATGACCGGGCCAACGTCGGTCGACGGATCCATGCCGTCGCCGACGCGCAGCCGCCGGGTGGCGGCCACGAGCTCCTCCATCAGCCGTTCATGCGCCGCGCCGACCGTGACGACGATCGAGCCCGCCATGCAGCGCTGGCCGGCTGCGCCAAACGCCGATCCAATGATCGCCTCGACCGTCCGGTCGATCACGGCGTCCGGCATCACGACCATGTGGTTCTTGGCGCCCCCGAGCGCCTGCACCCGCTTGCCCGCGCGCGCGGCGCGTTCGTAGACCAGACGCGCCACCCCCGCTGAGCCGACGAAGGAGATCGCGTCGATTCCCGGGTGGTCGAGCATCGCCTCGACGAGCGGACGGCCGCCGTTCACGAGGTTCACGACACCGGGCGGAAGATCGAGCTCGTCAAGCACCTCGAAGAAGATCTGCGACGTCATTGGAACCCTCTCTGAGGGTTTCAGCACAAACGTGTTGCCGCAGGCGATCGCAAACGGCAGGAACCACATCGGAACCATCGCGGGGAAGTTGAACGGCACGATCGCCGCACAGACGCCGACAGGCTGGCGCACCGTCTCGCAGTCGACGTTTTGCGCGACGTCCTCGAGGATCCGTCCCTGCATTGTCGTCGGCACGGCGCACGCGCACTCGACCATCTCGATCGCTCGGCCGACCTCGGCGCGTGCGTCGCCAAGCGTCTTGCCCATCTCCGCCGTCACCGACCTTGCGAGCTCCTCGCGGCGCTGCCAGAGCGCTTCGCGTAGCGCGAAGAGGCGTCGCGCTCGCTCGATCACGCTCACCGAGCGCCACGCCGGGAGCGCTGCGCGCGCGGCCCGCACCGCGCCGTCGAGCTCATTGCCGCCCGACAACGGCACGCGGGCCAGCAGCTCGCCGGTTGCCGGATTGTTGACGTCGAGAACATCGTCTGCAGCGACGATCGTCCACTGCCCGCCGACGTAGTTGCCGAGTAGCCGGGGCGTCGTCGAGCTGACCGCGGTCATGCTCGCGAGGGTACTCCTCGAGCCGCGAGCGACAACGCCGCGCGTGGGCCTGAGCGCGGCGTGCGAGACTCTTCGCCGTGCCGGAACCATCAACAAGCGGTCGCTGTTGCTGCGGCGATGTCGTAACGGCTTGGCGCGACCCGGACGGCGGCTTCGAGAAGTGCTTCTGTCGCGTGTGCGGCTCGCACCTGTTCGGCCGCAACCCGGACAACCTCGCACAGATGAGCGTACGGATGGGTGCCTTCGACGGCGATCCGGGCGTGCGCCCGAGCTTCCGCGCCTTCGTCGACTTCGCCGCGCCCTGGGAGCCGATCCCCGACGACGGGCTCGAGCGCTTCCGCGAGAGCAAGCCGCGCAGCTGACGCGAAGGTCGATGCGTGAACGCGTGACGGATTCCTTCGAAGTCGTGGGGGGCCAAACCTTGAGGCCGAGCGCCAAGTGACGGCACCTGACAGCCGCGCGCCAGCCAACCCTCCAGCAGCCGCCCCTAGCGTCTCTAGCGCCCACACCGCCCTGCCGGTGGCCGGAGATCGCAACGACCACGCCAGGCAGGGCTTCCGCGCGGCGTTTGGCTCGCTCCAGGTTCCGGTGTTTCGTTGGTGGTTTGTGAGCCAGACGCTCTCCGGGTCGGGCAACCTGACCCAGGCGGTCGCACAGGCTTGGCTCGTCCTTCGCCTCGGCGGTGGCGGCTTGGCGCTGGGCGCTGTCAGTGCCTGCACGTGGGGACCGCTGCTCATCGGCGGGCCGTGGGGCGGCGCGCTCGTCGACCGGCTCGACCGGCAGCGGTTGTTGATCGGTACGCAGACGGGTTTCATTTTTGTGTCGACGACGCTTGGCGTGCTGACCGTCACCGGTTCGATCCGGCTGTGGATGGTCTACCTCGGCGCCCTCGCCGCCGGCTGCGTAACTGCACTCGACCAGCCCGCCCGGCAGGTTTACGTCATCGACCTCGTCGGCCGTGAGCGTACGGCAAACGCAATCAGCCTGAACGAGGTGGTGCTCAACGCCTCACGGGTGCTCGGCCCGGCGAGTGGCGGCATTCTTATCGCCACGACCGGCATCGCCGGCTGTTTCTTCTTCAACGCCGGCACGTTTGTGCTGCCGCTGGTCGTGTTGTTGATCTTCCCTCCGACCTATCGCGTCGCCGCCCGACCGCGTGAGCGGGGTGCGGCGCGCCTCGGATTGCGCTACGCCTGGAGTCACCCTGAAATCCGCTACTGCCTGCTCATGGCCGCAGCCTCCGGCATGCTGTTCAACACTGGCGTAGCCCTCCCACTGCTCGCTACACACGTGTTTCACGCCGGCGCGAGCGGCTACGCGGCGATGATGGCTGCCTTCGGCGTTGGTGCCATCGGCGGGGCGGTTCTGTCAGCTTCCGGCAGCCCCGTTCCCGCGGGACGAACCGTCCGCTCCCTCGCGCTCTGCAGCGGTATCGCTGTCCTCGTTACGGCTGCCTTACCGGTGCTCGGCATCGCGCTGGCCGGTCTAGCGCTATGCGGCCTCTTCTCGATCTGGTTCATCTCCCGCGCCAACGCTTTCGTCCAGCTCTTCGCCGCGCCGGAGATGCGCGGCCGCGTAATGGGGGCATGGACCATGGCCCTACCCGGGATGGCTCCGGTCACCGGCCTCCTCGCCGGCCTCGTCGCCCAGGAAATCGATCCTCAAGCCGGGTTTGCCCTCGCCGGCGTTGGCCTTGTCCTCAGTGCCGGCATAGCCTGGCGATCTTTGGGCGCGACAACGCCAGCGGCAGCGCTCGCCCCGGAGGCTTGACCACCACCGCCACCACCTGCCCGTGGCCCGAGCGCGCGGCGACGTAGACTGCGCGGCATGCCCACGATCGACCAGCGTCCACTCGGGCGTTCCGGCATCGAGGTCAGTGCTCTCGGCCTTGGCTGCTGGGCGATCGGCGGACCGATGCAAGGCGCAGACGGCGCCGCCACGAGCTGGGGGGCGGTTGACGACGAGGAGTCGATCAAGGCGATTCACCGCGGCCTCGAGCTCGGTATCACCTTCTTTGACACCGCCGCCTCCTACGGGGCAGGGCATAGCGAGAAGCTGCTCGGCAAAGCGCTTGGCGCTGACCGCGATCGCGTGGTGATCGCAACGAAGTTTGGCTGGACCTTTGTCGAGGGCGAGCGTCGCGGCACGGGCATGGACACCTCGCCGGACTATGTGCGCGCGTCGTGTGAAGCGTCGCTCCGACGCCTAGCGACCGACAGGATCGATCTTCTGCAACTACACATTGGCGAGTTGCCGGCCGAGGTGGATGGGCCGATCGCCGCCGAGCTTGAGTCCCTAGTCGACGAGGGACTGATCCGCGCCTACGGCTGGAGTACCGACGATCCGGCCTGCGCCGAACGCTGGGCGCAGCGCGGCACCTGCTCGGCAATCCAACACACGATGAACGTGTTTCAGGACGCGCCGGAGCTGGTCGAGCTATGCGAGCGCTACGGCATGGCGAGCATCAACCGCAGCCCGCTTGCCGCCGGCTTCCTCAGCGGCAAATACCGCGGCGAGGTCCGCGTCGGTGCCGAGGATTGGCGTTCAGTCCAACGCGACTGGAGCAAGTTCTTTACCGCTGAGGGTGAGGCCGAGCCGGAGTGGATCGCGCGCCTGGACGCGATCCGGGAGATCTTGACGAGCGATGGACGCACGCCAGCTCAAGGGGCTATTGCCTGGCTGTGGGGCCGCAGCCCGAACACGATCCCGATCCCTGGGGTCAAGACGGTGGCCCAAACCGAGGAGAACGTCGGCGCGCTCGAACATGGGCCGCTGCGCCCGGAACAGCTAGCCGAGATCGACGGGCTCCTCGACACCGCCTGAAGTCCAGGGCCGACGCCCGCCCGCGGCAGCGCTCGCCGCGGAGGCTTGCCCACCGCCGCCACCACCGCCGCCATCCCCGGCGACACCGCTCGAGCGCAGCACGCGACGCCCCCTCGTCGTACCATCGCCGGGACCGCAAACCGCGAGGAGGGTGCGCAGATGGCGCTGACCACGAGAGACCCCCACACCAAGCCGCACCAGCGCCCGCTCGAGCGGGACCTTGCGCCAACCCACCGGCTCGAGGAGAAGGGACTCGGCGGCGAGCTGGCCTACGAGGCGATCTCCAACGAGCTGCTGCTCGACGGCAGTGCCCGCCTGAACCTCGCGACGTTCGTGACGACATGGATGCCGAGCCACGCCGCCACGCTGATGGCGCAGACCGCTGACAAGAACATGATCGACAAGGACGAGTATCCGCAGACGGCCGCGATCGAAGCGCGCTGCGTCAACATCATCGCCAACCTCTGGCATGCGCCCGAGGGCGAGAGCTCGACGGGCTGCTCGACGACCGGCTCGAGTGAGGCCGTGATGCTCGGCGCACTCGCGCTGAAGTGGCGATGGCGCGAGCGGATGCGCGCCGCGGGCAAGCCGACCGACAAACCCAACCTCGTCACCGGCGCGAACGTCCAGGTCTGCTGGGAGAAGTTCTGCCGCTACTGGGACGTCGAGCCGCGCCTGGTGCCGATGGAGGGCAAGCGCTACCACCTCAACGCCGAGGAAGCGGTCAAAAACTGCGACGAGAAC